>Ga0335081_10010202_pt1 | contig 15165 bp, 13 predicted proteins | sample Lox_Sample_35_FD_206713 | JGI IMG/M metagenome (GOLD analysis project Ga0335081, IMG submission 206713) | Soil microbial communities from Loxahatchee National Wildlife Refuge, Florida, United States - Lox_Sample_3.5 | ecosystem: Environmental > Terrestrial > Soil > Wetlands | place: USA...
ATAAAGGTGCCTATGGGACGGAACTGCGTACGTGTCGAAGGTGATACTCCGATTTGAGTCGGAGCCGGGGAAGAGCGAAAAAAGGTGAGCTTCAGTAAGTGAGCCTGCTTTCCATTCCTTATAAATTCCCTGAATGTGGCCCGCCGCAAACTTCCGCGTGGCCTCGTTGAGAAATTCGATGTCCTCATTTCGCAGCGCAGCGAACTGTCTCGATTCCCACAGTTTGCGTACCTGGAAATACCTGCTGATTTCAGCCAAAGAGGGGATTTCCAGGGGGCCTTTCACAACAGAGGAGAAAATCGCACGAGCCTTCGGAAACAAAGGCTCACAGGGGGATACGAACAAAAACTTGAACTGCTTGAGACCCCGAAACAAGGGCAGGTAGTTCTGGAGATGCGTTACAAACGCGACGAGATTTTCCGCCTCTGGTGCAATGTAAGTGAAGGTGATCACAGGCGAGCCGGTAATCGCGGTCAAGAACATTGGGAATTTGTCCACGAAATAACGAGGCGTCACTGAGGGATTTTGTGTGCCCAGATACAGCTTCGTCGGCAAAGCGTGCTTTTCGATTCCCAGAGCACCACAGAAGTAATGGAGCTTATCCACCTCGGTTTCGAAGTAGTCGTAGCCCTGGTTGGCAAGAATGAAATCGAGCGCGACAAGGCGGGTCTTGATGAATTCAAATTCATGATCCCGGCGATTGCGAATGTTCTCCTTGCCGATGGGAGCATAGACCTTGCGGGAAAAGATGTGATACACCCGCGCATTCTTCCGAAGCAGTTCGGCGGAGGCGTGCCGATTTCTGACGAGCTTGTCCGCCAACTTATCGGAGCGTTTCCCACGCTTTGCCTCGGCGAAGTCGAGAAACTGCCGGACGGTAAAGTAACCGGAGTGAGTGGCCACGATATAGATGAAGCGAGCTTCGATCTCGGTGTAGCCAAGTTCTTTCAGCGAGTCGAGGTAGATGTCTTTGATGTTCATAGGGCAAGGATCTCCGCAGTGATTTCCCGGTCGTTCAAAACGCGTCGCAGACGGTCGGAATCCTGGGCGGCAGCGTAGAACGTGAATCCGGCCTGGGCTTTAGCTTGTAGTTGGCCGGGCCGATAGTGTCTGGTGGCGAGCTCGATATTGACTCGGGCGAGTTGGCCTTCCGCGTTCTCGTATTCGATTTGAAGATCGGGGACGACAACTCTGCCGCTGACGACCCCCACGCCGTGCGCCTGGGCGATTTCGTTTTTCTTAACCGGATCGTGCCGGTCAGGGCCTTGCCGTGCGAGTTCTCTGTTAATCCGCTTTTTCAGTTCATAGTCGAGGGCGACTTTTCGGACCTTGCCGCCGTCGCGCTCGATCTGGCGCGCCGCTTTTTGGTACATCCGATACAGAGTGGCATCGTGACGCGCCTCTTTGGGCTTCACCAAACCCCAATAAATGGGCTGACCTTTTGGCATTAACTTCTGCTTGGCGAGAAAGCGTTGGCCAGCCTTGGTCAAGGTGAGCACTTGGAGGCGTTCTTTCTCGGGGCCTTCCACGCCGCGCCGGGTGATGAGGGATTGCCGGATGAGATTTCGCAAGTCCTGTTCCATTCGGTCCTGGTTTCCGCCGTACCCAATTTCAGCGAGCGCCTCGGAATCGACCACTCGGAAAGTCCCAAGCTCACGGAGCGTCTGGATTTCGGAGGCACGCAAGGAATACGTCCAGTGGCGATCCCGGTAGGGTGTCCTTGGTTCCGTCGAGCGCCCTTGGGTTGCGCTTACGCTTCGGTGATCCCGATTGAGTTCTGCCGCTCCTGAACCAGCGCCCCGTCCACGATGGTCTTGGGACTCAGATTCATGCCGCCGCTCCGTGTCCTGGAGCCGCTGCCGCCCGGACTCGTGAGGATGCTCAAGTTCATTCGGTTCGTAACGTCGCGCCACGGGACCTTACTCCTCGTCAGAAACTTCCGCTGGCACGTCGCTGTGGGCGACGTTGAATTGCTTGTCGAGATGGGCGAGCTTCCGGCCTGTATCCTTGAGGAAGAATTTCCGGTTCAACGCGAAGGCCGCTGCGAACACATTGGCGAACAGGAGACCACAGTAGGCAAGAATGTATGCCGAGTAAGCTTTCCAGATCACGACCTTGAAGGGGATGAAAAACTTGAGTTCGCCCATAAGAGTGAACCCAATGGCGAGCATGACTGCGATAGTGATGAGAAGGGTGGTTGCGACCATAGGTAGTCCTCCCATCTGCGCAGAGGGATGAGCAGACGAAACTGGGCGTTTCTCGAATCGCACTAAAATGAACACAGCTTCGTAGAAGGTGCTGTTCAGCGGCGGGCTTGCGGTGTTGCGCCTTCTCAGACGCTGAGACTTGCTGGTTTTGCGCGATTCGGAGAGTTCACTGGGATGGTTCGAGCTATAGGACGCGAGGGTTAGACAAGCTGGACCTATTTCGCCTTCGTTGTCGAACTACTCCCGGCGTCAACAGCCAACTCGTACAGGGACACGAAAAAGGCCAAGTCTTCGCGACATTCCTGGCAGTGTGTCAAGTGCTCTTCGATAGCTGACTGCTGTTCCGAAGTGACATCGCCGTTCGCAAAAAACGGGATAAGCTTGTTGAGTTCGGGTTCTTTGCACTCTGGGGAATCAGCTACTTCCTGTTGTTTCACCTGAGGGAAAAAAAGCAAGACTCCGACCGCGAGTCGTTTCGTCCATCATAGTTCTCCCTTGGTTATCTCTTCTCTATCGTTTCACACTCGATCGAACTAGGGCTTCTGAACTCTCTCTTCTCTGCTTGAGCTTTCTTGTCATAACATAGATTTCATTCACAGTCATGCTCAACGCGTCAGCAATTTCCTGCCGTGAGTAACCGTCGCTGAGCATTGTCACGAATTCCCGTTCACGTTCGCTCATTGATTCCCATACTTGGTCGGCGGATTCCTTACCAGCAAGAAACTCGTCAATTGGCTGACGGGGATCCGTTTCGCCAGCGCACGCCTCATCCAAGGGCTGATGCTCTCGGGGCTTGACTCGAAAGCAATCACTGCAACGATTGCGGGCAATTTGGCATAACCAGGTCGAAAACTTCGCCCCCGCTTGCGCTCTAAAACTGCGGATCGAACGAAACGCTCGGTGAAAAATCTCCTGAACAATGTCATCGACGAAAAGTTCAAATGGGCTTCCTGACAAACGATATCGTACGATCGCCGTGATTCGCACCTTGTAGCGGTGCCAGAGAGTCTCAAAAGCAATCTCGTCACCGGATTTTGCGTCCTCGACGAGCTGGCGATCGGGGTCGTCGGACATCTCTCCCCCTTTTCTCCTTTGGATGCAGAAATAGAGGCGCTAGTTTGCTACTCGTAGGAGCTCCTCCCCATTTGGGAGTTCAGACGCTCGCACTAGACTGACAGCGGCGAGGGCTGGACGCCTCATTGCACCCAAATCCCTCTCCCGCAGATCTTGCGCGGGCGCGTGGCTTCGTGAATACCGATTTCCCCTTGCCATCGATGCGGCTGGCCCGATCGTGTAACACATCATTTTCTGACGCCGCCTGGAAATCCCCACGGCTGATGCCAGTACCGGTCGCGTTGGGAATTCCTGCCCGCTGAGCCAGTCCTGGCCAGCCGCATCGAGGGTGTTGATCGGCCTCTGACTCATCGCTAGCGTCTCCTGCCGCTTATAGAACAACTTTTGCGCGGGAAACTCGAAGTCCTCGATCCACTCTTTCGTGGCGCTATCGACTCTGTCAGCGTCGAAGTAAGCCGACTCTGTTACTTGGTACAAAGAAGCCCGCTTTCTCCCGGGGAGGGGCCCCACCGAGGGGCGAAGTCGGGACCCGTGCAGCGTGGGTCTCGCTCGTTCCTTAGGGCGGAGAGGGCACGGCTTGTCGCCGTTTAGCGCTCTCGACCCGTACTCGGTGGGAGCCGGTCCGGGTGTCCTGGCAGTGCTCCGTGTTTGGCGGGTCGCTGTTTCAGGACCACCTAATTGTTTTGGTCCGAAGCCGGGGGCCGCGTCCATCAACTAGGTTCGCTAGATTAGACGGGGCAACCCAGTCAATTTGGGAGACGGTCCCCACAAAATGCACTGACCGAGTCTTGGAACTGAGGATCGGCTCATGTTCTGGGCCAGACAAAGTGTGACAAGCAATCTTCGGAGTGAGTACGAAGTCGAAGAAGTTCTCGTGAGGCATAGCGCCAAGCTTTTGGTCAGTCTACGACACAGGCTGAAGTGACGGTTTTGTCTTGATACGTGTTTCGGAAGTTGGTCGTGAGTCGGGCTGCGAGGCCAGCGTTGCACGCCATAGCTGTTCAACGGCCAAGACAAGTACATCGAATCGAGAATTGAGACTATGCCCCTCGGGGCGAAGCCGTAGAATCTCGTCAATCCGGGCAATCAGCCTTTCCTGTCGATTTCGGTCGAGCATCCATTCGTTGGTCTCCACGTCGGCCAATCCTTTCAGTCGGCTGATGAATTAGACGTAGGGACGTTGTGATATTCGGCCAGCGCATCTTCAACCTACAGAACTGGTACATCGGGTTATGTTCTAGTTGAAGGCTTCGTCCTCGCGGAAATACGTGATGGCCAGACCGAGTGGATTGATGGGAATGAGTTCGTTCGGGACGTTGGTCTTGAAGACGAAAACAAAGTTGGCCGTGTAAAGTGTGCGCTTCAGCTCGCTGCGATCGGCGGGCGAGTAGTACACCATATAGAAATCCACGCGGGCTTTGTACGGAGGGTTCTGCATCCCCTCAAGCGCGACGTTTTTTACCTCGATATCGATCTCCGGCTTTGAGGGGTCCGTAAGGAAGCTCTTCATCACATCACTTTTCTTGTAGGCGTCGATAATGTCGCCGGCCAATTTCCCGTCGAGAAAGTAGAGCGATTTCGAGAAGTCATCGTTGATCGTATAGCGGTTGCGCCGGTAGTAGAGCTGGCAGAACTGCGAAAGGAAGTATTTCGCTTCAACGTCTTGAGGCTTGTATTCGAAGTTGCTGTAAGCGAGGGCCTCGGCCCGACCCAACTGGTCAATGCGAATCACAAGCGGGCGAAAGTTCTGGAATGTGCGGATCGTGCGCAAGTCAATAAGTCCGAGCCCGACAGCAACTAGGGAAAGCAAAACCAGCGCAATCTTGAGGTAGGTATTAGTCACCATTGGATCACCGTACTGCTCCAAGTAGAGCCTCTTTGCATCGTGGAAGCTGAGGTCGTTGCTCATAACAGGGTTTCTCCCAGGAACCATTGAACTGTCTGGCCCGACACACCTGAGGCCCTAGCTCAGGAGTGAGAAGCTGGATAGAAGTCCGGCAGACGACCCGCCGGAGGACCCACTGAAAATGTGGTTGGTGAGCGCCGGGATCTTCAGGAGCGCATATATCGAAGCGAGGAAGGTGATGAACAGCACGGGGAACCAAGCTATGAGTTGCACAGTCGAGAGCGTCCCTGTCGGTGGAAGTTGAAGGCTACCGACGATGAGATTCGCAATGATATAGACGACCGCCGCCGCGATCACCTGATAGAAGGCATATTGGATGAAGCACTTGAACCAACCCCAGAAGAGCCATTCGAGTTTTGGGACGATGAAAAACGGAATAAAAATCGGGCCGACCAAGACGCAGACCGCCGTTGCGATGAATCCAAATGCGATAACAACGATGGCGATGGCCTGCGCTGCCGCCAAGAGAATAGTCACAAGGACATAGATAGCCGTCCCGAGAAAATCTCCAAAGCCTGGCGAGTCCATTCGACTCTCGAAATCGCTGATGCGGTCAACGACAGTTTGCAACTGCTGCTGTGTAATTCTGTTGGCCAGAAATTGGGATTCGTCCGTTATGAGATTGTGGAAGCTCGTCCCAATTCCGGGGATCGGATTGCTGTAGTAGTTGATCATCCCGAACCCAAAGCTGATCGTCAGAATAAGAGACGCGAAATTGTCGAAGTGAAGAAAATGCCTGCCGCTCGCCGCTGACAGCGCGGATTTGATGCCATACCAAGCGACCAAGATCGTCGCAAACATCCGAAAGAGATTTTGGCCCATCGCGTCGAAGAAGCCGAGATTCTGCGTAAGGAGGTTGTTGATCGCCTGATAGATGAACTGCAGAAAGTCAGTTTGCATCGGGCTGCTCCTTCGACACGATGGGGATGGGGGGTTGCCTTCCGATTACGGCATTCGGAAGTTCTGAAGCGAGTTGTTCAGGGTGCCGGTGACCTGGGCCAGATTCCCGGCCAAAGTCGCTTGGCGCATGATGTCGGTATTGATGGAGTTGGCGGTGGCTTCTCGCTGCTGCTTTGCCGCGATCACGTTCTGTTCGAGCAAAGACAGCAACAGTTTGTTTGAGTCTTGAAGGGTGCGAAGGGTGAGCACGTTGGTGGCGTTGATTTTGTTGAGAACGGAGACCTCAGTGTTCAGGTTGGGATCGCCGGAAAGAGAATCCTGTTCGAGGTTGTTGATCTGATTCTGAATCATCTGCGCGTTGTCGCGTATCGCGCCGATGGTCGCCATTGCGGTGACATTCGAGCCGTCGGAGAGTTCCACGGAGGCGTACTGAGACTTCACACGGTTCTGTTCGTCTGGCGTCATTCCGGCGAGGAATTGGCCGTTGAATTGGAGAAGTGGAGTGGTCGCCCGTTGATAGCCGGTATTGACGCTGCCGGCGAGACCAGTGTTCATGCCAGTGATCCACATCCCGGTGTTGCCGTAAGTGTTCGGTGCAACCACGTTCCGCCATTGGGAGAACTGGGCGCGGTAGCGGGCCGGCATGTTCTGGAGGTTTTGGGCCATCCGAAGGGCGAGATTGTACTGGTTCACGATTTGTTGGTAGGTCTGCCGGAGTTGAACGAGCTGCTGTACGAGCTGTTTGTAGCGAAGTACAGCATTGGCGTAGTTCGTCGGATCGTAAACAATTCCGCCGAAGCCGAACTGAGCGGAGGCCGTGCCGACGCACAAGCCTAGAACAAGCAAGACTGCGAGGACTCTCTTCTTCATTGGTTTTCTCCCTTGAAAAGGCGGTGAATCTAAGTAGCGCCGCCGATGTTTACAAGTCGGATGGCATTTTGTGGCTTGCGTAGTCGGGAACCGCGAGGTCGCCGGAGAGATAAATCTTCACGCGGTGGCCTTCACGGATCGTGACGGTCGGCAGGATGTTCAGGAATTTGTCTAGGATGCGTTGGGAGGTCTGCCCCAAGCTCTGGCCAACACCTGCCTGAATGCTTTGGGTGCCGGATTGAGTAAGCAGCCCGCCTGACCCCGCTTGAGCGATACCGCCGATTGCGCCCACGGCAAGCGAGGCACCGAAGATTTTCAAGTAGTGGTTGTTGACCTGGTCGCGGAGACCCGTATCTCCGATCTGGTTCATGCCCTTGAACTGGTCAAGGCTCACCGAATATCCATCCGGCATGATGAGCCGGTGAAATGCGACGGCAAGCCGCGTTTGGCCGAAAGTGTCTACGCGCTTCGCTTCGCCCAGGACCTTTGTCCCTGAGGGGATGAGAAGGTGCTGGCGGTCGTGGGAGTAGATGTCGTTGGTGACGAGACATTCAACGGGGCCAGTGAACTGCCCGTCGAGCCGATTCAAGAGCACGGTTTCGAGGATAGTGCCTTCGAAGATAACGTAGTTCTTTCCTTCGGCTGCATTGAGCGCCGATGAATTCGGTGACGTTTGCTTCGAGGCACTATCGGAGGTTTTCTTCTCCGCTTCTTCGGCGGTGGTTGTTCCCGCTTGGCGTGCGCTGCCAGAAACGGGCGGTGTCAGTGGCGGCGGTTGCGGTGTTGGCGGCAACGCCTGGAGGATTTGCGAAAGCTGCTGGTCGAATGTCGGCTGTTGTGCTGGCTCATTTGGCAAGCCGAATGGATTGTTCGTGGGAGCCGATCCGGGTTGAGGCAAGTCCTTCCTGTAGCTCAACGCGACATTAGAGGAAAAGAGCGACAGATAGGCTCGCTTCTTCCGTTCCGCCTGAATCGGGTCGTCGGGTGGCGGCGATCCCGGCTGCGGATTCGTGACCTGCGCGGGAGCGGCGGTTTGGTTGTCGGTCTGGAGCGCACCGAAGAACTTGTTCTGCTGGTTCAGCGCAACCTGCTGTTCGCGCTGCAATTCCTGAATCCGGTTCTGAAGGTCAGCGATCTTGGCTTGGTTCACTTCGAGTGGAGCGGGATTCTGAACTCCTGGCGTGCCCGACTTGGGCGCGGCTGGGGCTTTCTTCCCGCCCGTAAGCCACATGATGGTGACCATTAGAACAGCGAGGCCAAGCATGACCCATGCCTGAACGTTCTTCGGCATGAGGCCGGGCGGTTTCGGTGCTTTGTCCTGAATCGGCTGAGCGGCTGGCGAAGTGACTGGTTCGGTCATGTTCTTCCTCTCATTCGGCGGGAGTCGTTCTGCGGGCGCGCTGGTTTAGTGTTGCCGCGAAAAGGTGAGCTTCTTCTTGCCGATGGTGAGATAGCCGTTGTCCACAATCTTTGGGACGATGTAGACGCCGTTCACGAGATCAAAGTTGATGAGATTCGGCTTGCCGTCTTTGATTTCGTAGATGGCCGGCTTCTCGGAAGCCGCACACTTGATGTACGTGAAAGTCTCGTCGTGGTAGATCGCGGAAACGAGAAACGGCTGTCCCGTGCCTTTCGATTCAAAGTGGTAATCGAAGTGGAGCTTGGTCGCGTACTCGGAGCGAAATTTCAGAATCTGCTGCTGAGCCGCGGCCTGGGCTACCTGAACCTGGGCATTAGACTGATCGCGGATGGTCTGAATCTCGCGCTTGTACGCTTCCGCTTCGCTAGCCGAAACGTAGCCTTGGGCGAAAGCATTCCCACCGATGCCGGATTGCTCCTTCGGCTCGATGAAGACTTTCAGGTCTGGCTCGGCGTTTGGATCGCTGCTGATCTCGGTGAGAAGAAACGAATACACGTGGCCGCTTGCCGTGATGAGATTCAGATTGCTGCGAATACCGGCCTGTGCGGGATGGATGTAACAGAGATTGTGCGCGCCGTTGATAATCCAAAATTCCTTGTCGCCGGTCGTGAAGTCGAGAATTTCTTCCTTCTCGGGCAGAATGATGAGCGTCGAGAAGCGCAGCTTGGCCTTCACTGGCACGATGTCGTTCTGCGCGTATTTCACGACGCGAGCGGTTTCCGCCGCCGAAGCTTGAACTAGACGCAGGGGTGCTAGCCCGAGGCTCATTGCCAATAGAGCTCCGAGCGCACAAAAAGTCCACAAAGTAGATTTCGAGTTCATTTGCCTACTCCTTTTCGATTGTTTTGTATTTGGGGACTGCGGCCCGTTTGCTTGATAGAACTTCGGGCCAATGCTTGATGGATTTGCTAGTAGATTGTTGGATTCAACAGTGGAGAATCTAAATACCACGGCTTTAGCGAAGGCGTAAATAGGCAGCCGAGTTAGGTGCCGTACCATTTTGCTGCTTCTCAAAATCCGGAAATCTCCGTTGCATTTGCACATGCATTGATGTATATGGCTGCTATTATGATGCGATTATTTGCAGTTACATTGTTGATGCTAGGCGGCGCTGTCACGTGCTGGGCGCAAAACACTGACGTAGGCCAAAAAGTTACAGATGCGCTCAACAAGTACGGCCCTGTGCCTGTGACCCGAACTACGTTAGTGCCCCGAGAAATAACGATTTGTCCAGCTCACCCTGATTCGGAGTACAGACAATGCTGGACAAGAACTGTTTACGATCAGGAGTCCCGCACGACTATGGAAAACCTCACAGCTTCAAATTTCCGCGTGGCAGGCTCGTCCGAGGTCATCCTCGGAGCGGCCACTAGGACTGAATTGCCTGATCAAGTCATCGTAAATGACAATACGATTCAGGATTGCTCTCCGAATCCCGCAACGCAACAAGTGACACTGCAGGAGTCATTTCAGCGTAGCGAGAGCGTGCAGATCAGTCACAGTATTACGAACTCTGTGAGCGACCAGATGGGATTTCAATGGAAGGTGTCTGACGTCTTTACTTTGAGCGGCCAGATCCAAATTGGCCGGAGCGAAACGTCCGGTCAGGCCAAAACTTCTGGCTCGCAGGAATCAATTACACGCTCACAGACGGGATCGATCACGGTTAAACCACAGGAGACGACCGTTGCAGAACTGAGGGTTTGGCCGATTAGGTATGCGGTTCCCTTCCACGCCACGGTAACAATCGACGCAGACCTCAGCGCCAACGATAAGGGATTCAGAGTGTTGTCCGACATTCTTGATGGTCCGAGCCGAACGTTCGATATCTCCGGAACAATTGAAGCTGATGATGCATCGGAAGGCGAACTGGTATTTTACGATATCCCTTTTGATCCGGCTACGTGCGGTGGGACGACCCATGTCGCGGTAAGGAAGCATGTGAGATTCGTGCCGCATACAAGATTCTTCGAGCACTCCGATAAGTAGAAAGATATTTGACGATGGAGACCAATCAAGTATCTACGAATGTGTCTAAGTTCTGCCATTGTTCGTAACGGCTGAGTTCTTCTTCAGAGTTCGTATGGCCTTGAGACAGATGAATAAGTAGAGCGGAGCAAGGAGCGCGAGAGCGCAAATTAGAGCCAAGGATGTCCTCACGGTCGGTTTCCTGCCAGCGTTTCCAAACCTTTTTCAAAGCCGTAGGTCTCAAACGCTTCCCGGCGCTTCCGGTTGTCGAACGGATCGTTCGTGTAAAGCCAATAGCTCTTCGCGTCCACTTCGAGATTGGCGACTTTCGCCAGCTCTGGCGTCTTGATGAGAAGCTGCTGTTTGGGCCGAAGAGTCGAGATGAGCTCGATCTCGTTCTCGTTGAGATTGAACTGGCGGCGATACAGATCCCGGTCCATGTCCGGGTTCGCCAGAAAGATTTTCGTCGGGCAGCTTTCTATGATGATGTCGAGGATTTCCGACTTTCGCAGTTCGTCGAGGGATTGCGTCGAGAGGATCATCGCGGCGTTCTGTTTACGCCAGGTCTTGAGGGCTTCGACGATGTAGCTCTTGATGGCCGGGTTTTTCAGAAATAGCCAAGCCTCGTCGATGAAGAACGCCTTGAACGTGTGGCTGATCTTCGGATCGCAGATGGAGGCGTTGGCCCGATGCAGGATGTAGAAGAGCAACGGCTCCAGCACTTCTGGGTATTGGTTCATTCCTTGAAAATCGAAGCATTGGAAACGGGAGAAGGTGATCGTGTCCTCGGCGTTGTCGAAGACGAAATCGAACTGCCCGCCTGTGGTCCACTTGGCGAGGCGGTCGGCGAGGCGGCGGTCAAGTGTATTCGATAGGACGGTGAGCGTCCGAAGAGCTGGCTCGATTTCGTAAAGGTTCTCGATCTGATGATAGAGGTCGCGCTCCTCGGCGGGCGTCAGCTCCAGCGGCGAGGAGCCCTGAATCAGAACTTTGAGAAAGAGGGCGAGAAAGTCGAGATTCTCTTTCGTCGGTGGAACCGAGAACGGGTTGATCTTGAAGCCGGGCGAATTAAGGCCGACGCGGACATACGTGCCGCCAAAGAGCCGCGTGAGGCTCTCGAAGCTGCCGCCCAAGTCAAAAATGAAGGTGTACGGGTCGTACTTCTGCATGTTGGTGATAAGGAAGTTGAGAAGGAACGATTTGCCCGATCCCGTGCGGCCCAGAATCATCGTGTGGGCCACATCGCGGTGGTGAAGATTCAGAAAGTACGGAGTGTTGTGATTGGTTTCGAGGACTGCGAGATATTCCTGCCTCAAGTGCCGATTCTCAGTCTCGCCACAGTGGAGCGTGAAAAGGAACGAGAAGTCGGCATAGTTGGTGTTGAGGAGATACATCGTACGGAGGTTGAAAGCGGAGCCACCCGGCACTGTCGCCAAGAATGCGTTTAGCAGGTTGTATTGCTCCTCGTAAAGCTGGGCGTCATGCACGCTAAAGACTTTGTAGAATTCCGCGGACGCGGTGTCCACCTTGGCCGGGTCCAAGTCGTAGAGGACAACGCTCAGCGAAAAATGACCGAAATAGTTACCCTCGATTTCGAGTTCCTTGATGCTCGCGCCTAGTTCGCGGACCTGGGCCTCCTTCGAATCGTCTACCAGAACGTCCGTTGGTGGCGCATCCGAGACGTTGAGATGGCTCATTAAGGACCGCTTGGTGTTATGGAAGTGGCGGCGCTTCGACTGAATCGTTTTGCGCGCCTTGCCCGAATCCTCTTTCTTCCATTCCGTGACGATGTGGAAGTTAGCCTGCACTTCAAGGAGGTTTTTGAAGATGAGCGGAAAGCTCTGGGCCGAAGGTTCTTTGAGGGTCAGAACCTTGACGTAGTAGTCGTCGAGCCTCAAATGGCCGCGATGGCACTCCAGGTGCGATTCGCAAAGGTAGTAGTCGAGAAGCGTATCGTGCTTGAGTCGAGCGAGTTGGAGCTTCTGAGAGGAGAAATTCATGGTCCGTTTTAGCACCCGAAATGCGTCCTGCTTGCCTAAGAGGTCAACGCGAACAAAGTCGCTCACCTGTAGAATGAAGCCCTTCACCTTCTGGTGCAGCGTGGCGAGGGCCTTCGAGATTTCTGCATCGAGAAGTGCAATCTGCCTACGCGAGGAAAGGGCCGCCCAAATTTCTCCGAGCGCCTTTCCCGGATTTGTGTGAAGTTCGGTTAGTGACCTCAGGAGGGCCTGCTTGTGACGGAAGCCCTCAAAGAGGACCACGTAAAACACCTGAAGCGAGTAAAGGGCGTCTGCTTTTTGTTCGAAGTAACGGACGCGGTTTTCAATTGCGGTGTTGACAATCGGGTTCGCGTACTTCCGGTGCGGGATCGCCTCGTGATTCCGTTTGAAGAGGTATTGGTAGACGCGGAAGTTGGTGTCGAAGAGTCGAAACGCAGATTCGACGCGCTTCGTGAGCATGTCAAGAGCGTTTCCGTCGAGGCACTCGTAATCGACGCCGTGAACTTGAAGTATGACGCCGACATCGCCGGATTTGGTGAGAAAAGCGTGCGGGTCAACGAAGCCGTAGAGGTTGATCTGCTCGTTGAGCGCGCCGGTTTCGACAAACGGCTTGAGGATTTTTCGGAGATTAAGCATTCGAGAGTCTGCGAATCGCGATCGGGCTGAACTTGGCCGGGTCGTATTGCGCTTTGAATTTTGCTGCTGCCAAGAGCAAGCGAAGAATCTGGGGATCAGTGTTGGTCGCCCAGCGAGCGGCGACGTAGAGGAGCAAGAACATAAGGACGCCGCCGAGCAAGCTCGAAAGCATGTTGAAAGTTGCTGCGCCCATGCACATGGCGAAGAAAAAGAGCTTTCGTTCTGCGCCAAGAACGGTGAGCGGGCGATGCAGCGTCCGATATACCGTGTTGATTCTTCGTCCTGTCGTCATAGCAGTGTTTGGCGAGTAGCGCCGCGCAGCGCAGAGGAATCAGGGAAAGAGCCAAGCGAGAAAATTGACTGCGGCGATGGCCATTCCCACGCCGAACAGCACTCCGGCGAGGATTCGCTTTGAGCCGCCTTCACCAAAAGCGAAAGTCAAGCCTGCCACCACAATAGAGACAAGCGAAAGCCCGCGAGCGATTGTGGTCGTGAACGCCTGCATCAGGACGTTGACGGCGTTCTCCCAAGGTGAGCCACCTGCGGCCTGGGCGAATGCCGCTGACGCGGAAATCAGCGAGCAAGAGAATGTGACGAACGCGGGCCGGAACCAGCGGGAGACAAGTTTGTTTCGGAGAAATTTCTTCATTGCCGGCGAGTTCCTTTCGGATGATGCGAGTCGGACCCGCATCGGAATTTGAAGGCAAGCTCTCGCCGGATTTCTTGCAATGATGGAGTGCGAGCGCAGAACCTAAGGGTTGAAGTGCGGCGAGCCGCCGCGAAGTTGCTCCACGAATCGCACACCGTTCATTTCCCGGAGCCAGGTTTGCGAATCGTATCAGCGAGTCCGGTTTACGTGTGGGGGACTGCTGCGTTTTCGTCGTGGCCTGTGCTGGCGAAATATCCGGCGAGAGTTGCCTTCTACTCTTACTAATAGCCGCGCCGCCGGAAAAAGTGCTCAAAGAAAAAGTGCTCATACTTTTTGAAGAATTTTTTGTTTGTATTGGTTCCACCGAGTCCAAGGGGTGTAGTGAATTCCCGTTTAGGGACGGAGACTCCAGCGCTGCGTCTTGCAGACGCTTGATGATTCTCTGTATGCGCATGTGCACGGCTTTGGGAGATAGTACGGTGTGGCGGTCTAGGACTTCCTTAGCGACGAATCCGTCCACTTTCACTCGGAGGAGAAGGTCGCGCTCGAACTCCGAAATGATCTCCTTCCGAATGGAATAGTCGAGAAAATCCCTTAGCAAACAAACGGATTCAAACTGAGCGGTTTCGGTAGGTTCGGTTAGCTCGCCGTGCTTTTCTAGGAAGCGTTCGCGTTCGAGGAACTTCGCTTGTTCTCTTCTGGCCCATCGTACGGCATTTCGGTGGAGCGCCTGAGAGAGTACGAATGCGATGTGATTGTTTAGCATGCCGCTCGGCGCGGAAGAAGTAAGTTGGAGGAAGAACGCGAAGGTCTGCTGCGCGATGTCCTCAGGTTCGAGTTCTCGAAACCAGGCGCGCACCTCGCGGTAAGTCCGGTGGATCGTCGGTGTGAAAGCGAGAACAAGCACGGACTGAACCAACTCGAAAGCAGGAACGGTCGTTCCCACACGGCTGAGCGAGGACAGTAGTTCGCTGACGAGCCCGCCTGTCGATTCGCCATTTCGCCTTACGTGAAGGTCTTCGAGCAATTGGGATACACTCGTGAACTTCGAAAGCGGCGAGGAGCTCGACACCAGAGCCAAAAACTGCGCACTGCCGGGCGGTTCGCTTAGGGAAATGAAAAGGTGGCGCTCGACTTTGCAGATGTGGCAATTGCAACGAAGATTGTCTCGCATGACCCGAACTCCTGAAACGACGCTCTTGAAATCTGTTTCTATAGCTAAAGAGGCCCTCGAATCGGGAAAAGCTCAATTGCGATCTGAATGTTGGCTCAAGGGGCGCTTAGGAGTGGGGTTCCGTTTTCGGACTCGGCGGTCGTCACGCTGGGGAAAGTTCGCAGGGCAGAGCATTCGCTCTGAGGGGGTCTGAAGGAAAGCACCTGCCGGGCTGGAACGCTTGGCCATAACCGATCACGGCTGGTCCGTCTTTCTCCGAACGCCGATGGGCATAATTATGGCGAATAAAAAGCGAAAAGTCAATGGCGGGCTCAAGTCAATTGGGAAGCGTGTTCAAGCAGCGTTTTCGGGTTAGGCTTGA
>Ga0335081_10010203_pt1 | contig 15164 bp, 11 predicted proteins | sample Lox_Sample_35_FD_206713 | JGI IMG/M metagenome (GOLD analysis project Ga0335081, IMG submission 206713) | Soil microbial communities from Loxahatchee National Wildlife Refuge, Florida, United States - Lox_Sample_3.5 | ecosystem: Environmental > Terrestrial > Soil > Wetlands | place: USA...
CAAAAGGTCTGGATGTTGAACTTTCGAGTGCGGGATCTCGACAAAATGGCGGCCCAGCTGCAAGCCGCAGGAATCGAGGTCAAGATTGATCCGCAGTCTTATCCCAACGGCCGATTCGCCCGCGTGCATGACCCTGAGGGAAATCCGATCGAATTGTGGCAACCCGCAAAGCCCGGCGCTCCACACTAGCGTGCTGTCTACCTCGACGGCTGAGGTCGTCTGGCGATGAAGCCTGTCGAATTGGTGCGGAATTCGTTGAAACCGTACGCAGCCATTTCCTTCTTGGCCCGGTCGCTTAGCGGCGCGCCAACGACTTCGAGGACCGTATATGGCGGATCTGCCGAATAAGGCCCATGATGCAGATCAATCTGATCGAGTTCTGCCAGTAACAAATCCTCGGGAGACGAAGACGTAGAATCGTCGAAGATTGTGATCCCAGTTAAATGGCTTTCCTGCGGCCGCTCCTTCCAAAGGCGTTGGGTCACAGCCTTGTTGGTAGGCGTGTCCACAATCCACACGGGTACGCCTTGTTCAAGTACAGCAAGTTGTTCTCCGAATTCTCGGTCAACTACGATGTAAATCCTGTACGGGACGGCGGCCATTCGGTTCAGTTTATCTTTCTTCCTTGCTAGGGCAAGCGGCGGATTCCCATTCTTACTTGCCTGGTTAAACGCGGTAACCGGAGAAGTGAAAGTACTGCCTCAAATGTGGGGTAGTCCGTACAGACTTTTGGAATGCCTGCCGAAGTGGTTTGAGCTAGCCGCGCTCCGACAAATCGCGGATGGTGCGGAGCATTTTCTGCTCCATGACGAAGTGCATCGGCTCCCAAAACAGGCGGCCGGCGGCGCCGGAGGCGAAGGTCGGCGAGGGAGCACTTCGGACACGCGCGATCAAGCGGCTCTGTCCATTGGGCAAAGGCTCCAACGTGAAGCTCCAGAAACCCTCCTGAGCCGGCTTTCCCGCCTTCAGTCTTTCCCAATCGTTGGCGCTGACCATGACGAAGGAGCGCTGTGGCTCGACAACCGCCGCGATCATGCGGCCCTGGCCGGCGAATCGCTTGGGCGTGGCAAACCACACCGTCTCTCCCACGACGCGGGGCTTCCACTCCGGGACGAGATGCTGCACCTTCGGCATGTCGCATCCGATCAGATTTTCAAGAAAGCTGTAGCTGTAGAAGCCACTGCGGTCCTGTCCGATCTGCATCAGCCAGGGCCAAACCTGGTCCGGAGCGGCGTGAATCGTGATTGCGTGAGTGGCCTCTCCTGAATAGACGGGAAAGAGTTCGTCTCCGGGCAACGTGGCATGGGCTTCAACCGGAGTCGTACCCCAATGCATGCACCAGCCGCGAAGCGCGAGGTGATAGGTGACCCCGGCGGCGATGAAGACGGCAAGAAGGGTGATTCCAGCGCGGATGAGCCATTTTTTCATGAGGCGAACCTCCTTGCGAGAAAACATAGGCGGGCGATGGAAGGTTGTCTGTGAGCAGGATCACCGGGGGTGGGTCGGGTGCGGGCGGTGGCGTTCGGTTACGAGGCGGCACGGGCAAAGGCTGAACCACAGAGAGCACAGAGGAGCAGCTCCGAGGACACGGAGAAGATTGGAAAATTCAAAGGAAGAGCAAAAGCAAATTAGCCGGCACATTCGCTTCGCTCAGTGCAAGCCCTTCGAAGCTCAGGGCAAGCGTGGCGCCAGCGCTACCAACAGCGTTTTCGGAGTGAAACCGAAGCGGGAGACCGCGGTGCGGGCCTTTCGGCTTGCGCCTCCCCGAGACCCACTCGGGGCAAGCAGGGCAAGCCCTTCGGCTGTTGCCTCGGGGCAAGCGGGCGGGGCGAAATCAGGCGCGGAAAGCGGAGGCGAGTTGGGCGCGCCAATCGGGGAGGGCGAAGCCGAAGGCAGCGGCGAAGCGGGCGTTCGAAAGGACGGAATAGGCCGGTCGGTGCGCGGGAGTCGGGTAATCGGCGGTGGCGATGGGGATGACATTGCGGGCAAGCAAAGGGCGTCCGCCCGTGGCTGCGGCGAGCCAAGGAGTGTCGCGCGGCGCGCGGGAAGATTCGTCGAGGATGGCGACGGCGAATTCTTGCCAGGTGGCCTGGCCGGCGGCAGTCATGTGGTAGGTGCCGGAGAGTTGCGCGAGGGATGACACGTTCAGGCCGCCGAGCACGCGGACGGTGGCGGCGGCAATTTCACGGCTCCAGGTGGGAGCGCCGAATTGGTCGTTGACGATGCGAAGCTCGTCGCGCTCGGCGGCGAGGCGGAGGATCGTGAGGAGGAAATTCTTCCCCGACGTTGCGTAAACCCAGGCAGTGCGAAAAATCAGGTGCGGAACGCCCGTGCCGCGAATCGCTTCCTCTCCTGCAAGCTTCGTGCGGCCGTAGGCGTTGATGGGATTCGCGGGATCGACTTCGGCGTAGGGCGAGCGTTTCGAGCCGTCGAAGACGTAGTCGGTGGAATAGTGCACGAGGAGCGCGCCGACGGTCTTTGCTTCCTCGGCGATGACGGCGGGCGCCTCGGCGTTGACGGCGCGAGCGAGTGACTCTTCGCTTTCGGCGCGGTCGACGGCGGTATAGGCGGCGGCGTTGATGATGAGGTTCGGGCGGAGATCGGAGATCGCGCGGCGAATGTCGGCCGGCTTTGCGAGGTCCAGATCGCTGCGGTCGAGCGCGCTGAGCGAGCCGAGGCGAGAAAGCAGGGGCGCGAGTTCGGAGCCGATTTGTCCGTTCTTGCCGATCAGCAGAATGCGCGGCCTCATTTTGGCTCAAAGCGAGGCAGAAGGTCGCGAGGCACATCGCGGAGGCAGGGCAAGCGCGCGTCCTTCTCGGAAACAAGCGGGGAGGCGACACCCCAGGGGATGTTGAGACCGGGATCGCTCCAGAGAATTCCGTGCTCGTCGTCGCGATCGTAGAAGTCGCTGCACTTGTACAAGAACTGCACGGTATCGGTGACCGCCAGGAAGCCGTGGGCGAAGCCCGCGGGGATGTACAGCGAATTGTGAGTATTCGCGGAGAGCGTGACGGAGGTCCACTGACCGAACGAGGGCGAGCCGAGACGGATGTCGACAGCGACGTCGAGGGCTTCGCCTTCGACGACGCGGCAGAGTTTTGCCTGAGGGCGGCGCAACTGGTAGTGAAGTCCGCGCAGCGTGCCCTTGACGGAGGAGGAATGATTGTCCTGGACGAAGATGCCGGTGATTCCAAGTTCATTGAAACGATCACGATGATAGGACTCGAGGAAGAAGCCGCGCGCGTCTTGAAACACTTTGGGGCGGAGTTCGAGGACGCCCGGGAGCGAGGTGTCAAATCGCTGCATGGTCAAGTGCGGGATTTCGTTCCGGCGGCGAGATCGTGAAGAGAGGAATCGCGATGTTCGTAATATTTTTCGTAGTAGGAGCGGTAGTCGCCACCGCGAACTCCGGCGATCCAATCGGCGTGCGCGAGGTACCAGTCGATCGTTTGGCGGAGGCCTTGCTCGAGGGGAATGAGCGGCTTCCAGCCGAGTTCCCTTTCGACTTTGCGGCAATCGAGGGCGTAGCGGCGATCGTGGCCGGGGCGGTCCTTGACGTAGGTCAGGAGGGTTTCGGGCTTGCCCATCAGGCGCAGTAGGCGACGCGCCATTGCGAGATTCTCTTCGATGTCCGCGCCACCGATGTTGTAGGTTTCGCCGATGCGCCCGCGTTCGAGAACGGCGAGGATCCCCCGGCAGTTGTCTTCGACGTGGAGCCAATCGCGCTGCTGCTTCCCGTCACCGTAAATCGGCAGCGGCCTGGCGTCAATCGCGTTGGTGATGAGGAGCGGCAGGAATTTTTCGGGAAACTGATACGGGCCGTAATTGTTCGAGGAGCGGACCGTGACGGCCGGAAAATCGTAGGTGCGCACGAAGGATTGAACGAGGAGATCGGCGGCAGCCTTCGAGGCGGAGTACGGGCTGCTCGGGCGAAGCGGAGCAGTTTCGTCAGAGAACGCTCCGGGAAGCAGATCGCCATAGACTTCATCGGTCGAGATATGGAGGAAGCGTTGGATGCCGACTTTGCGAGCCACCTGCAAGAGCACGAAGGTGCCCTTCACGTTGGTTTCGATCGACGCAGCGGGCTCGTAGATGCTGCGGTCGACGTGCGATTCGGCGGCGAAGTGAACCACCGAGTCGCAGCCGTGCATGGCGGATTCAACGGCGGCGGAATCGCAGATGTCGTCTTTGACGAAACGATAGCCCGAGTGATCGGCGATGGAATCGAGGTTGGCGAGGTTGCCGGCGTAGGTGAGCTTATCGAAGTTGACGACGGAATCGTCCTGTTGCCGGGCGAGAAGATGCCGGATGAAATTCGAGCCGATGAAGCCGGCGCCTCCCGTGACGAAAACTCTCATCGGCCGACTCCGCGGCCTTCGGAGACGGCCTTTTTCTCGAGCGGAGTCATTTTGTTCGCGCCTGTTTCCGCGACCATCGTATTCGCGCGGAGTAGGGATTCGAAGGTGCCGGCGTCGGTCCACCAGCCTTCGATCATCTCGCACGTCAGCTTCCCTTCCTCGATGTAGAAGTTGTTGACGTCGGTGATTTCGAGCTCGCCGCGGCCCGAGGGCTTCAAACGGCGAATTTTCTGAAAGACGGTCGCGTCATAGAAGTAGATTCCGATGACGGCGTAACTGGACTTGGGAGCTTTCGGCTTTTCCTGAATGGCGATGACCTTGTCACCGCGAATTTCAGCGACTCCGAACCTTTGGGCATCGGGAACTTCTTTCAGCAGGATCTTCGCGCCGCCAGCCTGCTGCTTGAAGCGTTCGACGGCGTGACAGATGTTGTTTTCGATGATGTTGTCGCCGAGGATCACGCAGACCGTGTCGCCTCCGACGAAGTACTCGGCCAAGCCCAACGCCTGGGCGATGCCGCCTTCACCCTCCTGGTAGGTGTAGTTGAGGTGCTTCAGCCCGAAATCGCGACCGTTGCCGAGGAGGCGGAGAAAATCGCCGGCGTTCTTGCCTCCCGTCACCAACAGAATTTCCTCGATCCCGGCGTTCACAAGGGTCTGGATCGGGTAATAGACCATCGGCTTGTCATAGACGGGCAGAAGATGCTTGTTCGTTACGCGAGTGAGGGGGTTGAGGCGACTGCCGGTCCCACCAGCCAGGACAACACCTTTCATTTTTCTCGGACCCCGTTTCGGGCACGTCACGCGCCCGGTATGCAAGACTGTCGGATTATTGCCCGTCGAGCGACTCGACCGCAAGGCCGGTCTTCGAGGCTTCAGCTTCGGCCTAGCGCGAAAGTGTTTGCTTCTCCTTCGCTGCGCGGCCGAGGGCGCAGGGTCCAGGGAAAACACTGTCCTCCAGGTACAGTCGGCGAGCGGGCTGGGTTGAGACCCTATAGGCGCTCGTAACCATATCCCTGTCTATAGCTTACGTTCATTCCAACGGCGATGATTCCGGTAGACCAGGGCGAGGCGAAGGGCAGGTTTTCCGAGGGACAATCGAACAGGTTCTTGAACTGCCCTATCTTTGTTCGGGTGTCCAGTAGATAGCCTCTCCACCCCCTTTCTACACTTGTGCGTACCATGGAACCGCGCAAATTAATCCAGTCGAGTCGAAAATCTAGCCGGGAATTCCAGCCCAGAAACCGACATGGGTTGCGAACCAGCCATGGCCTCTTAAGCGGTTTGGCGATTGTTCTGGCGGTCATAAGCCTTTCCAGTTGCGCCGGTTACACCAGCAAGATGGACCAAGGAGGCGGCGGAGGCGTGAACACGGGAACGATAGCGCCCAGTTCCGCAAGCCTCGCCTTCGGGAGCGTCGTGGTGGGCAGCACCTCGACGCAGAACCTTAGCTTAACGAATACGGGCACTGAGGCAGTCAATATCTCGCAAGCGACGATCTCCGGAACCGGATTCTCGGTTGTGGGGAGCAGCCCGTCGGGATCGATCGCGGCCGGGCAGGGTGTGACGGTGCAAATCCAGTTTGCGCCGACATCGACCGGAGCGGCGAGCGGATCGTTCTCCTTGGTGAGCGACGCTTCGAATTCCACCGTTTCGATCTCCTTGGCGGGCACGGGAGCGCAAGCTGGGTTAGCGGTTTCTCCCTCGTCCGTCAGTTTTGGCAGCGTGTCCGTCGGGCAGAGCTCAAGTCAATCGGTGAACCTTACGAACACGGGAAGCACGAGCGTGGTCGTGAACCTGGCGACGGTCGCCGGAAGCGGTTTTGGCGTAAGCGGCCTTTCACTCCCGACGACAATCAACGCTGGGCAGACGCTTCCGTTCACGGTTCAGTTCACGCCAGCCTCGGCCAGCAGCGTCACGGGATCGATCACCTTCACAGACACGGCGGGCAACTCACCTCAAACACTGAGCCTAACGGGCACCGGAGTAAGCGGAAACGCATCGCTCAAAGCAAATCCCCTGAATGTCGCGTTCGGTAACATCGTGGTGGGCACGAATGGAAAGCAGACGGTGACACTCAGCAATACGGGAACGACCAGCGAGACGATCACGCAGGTGAGCGCCAGCGGCACGGGATTCAGCGTAAGCGGCCTGGCGACTCCGCTGAACTTGCCAGCGGGCAATAACACGAGCTTCACTGTGCAGTTTGCGCCAACGACGGGCGGCAACAGCAGCGGAAACATCACGGTTTCAGCGACGAGCAATGATTCCGATCCCACGGTGGTAGTGGGAGTAAGCGGAACTGGGATACAAGCGGGGCTTTCGGCAAATCCGTCGAGCATCAATTTTGGGAGCGTGCTGGTCAACACGAGCAGTTCCGTGTCTGTGACTTTGAAGAACACAGGAACTGCAAACACAACGGTGTCGGCGGCCAGCGCGAGCGGGACGGGCTTCAGCATCAGCGGACTTTCGACGCCGCTGACGCTGACCGCGGGGCAAACTGCGACTTTCACCGCCAAGTATGCGCCGACATCCGCGGGAACCGGGTCTGGGAGCGTCTCGATCACGAGCAATGCGCCCGGGTCGCCGCTGACAATCGCGCTCAGCGGGACCGCATCCAATTCTCAGGCGCAGCTCACGTTGACGACGACCAGTGTGAGTTTCGGGAACGTTAACGTGGGTAGCAGCACATCGCAGAACATAACGCTGACGAACTCGGGGAACGTGGCGCTGACCATTTCCGTCGCGAGCGCCTCCGGAACGGGGTTCACTCTCTCCGGCCTGCCTGTTCCGGAGACGCTGAACCCGGGACTGGGCACGACGTTCGCGGTGCAATTCGCGCCGACGGCGGCAGGTAACGCTTCCGGCAGCGTTTCGATCACGAGCAACGCGCCGAACTCACCAGCGACCATCGCGCTGAGCGGAACCGGCATCCAGGCGCAGATTGGGGCGAGTCCTTCAAGCGTCGCCTTCGGGAACGTGGTGACCGGAACAAACGTCTCGCAACCGATCAGCATTTCGAACGGCGGGAATACGACCTTGACGATTTCGCAGGCCATCGTTGCGGGCACCGGGTTCAGCACGACCGGGCTCACGACACCGCTGACAATCCAGGCGGGCAAGAGCGCCAGCTTCAACGCGGTGTTCATGCCGAGCTCAACGACAACCGTTTCGGGATCGATTTCGCTCTCAAGCAACGCGCCGAACTCGCCGCTGCAGATCAACCTTACCGGCACGGGCGTAGCCGCCACAAAACTGCTCGGCGTAAGCACTTTGAGCGTAAACTTCGGGAACGTAGACGTTCAATCGAGCAGTTCACAGAGCGTGACGCTGACCAATACCGGAAACTCGAACGTCCTGGTTTCGAGCGTAACTGTGACGGGAACGGGCTTCAGCATGACGGGAGTGAGCGGCGGAACGACGCTGACGCCGGGTCAGAACGTTGTGTTGAGCGTGAAGTTCGCTCCGACGAGTACAGGAGCAGTCGCGGGCAGCGTAGCAATCGCAAGCAACGCTACCAATTCGCCGGCCTCGTTCTCTCTTTCGGGAACGGGCGTTGCGGCGACACCTCACACGGTACTAGTCTCGTGGACTGCCAGCGGGACATCGAACGTCACCGGCTACAACGTATATCGTGGCACTTCGTCGGGCACGTACTCAAAGATCACTTCGTCTCCTGTGCCTGCGACGACGTATACAGACGCCACTGTTCAGTCCGGTCAGAACATCACATACTACTATGTGGTCACCGCAGTGGACTCGAACGGAGTGGAGAGTACGGGCTCGAACCAAGCCACGGCCACCGTTCCTTAGGCTAGCAGGACCAAATCGGAACCGTGGTTGCCAGTTGCTGTATCGCGTGGCGGACATGTTGAAGGTCGAAGTGAGACTGTCCGTGCGGACAGTTTGACACACCTGTACCGCGAGTGTACCCCTGACCAGTAGTTTCCCACAGCACTGCCAACCGACAATTTTCGTCGGCGGGTTACGCCCGGACTCGCTGAGGACTCACTTCCAGCCCAGCTTGGGGGGACGTTGTCGGCTTTCGAGCTCTTGCGATGCGGTGTTGTCGTTCTGGCCGTGGTGAGCACGGCGGCCTGCGTAGGCGTGACCGGTAAATCCATGGTGAGCTCTGGCGAGGGCTCGGCAGTTCTGGAGGTGGATCCAGCCTCCATCAGCTTCGGGAGCGTGGCCGAGGGATCGACAGCAAGCCAAGCGGTGAGCATCGTCAACGACGGCACCGCGGGCGCGACGATCACAAAAGTTGCGGCGACTGGAACGGGCTTCAGCGTCAAGGGAATTTCTCTGCCAGTCTCGCTGTCGGCGGGAACGAGCGTCAGCCTGACGGCAGTGTTTGCGCCTAGCTCCGGTGGCGCCGCCACTGGGAGCATTTCCATCTCGTCGGATGCGAGCGGCTCCCCGATCGTCATCGGCCTCAAAGGCACCGGGGCCACAACCATTCTTGAAGCAACGCCCGCGTCGACAACCTTCAGTGGCGTGGTAGTCGGAACCGGCGCTTCCCAAACAATGCAGTTGCAGGTCCGGGGGACGGCGAACGTCCAGATCACGGGGATCACAGCGAGCGGCACCGGCTTTAGCGTTTCGGGGCTCGCTGTTCCCCTTACGCTGTCCCCGGGGAAAACTGCTTCGTTTACTGCGGCGTTCAAACCGGTGTCCAGCGGGAGTGATTCCGGAAGAATTTCAATAACCAGTACCGCTGATGGGTCTCCGTTGAACATAAATCTGAGTGGCACGGCCGTAAGTCCAACGGTGGGGCTCTCCGTCTCACCAGCCTCAATAACGTTCAACAGTCTCACGATTGGAAAGTCAGCGAGTCAGGGAATCACGCTGAAGAGCACGGGCAACACAAACTTAACGATTTCGGGTGTTACGATCGCAGGGACAGGGTTTTCACTATCCTCCGGCGGAGGGACGAACATTGTGCTGACGCCGGGCCAACAGCATACGCTGACGGTGACGTTCAATCCGGCGCAGACGGGGAGCGTGAGCGGCACCGTGACCATATCCAGTAATGCAGCAGGTTCGCCGCTGCGGATTCCGCTCTCAGGGTTGACATCAAGTGCCGCAGTCGCACAACACACGGTGACGTTGCATTGGAATGCAAGCGCGTCGGCGTCCGTGATCGGTTACTACGTGTATCGAGCGACGCCCGCAGGCCAATTTACCAAACTAAATTCTACCGCCGATTCTTCGACGACGTATGAAGACGTCGGGGTTTCCAGCGGGGTAACCTACTATTACATGGTAACCACAGTTGACTCGGCCAAGACGGAAAGCTCCGCCTCCGATCAGGTCTCGGTCACCGTGCCTAACGACTGATCGCGCCCCCCTGGCTCCCGCTTTGGCGCAGCGACCAAGAATCGGCGTTGATCCACAACAAGCCTACGATTACGACAAGTGCCGACTGCACGAGGTTGCCGACTGAGGGCGTGCGACCAGAGACGCGCATAAGAATCAGTTCGAGAATCAGCGGAGCAACGATCAGCCCGACCGCACTCAGAAGTATCCCCGGGACCCGACGCGAAGGCGCCTTTCGCAAGGTAAGCCCAAGCAACGCCCCCACTGGAAGAAACAATACAGCGTAGTAGATATCTTCGTAGCCATTCAGTTCGCTTGGCTTCACGTGGCGGAGGAACTGCGCAAAGGCAGTTCCGGGACTTAAGCGATACTCGGGAAATCGCTTGCCATCGATGCACAGGCGCAAAACCGATCCGTCAAAAGAAAAAAGGACGTCGCGCCGCTGATGCGCCGCGACTACATTTGGAATATCCCAAGCGAGCGCCGATCGCTTCACGGAAAGGGCGTTCCGAAACCAGAAGACCAGGCCCGTGTCCTCCTGGCGAAGATAGAGGTTCGAGAAACCCGATGGCTCGGACAGCGAAAGGATGCGACCGGTCGAAGTGACGGTGTCCGGGATGATCACGGCGCGAACCGAGAACTGATTGGTCCGCCGAAGGTCGGCGGCCAACTCGGTGACTGGGGCAGTCGTAGCGAGCCAAGACTCCACATCGAAAGGCCCGCCTACGCCCTGCGGCCTCACGGCTGAAATTCGAGAAAGCTCGATGGATAGCCTGCTTGGATCTTGTCGGGGACCCGCGCCGGAAAGGTCAAGGCTCGCGACTGGGAGGGGAACATCGTTAGCGGCGGAGGCTCCGCCAAGGGTGATGCGTCCGGCCAGGTTACTCGGAATCGCCCGATCCCATATCTGGAGACGAGATACCTGGCCGGCCCAAAAGTGCTGCCGCGTCGCATCGTTTCCGACCACCAAACGACAATTCGCGTCCCAATTAGTGATGCGTGTTTCTGCTTGCCATGCCGCCGAGATGACGAAGCCGAAAGCCAAGAAACCGAGCAGAAGCACGGCGGCGCGATTCACGCTGAGCCATGTTGCCACAGTCTCTTCGTATCGGCCCAAAGCTGCAAGGATCGACTGGCCCGGGAATGCGAAGAACAGGCATCCAATGAGGGAACCCGTCGAATTCGTGAAGATGTCGTTCCAGCCCGAATCCCGTGCCGGTACGTACAACTGGACGAATTCGATCGCGTAAGAGAGAAGTGCGCCCGCAGCCCACGTGCAAAGAACGACCGAGATCCAGGATCTGCCGCGATTCCGAAGCTCTGCACCTAGCCCGAGCCCGAACGGGATGAAGAGCAGGATGTTTAGGAAAGCGTCCAGCGGACCGCCCCCCTTGCCTCCTTGGCCCAATAAGAAGGGAGACGCATTGACGGGCAAACCGGCATGCGTGGAGAATCGAAACGGATAGAGAGTGAGAAACAGTATGCTGACGAGGGCAGCAAGCAAAATCCGATTCCGCCAAGGACAGGCGTCAGGTCGCTTGGTGGAATCGATCAGTTCGTTCTGCCGGTTCATCGTTTCGGTGAGCCTAGCCAACCCCTCGAGTCTAGCACGGTCATTTTGGCCGCCAGGCGACGCACACCGTTTGCGACAACCCTAACGATGTCGCCCTGCCGCTCTTACAGAGAACGATCGGCCATCGCTTGAGAGAAAGACCGGGTGGGTCCATCTCGGCCTCGCTTGTCGTACAATGGATGAACATGAGATTGCGAGTGGTCATGGGGCTATCGGGATTCTGGATGGCGGTTCTAATCGCCCTCCCGAGCGGTCAAGCAACCGGTACGAAGCACAAGATCAGCATAGCTTTCGACTACGATTTCACGCCTACTCCGGCGTGCTCTTCAAGCACGAAGACACCCTGCATCGAACAGTTCAACGCATACGACATTTCGGCAGGATTAGGGAAACGCACGAAGCTGATTTCGATTCCCGTGCCGCCTGGCGCCCACGGGGTCGTCAAGGGTATCGTCGCGACAACGCCGTTGCTCGTCTTTGAGCCTGGGAAACACCTGCTCGCGGTCACGGCGCAGATGTCTGATGGGACGGAATCTGATCCGAACAAATGCACGATTTGGGTGCAGATACCGGAGTGAACCGGTCCGCCATCCGGATGCTCGTGTGGGCGTGCCCCCACTACTATTCTTATGTGCGCTGTTCGCTTCTGTCTCCGGACCGAAAACCGTGTTTGGTTGAAAAGATGCGGTTCTGGCGATGAAAAGACTTCTGATCATTCTTTGGCTTGCGGGTTCTCTTTCGGCGCAGAGCGAAACCGGAGAACTACACCTAAGAGTCGTCGATCCCGCGGGCCTGCCTGTCAAAAGCTCGGTTGAGCTCGTCAGCGAGGGGAATCATTTTAAGGAGGAGTTTGCGACGGATGATGACGGCCAGATCGTCGCGAAGAGAATGCCTTTTGGAGTGTACGCGGTTCATATTCAGCAACAGGGATTCGCACCCTTTACGGCGTCCGTCGAACTGCGCTCGGTGCTTCCGACCGATTTCGTCGCGCAACTCAGCGTTCATGCGCTGAACACGTCTGTGGTCGTGAAAGACTCGGATACGCTCGTGGATCCGCATGTGACTGGCTCCGTCGATCGTGTCGGCTTGCAGACGCTGGAGGATCGCCCCACGTCGATTCCCGGGCGGTCGCTCGTCGACGTCGTGAATTCGCAGCCCGGCTGGCTTTACGAAGGCAACGCCGTTCTCCACCCACGAGGATCGGAATACCAGACTCAATTCGTTGTCGACGGCATCCCACTGACCGACAACCGCTCGCCCAGTTTCGGGCCCGAGATCGAAGCGGACGATGCGCAGTCGATGAATATCTATACTGCGAACATTCCAGCGGAGTACGGGAGAAAAATGGGTGGAGTGGTCGAGGTGAATACCGAAAAAAGCTCGCGTCCGGGCTTCCACGGGAAGTTCGTTGGTTCCGGTGGGAGCTTTGACACGGCAGACGGCTATCTTGACCTCCAATACGTCCGGGGCAAGAATGCCCTCGCGCTGACCGCCGACGGCGCAACGACCGAGCGCTTCCTGAACCCGCCCGTGATCCAGAATTACACGAGCACTGGCACCAATTCGGATTTCGCCTTTCAATACGAGCGCGATCTCACGGCCAACGATCGTCTGGGCGTCATGGTGCGGCGCGAGCAATCAGAGTTCGAAGTGCCGAACGAACAGATTCAGGAAAGCAGCGGCCAGCTTCAGAACCGCAATAACTCCGAGACGATGGGGATCATCTCGTACGAACATATCTTTTCGCCGAACGCGCTGGGTGACTTTCGCGGGATGGTGCGCGACGACTCCGACGGGTTCTGGTCGAACGCGCTTTCGACTCCCATCGTCGCGGCGCAGCAGAGAGGTTTTCGCGAGGGATACTTCAAGGGCGCCATCTCCGTTCACCGAGGCCGCAATGAATGGAAGACAGGCGTCGAGGGAGACTTCACGCGCCTGCACGAAGAATTCAACTACGTTATCACCGACCCGGCCCAATTCGATCCCGGCACGCCTAGGCAGTTCTCCTTTCCCGGCAGCCAACCGGGCCTTGGCGCTCGGCTTGATCTCGAACAGGCCGCATTCGTGCAGGACTTGATCCGGCTCGGCAAATGGACCCTCAGCGCGGGGGTTCGTTGGGACCACTACCAACTGCTGGTGAATCAGAACGCAGTCAGCCCCCGTCTTGGTGTTGCGCGCTACGTACCGTCAGCCGATCTTGTGCTGCATGCCTCCTTCGACCGGGTCTTTCAAACTCCTGCATTCGAAAATATTCTGCTTTCGAGTTCGCCCGAGGTTGCCGCGCTCAACCCCAACGTCTTGCGCCTTCCCGTGCCGCCTTCTCATGGCGATTACTATGAAGTTGGCCTGACGAAAGCTTTCCTCAAGCAATTCAAGATCGATGCGAATTATTTCATGCGCCGCGTCGATAATTTTGCCGACGACGACCTGTTGCTCAACACCTCTATCAGTTTCCCGATTGCATTTCGCAAGGGTGACATCTACGGCGCCGAAGCCAAGGTCGAGGTTCCGAACTGGCGGGGGCTCTCCGGATTTGCGAGCTATTCCTACATGGTCGGCTCCGTCTATCTTCCAGTGACCGGCGGTCTCTTCCTCGGGAGCGAAGCAAGCAGCGCGTTGAACAACGTCGCCGGGCGTTTCTGGGACTCGCAGGATCAGCGGAACACGGTCCGCGCGCGCTTTCGTTACCAGCTCGTGCCGCGAGCGTGGGTCGCGTTCGGCGGAGAGTATGGCAGCGGCTTGCCAGTTGAATTCGACGGAACCGAACAGGAGGCGATCGCGCAATACGGGCAGCAGATCGTCGATCGCGTCGACCTGACGCGTGGACGCGTCAAACCGTCGCTCTCGCTGGATGCCTCAGCTGGCGCGTACCTGTGGAAAAAGGAGAACCGCGTGCTCTGGCTCCAAACCGATGTGCAGAACCTCAGTAACCGCCTCAACCTGATCAACTTCGCCGGATTGTTGTCCGGCACTTCGATCGCTCCACCTCGCAGCTACGCCCTCAGGCTCGAAGCTACCTTCTAGTGCTGGGTGTGCCCTTTTGCAGGAAGTGGCGGATGCGTTTTGGGCGCGGCTCCAGTCACCGGAACACTAGTCAGTCATCTCGAGGTCTCTGGTGGGAACCACAGACGGGCAATTGCCCAAAATCGGGTGACAGGCGGCGTCCGGCCCGGGTCCCACGTGGGGAGCGGGCTTGGTGTCCCGGAACTGCGCTGCTTCGGTTGAGTCGTCAAGGGCGGTGGTCGAGGATGTGCCGCTGGCGATCACTTGTTGCACGGCATCGAAATAGCCGGTCCCCACGAAGCGCTGGTGCTTGACGCCTTCGTAGCCGTACTCGTGTTCGCGGCTGAATTCCTTCTCTTGCAAGCGCGAGTACGCCGTCATGCCCATTAGCTTGTAGCCACGAGCTAACTCGAACATGGCGAGATTCAAGGCGTGAAAGCCGGCCAGGGTTATGAACTGAAACTTGTAGCCCATGGCAGCCAATTCGCGCTGGAACCGTGCGATGGTCGCGTCATCCAGATTCTTTTTCCAGTTGAACGAGGGCGAGCAGTTGTAGGCCAGCATCTTGTGGGGATACGCCTTGAGCACTGCTTCCGCAAACTCACGGGCCTCGCCCAGATCGGGCTTGGAAGTTTCACACCAGACCAAATCGGCGTAGGGGGCGTACGCAATCCCTCGAGCAATTGCCGATCTCAGACCGCCGCGGATACGGAAGAACCCTTCCGGAGTCCGTTCGCCGGTGAGAAACTCGCGATCGCGGGCATCGATGTCGCTGGTCAAGAGATGAGCGCTGTCGGCGTCGGTTCTCGCCATGATCAGGGTCGGCACGCCCATGACGTCGGCGGCGAGCCGGGCAGCCACGAGCTTCTGAATCGCCTCGGTCGTCGGCACCAGCACTTTGCCGCCTAAATG
>Ga0335081_10010204_pt1 | contig 15164 bp, 12 predicted proteins | sample Lox_Sample_35_FD_206713 | JGI IMG/M metagenome (GOLD analysis project Ga0335081, IMG submission 206713) | Soil microbial communities from Loxahatchee National Wildlife Refuge, Florida, United States - Lox_Sample_3.5 | ecosystem: Environmental > Terrestrial > Soil > Wetlands | place: USA...
CCGAGTCGGACCGCACGTAGGTCAGGTCGGCCGTGTTGAAGTTGAGCGTGATGTCGTAGCTCCCCAGTACCTCGCCGGGGACGGCCCGGATATCCGCCACGACCTGCGCCACCAGCGTGTCGCCGACTTTCGCCGTGGCGAACTCGCGACCGCCGAATTGCGCCGACACCACCGACGTGCCCGTCGGCGGCACGTCGATCATCGTCGAGTCCGCGACGGTCCCGGCGCCCGAGGGCGCCTGGGCCACGATGTCCACGCCCGCCCCGGTCGGACCGACCGCGGTCACCAACCCCGTCGCGGCGTTCACGGACGCCACGCTCGGAAAGCGCGATATGAAGGTGAGCCCGGACACCGTCACCGGGTTCCCGTTCGCGTCCTTCCCCGTCACCTGCAGCGTCATCGTGTCGCCGGGCAGCATCACGCGGAAGCCCGGCGTGACGGTGAGCGAGGCGAGTCCGATCGGAGCCGGCGCGATCTGGAAGCTCACGCTGACGCCCTGCGGGCTGTTGCTCGCCGCGGCCGACTGAATCGGCACCGTCGCCGTGTACGTGCCCGCCGCCAGGCTGCCCTTGGCCAGTTGAAGCGTCAGGGTCGTGGGCGCCGTCGCGGCGTTGAGCGTGGCCGTGAGCCAACCTGTCGGCTGGCTGGCGCCGTACGAGATCGTCCCCACCGTCAGGCCGCCGAGCGTCCCACCTCCACCGTTGCTCACGCCCACGGTTTGGGCCGCGGGATCCGACGTCCCGAGAGTATCGAGGATCGTCAGCGTCGCAGGCGACAGGGCGATCGCCGGCGGCGCGCTCGTCGTCACCGTCACGGGCGCACTGTCCCTGACCGAGCTGCGCGCGCCCGACGTGGCCACCACGTACGTCGCGCCGTCGCTCACGGCAACCGCCTCGCCGGCGGCGTTCACCGTCATGACCGCGCGGTTGCGGGACGCGAACAGGACCGGCATCCCGATGATGACGGCCCCCGTCGAATCGAGCGCGACCGTCGTGAAGGTCTGCGTCCCGCCGGGCTTGAGCGTCACGGTCGGCGGCTGGATGCTGATGGATTCGATGTTCTGGCCCGGCCCCACATAACTCGCCACGACCGGCGTCGGCGCTCCGGGCGGCCCGACGGTCACGGCCACGCGTTGCGTGCCGGAGTAGAGCACCGTGCTGTCGCTCGACCGGATGGCCAGGAACTCAACACCCACGGTGTCCGTCACCCCGTTGAGGGTGATCGGCAGCACGATGCGGATCGAATCCTGGCCGGGAGCGACCGGGACGTTGATCGTGTCAGGCGGAGATGGAGGATCGGTGAGGACGAGTCGAATCAAGTCAATGTCTGTCGGGATTGCGCCGTCGGCTGCTGCGTCTGCGAAGACCGGCGTGATGGCCACGCTGCCTCCGCCTGAGACCCGTCCAGGAAAGACGGCATCGAGACACCCCGCCGCGGCGCCGCAGAGGAGCGCCACGACCGCGACGAGGGGTAGCCTGTGGCTCACATTGTGGCCCTCAGCATCAAGGCGGCGCTCCAGCCGGTGAAGTTCGCGGATTGGCTCGTCGGGTTGCCGTTGCTGTCGAGCGCGTTCTCGCTGCCCGTATCGAACCGTGCCGACGGCAGCAGCGCGAAGCGATCGCTGACCGCCCACTGGTACTGCAAGCCGAGCGAGAGCAGCTTGCCGGCGCTCGCCAGCGACGAATCACCCATCGTGTGAATCCGGAACTCCAACTGCGGACGGAGCACGTTGCGCCCCATCTGGACCGAGCTTGAGGCGCCGAACGCAAGCACGTTGCGCTTCTGCGTCGTGAGCCCGCTCGTGCCCGGCAGCGAGCCCGCCGAGCGGTACAGGTCCCACGCGTACACCTGCAGACCCACGTTGCCGACCGGGAAGCTCCACGAGCCCTGCCCGATGTAGCGATCGCCGGACTGGAAGATCGGCGAGCTGCCGAAATTGTCCTCGCCGAAGCTCGAGAACGTGAAGCCGAAGGAGAGCCGCCCCTGGCCGACGAGGCGGTCGGCGCCGACGCGCACCCGGAACTCGCCGCCCGACTTGTAGCTGCAGCCGGACGAAGCGCACAGCGCGGTGTCGGCGAACGGCGTGAAGTTGCCGTTCAGCCGGTAGCTGCCCGCCACCCCGAGCGCCCAGCCGGAAACCGGCACCGCCAGCGCGATGCCCGAGGTGACGTTGAAGCCGGAGCCGAAGTTGGCGACGGGATAGGGCAGCAGGTCGGACGCGATGGCTCCGGCCGTGAGCAGTTGCTGGTCCGTGATCTTGGTCGTGCCGGTCGGCAGGTTCACGGACAGCGTGAAGGTCGCGAGGTCGGGGACGATCTGGTAGATGCCCCGGAGCTGGATGTCCGTCAGCCCCGAGATCGTGGCCTTGGCGCCGCTCGAATCCGTCCGGCTGGCGGACGCCCAGCGCCCGCCCAAATCGAACGAGAGGCGCGGGCTCGCCGGCCACAGCACCGCGAACGGGATCGCGACCTCGGACACGCTCTTGAGACCGTTGAGGGCGCTCGCGTAACTCACGCCCCGCGCTTCGACGCCGGCGAAGCCCGACACGTCGCTCTGCGCGCGCAGCGCCGCCGGCAGCAGGGCCGCCGAGAGCGCCGCGATCGTGGGCAGCGCCCAGCGTCGCGCGCTCACGAGGGCCTCTTGATGATGATCACGACGCTGCCGGTCGCCTGCTGTCCGCCGGACGTGCCGGTGGCGTCAGGAATCGGATTCCCCCGCAGCGTCGTCGGCGTCGTCCCGCCGCCGCCGTTCTGGTTCGAGGTCTCGGCCCCGTTCGACGGCGCGACCGTGTTGGTGGCCTGCTGCAGCGCGTCGTTGAGCGGCGCCGGCGCCGGACCGCCGATGGTCGTGGACTGCGACACCGTCGCCTCCACCTGGTTCACGGTCTGCTGCGACGCCGCCGAGAGGGTGGTGGCCGACGCCGCGCTGGCCGCCGCCGCGCGGAAGCCCGGGTCGATGGTGGCTGCCTGATTGAAGTCGGTCTGCGCCGCGCCGAAGTCGCCGTTATCCTCGGCCTCGAGCCCCCGGCTGTAGGCGAGGAACGCCTGGAGGTTCTGCGTTGGGCGCTGGTTGATCGCTTCGCGCTCGGCCGGCGAGAGCTGGATCCCCAGGTTGGCGAACAGCGTGAACGCCACCTGCTTCTCGATGTCGAACACGCGCTCGAGCAGGTCCCGGCGCTGCGCCTGGGCCTTGATGCCCGAATTCCCGACGTCCACCACCTCGGCGTTCACCTGCAGCTGGTTGCCGGGCTGGCTGCCGATCGCTCCCTGCACGACTTCGGCGGCACGCAGCAGCCGCCCGCTCCGCAGGGCCGTGGCCGGCGCGACGCGCTGGGAGTCGGAGAGGTGCAGCTCGTCCACGATGGCCTGCATCCGCTCCCGCTCCAGCACGCGAAGCTGCCGCGACTTCGCCAGGTCGGTCACCAGCAACTGCGCCATGCCGCGTCCCAAGGGCTCCAGCGTGCTGTCGGAGCCCGTGTACTGGAAGGGCATCACCGCGACGGTGTTGGATTCGGGCGGCATCGCCGCCAGCGTCGTCTCGCTGGCCAGGGCCTGTCTGGCCTGGTACTCCATCTCGTTCCGGCTCGCCAGCGCGAGGCGCTGCTGCGCCGTGCGCTTGAGGCCCGCGTCCGTCGCGACGGCGACGTAGTGCTGGTACGCCGTGCGGGCCGCGCCGAAGTCCCCGAGCTGCTCGGCCGTCATCCCGAGATAGATGGCCGCCACGCCGTTGGCCGGCTCGCGCGCCACCACGGTGTCGAGCACCGGGCGCGCGTCCTGGAACCGGCCGGCCTTGAAGTACGCCACGCCGAGCCGCGTCAGGGTGTTGTCGTCCTGGGGGTGCTGGCTCCGCTGCGCCTCGAGCGAGGGGATGGACTCAGGTGTCACGTCGCTGACACGGATTGTGCCGCCGGTGGCGCATGCGCCACAGGCAACCACCAGGGCGAAGCGAAGGACCCTGTTGCCACGCAGTGCAGGCGTCATGAACCCGACCTCACCGAACGGGGTGTGCGACAGACGAGCGCGCACAAGTATGCAGGCGGGGAAAACGCCCTGCAAGCTCTCGCCCGCGGGTCGCGATCGGCCAGACTACACCTGCGACGGGGCCTCCTGCCGTGACACGTGTCACGCCCCGATTATGCCGGCTGGCCACGCCGGGGCGGCGAGCGCCACCGCATGACCTTAACCTCAGCCTGCGAGAGTATTTCGCTCAAGACCTTCTTGGTGCGCTGATCCACCGGCCAATCGAGGTGCATCTCGAGGCGATAGCCCGAGCGGTCGGAGCCACGGCCCTCCAGCACGAACCCCTGAGGCGTGACCCGCACTTCGTCGATCGGGACGTCGGCCACCAGGTCGAAGCTCTCGGCCCCCGGCTCAGTCGCCATACGACAGCACCTCCCGCCGCCAGAGTTACCCCGCGACGGGAGGTGCCGCAAGCCGACCGGAGCAGCCCTATTCGACCGTGATGACCCCTGTCATCCCGAGCGCCCGATGGGGCAGACAGAAGTAGTTGTAGGTGCCCTTGGGCGCACCCGCGAAGTCGATCCGGTAGACCTCGTTCGGCTGCGTCAGGAAGGGGCCCATCAGATCGCCCTGCCGCCGCGCCATCGCCTTGTTGAGGACGTCGCGCGCCCCCGCCGGAATGTGGTCCTTGTCGAACGCGACGTTGTGCGGGCCGCCCGACACGTTCTGGAACTCCACGATGTCGCCGACCTTGATGGTGAAGTTGGACGGCGAGAACATGTACTTCGCGCCCTGCTGCATCATCCGGACTTTGTGCGTGACGGGCGCCGCGTGTGTGGCCGGGCGCGCGAAGGCGACGGCGCCGAGGACCAGGATCGGTAGAGCTGCGAGTGACCAGCGGTTCATTGACACCATGCTCCTCACATAGGGGAATGCGCTCGACGAACGGCCGGGTCGTACCCCGCCGACGCCTGGAAGTCGCGATGGATCAGGTTGTGAATGGATTCACAAGCGGTCGGGATTTTGCAAGGCCCTGTGGGAAACCCCTTTGCGAAGCCCAGACGGGCCGCTAGGTTAGGGGGGTCCCGCACTCGCGGGCCGTGGACTTCCGCGACACAGACAGGAGCGGCTTCCGGACGTGGCAGGCGACGCCATCCAGATGATGGGCACGATCACCGACGTGCTCCCGAACACCACGTTCCGGGTCGAGCTCGAGAACGGGCATCAGATCCTGGCGTACGTGTCGGGGAAGATGCGCAAGAACTACATCCGGATCCTCCGCGGCGACCGGGTCGCGGTCGAGCTGTCGCCCTACGACCTGACTCGCGGACGCATCACCTACCGCTACAAGTGACCTGCCGGGGGCCGTCCCCCGCCCGCATCGCGTGAACAAACAGCTCGGGGTCGTCTTCACCGTCGTCTTCATCGATCTCCTGGGCTTCGGGATCGTGCTGCCGCTGCTCCCGACGTACGCGGCGCTGTTCCACGTATCGCCGGCGGCCATCGGTTTCCTCGTCACCAGCTTCTCCCTGCTCCAGCTCGTCGCGGTTCCGGTGTGGGGCGCGATCTCCGACCGCCTCGGGCGCCGCCCGGTGCTGATCGTCGGCCTCGTGGGCTCGACCGCGTCGTACATCCTGTTCGCCGCCGCCCGCAGCTACTGGGCGCTGCTCGTCTCGCGCATCGTCGCGGGGGCGATGGGCGCCACGATTGGCGTCGCGCAGGCGTACATCGCCGACGTCACCGCGCCGGAGCGCCGTGCGCACGCGATGGGCGTCCTCGGCGCCGCCTTCGCGATGGGCTTCATCCTCGGGCCCGCGCTCGGCGGCCTCCTGTCGGCTCACAGCTACAGCAGCGCCGGCGTCGTGGCCGCCGCGCTGTGCGCCGCCAACGCCGTCGGCGCCCTCGTCTGGCTCCCGGAGACGGCCAGACACGAGGCCGTCCGCCGCGCCGGGCGCGTGAGCCTGCGGACGCTGGCCGCGCCGCTGGCGGCGAGCTTCCTGCTGACCGCCGCGTTCGCGGTGATCCACGTGACGCTGCCCCTGTTCGGGCGCGACGTGTGGCACGTCACGACGCGGCGGATGGGGATGATCTTCGCGTACATGGGCGTCGTGTCGGCCGTCGTGCAGGGTGGCCTGGTGGGCCGCCTCGCGCCGCGCCTGGGGGAGAAACGCGTCGCCGCGGCAGGCGGGCTGCTGCTGGCCGCGGGCCTGGCCCTGGTGCCCGCGGCCTCGGGGCCGTGGCTGCTCTATGCGGCCCTCGGCACGCTGGCGGCGGGGTCCGCGCTCGCGACGCCAAGCGTCTACGCGGTGGTGAGCCGGCGCGCGTCGGCCGCCCAGCAGGGCGCGGCTCTCGGCATCACGCAGACCGCGTCCACGCTCGGGCGGATCGTCGGCCCGACCGTCGCGGGCTTCCTCATCGGCGCTTCAGGGATGAGCGCGCCGTTCTTCGCCGGCGCGATTCTCGGGGTGCTCGGGATGGTGGCGGCGCTGTTCCTGCCGCGCACCGGGGATGGGGCGCCCGCCTAGCGCGGCTCGTGCCCGATCCGGCTCCAGCGGATCGCCGTCAGGAACGGGAGCGCCCGCCAGGAGTCGTGGTCGAACGAGTAGTAGATGAACAACGGGCGCCCGCGGACCACGCTCCGCGGGACGAAGCCCCAGTAGCGCGAATCGTAGGAATTGTCGCGGTTGTCGCCCATCACGAAGAAGCTGTCGGGCGCCACCACCAGGGGCCCCCAGTTGTCGCGGGTCGGCTGGTACGTGTCGCGGCTGACGCTCGGCAGCAGGTGCTTGATCTGCCACTCCCGCATCATCGGGTCGCTGGGGTCCTCCAGCGAGTCCACGTGCTCGACGTACGGTTCCTTCTGGGCCACGCCGTTACGGTAGAGGATGGCCTTCTTCATCTGGAGCGTATCGCCCGGCATCCCGACGAGGCGCTTGACCACCTTCACGCCATCCTCGGTCTGCGAGTCGAACACCACGATGTCGCCCAGCCGGGGCTCCCGGAACGCGGGCAGGTGCGTGTGGATGAGCGGGATCTCCGCTCCGTAGAGCGCCTTGTTCACGAACAGGAAGTCGCCCACCAGCAGCGTGCGCTCCATGCTGCTGGACGGGATCCGGAACGCCTCGACCAGCAGCGTGCGCAACACGAACCAGATCACCAGCGCGATGGCCAGCGACTTGATCCACTCCCACGTCTGGCGGCGCACCGACCGCCGCGGCGGCGGAGCGGACTCGGCTGGCGGCTGCTTGGCCTTGCTCATGCTTCTCCCGTTCCCGTTGACTCACGTCTCGCACACACTCGCCACTCGCCACTCGGCGTCCCGCAACCGGTCTTCAGGGTACCCAGTCCGCGATGAAGAGATTCGTCTCGTGCGGCTCGCTCCCGTGCCGGCCCGAGACCCAGATGAGCTGCTTCCCGTCGGGCGAGAACATCGGGAAGCTGTCGAAGCCGGGGTACGTCGTCACCTGCTCGAGCCCCGTGCCATCCACGTTCACCACGTACAGGTCGAAGTTGCCCCCATGCGGGTCCTTGTAGTTCGACGCGAAGATGATCCGGCGGTCGTCGGGGGTGAAGTACGGCGCGAAGTTCGCGCCGCCCAGGTGGGTGACCTGGTGGCGGTCGCTGCCGTCGGCGTTCATCACCCACAACTCCATCTCGAGCGGACGCACGAGGTGCCGGGCGTACAGGGCGCGGTACTGCACCGAGTCGGCGGCCGTCGCCGGGTGGTAGGCGCGGTAGACGATCTTCGTGCCGTCGTGCGACCACCACGGCCCGCCGTCGTAGCCCAGCTCGTGCGTCAGCTGGCGCACGTGGCTGCCGTCGATGCGCATCGTGTAGATGTCGAGGTCGCCGTGACGCGTGGACGTGAAGACGATAGACCGGCCGTCGGGGGAGACCACCGACTCGGCGTTGTAGTCCCGGCTCCGCGTCAGGCGCCGGAGGTGCGCACCGCTCGCGTCGGCGGTGTAGATGTCGAAGTTCTCCAGCGCCCAGACGTAGCCCTGCGAGTAGTCCGGGGGCTTCGGGCAGGCGGCGCCCACCGCCGAGGTGGAAGAGAACAGGACCTTGCGGTCGTGGTCGAAGAAGTAGCCGCACGTCGTCCGGCCGCGCCCGTCGGACACGCGATGCACGCCGGACCCGTCGACGTTCATCACGTACTCCTGGTCGCACGGGTGGTCTCCCCGGGTGCTCTGGAAGACGATCTTCTTCCCGTCCGCCGAGAAATACGCTTCGGCGTTCTGCCCGCCGAAGGTGAGCTGCCGGATGTTGGCGAGGTGCACTTCGCCCGACTCGGGTGCGACCGCGCGCCACACGGGCTGCTGGGTGGGCTGCGCCTCCTGCGCACGCGCCGCCGTGGCGAGCACGAGGATGCCGGCGCCCGCCCCTCGAACCAGGGTGTGGAGATTCATGGGGCGAATCTTAACGAGGAGCCTCGGCCTCGTGCCAATCACCGCCCGGCGCCCGGCGGCGTTTCGTAGACGCGGCGGTACCAGGCGTAGTTCGCGTACACGCTGCGCACGTAGTCGCGCGTTTCCGCTATCGGCAGCCGCTCCACGAACAGGTCCATGTCCCCGAACTCCGGCCACACGCGCCAGCGGGCGAGGTGCTGCGGGCCCGCATCGTAGCTGGCGATGAGCGCGTACACCGGCAGGGGGTCGCGCATCAGCCGGTCGTGGAGGTACCGCGCCCCCACGTGCAGGTTGAAATCCGGCACGTACAACAGCTCGGGGTCCCACGGCCTGAGCCGCCGGCTCAGCTCCCGTGCCGTCACCGGCAGGACCTGGCTCAGGCCGCGTGCCCCCGCCCGCGAGCGCGCCCGCGGCTGGAACCGCGACTCCTGTCGCACGATCGCGGCGAGGAGCATGGGATCCACGCAGTGCTCGTCGGCCTCGGCCGTGATCTCCGCCCGGTAGGGAAGGGGGAACAGCGCCTTCGCGGTGCCGCGCGTCAGCGGCGCGCGGGCGCGCGCGGCATTACCGAGGAAGATCGCCTCCTGCGCGAATCCGGCCTCGGTCGCCGCGGCGGCGGCCGCGTCCAGCAGTTGCACGGAGGCGCTCGTGTCCCTGATCCAGGCCACGGCTTCGACCCGCGCCTCCGGCTCGAAGCCCGCGGCCACCAGCAACCGGATGCGGTCGGCCGCGCGTGTCGGAGAGAACGCAGCCGCGGGGAGCGGGGGCAGTGCGGAATCCGGCCCCACGGGCAGCTCCTCGCCCAGCAATTCGAGCGCGCGGACGCCGTAGTATCCCGTGGGATCGCCGGCCGCGATGGCGCGCAAGCCCGCGGCGCCGGCGCTGTCGCCGCGGGCGAGCGCGAGGCGAGCACTCCAGTACGCCGGCCCGGGCCCGAGGCGGTGAGCCGAGTCGGCCGCCAGCACCGCGGCGAGGTCCGACGCGGCCGAGTCGGCATGACCGGCGGCGACCTGCATCAGTGCCAGGCGATAGCGCGCGACGGCCGCCGCGGGACCGGGGAAACGCGCCACGATCGCGTGATACCACCGCGCCTCCGCGTCGGGCGTGCCGTCCGAGCGCTCGTGGTTGGCGAGCAGCAGCGCGGCCGCCGCGACCGAGGTGTCCGCCGCGCCGGCGACGACGAAACGCGACACCAGGGAATCGGCTTCGGCCCACCGCCCCTCGCCGCCGAGCAACTGGGTCTCCGCGCGAGCGAGGACCGCGGGGGTCAGGGCGGCCGAGCGGGCGACCAGCTTGCGTGCGTGCGCCAGCGCGTCGCGCGCCGCCGGAAAGCGGTGCCGCGCGGTCGTGACGGACGCCAGCTCCAGCCACGCGACGAGGCTCGTGTCCCGCTGCACCGTCAAGCGCTCCAGGTACCGCTCGGCCGAGCGCAGGTCGCCGCGCGACCGGTAGGCGCGGGCGATGCCCAACAGCTCCGCCGGCGTCGGCGCGGGAAACTCCTCGTCGATGAAGTTGGCCGCGAGCAATGCGGTGGGTCGCGCGGGGTCGGCCAGGAGCATCGCGTCGATGCGCGTCCGCGCCATGTCCGCGTGGCCGAGCTGGACCTCGACGCGGGAGGCATCGAGCACGTTGCCGTGGCGGAGGAACAGCGCGAGCGCGCCGCGCAGGTTCCCGGCCGCGAGGCGCCGGCTCGCGATGAGCGCGTCGGCGCTCTCCTGCGCCCCGCGGGAGCGCGTGACCGCGAGCGCCGCGAAGGCCATCGCGGTGTCGGGCTCGAGAGCGGCGCGATGGACGGCGAACCAATCGGCGAGATCCGGCAGCGCCTGCGCCGCCCGGCGCCACGCCACCTCGGCGGAGTCCGTGAGCCCCAGCTTCTCGAACACCACGGCGAGGCGCACCACGGCCACCGCCCGGAGCGCCGGCCGGACGTCCGCGTGGCCCTCCAGGTTCCGGTACCTGGCCGCCGCCGCGAGCCAGCGCTCGCGCCGCTCGTCCTGCCGTCCCGCGGCGAACAGCAAATCGGGCACGGTGTCGGCCCCGCGTACGCGAGCCAGCACGCTGTCCACCTGTCCCCAGCGCCCCAGCCCCTCGGCAACCCTGACGCGCAACACGGCCTCGTGGACAGTCAGCGGCCGGCCGCGGGGGGGCAGCGGCCCGAGCACCCGCAACGCGTGCCAGAACCGGCCGGTCGCCACGAGGCTGTCGGCGCCGGGCAACGGGGAGGCCGCGCAGGAATCCGCGACGAGCGGTGCGGGCCGGGCCGGCCGCACGGGGAGGAACGCCACAAGCAGCGCCGCGGCCGCGATCGACAGCGCACGTCCCGCGTTCACGCCGCGGGCCTAGCGCCTGAGCAGGCGCACGCCGCCCGCGCCTGCCACCACCGCCACGCGGGCCAGACGGAGAAACAGGCCGTCCTCCACGACGCCCGTGCGCTTCGCCAGCGCGCGGGCGAGCGCGGCGGGATCAGCGATGCCGCGCGGGAACCGGCAGTCCACGAGGTAGTTGCCGTTGTCGGTCACGACCGGCTCGCCATCGGGCCCGCGCCGCAGCTCCGGCCGCGACCCGAGCTGCTCGAAGAACGGCAGCAGCGCGCTCCACCCGAAGGGCACGACCTCCACCGGCACCGGCGCGCGGGTCCCCAGGCGCCGCACGAGCTTCGACTCGTCGGCGACCACGACGAAGCGCCGGGCCGCCTGCGCGACCAGCTTCTCGCGCAGCAACGCCCCGCCCAGTCCCTTGATCAGGTCCAGACGCGGGCTCACTTCGTCGGCGCCGTCCACCGCGAGCGCAAGCGACGGGTGCTCGGCGAGCGTCGTCAGCGGGATGCCCGCCTCGCGGCACCGGCGCGCCGTGTCTTCCGAGGTCGGCACGGCCACCACGTCGCGCAGGGCGCCGCTCGCCAGCCGCTCCGCCAGGAGCGCGAGCAGCGGACGCACCGTGGAGCCCGTGCCGAGGCCGATCACCGTGCCGCTCGTCACGAACTCGAGGGCGCGTGCCGCCGCGGCGCGCTTGAGCCGTTCCGTGTCGGACGCCTTCATGGATGGGAAGATGGTGCCGGAGCCCGGCAAACGTCGAGTCGGTCGCTCCGTCGGATTGCCGGCGGGACCGCGCCCGTTGGGTCCCCGCCCACGGAACCCGTCCGGCCGGCGCGGTTATATTGCTCCCGCACCCAGCCAACGATGCCACGCGACCTGCCGCTCTCCAACGGAACCCTGCTCGTGGCGTTCGACCTCGAGTACCGGATCCGCGACATCTACTTCCCGCACGTCGGGATGGAGAACCACGCCGTCGGGCACCCGTTCCGGGTGGGCGTGTGGACGGAGGGCCGCTTCGGCTGGATGGACGCCGACTGGCAGCCCGCCCTGCGCTACGCCGATCCCACGATGGTCAGCGACGTGACGGCCGCGAGCGAGCCGCTGAATATCGCGCTGCAGTTCACGGACGCCGTGGATTTCTACGAGAACGTATTCGTGCGCCGCGTCCGCGTCACGAACCGCGCCGCGGCGGCGCGCGAGATCCGGGTGTTCCTGCACCACGACTTCCACCTCAAGGAGAACGACGTCGGCGACACGGCCCTCTACTCGCCGGAGACGCAGGCGCTGCTGCACTACAAGGACGACCGCTACTTCCTCATCAACTGCCTCGCCGGCGAGACGGTGGGCGTCCAGCACTACGCCTGCGGACAGAAGGAAGTGGGCGGCGCGGAGGGCACCTGGCGTGACGCCGAGGACGGCGTGCTGAGCGGCAACCCGATCGCCCAGGGCTCGGTGGACTCGACGCTCGGCGTGTCGCTCACGGTGGGGCCCGGCGCCACCGGCGAGTTCTACTACTGGATGGCGGCGGGCCGCGACTTCCGCGAGGTCAAGACCATCGACGCGGTGGTCCGCGACAAGTCGCCCGCCCAGCTGCTGCAGCGCACGGAGCACTACTGGCAGCTGTGGGTGACGCGGGAGCGGCGCGACTTCGCGGGCCTCCCCGCCGAGACGGTGGAGCGCTACCTGCAGAGCCTGATCATCATCCGCTCGCAGATCGACGCCGGGGGCGCGGTGCTCGCCGCCAACGACAGCGATATCGTGCGCTTCAACCGCGACACGTACTCCTACGCCTGGACGCGCGACGGCGCACTGGCAAGCGTGGCCCTGCTGCGGGCCGGCCAACCCGTCCCCGCGGAGCGGTTCCTGGAATTCTGCGCGCGGGTGATCTCGCCCGAGGGTTTCCTGCGCCACAAGTACAACCCCGACGGCACGCTCGCCTCCTCGTGGCACGGATACGTCCGGGACGGCAAGGCGGTGCTGCCCATCCAGGAGGACGAGACGGCCCTGGTGGTCTGGGCCCTGGGCGAGTACTTCGCCCGCCACCACCGCGTCGAGACGATCGCCCCCTTCTACCGGCCCCTCGTCACGCGCCCCGGCGACTTCCTGCTCGGCTACGTGGATCCGGGCACCGGGCTGCCGCTGCCCTCCTACGATCTGTGGGAGGAGCGGTGGGGCGTGCACCTCTTCACGGTGGCGGCCGTGATCGCGGGCCTGCGGGCCGCCGCCTGCCTCGCCCGCTCCTTCGGCGAAGCGGAGCGTGCCGCGCGCTACGAGGCGGGCGGCGAGCGCATGCTGCAGGCCATGCGGGCCGTGATGTGGAGCGCCCCCGACGGGCGGTTCGTCCGCATGGTCACCCCGGGGCCGTCGGGGTACGCCCTCGACCGCACCATCGACGCGAGCGTCCTCGGGGTCGCCGAGCTGGGCGTCCTCCCCGCCGACGACCCGCAGCTCGCCGCGACCGTGCAGCGCGTGGAGGAGCGCCTCCGCGTGCAGACCGACGTGGGCGGCCTCGCGCGCTACGAGAACGACGCGTACCAGCAGGTCGAGAAGCGCGACACGGCCCGGGTGCCGGGGAACCCCTGGTTCGTCAGCACGCTGTGGCTCGCGCGCTATCACCTGATGCGCGCGCAGGCGCCGGCGGAACTCGCGCGCGGCCTTGAGTTGATCGCCTGGGCGGCGCACCACGCTTTGCCCTCCGGCGTGATGGCCGAGCAGCTCGACCCGAACACCGGGGCGCCGCTCTCGGTCTCGCCGCTCACCTGGAGCCAGGCCGCCTACGTGATGGCCGTGGAGGACTACCTCGAGCGGGCGCATCGCCTGTCTTCGTGCCCGGCCTGCGGCCAGTCGCTCGCGGGCGCGGCGGCGGGGCCGGGGGCGACGGCATGACCGGGATCGCGACGCCGCGGCTCGTCGTCGAGGAGACGGGGCGGCTGGCGGACGCCGTGGCGGAATGGCTGGCCACGGCGATGATGGACGACCTGCGGGAGCACGGACGCTGCGCCGTGGCGCTCGCGGGCGGTCACACGCCGCGGCCCGTCTACGAACGCCTCGCGGCCGCACCGTGGTCCTCCCGGGTGGACTGGCGCAGCGTGGACGTCTTCTTCGGCGACGAGCGCGCCGTGCCGCCCGACGATCCGGCGAGCAACTACCTGATGGCTGCGACCGCGCTCCTGGGGCGCGTGCCGATCCCGGCCGGCCGCGTCCACCGCCTCGAGGCGGAGCGGCCCGACCGCGATGCCGCGGCGCGCGACTACGAGCGCGTCCTGCCGGACCGCCTCGACGTGCTGCTGCTCGGGATGGGCGCCGACGGGCACACCGCCTCGCTGTTTCCCGGCTCGGCCGCGCTGGACGAGCGGGTCCGTCGCGTCCTGCCCGTGACGGGGCCCGCGCGCCCTGCGGAGCGCCTGACGATCACTCCGCCGGTGATCGCGGCCGCGCGGCGCGTCGCCGTGATGGCCGGCGGCGCGGACAAGGCGGGCGCGGTGGCGCGGGCGCTTCGTGGCCCGATGCGGCCGCACGAGCTGCCGGTGCAGCTGGCCCTGGGCGGCGTCTGGTTTCTCGACCCGGCGGCCGGGGCCCAGGTGGGGAGGGGGACGACGTGAACGTCCTGGCGGGCGACATCGGGGGCACCAACGCCCGGTTCGCGCTGGTCGAGGTCACCGCGACCACGACCCGGATCCTGCACGAGCGGCGCTACCCCAGCGGCAGCGCGCCCGGCCTGGCGCCGCTGGTGCGGCGCTACCTCGCGGAGGCCCACGACGCCCCCGAGCGCGCGTGCTTCGGTATTGCGGGCCCGGTGGTGGACGGAGAGTGCCGCACGCCGAACCTGCCCTGGACCGTGAGCGAACGCGTCCTCGCCGCCGACACCGGGATCGCGCACTGCACCGTGATCAACGACTTCGACGCCGCCGGCTACGGCATCGGCCGTCTCGAGCCGGCGGACTTCGTCACGCTCCAGGCGGGCACCCCCGTGGAGCACGGGACGATCGGCCTGATCGGCGCCGGCACGGGCCTGGGCGAGGGCTACCTGACGTGGGACGGCGTGCGCTACCGCGTGCACGCCTCCGAGGGCGGCCACGTCAACTTCGCGGCGCGCGACGCCGTGGAGTGGGGACTCCGCAACGTGCTGCTCGACGAGTTCGGCCACGTGTCGTACGAGCGCGTGCTTTCCGGCAGCGGCCTCGCGCGCATCTACCGCCACCTCGCCGCGACGGGGTACGCGCCCGAGCGTCCCGAGGCCCCCGCCGAAATGGGGCGCGAGGACCCGGCCGCCGTGGTGACGCGCCACGCCCTCGCCGGCGACGACCCGCTCGCCGTGAAGGCGCTGGACATCTTCGTCTCGGTGTACGGGTCGCAGGCCGGCAACCTCGCGCTCACGCTGCTGGCGACGGGCGGCGTGTACGTCGCCGGCGGCATCGCGCCGCGCATCGTGCCCAAGCTCTCGGACGGCACGTTCATCGAGGCCTTCCGCCGCAAGGGCC
>Ga0335081_10010205_pt1 | contig 15162 bp, 18 predicted proteins | sample Lox_Sample_35_FD_206713 | JGI IMG/M metagenome (GOLD analysis project Ga0335081, IMG submission 206713) | Soil microbial communities from Loxahatchee National Wildlife Refuge, Florida, United States - Lox_Sample_3.5 | ecosystem: Environmental > Terrestrial > Soil > Wetlands | place: USA...
AATCGCTGATCACCTTCCGTCGGAACACTGATCACGATCATCCCGGAATCGCGATCACGATCGTTAGGAATCGTTGATCACCATCCCCAGGAATCCCCACGGAATATATCCAGATGGGAGAATTTGGATTTCTGGTTTGAAATCTGAGCCGAAAAGCGGGCAACGAGGGTCCGCAAAGTAGAACACCGCGCAGGGACAAATCATTCTGGCGCTACTGGACACAGCCGTGAATACCTCGCCTCTAGCAATCATTGAGGAAAAGCCCGTATCTGTGAAGTGATTGGGACTAACCCTTGGTTCGGATCACGCCGATCCCAATCGCCTTGCGCTGGCGTTCCGGGTACTTCAGGCGTGCCTTCTCGGCTTGTTCTTTTTTCGTGAACGGTTTCGACAGCGGAGTGAATTCACGACCGACATACTTGAAAAGCAACCATCGCTCGACGATTTTGGACATGAGAGTTTATAGCACAGCCTTCCCCGACGTGCGGAACATGACCGTCTAGCCAGCCCCCTTTTCCTCAGTTGATCCTCTCCTGCTGCCGCAGACTTCCCAAGCTGACGAACGTAACCTTCCGTCTGTCCTTTGTCAGGATCGTCTCTCCAGTGAATGGAATTCTCCTAAGAATCCCCGGCTTGTGCCGCACGGAGAACTTGCCAAAGCCCTTGAGCTTCAGGGTGAATCCGTCCGTGCACAGATTATTCAGCAGAGTGGTCTCCAAGCTCGCGATAACCGCGTTCACGACGTGCTCGGCTTCTTTCTTGGTCGGCAAAGACAAAGCAGTCTGAACCCTCGCAGCCAGCTCATCTCGACCTCCTAGACTGGCACGCATGCAGTTCATCTCCTTTCGAAAGGAAGTGTCTCCATGCAGACCAATACCGCCGTAGTCGAGAATCAGGATATAAATTTTGCCAGTTTTTCTGTTGAAAACCGGAAGTCCGACCCGTTCAGAGTTCTTGACGGGCGCTACATCGGGCACGATGGGTTCGTGGTGCCGAGGAACTTTGACGAGTTCCACGAACGGTTTCCCGAATACGTCCGTAACTGGTTCAAAAGGCATGCGGGCAGGTCAACACCGATAGAGGATGTCGAAGACGGGACGCAGGACCTTCTGATCTACCTGCGATACCTGCCAACAGCCTCCAAGCATAGGGAGGCTGGCAAGGAGGACGTCGTGCAGACGTTCGATCCGCAAAAGCATTATGGAGCGAGCAGCGCCCGGTTCTTTAACTACATCAACCTGTGCCTAGCGAACAAGTTCAGGTCGATGCACTCAAGACGGATCAAAAACCCGTTGTGCCGCCCCGGCAATCTGTCCCTGACCGCAGCTTGGGAGGACGCGGATCGTGATCAGGCTGATGATCAGTTCTGCCACAGGCACTCGGAGCACCTGCGGAGAAGATGTCAACGCCAAGAAAGACAACGAGACGCGAGGCAAGCGGTTGCGGAGTTCTCGGAGTTCGTGAAACGCAAAGATTCAAGCGTGTTGCCAGCGATTGAAGCGATTGCCGCGACTGCGACTTCCAGTGCTGCCGCCGACGTGTTGGGCACGACGACAGCGGGCTTTTGCCGTATGCGATCACGTCTGCGGCAGTTGGGCAGGTGCTTCCAGACGGGTAAGCGGGTACCGAGACAGAGAAAGCCGTATAAGAGACGCCTGACCACCCGGGTCATCCCCGTGTCCGCTAGTGCGTACTGAAATGGGTACCGGAATTCCGTCTCTCTTTAGAAGAGGTGGGAATCCTATGCGCCACCCGCCCCGTCATTGCGACGACCTGAGCGCCCGAATGGACTTCGACGAAGAGTCTGGATTAGCCTAAGCGTTTGCCGTCCGAACTGGCATGGCAGACGGGAGGCGTTCAATGACACTTTCTGCATATTGGAAACCAAGTCTACTTCTGCTTGCCTTCGCTGCGATCGGAGGTGCGTCATGGAGAGCAGCCGCCTCGGTTGATGCAGCGGTGATCGCAGAAACAATCAAGGCTGACGTCGCTCAAGTCGTCGCGGGACTCAATGCCCACGATGTAGCCAAGACAACCGCTTATGACGCCCCGAATGTCATCTCGATGGAATGCGGCAGTCCCTCAACCATTGGGGTCGAAGCCGATAGAGAGGGCTTCGAGACGGGCTTTGCCCGCGACCCTTTTTGGAAAGTCAGCCTCATCGACGAAATTGTGGATGTTGCGAGCAGCGGAGACTTGGCGGTCTACCGTGGCACCTATAACGAAGACAACAGTCGTGGAGGTGTGCTGATGACCCACAAGACTAACTTCATTGCGGAGTTCAAGCGCCAAAGCAATGGATCGTGGAGGATCGTCTGGTACAGTGTTTCCAACATGGAACAATCGCATCCGAAGTAGTTTAAGGAGCGCGGAGCAACGAGGAGCTGAGATGGAAGATTCCGGTATTTCTCGACGCAGTTTTCTGCATGGCTCTGCCGCTGTTGTTGCCGGTACGCTGGTGGCCGGTGGGACTCGTGTGTGGGGCGCGGATGCGAACTCCAAGCCGGGTGTGCAGATGTACATGGTGCTCGCGGAATACCAAAAGGATCCGGCAGGCACGCTGGCGAAGCTGCATTCCATCGGCTATGGGTATCTCGAAGCGTTTGCGATGCCGATGGTAATCAGCGACATGGCGGAGTTCAAGAGAATGGTTGGCGACGCCGGGCTGGAATGTCCATCGGGGCATTTCGCGTTTGGCTTCTTCCCGCCCGAGAAGCTGCTGGACGATGCCGGGATGCTGGGTGTGCATTATGTTGTGAGTTCAGTTATGCCGACGCCGACTGACCTGTCGAAGGATGACGATCTGAAGCATGGCAATCCGAAGGCGATCATGCAGATGTGTAACAATCGGACGGCGGACGATTTCAAGCGGATGGCGGCTCAGGTGAACGAGATCGGCGAGAGCGCGAAGAAACGTGGACTGGAGTTTGCGTATCACAACCACAATGTGGAGTTTCGCAAGATTGAGGGAGGAACGACGGGGTACGAGATTCTGCTGAACGAGACCGACCCGACGCTAGTGAAGCTTGAGGTGGACGCGGGTTGGATGGCCGTCGGCGGGGCTGATCCCGAGACGCTGATTGCAGCGAATGCTTCCCGGGTGAAGTTGATGCACTTCAAGGACTTCAGCGCGATTACGCCGACTATCAACGAACTGGGGGGACAGGCAGAGGCGCACATTGTCGATCTGGGGACGGGCGTGGCTCCGCTAAAAGCCGCCTATAAGGCTGCACGGAAGGCGGGAGCGAAGTTTTTCATCGTGGATCACGATCCGCCGTTCCATGGCAAGACCGCGCTGGAAACGGCGAAGGTGGACTATGCGTACGTGGCAGGGTTGATGGGGCGCTGAGCAGGGTCGGTTACCGCAGTCGGAGTGACCTCGCTAGTGCATGCCGTTGTGGACACCCATAGCAGTTCGCAAGAATCCCTACCCACAAATTTACCCACAGCAAACGGTTCCTATAGTCCTTTTCAGCGACTTGACAGGCTCTGTTGAGAACGTCGCATTCGCGCAGATAGATAGTTAATTGACTTAAACTGTTCATCCGTGTCGGGGGAGAATGTTGCTGTCGCTCCTACGAAAATGTCTGCGGGTGTCACAAATGCCGACTATCATCGAGGGTGTTAGGCTCTGCTATACTTCGCCCGCTGGCTGGCACCTGATCGACCAAATTCGGTTGACGCAATTTCAAGGAGTCCAAAATGATAGTTGTGACAGGCGCGTCGGGACGCACCGGGCGACGAGTAACAGAAGTCTTGCTGGCACGATTGGAAACGGTTCGTGCCGTTGGACGATACAAGTAAATGCACTGGCTTTGGCTGGCAAACTCTGTAGCTACTCAGGAAATCTGGAGGACGCATGCAAATATCATTGTTGATGATGTTCACCGCCGTTTCGTTACTCTGTGCGGCGCAGACGCCAGCAGGAAGCACCGACATGCAGGCGGAGCAACAAGTGCGCCAAGCCAGCGACGAGGAGGTGCAGGCGTTCCTCCATAACGACCCAAAGACGATGGCCCGACTCTGGTCTGACGATTTCGTCGTCACCAATCCCCTGAACAAGTTCGTGAACAAGCAACAGGTGCTCGGAATGGTGGAGTCGGGATTTCTGGTAATTACTTCTTACGACCGCCGCATCGAATACGCTCGTGTGTACGGCAACACGGTCATTCTCGCGGGCAGCGAAACTGTCGTCTGGGGCGGCAGGATGCCGAATGCCGGGAAAACCGAACAACTCCGGTTTACTGCGATCTGGATGAAACAGCAGGGCCGCTGGCAAGAGGTTTGCCGCCACGCGAACATCGTCGCGCAGCCGTAGGTTTCAATAGGGGGCGGAACGCAAGAATCAGCAGAGCGACGCTTTAACATCTCAATAGCTCTTGAAGCAGCCCTGCTGAACATGACATTGGAGGGGATATGCCCGCTATCGAACGCCGTTGGTTCATGGGAACGCTTCTAGCCGCACTCCCGAGTCTCTCGCTGTGTGATCGCGCACTCGCAGATTCGACACAAGCGGGCGTCAAAGTTCCTGCGGACGAGGATCGTTTTGGCAAGTCGCGATCCATCGGCTTCAACTCAACGACGTTCAAAGTGGCTACCGGGGATACGCAGGGCGCATTGTTCATGATGGAACAGCACAGCACGAAACCGGGTGGGCCGCCGCTCCACCTGCATCGTGAGCAGGACGAATTTTGGTACGTAATTTCAGGAGAGTACATCTTTCAAATCGGTTCCGAACGATACCGTGCCCACTCAGGAGACTGCTTACTGGGGCCACGCAACATTCCTCATGCTTATGCGTTCGTTGGGACATCGGGCGGAAAGATTCTCATCGGTTTCACGCCCGCTGGCCGAATGGAGGAATACTTCGAGAGACCTCGGACGCCCGGTGTCTACGTCGCCGATGCGGCTCTTTACCGTGCGTATGGCATGGAGCTTATTGGCCCGCCACTCTCATTGGATGACGCAAGGGGTAAGTCGGACAAGCGGAACAAATAAAGAGTCTCCTCTGACGCTCCCAATGAGTTGGCTGGTTGGAAGGTATGCTGGCTGACCATCGGAAAGCGAAAATTCCGACGTTGAAAACAAGCCAATTCTTAGCGGCTTCGGCGAACGCCTTTTTGCCTTTTTGAAATCGTTGCAAGCGAGAAATTCTTACCCACAAATTTACCCACAGCGAACGGTTCCTACAGTCCCTTTCAGCGACTTGGCAGCCCCCGGATAGATTCTAAGTCGCTGATAAGACGTATATGGCTAGACTGTCGACTGTCACGGCAGAGGCCGCGGGTTCGAGTCCCGTCGTCCGCGCCATTCTTTTAATATGAGTTTATTCGGGAACACATAGAGATTGTGAAACTACAGAGCATCGCTAACCCGGACTCGGTACAGCTTCGGTACAATTCAACAGGAGAAACGGGAAGTTGGGTCTTGAGCTAAGCAACGCCACATCAAGCAGTTATTGGATTTTTGTCCTGCTGTTTGATGAAGCTCATAACCCGAAGGTCGTCAGTTCAAATCTGACCCCCGCAACCAATCCTTATAAGTGCTTCGCGAAAGCCGGATGCTCTATCCGGCTTTCGGCGTTATGAGACCGGAAGAGTTGTCTTTGTTCTCGCGAATTCCGCAAGGCGTGGAATTCGCGAGCCGTCGGTCGTCAATTCCCTTCCGAAGCTCAGGGAAAGCGATCTGCCCGCGCGGCCGCTGCCTATCCCGCCGAGCAGGACACTTGATGATTCGTGTTGCAGTTGAATCGAGGCCACGCCAACTGCTCTGGCGCTTCAACGAGTAGCGCGTTTTGAGGCCAAGCGGGCAAGAACCTTCAGCTCGCTTCACGGAAAAGTCCCTTCGCGAATCTCGCGTGGCGCGGTGCCAACCCTTCGCGCCGAACGTGTCTAGACTGGGACAGGAAAGTACATCGGGTCCTATTCTCCGTAGCGGTTGAACAATCCCCCCTGACCGCGCTAGTGTGTAGGACCACCCTTTAGGTGGATTCCCCCTCAGGGAGGGATTGAGTCATGAAGACCGCGGCCCCCATCTCGTTTGCTGGTTCACAACTCGCAGAAACCCGTCATGTATGTGCATTCTTCAACAGCGAAGAGGAAGAATACCGAGTGCTGCTTCCGTTTATTAAGGGCGGATTCGAATGTGGTCACAAGGCCATTCATGTCGTCAACGCGCACCAACGGAGCGAGCACATGAAGCGGCTGGTTGGGGCAGGGATCGATCCGGCGGCAGCGGAACGCAGTGGTCAACTAGAGCTTCGAACCAATAGCGAAACTTACCTCCGCGACGGCCAATTTGATAAGGATCGAATGCTGCAGGCATTCGAACAAATCGCCAGTGGCAATGCTACTGGAGGATTTCCGCTGAGCCGTATTGTTTGCCGAATGGACTGGGCGGCTGAAGGGAAATCTTACACGAACGATCTGATTGAATTCGAATCACGAGTAAATCATGTCTGGGAGCATCACGACGACGCGGTGATTTGTACCTACCATCTTGGAAAATTTGGTGGGGACACCGTGATCGACATCATGCGCACGCATCCGATGATCATCATTGGCGGGATTCTGCAACGAAATCCATTTTTCGTACCTCCGGGCGAATTCCTGCGAGAGTTCGGCGAACGACGAATAGGGCGGAGCAAATCAACCTCGGCAGGAAGCTAGCATGGCAGCCGAGCCCGAAAATCCCGCCGAGGAAATTAGGCACCTTCGGCGCTGCATTAATGATTTGGTGAGCGTCCTCGCGCTTCCGGCCATATGGATCGGCGGATCTCCAACACAAATTGTCGATAATTTGCTCGACGCTCTGGTGACCATGCTTAACCTGGACTTTATCTATGCGCGGCTTAGCGGCTCAGGTGGCGGCGGATTCACCGAAACGGTGCGAGTCGGTGCGACGTGGGAGTTGACAGTTGGGCAGCACGAGATTAGCGAGAAACTTCAATCGCTATTGGGAAACGAGCTGCAAAAACAGTCTACCGTTGGCAGGACGTTGATTGGAGAGCGAGAAATTGTGGTAGTTCCCCTGCAACTTGGGCTGCATGATGAAATCGGCGTCATCGTGGCAGGTTGTCAGCGAGCTGATTTTCCCCAACAGACTGAGAGACTTGTATTGAGCGTGGCAGCGAATCAGGCTGCCATCGGACTACGAGAAGCAAGCCTTCTGAGGGAACTTGACCAGCGGGTTGCAGAGCGAACCTCGGAGCTTGCCGCCGCCAATGAAGAACTAATAAGAGAGGTCGCCGAACGGAAACGGGCAGAAGAAGCATTGCTGGAACGCGAGCTAAACCTGCGTCAAATAACCGAAACGATTCCTGAGATGCTCTGGAGCGCGACGCCAGAAGGAGCAATCGATTATTGCAATGGCCGCTTGCTCGCATACACAGGCTTCTCGGCGGAAGAAGTCAAAGCCGAGGGTTGGAGGAAACTCCTGCATCCTGACGATGCTGATCAGGCGGGTCAAGTGTGGATGAGGTGCTTCAGAACTGGGGCGCCGTATCGGGTTGAAGTTCGCACGATCCATGCGGGAGATGGCAGCTATCGCTGGTGTATCACGAATGCGCTTCCCCTAGTTGACGCAGAAGGGCGCATTGTAAAGTGGCACGGCACTGTCGTGGACATACACGATTGGAAGAAGGCGCAGGAAGAATTACGCAACACTCAGGAGGAACTCGCAAGAGCGACGCGAGTAATGACGATGGGACAACTGACCGCTTCGATCGCACACGAAGTAAATCAACCGCTTTCTGGCATCGTCACCAATGCCAGCACATGCCTTCGGATGCTGGATGCAAATCCTCCGAATTTGGAAGGTGCGCGCGAAACGGCGCGGCGTACGATTCGCGATGGGAACCGCGCTTCGGATATTGTCACGCGGTTGCGGACGCTTTACAGCAAGAAAGACCTCGTTCCTCAGCCCATGGACCTGAATGAGGCGACACGAGAGGTAATTTCGTTGTCGTTGAGTGAGCTGCAGAGAAACAGGGTGGTTCTGCGGCAAGCTCTTGCTGAAGACCTGCCACCGGTCATGGGTGATCGGATTCAGATTCAGCAGGTAATTCTGAATCTTATCCGGAACGGCTCGGATGCCATGAGCACGGTTAACGATCGTCCGCGAGAATTGACAGTCAAAACGGACCTCGACGAGAGCGGCGGCGTGTGCCTGAGTGTAAAAGATTCGGGAGTGGGATTTGACTCCCAAACCGAGGAGAAACTGTTCGAAGCCTTCTATACGACGAAGGGAGATGGCATGGGAATCGGACTCTCCGTCAGCCGCTCGATCATGGAGAGTCATCGAGGGCGGCTTTGGGCAATCCGGAACGAAGGCCCAGGGGCGACGTTCTTGTTCGCTATTCCATGCGGTACCAATACTTAAGTCCAATAGACACGATACTTGGGCAGCCGCATTCTTGTCTCATGAAGTCCCGAGACGAAGCGGGCGCTATAGAATTTCCGCTTGTGGCAGTGGTCGATGATGATGAGTCTGTCCGCGAGTCGCTGCCGGACTTGCTGGGGGAGTTCGGCTTCGGGGCTGGAGTGTTCGCATCTGCGGAGGAGTTCCTCGCATCCAACAGTGTTAGTCAGACTAAGTGTCTGGTGCTGGACATCGCGATGCCGGGTATGACAGGACTTGATCTGCAACAGGAACTAAAGGTTCGCGGACATAAGATTCCGATCGTCTTCATCACGGCCCAGAAAGACGAGACGGTTCGTAAGCGAGCGCTAGAAGGAGGGGCGGTGGGAGTCCTGCTCAAACCATTCAGCGATACAGCCCTTCTGAAAGCGCTCAATGCGGCGCTCGGAGTGGACTGACGCGGAGGCCGCAGTCCAACAGTTTAGGGAATACAATGAATTTGACGGAGGCGCCAGGTCATGAATCGGGAGCATTGTCCATGTCATACGCCACGTCGATTGTATTTGTTGTAGACGACGATATTTCGGTACGAGAGTCCCTGGAGTCGCTGATCCGATCAGAGGGCTGGCAGCCGGCGACTTTCTCTTCGGCGCAGCACTTTCTCTCTCATCCGCGGACACCTGTTCCAAGTTGCCTGGTACTCGACATTTCCATGCCAGGCCTGAATGGCCTCGATCTCCAGAAACGTGTCGCAGCCGAACAGCCTGACGTGCCCATCATCTTCATCACGGGGCACGGCGATGTGCCAAAAACAGTGCAGGCCATGAAGGCCGGCGCTGTCGAATTCCTTACGAAGCCATTCGAAGATGAGGTGCTGCTTGGCGCTATCCAGCAAGCCCTCGAACGCAGCCGCGTTGCGCTTAGCCAGCAGGCGGAGATAAAGGAACTCCAGGACCGCTATTCGTCCCTGTCCCCTCGCGAACGAGAGGTAATGGCGTTGGTCGTCTCGGGCCTATTGAACAAACAGGTTGGGGGCGAACTCGGCATCAGCGAGATCACGGTTAAGGCTCATCGAGGTAAGGTCATGCAAAAGATGAAGGCCGATTCTCTCCCCGATCTGGTGAAGATGGCTGGTAAGCTGGGTCCAGCCTTGTCAAAAACCTGACGGAGTCTTCACGAACACATCCGAAAACCAATTAAACCAATTGGGAGCCGTGGAGATTAAGTTCGCGAGCAGTTGCGTGGCGAACTGATCCAGCATGGTAGGTCTTCCCCTTGAGGCTCACGCGGTCGCCGTCCGTCCCCGCGATCGGAAATGGAATGTGTTTGTCGCTCCTTATTGTTGCTTCGACGCGAAGCATTGCACTCCTTACCTGCTGCTGGCATGGCCACCGCCTATTTTCGTTGTCCGTTGATTGCGAAGAAGAAAGGATGGAAAGGATGCGTTTTTTCGTGCTCGCTCTGCGGTCCGATACGAACGTATTGCCGATACCTTCGTTCAATTGTTTCCTTCCCGTTCCGCTGGCTTAATTGCGCCTGTTCAAGGCGCGGGTAACAAGGCAGCAATTGTTACGGAAGCGCAGCGAGGAATTGGCGCGGGGCTCGTCGATGGCTTTCGCCGGCGCTGGTAGCCCAGAAAAGGAAAGAAGGTAGGGGGAAATTATGTCCGTATTAGAACCTCAGCCAATAATGAACGCAGTCAGCGTCTTGCCCTTAGCCGCAGGCAATCAGGGCATGTGCGACGAACATTCGCTCGTCGCGAAGGCCAAGTCAGGACACGACGACGCCTTCGGAGAACTGTACAAGCGTCATCAGCGCAAAGCCTATTGCGCGGCCCTCCGCATCCTTCGCAATCAGCAGGATGCGGAAGATGCAGTGCAACGCGCGTTTCAAAGGGCACTCGTGAACCTGCAACGGTTCCGTGAAGATTCCACTTTCTCGACCTGGCTCACCCGGATAGTCATCAACGAAGCCCTGATGCTGTTGCGCCAACTCCGCGCACGAGAGCCGCTTCATGAGAATAGTGTGGATGCTGCGCAAGGTGACGGTAGCGTGGAGATTGCCGATGGTGGACCTACTCCAGAAGAAATCCTTTGCGAAAGCGAACGCCGCGCGGCCTTGCTTCAGGCAATTGGACGGCTTCGAAAGAACCAGAGGATCGTCGTTTTGCACCGCGAGTTGAAAGGTCTGACTAACGCGGAAACTGCTCGACTTCTGGGTCTCACTGTCACCGCCGTTAAGGCGCGCACGCTTCACGCGCGGAGGTTTCTGAGGAAGCATCTTGAACGGAGCCTTAAAAGAGCGGGCGCGCTAAGCACGCTGCAAACGAGAAGGGCATGACAGACGGTGTGGAGCTTCTGCTGCGAGGAGTTGCTCGTGCGAACAGGGCGGCATCTGGTCGTCTTGACGTTGGGACTCGCCTATTGGTCAGCTGGGTAGGCATGTCCGCAGAAAGCGCACTAGCGACTCATAGAAAGAGACTGTCCCCAGTCCGTTCTCTGTGTCCGGTCTCGCATTGCCACGGCGAGGGTCGTTATCTGTAAATCTTCGAACCAGAATCATACGAAGGTATAGTCAATACCATCGTCTGATTGTCCTGGCCCGGCCCTTTTGTTGTGATAAGTCCTTGCATTCGTTGCTCGGATGTCGGAAAGATCAATGAGTGAACGGAACGACCTTCGCTGTAGAAAAATCCTGACGAACAACGGCAGAAGCATTCCTGCCCTCGGGTTTGGAACCTTGATCCCCAGCCTTGCCGACACCCAGCGCGCGACTAGGACTGCTTTGGAAGTCGGCTTTCGCCAATTCGATTGCTTGGAGATCCAGTAGTGAGTACCGGTGTTCCGGTTTCATTCCACAAGGCAGTTCAACGAGGGAGATGAACAAAGGAGCTGATCATGGAAGCGAGACCGCAGCTGGAGCAGTCCACGCAGGAAGAAAAAATCCGTACGGCACTGGATCAGCATTGGGCGGCGTCCGATGCCAACGATTTTGAAACGGAACACCGCATCTATCACGCGGACGCGGTGCTGGAATACCCGCAGTCAGGCGAGCGAACCCGCGGTCGATGCAACATACAGAACCAGCGCGCCAGTCAGCCGAGCAAAAAGCGGTTTTCCATCCGACGAATCATAGGCAGCGGTGAGCTTTGGATCACCGAATTCATCCTGACATATGACGGCAAGCCGTCCTACACCGTGAGCATCATGGAGTTCAGGGGCGACAAGGTTGCGCGAGAAACACAGTACTTTGCGGATCCATTCGTGGCTCCCGCATTCCGCGCTCAATGGGTCGAAAGGATGAACACATAACGGTATGGCCCGGTTGCTATCGGTGAACGTCGGGCTTCCACGTGACATCGTGTGGAAAGGCCGCACTGTGCACACCGGCGTTTGGAAGAATCCGGTGACTGGTCGCTGTCGCGTCGGGCGATTGAATCTCGAGGGAGACAGGCAAGGCGACCTGGCCGGGCATGGCGGTGAGCATCGAGCCGCCTTCGTATATCAGATCGAATCATATCGATATTGGCAGGAGCAACTGAAGAGGAGCGATTTCGTCTATGGACAATTTGGCGAGAACTTTACGATAGAGGGGCTGGCTGATGATGTCGTCTGCATCGGCGATCGATTTCAGATCGGCAGCGCGCTCTTCGAGGTGACGCAACCCCGCGTGACCTGCTTTCGCGTCGGCGTCCGGATGAACGAACCCCGGATGGCGTCATTGCTCACAGCTAGCGGTCGGCCGGGCTTCTACTTCCGTGTTCTCCGCGAAGGTGAAGTGGGTGAGGGCGACGAAATCGTGAAGGTGGGAGAGGCCGGAGAGCGCATGACCGTCGCTGAGATTAACGCGCTCCTCTATTTGCCCAATCATCCACGCAATCGTCTGGAGCGCGCGTTGCGGATCGCAGCGCTTTCGCGAGGATGGCGTGGCTCGTTTGGAGCGCTGCTCCAGAGTCAGCAAAACGGGGCGGAAACGGGAAACGCGGGGTTGGCGCCGGCCGCGGCGGCCCATCCAGCCTCGCCAGGATTTCAGTCGCTCGTCGTGACCTCCATTGATCCTGAGTCCGCGGACGTTCTCTCGTTTGCCATGCAGAGCGCTGACGGTCACCAGCTTGCCATGGCTCTGCCAGGTCAGTACGTCGTGGTGCGTCTTAAGCCTGCCGCCGGCGGCCCGACGCTTTTTCGCAGCTATTCGCTCTCGGGTCCGCTCTCCGCGGAGCGTTATCGAATTAGCGTGAAGATCGAGCCGAATGGAGCGGCTGGAAACTACCTGCGCGAACATCTCCGTGTGGGCGATCACCTCGACGTCAGCTCGCCGCGCGGAAGTTTTGTGCTGCAGGCGGGCGAACGACCGATCGTACTGCTCAGTGCCGGGATCGGCGCGACACCCGTTCTGGCTATGCTGCATGCACTCGCGGCGGCACACTCGACACGCCAGATTATGTGGTTGCACACAGCGCGTGATGGGCAGCATCATCCGTTTGCCGGCGAAGTGCGTCGCCTCATGCGTGTGCTGACGCGCGCCCGCAGCTACGTCTGTTACACGAGACCGGACTCAATCGACAAAACGCGTGAGGATTTCAATGCGACGGGCCGTTTTTCTCAATCGGTTTTCGATGAACTAGAACTGCCACGAGACGCGGATATCTACCTCTGTGGGCCAACCCGATTCATGGCGGACATGAGGGCGGCGCTCACGGCCTTAGGTGTGGCGCCAGAGCGGATTCACATCGAGACCTTCAACGGCGGCGAGTCCAGGACCCCTGGCGTGGTCGGCGCAGTGACGCGAGCTCCGCATCCGCCTGCCGATTCGGGAAACACTGGCCCGTTGGTATCATTCGCGCGCAGTGGCATTTCCACACACTGGAATGGGTCGCGGTATGGGAGCATCCTCGAGATGGCCGAGGCGTGTGATGTCCCGGTCCGGTGGGCGTGTCGAACTGGCGTTTGTCACAACTGTGAGAGTGGTTTGGTTGCAGGGGCGGTCGTCTACGGGCCGGAGCCACTCGACAGGCCGGCCGATGGGAACCTTCTGGTCTGCTGTTCACAGCCGACTAGCGACGTCGTCATCGATTTGTGAAGCAGCGAGGATGGTCAGCCTACTATGAAGAAAAACTTTGACGCGATCGTGATTGGAAGTGGGCAATCAGGGCCTTTCCTGGCTGTCCGGATGGCTGCTGCCGGGCAACAGGTGGCCTTAATCGAACGGCACCGTTTCGGCGGAACGTGCGTGAATACAGGCTGCATTCCAACCAAGACGCTGGTCGCCTCCGCTTACAACGCGTACATGGTACGCCGCGCGGCGGACTTCGGTGTCCAAGTGGATGGGCCAGTAGGCATTGATATGAAGCGAGTCAAAGCACGGAAGGATGAAATCACCGGGAAATCGCGTAGCGGCTTGGAGTCGTGGCTCAAGAACACGCCGAACTGCACGGTCTATCGCGGGCACGCGCGATTTGAATCGGCGAAAGAAGTTACAGTTGGTGAGGAATTACTGAGTGCACCGCAGATTTTCATCAACGTGGGAGGGCGCGCGGCCATACCGCCGATGCCGGGAGTAGCGAACACGCCGTATCTAACAAATTCCACGTTGTTGGACCTCAACGTTCTGCCACCACATCTCATTATTGTTGGCGGCGGTTACATCGGTCTGGAATTCGGCCAGATTTTCCGGCGCTTTGGCAGCGAGATAACCATTGTAGAAAAGGCGTCGCGCCTGGTTGCTCATGAAGACGAGGACGTATCCGCTGAAGTGCAGGCCATCCTGGAGCGCGAGGGCGTTCTGGTGCGGCTCAACGCCACGTGCATGGAGCTAATGAAGCACGGAGATGGAGAAGTCAGCGTGCGCCTGGATTGCACCGAAGGCACGCCAGACGTGCGAGGTTCTCACTTGTTGCTGGCGATGGGCCGCAGACCGAATACCGACGACCTCGGTTTGGAAAAGTCAGGCGTGGCGCGTGACGACCGCGGATACATTCTTGTAGACAATCAACTTCGCACCAACGTTCCGGGTATCTGGGCGCTCGGCGACTGCAACGGACGCGGAGGATTTACGCACACCTCTTACAATGATTTTGAGATCGTTGCAGCCAATCTCCTGGACCACGACCCGCGAAGCGTCACGGACCGTATCACTGCGTATAACCTCTACATTGATCCGCCGCTCGGGCGCGCGGGCATGACGGAGCGTGACGCCCGCGAATCCGGCAGGCGTGTGCTGAAGGGCTCACGGCCCATGACCCGTGTCGGCCGGGCCGTGGAGAAGGGCGAAAGCCAGGGATTCATGAAAGTGCTAGTGGATGCGGACTCAAAAGAGATCCTGGGAGCAACCATTCTCGGGACCGGCGGGGATGAGGCGATTCACTGCGTGCTGGACATGATGTACGCGCGTGCTTCCTACACAGTATTGGAAAAAGCCATGCACATTCATCCCACGGTGTCTGAATTGATTCCCACGATCCTCGGCGAATTGCAGCCGCTCTAAGATGATTTGGACGGGCGTGTGCGCTCCAGCATGCTCGGCTGGACATGCCTGGTGGGGCGACGACTCCGGCAGAGCCGGTCAACCGGCTACTCACACCACCTGGTGCGATTCGTGTCAGTGGGGTTTCGTATGGACAGGCTGACGTCAGTGGCCTCGGGAATGGCTACTTCGGCTGCCGCGTGCGTCAGAGCGCTGGAGACGGGCTAACATCCGGCGCAGACTGAGGCCCATCATGAAGGTCGTTTGGTTCTTCTTTCTATGTAGCAGGAATGCTCGCTCACTGTGCTTGGCAGATCGCTCGAGCTAATACAAAAAAAACGG
>Ga0335081_10010208_pt1 | contig 15161 bp, 12 predicted proteins | sample Lox_Sample_35_FD_206713 | JGI IMG/M metagenome (GOLD analysis project Ga0335081, IMG submission 206713) | Soil microbial communities from Loxahatchee National Wildlife Refuge, Florida, United States - Lox_Sample_3.5 | ecosystem: Environmental > Terrestrial > Soil > Wetlands | place: USA...
GGCCCGCTACCGGGTGATCTGCCGCCGGGGCCGATATAGCATCCCGAAATGGCCCCTGAACTCCCGCCCGCTGACGCGGCACCGCTGCCGCGTGCGCCGTACGACTTCGTGATCATCGGCGGCGGCTCGGCTGGCAGCGCGCTGGCGAACCGGCTGTCGGCCGATCCGGCGAACCGGGTGCTGGTGCTGGAGGCGGGACGGCCCGACTACATCTGGGACGTCTTCATCCATATGCCGGCCGCGCTGACCATGCCCATCGGCAACCGGCATTACGACTGGCAGTACGAGTCCGAGCCCGAGCCGTTCCTGAACGGGCGCCGGATCTACCACGCCCGGGGCAAGGTGCTCGGCGGGTCGAGCAGCATCAACGGCATGATCTTCCAGCGCGGCAACCCGCTGGACTACGAGCGCTGGGCGGCCGACCCGGGCATGACGGCCTGGGACTACGCCCAGTGCCTGCCGTACTTCAAGAAGATGGAAACCTGCCTGGCCGGGGGGGACGAGTACCGCGGCACCGGCGGCCCCCTCGTGCTCGAGCGCGGGCCGGCCACCAACCCGCTGTTCACCGCGTTCTTCGCCGCCGTGTCCCAGGCCGGGTACTCGCTCACCGACGACGTTAACGGTTACCGGCAGGAGGGCTTTGCCGCGTTCGACCGCAACGTGCACCGGGGGCGGCGCCTGTCCGCCGCGCGCGCCTACCTGCACCCGGTCATGCGGCGCCGCAACCTCACCGTCGCCTGCCGGGCATTCGTCACGAAGATCATCTTCCGCGGGACCCGGGCGGTCGGCGTCGAGTTCGTCCGCGACGGCTCCGTGCAGCGGGTCCGGGCCGGCGAGATCATCCTGTGCGGCGGGGCCATCAATTCCCCGCAGCTGCTGCAGCTGTCCGGGGTGGGCCCGGCCGACCTGCTGCGCCGGCACGGCATCGACGTGGTCGCCGACCGGCCCGGCGTGGGCGAGAACCTGCAAGACCACCTGGAGGTCTACGTCCAGTACGCCTCGAAGCAGCCGGTGTCGGTGGCGCCCGCGCTGAAGTGGCGCAACCGGCCGATCGTCGGGGCCAGGTGGCTGTTCCTGCGCAGCGGGCCCGGGGCGACCAACCACTTCGAGGGCGGCGGCTTCGCGCGGAGCAACGAGGAGGTCGCCTACCCGAACCTGATGTTCCACTTCCTGCCGATCGCGATCCGCTACGACGGCTCGTCCCCGGCCGGCGGCCACGGGTACCAGGTGCACATCGGGCCCATGTACTCCGACTCCCGGGGATCGGTGCAGATCACCTCGGCCGACCCGTCGGCGCACCCGGGCCTGCGATTCAACTACCTGTCCACGCCGACCGACCGCCGGGAGTGGGTGGAGGCGATCCGCGCCGCCCGCCGCATCCTCAACCAGCCCGCGTTCGGCGCCTACAACGACGGCGAGCTCTCGCCGGGGCCCGAGGTCACGACCGACGAGCAGATCCTCGACTGGGTCCGCCGCGACGCGGAGACCGCGCTGCACCCGTCCTGCACCTGCGCGATGGGCACCGGCGAGCGGTCGGTGGTGGATCCGGCGTCGATGCGGGTGCACGGGCTGGACGGGCTCCGGGTGGTGGACGCGTCGGTGATGCCCTACGTCACCAACGGGAACATCTATGCCCCGGTGATGATGATCGCCGAGAAGTCGGCCGACCTGATCCTGGGCCGCCCGCCGCTGCCGCCGTCGCCGGTCAGCTTCTACCGTCACCAGCCGGCGGCCGGGTGACGGCTCCACCGTCACCAGCCGGCAGCCGGGGGGCGGCGTTGCCGTCAGCAGCCGGCGGCCCGTGCGGGCGTTCCCGCATTTCCGCGGCCCGACCCCGGTCGGGCACACTGGTCGGATGCTTCACGACATGCCGGACCCGCGGGACCCGCGCGGGCTGCGGGCCGACGCACCGCTGCTGGACGCCTGGCTGACGATCACCGAGCGGGTCGAGGCGGGCGAGCTCACGCCCATGATCACGCCCGGGCACAAGCAGCGCCGCGATCTCGTCGGGTCGGTGGTGGCCGGCGACGCGCCGCTGTACGGCGCGCTGGACACGATCAAGCATGCCGACGTGCTGCGCGCCGAAGGCGAGGCCCGCGCGGCCCGGCTGTGGGGCGCGGACTGGTGCCGGTTCTCGGTCGCCGGGTCGACGCACGGCAACCAGGCGCTGGCCCTGGCCGTGGGCTCACCGGGGCAGGAAGTCATCATCACCCGGATCCTGCACCGGTCCCTGCTGCTCGGGCTGGTGCTGGCCGGGCTGCGCCCGGTGTGGGTGCGCCCGGAGATGGACCCGGCCTCCGGGCTGCCGACGGCGGTGGCCGTGGACACGGTGCGGGCCGCGCTCGCGGCCCATCCCCGGGCCTGCGCGGTGTTTCTCGGGGACCCGTCCTATGTGGGCACGATCGGCGACCTGGCCGGTCACGCGGCCGTGGCGCACGAGGCCGGGGTGCCGCTGATCGTTGACGCCGCCTGGGCGGCGCACCTGGGCTTCCACCCCGACCTGCCCGCGCACGCGATCGCGGCCGGCGCGGACGCGATGGTGACCAGCGCGCACAAGGCCCTGCCCGCGTGCACCCAGGGCGCGCTGGTGCTGGCCAGGACCGAGCGGCTGGACCCCGCCCGGCTGGACCGGGCGTTCGAGGCCACCCACACGACCAGCCCGGCCGGCTCGATCATGGCCAGCATCGACGCCGCCCGGGCCCTGCTGGCCCGCGACGGCAAGGACCTGTGCGCCCGGCTGCTGCGCGGCGTGACCGCGGCCAGGCAGCGGTTGCGCCAGGTGCCCGGGCTCGACGTGCTCGACGGCCCGGGCGTGGAGCCGACCAAGCTGGTCGTGCTGCTGGCCGGCACCGGAGCGCACGGCAAGGCCGTGGAGGCCGACCTGATCGCGGCCGGGATGCCGGTGGAGATGGCCGACCGGGACACCATCGTGCCGATCGTCGCGATCGCCGACGACGAGGACCAGATCGCCGCGTTCGCCCAGACCCTCGCCGCCGCGGTCGAGCGGCACCGCGGCGCGCCCCGTCATCCGGTCGCGACGGCGGCGTGGACGGTCGAGCCGCAGACGATCCTGGCGCCCAGGGAGGCGTTCTTCGCCCCGAACGAGACCGTCGCGGCCGGCGCCGCGGTCGGCCGGGTCAGCGCCGAGCTGATCGCGCCCTACCCGCCGGGCGTGCCGGTGCTCGCGCCGGGCGAGCTGATCACGTCGGCCGCCCTGAACGCGCTGCGCGAAGTCCACGCGGACGGCGGCCGCATCGCCTACGCGGCCGACCCGACCCTGGCCACGCTCCAGGTCATCGCCGGCTCCGCGGCGGCCCCGGTCCGGGCCGCGGGGTAGCGGCGACTGCGAGAATCGGTGTCAGGTACCGGGTCGAGGGAGGCCGTCATGTCATTCGCCATGAGCGCGGCGGATCGGGAGCAGTTCCTGGCCGGACTGCACGTGGGAGTGCTGAGCGTGGCCGTGAACGGGGCCGGGGAGGCGGCCGGGAGCCGGGCGCCGCTCGCCGTGCCCGTCTGGTACGACTACCAGCCCGGGGGCCAGGTCAGCGTGATCACCAGCCGCAGCTCGCGCAAGGGCCGCGCCATCCGCGCCGCGGGCCGGATGAGCCTGTGCGCCCAGGACGAGCGGCCGCCCTACCGGTACGTCAGCGTCGAAGGGCCGGTCGAGATCACTGAGCTCGATCCCGCCGACCGACTGGCCATGGCCCGTCGTTACCTGGGCCCCGAGGGCGGCGACCGCTACGTCGCCGGCAACCCGGACCCGGCCGGCGAGAACATGATGGTCCGGATGGCCCCGGAGCACTGGCTCAGCGTGGACTACGGCCAGCGGCCTGGCTGAGCGGGAGCGCTGCGGCGGGAGCGCTGCGGCGGGAGCCCGGCGGCAGGGCGCGGGCCCGCCAGCGGAGGCCGGGTGCGATGCTGGCCCGATGGGCGAGCCCGGCATCTGCCTGCGCTTCGACGAGGACCTGCGGTTTTTCCTCGCACCGCGCCGCCGGCGGCCGGCCGTCATGGTGCCCGGCGACGGTACCTCGACGGCCGGGCACCTGGTCGAGTCACTCGGCGTGCCGCTGACCGAGGTGGGCGCGCTGGAGGCGGGCGGCCGGCCGGTGCCCGCGTCCTACCGGCCCGAGAACGGCGACGTGGTAGACGTGCGGACGATTACCCGGCCGCAGCGGCTGCCGCTCGAGACGCTGAGCTTCGTCCTCGACGTGCACCTCGGCACGCTCGCCCGCCGGCTCCGGCTGCTCGGCCTGGACTGCGCCTACGCCAACGACGCCGACGACGACGAGCTGATCGCGCAGGCGAACGCCCAGGACCGCGTGCTGCTCACCCGGGACCGGGGGCTGCTGCGCCGCCGCCGCCTGCGCTTCGGCGGCTACGTCCGCGGCGCCCGCCCCGACGAGCAGCTGCGGGACGTGCTGGAGCGGTTCGCGCCGCCGCTGGCGCCGTGGACCCGCTGCACGGCCTGCAACGGCGTGCTGGCCACGGCGGAAAAGGCCGACGTCGAGCAGGACCTCCAGCCGGGGACCCGCCGCACCTACCAGGAGTTCGCCCGCTGCGCGGACTGCGGCCAGGTGTACTGGCGCGGCGCGCACCGCCGCCGCCTCGAGCGGGTCGTCGCGGCCGCGACCGCCGCCGTCACCCCCGGCCGCGGTCCGGGCCAGGCTGACGCGGGGCCGGGAACGTGACCGTCTTCGGCTCGGTGAACGCGTCCATCGGGTAGCTGCCGCCGACCCGGCCGATGCCGCTGACACTGCCGGCCCGGCCGCCGAACGGCAGGTGCGACTCCCACAGGTTGGTCGAGGCGTTGATGTTGACCCAGCCCGCCCGGGCCCGCTCGGCGAACGCCAGCCCCCGCTCCAGGTCGGCGGTGAACACCGCCGCGGTCAGGCCGAACGGCGAGGCGTTGGTCAGCTCCAGCGCCTCGTCCGCCGACCGGACCTCCACCACCGGCACGACCGGCCCGAACGTCTCCTCGCGCTCGATCGCCATGCCCGGGGTGACGCCGTCGAGCACGGTCGGCTCGGCGAACAGCCGGGTCGGGAATCCCTCGGCGCGGCGGCCGCCGCAGCAGATCCTGGCCCCGCCGGCCACGGCGTCGGCGATGTGCCGGTCGAACTTGGCCGCGGTCGCCTCGTTGTTCAGCGGGCCCATCGTGGTCGCCGGGTCGAACGGGTCGCCCAGCCGCACCGCCGCCTTGGTCGCCGCGACCACCCGCTCGGTGAACTCCGCGCGCACGGCGGCGTGCACCAGGAACCGCTCGCCCGCGGTGCAGCTCTGGCCGGCGCACAGGTACGCGGCCTCCAGCGCCGCGTCCGCGGCGAGCTCGAGATCGGCGTCCTCGAGGATCACCATCGGCCCGTTGCCGCCGAGCTCGAGCAACTGCGCCTTGCCGGCCGCCCGCACGGCCACGCTCGCCCCGGTCGGCACCGAGCCCACGAACCCGACGCCAGCCACACCAGGGTGGCCGGCCAGCGCGTCACCGACGACGGGCCCCGGGCCGGGAACGAAGTTGAACAGCCCGGCCGGGACCCCCGCCGCGGCGCTGGCGCCCGCGATGACCTCGGCCAGGAGCGCGCAGCACGCGGTGGTGGACGGGGCGGGCACCCAGACCACGGTGTTCCCGGCCGCCAGCGCGGGCGCGAAGATCTCGGCGCCCATCGTGTACGGCCAGTTCCACGGGGACACCACGCCGATCACGCCGAGCGGTACCCGGTCGACCAGGATCCGGCGGCCGGCCGATACCGACGCGGGCCGCCCGCCCGCGCGGCGCTTCGCGTCCTCGGCCGCCATCCGGAAGTACTCGGCCAGCTCGTCGACCTCGTTGAAGGCCTCGGCGATCAGCGGCTTGCCCTGGTCCAGGCTCAGCGCGCGGGCCAGGTCGTCGCGCCGCCGGCCGATCCCGGCGATCACCTGCTCGCACCAGGCCGCGCGATCGAACGCCGAGGCGGCCGCCCACGCGGGCCAGGCGCCGGCGGCGGCGCGGACGGCGCCGTCAACGTCGGACCGGCCGCCGACCGCCACCGTGGCGAACGTCTCGCCCGAGGCGGGGCTGACCGCCGCCGCGGTGCCGCCTTCGCCGCCGCGCCACGAGCCGTCGATGTACAGCAAGTGATCTGGCATGTCCCGCTCTCCTTTTGGGGGCCGTCACGCACCGGCACACAGGCGGCCGAGCTCGTCCAGCGACTCGGGCCGCATCCGGAACACGGGCCCGGACACGGACAGGGCCGCCACGCAGGCTCCGGTCGCGTCGAACACCGGCGACGCGACCGCGACCAGGCCCTCCTCGAGCTCGGCGACCGCGGTGGCGTAGCCGTTGCGGCGGACCGCGGCGAGCTCGGCGCCGAGCGCCGGCTCGGTGGTGATCGTCTGGGCCGTGTACCGCTCGAGCTGCCGGGGGACCGGGACCGCCCCGTAGGCCATCAGCACCTTGCCGTTGGCCACCGCGTGCGGCCGGGTGCGGCGGCCGATCCAGCCGCCCGAGCTGTTCACGAGGTAAGTGCTCGGAACCTCCGCCACGTTCAGCACGTCGGGGCCGTCGGGGACGGCCAGGTTCACGGTCTCCCCGGTCCGCTGCGACAGCTTGTCCATGGCCGGCTGCATCGAGGCCACGAAGTCCAGGCTCCGCATGGCCAGCGTGCCGAGCCGGATGACCTCGCGGCCCAGCCGGAACCGGCGGCCCGAGCGGGTGAGCAGGCCGGCCCGCTCCAGCACCCCGGCCAGGCGGGAGGCCGTTGACTTGTGCACCCCGAGCGAGGCGGCCATCTCGGTGACGCCGAGCTCGACCCGGGTGTCGTCGAAGCTGGTCAGGAGCGTCAGCACGCGCTCCGCCGATTGATAGGTTGCGCCAGCGGCAACCTCAGTCCGTGACACGCAACCAGGATGGACACGCCCCCCGTCCGAAGTCAACGGCGTCGGTCCTCCCCGTCCCGGCGCCGCGAGGCCGCGGTCGTCTCCCGTCCCGGCGCCGCGAGGCCGCGGTCGTCTCCCGTCCCGGCGCCGCGAGGCCGCGGTCGTCTCCCGTCCCGGCGCCGCGAGGCCGCGCCGCTCCCTCCTCACCTCGGCGCCGCGAATCCTCGGCATCGCGGCGTGTCGGAGGTATTGTGCCGGTGGCGCCCGAGATGGCCGTGAGCGCCGTCGTTCCAGCATGAGGAAGCAGCCGTGGCAACACCAACACCGGGCCAGGCCCCGCCGGCCGGCCCCGCAGACGATCCGCTTCCCGAGGCCGTCGCGCTGGCGCGCGGCGCGACCGACGCGGGCCTCGGCCTGAAGCTGCTGGGCGGCCTGGCGATCCGCGTGCTGTGCCCGTCCTTCCCGCCCCGGCAGCGAGCCGGCCAGGACATGGACTTCGCCTGCCTGTCCAAGGGGCGCAAGAACGTCGTGTCCTACCTGGAGCGCAGCGGCTGCCAGCCGGACCGCCGGTTCAACAACCTCAACGGCGACCGGCAGATGTACTTCACCGCTCCGTCGGGACGGCCGATCGACGTCATGGTCGACCGGCTGACGATGTGCCACACGCTCGACTTCCGGCCCTCGTTCGGCCGGCTGCCGCTGACCGTGGACGCCGTCGACCTGCTGCTGTCCAAGCTGCAGATCATCGAGCTCAACGAGAAGGACGCCCGGGACATCATGCACCTGCTGGCGGGCGTGCCGGTGAGCGGGACCGACGGCCAGGCCGCGTCCGGCGCCGGCGCGTCGATCGACAGCGAGCGCTTCGGCAAGCTGCTCGGGGCGGACTGGGGCTGGTGGCGCACGGTCACCGGCAACCTGGCCAAGCTGCCCGCGCTGGCCGCCGAGAACCCGGAGCTGGTCCCGCCCGATCCGCCGCTCGACCCGGTCGGGCAATCGGAGCACCTGCTGGGCGTGGCGGAGTCCTCGCCCAAGGGGGTCAAGTGGAAGCTGCGGGCCAACGTCGGCGACCGGGTCCGCTGGTACGAACTGCCGGAGGAAGTAGATCACTGACCGGCCCGGCCATGTGTCCTGACCTCGCCCTTCGGCCGGTTCCGCCCGGGGCTGGTCCTTGACGGCCAGTTGCGCCGAATGCTACACCGTTGCACAGGAAGCGCATCAATGGGCGTGGTGGGTCGTATGAAGGTCTTTTTTGCCACTGATATTCACGGCTCGGAGATCTGCTGGCGGAAATTCCTGAATGCCGCCGCGTTCTACAAGGCCGACCTCGTGATCCTCGGCGGTGATGTCACGGGCAAGGTAATGGTGCCGATCGTCGCCGACGGGGGGCACTGGAAGGTCACGGTGCGCGGTCAGGCCTACACGCTGGACACCCAGCAGGAACTCGAGGACATCCAACGCCAGATCCGCAACGCCGGCTCCTACCCGGCCATCGTCAGCCCGGACGAACTGCAGGAGCTCAGCCGGGAGGAAGGCGCGGTCGACCGCCGGTTCACCGCCGAGATGACCCAGAGCCTGGACCGGTGGCTGGACATGGCCGACGGGAAGCTGCGGGGCGGCGAGATCCCGTGCATCCTGAACGGCGGCAACGACGACATCTGGGAGATCGACGACATCATCGAGCAGTCGCCCTGCGTGAGCTTCGCCGAGGGCAAGCTGCTCGACCTGGACGGCTTCTCCCTGGTGTCCATGGGCTGGACCAACCCGACCCCCTGGGACACCTTCCGCGAGGCCCCCGAGCCGGAGCTGGCGGCCAAGATCGAGGCGGTGGCCAGCCAGGTGCCGGACATGGGCCGGGCGATCTTCAACTTCCACGCCCCGCCCTACGGGACCGGGCTCGACGAGGCGCCGGCGCTGGACGACACGCTGCGGCCGATCCACGGCGGCGCGGTGATGAAGCCGGTCGGCTCGATCGCGGTGCGGGACGCCATCCTGAAGCACCAGCCGATGCTGTCGGTGCACGGCCACATCCATGAGAGCCGCGGGATCAAGCGGATGGGCCGCACGCTCGCCATCAACCCGGGCAGCGTCTACGGCGACGGGGTGCTGCAGGGCGCGGTACTGGACCTGAACGCGAAGAAGGGGAAAGTCGCGAGATACCTGCTGGTGAACGGCTAACCGGAGGCGCAATGGCCACAGAAGCCGTCGGCGGCGAGACGCCGACACTGTTCCTGAGGAAGGCGACCGGCCTGGTCCGGGGCTGGTCGGTCCGGGACTCGCTGATCTATGCCTGCCTGGCGACCAACTTCGTCACGCTGGGGATCTACGAGTTCACGTTCGCCGGCCCGGCGTTCCCCAAGGGCCAGTTGCTGACCTCGGTGGTGATCTCCGGGGTCTGGGTCTCGTTCCTGGTGATCGCCTACGCCGGCCTGATCGTCACGATCCCCCGGGCCGGGGGTGACTACGTCTGGCAGACCCGGATCCTCGGCAGCGGCCTCGGCTTCGTGATGGCCGCGACCGGCTGGTGGTTCATCCTCTGGCTGTGGGCGCCGATCTACGGCAACATCCTGTCGGTCCAGTTCTTCCAGCCGATCTGGGCGACGCTCAGGTGGACCTGGCCCGGCGGCGGCTACGCCTGGTTCGGCACCAAGAACGGGATCTTCATAGTCACGGTGATCACGATCGTCCTGGCCGGCTTCCTGGTCTCGCTCGGGATGGGCGGCTACGCGCGGATCCAGAAGTGGTGCTTCGTCGGCGGCCTGATCGGGTTCGCGGTGATCGTCGGGCTGCTGCTGTTCAACTCGCACGCCAGCTTCGTCAGTTCGTTCAACCTCGAGGCGAAGAACCTGTTCGGGGTCAAGAACGCTTACGCCGCCACCAACGTCGCGGCCGTCAAGGCCGGCTATACCACCTCGCCGTTCGGATTCGGTCCGCTGGGACAGACCATGCTCCTGGTCCCGGCGATGATGTTCTTCATCCTGTGGCCCAACTGGGGCGCCACCCTCTACGGCGAGATCCGCGGCGCGAGCGACTTCCGGCGCGTGTTCAGCGGCATGTTCATCGGCCTGTGGATCACCGTGATCCTCACCGTGATCTTCTTCCTGCTGATGGCCAAGACGGTCGGCTGGGGCTTCTACCAGAACCTGAACTCGCTGGACTACAACCTGACGCCGCAGTTCGGCATCTGGCCGTACCCGTTCCTGTTCGCCGGCTGGCTGGTGCACAACACGGCGTTCCAGGTCATCCTGCTGCTGGTGCTGAGCCTGTGGTTCTTCGGCTGGGTGGGCACCCTGTTCCTGTCCTCGACCCGGGTCATCTTCGCCGCGGCGTTCGACCGGGTGCTGCCGGACCGGGCGGCCGAGGTGTCCGAGAAGCGGAAGGTGCCGTTCTACTCGCTGCTGCTGATGCTGGCGCCGGCGGTGGTCCTGGGTGCCATCTACGCGTACTCGACCACCTTCCGGAACTACACGCTGGACGCCACGCTGGTGATCGCGGTCACCTACCTGTTCAGCGCGATCGCCGTGGTGATCCTGCCGTGGCGCAAGCCCGACCTGTGGCGGGCGTCCCCGGCCAGCCGGATCAAGATCTTCGGCGTGCAGATCGTGCCGGTGGCCGGCGTCATCACGATCGGGCTGCTCGGCTTCAACCTGTACGAGTGGCTGACGAGGGACAACTACTTCGTCAACAATCACGACTCCCTGATCTACATGGGCGCGATGTACGTGCTGGCCATCGTCATCTTCGTGGTGGCGCGCGTCGTGCGCAGCAGGCAGGGCATCGATCTCGGCCTGATCAACAAGGAGATCCCGGTCGAGTAGGCCAGACGGCATCAGCCGCACCGGGCCCGCCGGCCCCGCTGCCCGCGCCGAACCGGGCGGCGGGGCCGGCCCGCTCCGGCCACCGGATGAGCGAAGGGCAATAACGAGCTCATGAACGACATCCCCACCCGGGCCAGCGCGGTCATCATCGGGGCCGGCATCGTCGGCAACAGCCTGGCCTACCACCTGGCCCGGCTCGGCTGGACCGAGCTGGTGCTCGTTGACAAGGGCCCGATGCCGAATCCCGGCGGGTCGACCGGGCACGCGTCGAACTTCATCTTCCCGATCGAGTACTCGAAGATGATGATGGAGCTGACCGCCGACAGCACCGCGCAGTACCAGGAACTGGGCGTGCACACGACCAGCGGCGGGATCGAGGTGGCCAGGACCGAGGCCCGGATGCAGGAGCTGCGCAGGCGCTGCACGGCGGCCAAGGCCTGGGGGATACCGGCCCAGCTGATCTCGCCGGCCGAGGTGGCCAAGCTCGTTCCCTACCTCGACGAGTCCGTGATCCTCGGCGGGGCGCATTTCCCGACGGTCGGCGTGGTGGACTCGCTGCGGGCCGGGACGCTGATGCGCGAGCAGGCCCAGCAGCTCGGCGCGCTGCGGGTGCTGGCCGGGGCCGAGGTGCTCGGCATCGACACCGGTCCCGGCGGCCGGGTCAGCGCGGTCCGGACCAGCAAGGGTGACATCGAGACCGAGGTCTGCGCGGTCTGCTGCGGGGTCTGGTCGCCCCGCATCGCGCGGATGGCCGGGACCAGGATCCCGCTCACCCCGATCGTGCACCAGATGATCAGCGTCGGGCCGGTCCCGCTGTTCGCCGACACGCAAGGCGAGATCAGCTACCCGATCGTCCGCGACGTGGACACCAACATGTACGAGCGCCAGCACGGCGGCGACATGGAGGTGGGCTCGTACGCGCACCGCCCGATCATCGTGCCGCCCGGCGACATCCCCTCGATCGAGGAGGCGGTGCTGTCCCCGACCGAGATGCCGTTCACCCAGGACGACTTCGACCCGCAGCTGCTGCAGGCGCTGGAGCTGATGCCGGACCTGCTCGGCGACGAGCGGGTCGGCATCCGCTACGCGATCAACGGCCTGATCTCGATGACGCCGGACGGGCACCCGGTGCTCGGCGAGGCGCCGGAGGTACCGGGGCTGTGGTCGGTCGCGGCCAGCTGGATCAAGGAGGGCCCGGGCATCGGCCGCGCGGTCGCCGAGTGGATGTGCGGCCTGCCCCCGGAGATCGACATTCACGAGGCGGACATCGCCCGGTTCTACGGCCACCAGCGCACCACCGCGCACGTGATCGCGCGGGCGCGCGAGGGATTCAACAAGATGTACGGGATCGTGCATCCGGCCGAGCAGTGGGAGTCGGGGCGCCCGGTCCGGCTCAGCCCGGTGTACGACCGCGAGCGCGACCTCGGGGCGGTGTTCGTCGAGACCGCCGGGTGGGAGCGGCCCAACTGGTACGACTCGAACGCCGGGCTGCTCGAGCGCTACGCCGGGCGGCTGATGGAGCGCGAGGCCGAATGGGAGGCGCGCTGGTGGTCGCCGATCATCAACGCCGAGCACCTGGCGATGCGTGATGGCTGCGGGCTGGTCGACCTGTCCGCGTTCGCCGTGTTCGACGTCATCGGGCCGGGCGCGCTCGCCGCGGTGCAGTCGGTCGCGGTCGCGCAGATGGACGTCCGGGTGGGCCGGGTCGTGTACACCTCGCTGCTCGATGAGCGGGGCGGGTTCCGCGGTGACCTGACGATCATGCGGCTCGGGCCGCAGCGGTTCCGCGTGGTCACCGGCGGCGCGACCGGGATGGCGGACCTGAAGTGGTTCGCGGACCACCTGCCGCAGGACGGCACGGCATCCATCGCCGACCTGACCTCGGCGTGGGCCACGCTCGGGCTGTGGGGGCCGCGGGCCCGGGACGTGCTGGCGTCGGCGGCCTCCGGCGACGTCTCGCACGCCGGCTTCGCGTTCGGCACCTGCCGTGAGCTGGAACTGGGCGGGGTCACGGTGCTGGCCTCGCGGATCTCCTACGTCGGCGAGCTGGGCTGGGAGCTGTACGTCCCCATGGAGGAGGGCCGCCGGGTCTGGGACACGATCTGGGATGCCGGACGGCCGCACGGCCTGGTCCCGGTCGGCATCGGCGTCTACGGCACCACCGGCCGGCTGGAGAAGGGTTACCGCGCTTACGGCGCGGAGCTGGAGAGCTGCTACAACCTGGTCGAGGCCGGGATGACCCGGCCCAGGGTCAAGGAACAGCCGTTCACCGGCCGGGACGCCTACCTCGAGCAGCGGTCGGCCCCGCCCAGCGCGCTGCTGTGCACGCTGACCGTGGACGATCACCGGTCGTCCTCCGGCCAGCTGCGGTACATGCTCGGCGGGGAGCCGGTCCTGACCACGGCGGGCGAGCCGCTGGTCGACACGAGAGGACGGCATTCGTACGTCACGAGCGCGGGCTCGGGACCGTCGGTCGGCAAGCACCTGCTGATGGCCTACCTGCCGCCCGGGTACGCGCGGGCCGGCCAGGCCCTGGCCGTTGAGTACATGGGCGAGCGGTACCCGGTCACCGTGGCGGTGGCCGGCTCGACCCCGCTGTTCGACCCGGAGAACGAGCGGGTCAGGAGCTGACCGCGGTGGAGATCCTGACCTGCGTCAAGCGCGTCCCGATGGTCGGCGGCAAGATCGTCGTGACCGCCGACGGCCAGGACGTCGATACCCGGATGTCCGGGTTCACCGTGAGCCCGCACGAGGAGTGCGCGGTCGAGGAGGCCGTCCGGCTGGCCGAGCGGCACGGCGGCAGCGTCACGGTGCTCACGCTCGGCCCGCCGGCCGCGGCCGACCAGCTGCGCGACATGCTCGCGCTCGGCGCCACGCGGGCGGTGCTGCTGGAGACCGACGGCCGGGAGTGGGGCCCGGTCGCGACCGCCGAGGCGATCGCGGCGGCCATCCGCGCCCGCGGCTGCCCCTACGACCTGCTGTTGTTCGGCAACGAAGCGGCCGACACCGGCGACTACCAGGCCGCGGTGCGGGTGGCGCACGCGCTCGGGCTGCCCTGCGTCACCGGCATCAAGAACCTGGAGGTCACCGTGGCCGCGGACGGAGGGGCGGCGTCGGACGGGGCGGCGGCCGGGAAGGGGTTCCGAGCCCGGGCCCGGCGCGAGTACCGCGGCGTCGAGGAGGTCTTCGAGATCCCGCTGCCCGCCGTTGTCTCGGTCAAGGAGGGCATCAACCTGCCCCGGTACCCCTCGCTGCCCGGGCGGCTGCGGGCCAAGCGGGCCGCGATCGAGCAGTCCGCGCCGCCGTGGCGCCCCGAGGGCCTGCGCAAGGAGCGGCTGCGGGTTCCGGCCGGCCAGACCAAGCGGGCCGAGATCCTGGGGACCGGCCCGGACGCCGTGCCCGCGCTGGTCGCCCTGCTCGACGAGCTCGGGGTGCTGCGATGACCGTGCTCTGCCTGGTCGAGCTGGACGGCGACGCGGTGGCGGACGTCTCGCTGCGGGCCCTGACCTTCGCCCGGTCCCTGGCCGCCTCAGCGGCGTCACCAGCGGGCGGCGCGGGTCCGCGGGCCGGCGGCGCCGATGGCGGGGCCGGCCGCGCGGGCGAGGGCGTGACGGCCGTCGTGTTCGGCGAAGCCGGCTCGGTGCCCGTCGCCGACCTGTCCGCCTACGGCGTGGCCGGCGCCTGCGCCGTGGAGTCCGGTGAGCTCACGGGCTACGCGCCGCAGGCCTGGGCGCGGGCGCTGGCCGGGCTGGCCGCCGGGCGGTCCGCCACCGCCGTGGTCGCCGCGGGCACCGACCGGGGCAGCGAGGTCCTGGCCCACCTGGGCGCGATCACCGGCCAGCCGATGGCCGCGAACTGCGTATCGGCCGAGGTGACCGGCGCTGGCTCGGTCCGCCTGGTCCGGCAGCGCTGGGCGGGCAGCCTGCTCGAGGACGCGGTGCTCGACGGTTCACCCGCGCTGCTGACCGTCGCGGCTGACGCGGTGCCGGCGGCGGCAGCCGGGCAGCCGGCCGAGACCAGCGTGCGGGCGTACCGGCCCGTGCTCGGCGAGGCGGACCTGCGCGTGCGCGCCGCCGAGTCGGCCGGGCGCAGCGCGGGGGCGTCGCTGGCCACCGCGCGCGTGGTGGTCGGCGGCGGGCGCGGGGTCGGCGGGCCCGACGGGTTCGGGGTGCTCGAGGAACTGGCCGGGCTGCTCGGCGGCGTGGTGGGGGTCTCGCGCGTGGTGACCAGCGAGGGGTGGCGGCCGCACCGGCAGCAGGTGGGTCAGACCGGCACCCGGATATCGCCCGAGCTCTACCTGGCCTGCGGGATCAGCGGGGCGATCCAGCACATGGCCGGCTGCCTGAGCGCCAAGCACATCGTCGCGGTCAACACCGACCCGGACGCGCCGATCATCTCGCACGCCGACTACGCGGTGATCGGGGACCTCAACCAGGTGATCCCGGCGCTCGTCGCGGCGATCCGCGCCCGCGGCACGACCCCGTGACGGTGCCA
>Ga0335081_10010209_pt1 | contig 15161 bp, 12 predicted proteins | sample Lox_Sample_35_FD_206713 | JGI IMG/M metagenome (GOLD analysis project Ga0335081, IMG submission 206713) | Soil microbial communities from Loxahatchee National Wildlife Refuge, Florida, United States - Lox_Sample_3.5 | ecosystem: Environmental > Terrestrial > Soil > Wetlands | place: USA...
CTCGCAGGCGATCGACTTGGTGCTCACCACGGGCCAGGCGTCGGCGTCGTTCATTCAGCGGCGGCTGCGGGTCGGCTATCCCCGGGCGGCGCGGATGATCGAAATGATGGAAGAGGACGGATTGGTCGGTCCCGCGTCGGGCAGCCGGCCCCGGCAGGTGCTCGGTCGGCGCCCTTCCTCCTCGATCTCACAACCCGCTGAATGATGTCGAAACCGCCGATACCCGCCGTTCGGCGGCCCCGCCGATTCCCGTCGGCCCGTTTCCGATCCGTGATGCGTCTCCTCTTCGCCGCCGCGTGGCTGGCGGCCGGATCGCTCTCGTGCCCGGGGACGGCCGCCGCAGCCGGCCCGCAGAACGACGACCTCGCCTCCGTCGTCAAACGGATCGAGGCGGCCTACCGGAACACGAAGGAGCTGCAGACCGATTTTGTCCAGACCACGCAGTACCAAGGCTTCGAGACCCCGTATATCTCCAAGGGCCGCCTCTACATCCGCCGGCCGGACAAGATGCGGTGGGATTACAGGGAGCCGAGCACGCACCAGATCTATGTCAACGGCGACACGGTCATCTACCTCGTTCCCGAGCATCAACAAGCCATCAGGAGCTCGATGGACCGCGAAGTCCACACCCCCGTTCCGCTCATGCTGCTGGCCGGCGCCGCCACCCTCTCCGAGCAATTCAACATCGTATGGGAGGGCGCGCCCGGCAAGACGAAGGGCGCCTACCGCCTCCGCCTGACCGGCAAGGGGGCGGGGGCCTCCCTGGCGCCGATCACCATCGAGGCGGCGGCCGACACCTTTTTGATTCGCCGCGCCGTTCTGCACGATCCCAGCGGGGCGGAGACCACATTCGATTTTTCCCATCTGCAACTGAACGGCGGGCTGGATGACAAACTGTTCGTCTTCACGCCGCCGGCCGGCATTGAGGTGGTCGACGCGCCGCCCCTGCTCCCGCCGAACGCCGCCGAGCCCAAGTCCGGGCTGCCCGGCCCGCCGATGCGGCCGCCGGATGAATAACACAAGGGTCAAGTAGCAAGGGGCAAGGACGCCAAGGCCAAGGCGGCCACTCATGTTTCCCTTGCCCCCTGACTCTTGCCCCTTAACCCTGTTTTCAAGAGGAGGTGCGCGTGGCTGCACAATATTCCTTCGACATCGTCTCGAAACTCGATCTGCAGGAGGTGCGCAACGCCGTCGATCAGGCGATGAAGGAGATCCGCCAACGATTCGATTTCAAAGGGAGCAAGAGCGACATCACGATCGAGAACGACAAGGCGTTGATCGTCGTCTCGGATGACGAATTCAAGCTCAAGAGCGTGATGGATATCCTGCACGGACGCCTGATCAAGCGGGGCATCTCGCCGAAGGCGTTGTCGCCCGGCAAACTGGAACAGGCGCTGGGCGGCACGGTCCGTCAAAAGGTCGAATTGAAGCAGGGGCTCGCCGGCGATGACGCCAAACTGGTCACCAAACTGATCAAAGAGAGCGGCCTGAAGGTTCAGACCCAGATTCAGGGCGACCAGCTGCGGGTCATGGGCAAGAGCAAGGACGATCTGCAGGCGGTGATGACGTTACTGCGGGCGAAGGACGATCTGCCCGTGGCGCTGCAGTTTACGAATTACCGCTAACGTCGGTACGGGCGCAGCATGCTGCGCCCCTACTTCGGCATTTTCTCCCAATCCGCCAGAAACTTCTTCAATCCAAGATCGGTCAACGGGTGCTTGGCCAGCTGCTGGAGCACCGCGTAGGGCATCGTCGCCACGTCAGCGCCCAGCAGCGCCGCCTCCACCACGTGGGTCGGATTGCGAACGCTGGCGACCAACACTTCGGTGGGAAAACTGTAATTCTGGAAGATCGTCACGATCTGTTCGATCAACTCCATCCCGATCTGGCTGACGTCATCCAGCCGGCCGATGAAGGGGCTCACGTAGGCCGCGCCCGCCTTCGCCGCCAGGAGCGCCTGGGTCGGGGAGAAAATCAAAGTCGTGTTGACCCGGATCCCTTCGGCCGAGAGCACCCGGATCGCCTTGAGGCCTTCGGGAATCAGGGGGATCTTGACCACCACGTGGTCGTCCAATTTCGCCAGCGTCCGCCCTTCGCTGATCATCGCGGGGGCCTCGATGCTGATCACCTCTGCGCTGACCGGCCCCTTGACCAGCCGGCAGATCTCCCGGATCAGATCATGGAACGGCCGCCCTTCCTTCGAGGCGAGCGACGGGTTGGTGGTCACCCCGTCGATCAACCCGAACTGGACCGCCTCCTCCACCTCTTTCAAATTCGCCGAGTCGAGAAACAATTTCATGGTCTTCCTCCACTGTCGAAACCCGAGCGCATCGCCTACCGCCGTCCCGCAACCGCCTCCCGCTCCCGATACTGGTCGGCGCACTGCCGGCTGCAAAAATAGTGCGTCCGGCCGTCGATGTCAGCGGAAAGCGCCGAACTTTTCGGCAGATACATGCCGCACAAGGGGTCCCGCACCATGGGCTCGCCGGTGCGAGGCGCCGCGCCGGTTCGCTCGCGCCTGGCCTTGGCGTCCGACGCCAGCAGAAACTGCCAGAACCAATTGACCACCACCAGACCGAGCAGCACCGCGATGACGATCAGAATCAGCCGGACGATCATTGGGGATGCTCCTTCGGCAGCTGGAGCACGGTGCCGGGGTGCGCTTCCGGCGGCCCGGCCGGCGAAGGCGAGGCAGGCGTCGTCTTGTCAGATGCGGCGGCCGGATGAGACGGCGCCTGTCGCGCCGCGGCGATCCGCTTGTCGAGTTCGGCGATCAACCGCTGATCCTGCGTGATTCCCTTCAGCTGCGTCCAGGCGGCGATGGCCCCCTCACGGTCGTTAAACGCCTCAAGCTTGATGATCCCGAGATTATAGAGCGCGTTTTCATGGTGGTAATCGCTCTGCAGCGCCAGGTTCAATTCCTCGACCGCCTCCTTGGGGCGGCCCATGTGATACAGCGCGCTGGCGCGGTCCGTCCGGACCTGCGCGTTGTCGGAGTTGATGTCGAGCGCCTTCTGGTAGAGATCCGCCGCCTCCTGATAGCGCTGAATGTCGAAATTGGCGTTGGCGAGAAAAATCAGCGCATCGAGATCCTTCGGGTTCTTGTTCACCCGGTCTCTGGCCGCTTTGATCGCGGCCATCGGATCCGCCGCCTGTTCAGGCCCCTGCGAGCCGCCGACGGGATGGAGCTGCAGGAGCTCGGCTTCTTTCGGCTCTTCCATCGATCCGGACGCAAATGGGGGCACGATCGGGGTGGAGGATTCCGGCTTGGTGGACGGGGACTTTTCGTGGCAGCCGGCCGCGAACAGAAGCACGCCGAGCAACGTGATGAAAACGGTCTTCATCGACGGCATCTTAATCAATCACCCGCGGGGAGTCAAGCGCGCTCGCCTCTCTTCATTCATTGCGTCAGGTCGGCGCGATAGAGCCACGCCTGGGGCGGCACGACGGCGCTGACATACAGGGCGTTCCGGAAGGCGGCCATGGCTTCGATGGTGGTGGGGCTCAGCTGGCCGACCTCCTCCCAGCGGAGGCCGTCGGACGTCCGAAACACATACCCGTCGACGCCGGCGAACAGCGTCTCTCCGGCGACGGTTATGGAGGCCACATACCCGCGCCGGACGTGAGACGGCGCATTGAACACCGACTGCCAGACGAGGCCGTCGCGGCTGCGCCAGATGCGCCCGCCGCCAGTCGTGCCCACATAGAGGGCGCCGGCAAAGATCGCGGCGCCCCGCACGCCGGTCTTCGCCGTGACCGCCTCGCCCACACGGGTCCACGCCACCCCATCCGCGCTCCGGTAGAGCGGGCCTGTCTCAATTCCGGCATAGAGTTGCCCGCGAAAAGGGATGAGAAACCGGACCCAGTGGGTGAACGCCGGTGCGACGGCCCGTTCAAGGTCCGCAGCCTTGTTCCAGTGTGTTCCGTCCGGGCTGCGATAAATCCACTCCCGGGCAGTGCCGGCATAGAGCAGGCCCTGAAACACCCCCAGACTGATCACGCCGTGGTCGTCATGCGGCAGTTGCGCCGCCACGATCCAATGCACGCCATCCGAACTTTTCAGAATCCGGGGATCGGGATCATTGGTCCCGGCATACAGTGCGCCCTGAAAGGGGGTGATGCCATACACCGTATATTGACCGGTCTGAGCGACTTTCCGCCAGTGCGCGCCATCGTCGGATCGGTAGATTGATCCATTGCCTTCAAAGCCGGCGTAGAGGGCGTCCCCCTCCTCCTGCAGCGTCACCACGTTCCAGCCCCCCTCTCCGAACCGTGCCGGCACCTTTGACCACGGCAGCGGATAGGGCTCGGCCGGGAAGGTCGCCCGCAAATAGGTCGAGATGATCTGTTGCTCGGCGGGGGTCATCCTGGCGCCCATGGATTGCATCCAGTCGACCGCGAAATCCCAGGGCGCCGGCTTCAGAAGGCGCACCACGTGATCGCCCTGACATGACCCGGCCACGCACTGGCCCATGATCTGCAAGGCATGGCAGCGGCTGCAGACCCGCCGCACGACCTCGCGGGAAGAGTCCCGATCCGCAGGGACGGCGGACGGCGTCATGACCAGTTGGAGCACGACGCTGATCAACGCAGAGACAACGGCCCCGCGCCGGCTCATGGGCCCTGCGTATAGGCGGTGAGAAATTTGGCGATCGCGCTGGCCTGTTCCGGCGTCAAACGGGCCCGCCGACTCATGCGCTGAACCGTCACGTTCCAATCGCGCCGGTTCGGCACCACCCGCCAATAGGTATGCTTGAAGTTCAGCGCCGGATCCGCCCATCCGTGGCACGCGTTACACTTGGAGAACTCGGGCGGGGGCGAAACGGCGGGCTTGAGATCGCGCGGGGCCGGCAAGGTGAGGGAGGCGACGATTTCGTCGAAGGTCAAGCGGGGATAGTTCCGGAGCGGGGTCCACGAGCGGCCGCCGTCGGTCGTCATCAGCACCCCCTCGAGCGTGGTGCCCGCATAGAGCGTCATGGGATGACGAGGGTCGACGGCCAGGCTTCTGATGTCGTTGACGGGCAGACCATGATTGATCGCTTCCCAGTGCGCGCCCCCGTCCTTGCTTGCGAAGATCCCGGCTCCTCGTGTCGACACATAGGACGGGCCTGCATGACCCGGGTCGATCACAATATCGCTCACCCACTGCGTCTTGAGCGCCCCTTCCACTTGCGCCCAACGGGCCCCGTCGTCTTCGCTGCGAAACAGCCCGTGCTTCATCGTTCCGACGTAGACCACGCGGCTCGCTGGCACGGACGCGAGCGCGGTGATGTGTTCCTGCGTGATGCCGTCGGCCGCGGCCTCCCAGGCGGACGCGCCTGACTTGCGCAGGAATAAGCCCTGGCTCGTCCCCAGCACCAGTTCGACCGGCCCCTGGGGCAGCGCGAGCAGCCGCTCGAAATTGTCGATGTCCGTGACTGGGAGCCCCTGACTGTACGGCATCCAACTGGCCCCGCCGTCCGGGCTTTTGAACACGCCGGCGGTCGTCGCGGCATACAGGATCCTGGTATCGGCCGGATCGAGCGCAAGGTCTTCAATCGCGGTATTGCCCAAGCCGTCGTTCATGGCGCGCCAGTGCGTTCCCTGATCCGCGCTCTTCCACACCCCGCCGCTCCAGGAGCCGGCATAGACGACATGAGGATGCAGCGGATCGACCACCAGGGCATGGTGCGTGTAGCTGCCGAGTCCTTGATTGCTCAGACCCCAGCTGGCTCCGGCATCGGTGCTCTTGAGAATGCCGTAATTGCTCGTCGCCGCATAGAGAATCTGCGGAGCATCGGGATCGATCGCAATCCGATGTATGACGAACGGCCCTTCCTTGCGACGGCGCAAACTGAATTCCGTGAGAAATTTGGCGATCTCATGCTCTTCCTGGACGGTCAGTCCGGCTCCCCGGCTCATCCGTTGGACGGTCGCCGTCCAGTTTCTGACATTCGGCACCACGCGCCAATAGGTCGCGCGTTGGTTCAACATTGGATCGGCCCAGCCATGGCATTTATTGCACTTCGCGAACGAGGACGGTTTCACGATCGGGGTCGTGATGGAAGGCGGCGGGGTCTGTGTTGAGAGGGAGGCGATTATTTGCTGGACGGGCTCGACCGACAATTGCCGGGGCGGCGCCCAGGTTCGCCCGCCGTCGCGCGAGAGATAGATGCCGTCGCTGTGCATGCCGGCATAGAGGTCACTCGGGGCGGTCGGATCGATGGCAAGGCATTCGACGTCGTCGGCCGACGGGAGCCCGGCGTCGGACTCACTCCAGGAGGCACCGCGGTCGGTGCTTTTGAACAACCCGTGAGCGACGACGCCGACGTACACGGTCGAGGGCGATGACGGATCCAGTGTGATCAACTGAATCCATTGGCCGTGAAACGGCCCGTCAACCGGCTGCCAGTCGAGACGGGTCAAGGACGCAATCGGATTGGCAGGGTCGGCCGAGGCCGGCAGGATCGCGCGGAAGAGTCCCCGCTTCATGGTCCCGGCATAGAACGTCCGGTGAGACGGATCATACGCCAGCGCGGTCATGACTTGGTCTTGAATGTTCCCGTCGACCTTCTGCCAGCTCGAAGAAGAGAAGGGCCTCCGAAAGAGACCCCGTTGGGCCAGGCCGTACCCCCCGGCATCACCGGGGAATATGAGCAGGGAGGCGATCACCTCCCCTTCAATAGACGGCAATCCTTCATTGAAGGGCTGCCAGTTGAGGCCCGCATCACGGCTCTGAAACAGCTCTCCGGTCGACGTGGAGACGAGCAGGTGATCGGAATGACGCGGATCGAGGATCAGGGCATGGATATTCGTGTCCCCGAGCCCGTCGTTCGCGTCAACCCAGGAGTCTCCGCCGTCTTGGCTGGTATAGACCCCACCCCCGAATGTTCCCAGGTAGAGGGTCTTCGGGCGGGCCGGGTCGATGATGATGTGATAGACGCTGGTGTTGGCCAGGCCGCGCCGGGCGGGGCGCCACGTCTCCCCCCGATCAGTGCTTTTGAGCACGCCCTGGGGACGGGCCGCCGCGTAGAGCACGCGCGAGTCCGCGGGATCGATCGCAATCTGGTTGATCAGCAGCGGCTCTTTGTCGGCGGCCGAGGAGGGGCGGGTCCAGAAGACAACCACCAGACACAGAAGAAGGGAAAGCCGGAGGTAAGGACGGGAAGGCGCCATTATCTCGGAGCGCGCGGCACAAGGCGTCCGAGGCTTTCGGCCGTCCCCGACCGATAGTCTTTCCAGACGACGAGGAAATTACGTCCGTCCGACGCGACCTTCGCAAAATGGTTGCCCACCGCGTCGGGGGTGATCATGATATCGTCGGGGGTCACCACAGGCTGATCGAGATGAAGAAACGCGCCCCTCACGTCACGAATGACGTCATCGATGCCCCTCATGACGCCGACGGTTTTGTCCTCCTCCCAGACGACGAGGCATTCCGATCCCGCGCATCTCACCGAGGGGAAGGTGTGCAGATGGGGGCTGCTGGCCACGGTGAACTCCTTCCCGTCGACCAGCGCACCGGTGGAGGAAACCCGGATTCCCGAGAGCGCATGCACGGCGTCAGACAACTGATCGCCCCACACGACCACAAACCGCCCGTTCCCCCAAGCGACCGAGGGAAACGCGGGGTGACGCGACGCATGCGAGAGCACCACACGCTCATGATCCAGCACCGCTCCGGTTTCATCCAGCCGGACGCCGGCGATAACGGGAGCCGCGTTGGGCTGGGTGTCCATCCACACGACGAGGTACTGTCCGCCCCCCCAGGCGATCGCCGGGTTGGTCTGATCGCCCGGCGCCGATGCAATGAGGATCCGCTCCTTGTCGAGCACGGTCCCGTCGGGATGGATTCTCACTCCCGCGATATCCCACCCCCGTCCTTCATTTTCTTCCATCCAGACGACGAGGAAGTTCTTTCCGTCCCAGGCCACCTGGGGATGGCGGGCGTTGCGTGTTCCCACCGCCATCGGGATGCCCTGCGGATCACGAATCGTCCCGTCGGGGAGAAACCTCGTGCCATAGATCTCCCATCGCTGACGGCTGCGCAGATCCTGCCAGACCGCGAGGTACTGGCCCGCTCCCCATGCCAGGTCGGCAAAAATCTGATTCGACGGAGCCGAGGTGATCGGCGTGCCCCGAGGATTCAGCACGGTCCCGTCGGGACCGACCCGCGTGACGTAGACATCATAATTATAGGGGTCCTTGCGATTCGACTGCCACGCCACCATATAGGTGTGGCCGTCCCAGGCGACGACCGGATCTTCCTCTTCCGTCTTCTGGAAGACGGAAATGGGAATCACAGCGGAGACCCCGCGCTGCGGCGCCGCAGTAGGCGTCGCCGCGGAGCCGGACCGGGCCCCGTGCGTATACCTATTGAGGAAATCAGCCAGTTGGATCTCCTCGTCATGGGTGAGCCCCGCCCCCTTGCTCATCCGATTGACCGAGGGAGCCCAATCCCTCGGGTTGGCGGTCACGCGCCAATTCCCATGATGGAGATTCAGGTGCGGATCCGTCCAGCCGTGACACCGATTGCACTTGGCGAACACCGCCGGCAGATGAACCGGCGAGGTGGTCTGCACACGCGCATCTTCTTGAGTGAGCGCGTCGAGCAGCTGTTCCGTCGTCTGATGCGGTCCCAATGGGAGCGGCGTCCAGCTGGCCCCCGCGTCCCGTGTTCGGTAGAGCCAGTAGCCGTGGGAACCCGCATAGAGCACATTCCGGTCGCGCGGGTCCATAACCAAGTCCCGAAAATCCCTGTCCCCATCGGCCAGACCGGCATTGATCTCGTTCCAACTCAGGCCGCCGTCGCGACTCTTCAACAGCCCGCGTCCGCTGGTCGTCAGGTAGATCGTCCGCGGGTCGACGGGATCGATCACAATGGTACGAATCCAGTCCCGCTCAAGGCCCTTGCCGAGCCGCGTCCAGTGCGCTCCCCTATCCTCGCTGACGAAGAGGCCCCCTTCGTTCAAGGTCTTTGTCGTCTTTCCCCTGCGCATCACCCCGGCGTACAGTCGTCCGGTGCGGGGATCATCGGCCAACGCGGAGATCTGCTTGTTGTTCAAAATGCCCGGGACGGCGACCCATCCGGCGTCGCCTTCCCGACGCGTGTACAGCCCCCGGCGAGAGGCAAGAAACAGGGTGGGCGGAGATGTGGGCAAAACAAGGAGGGATTGATACTGCTGGCTCTCGCTGAAATCATCTCCCTGATTGAGCGCCACCCAGTGAGCCCCCCCGTCCGGGCTTTTGAATACCCCGGTGGAGGTGACAACGTACACGATGTCAGGATTGTCAGGATGCAGCACTAATTCACCGATGTCGGTGTTTTGGAGCCCCTGATTCATCTCAATCCACGTGTCCCCGCCGTCTGTGCTCTTGTACAGTCCCGCTCCCCCGGCACCCAGATAGAGGATTTTTGGATTGCGTGGATGGACGGTCAACTGATAGAGCGAATAACTGCGGATCCCCTTGTTAATCTGAGTCCAGTGCTCCCCGCCGTCCCTGCTTCTGAGCACGCCGATGCTATAGGTGGTCAGCGCATAGAGATTCTCCGTATTCTGCGGATCGAGGGCAATCTGCGTGACAAAGTAGTTGTCAGGCGTCGAGGCGTGCGCCCGCGTGCTCGAGCCCGTGGTGGTCGCAATCAGGAGTGCGATCCCGACAAGGATCACTGTGAACTGACGGATCATGGACGAATGGAGCGTGTTGCTCGAATGACACCGGACCAACGCGAGAGGAATCAATCCTTGTGCGTTATCGCACCGTGTAATAGAAGGGCTTGACGGCATCGCCTCGAAGCACCGAAAGATCGACCACCTGGGCCCGGCTCACCGTGTCCAGGATCTGAGCAAGCCGATCCGGTGAATCGATGCCCATCCCGCTGATGCCGATGATCAGGTCGTTTGGCTCCAATCCGAGGCTCTTGAGAATGCGCTGGTCCATGTTCTCAACACTCAGTGCCGGCCCCGCAACGGTGCTCACGATGATCGGAGGCTCATCAAATCCTCGGAAGTGATCCACAAAGCTGTCGAACTCACCCCGGGTGAGGGAGTGTCTCAGCTTCTCCACACGCCGGTCGTAGGGCGGGATCACCTGAGACAGGACGCCCTGGAGGTTTTGAAGAGGGTCGTCGCTTGAGGCCAGGACCGGGATGGTATCGCCCGGGGCCCGTTGGGGAGGACTGCCGCCGGTGATCTGGATCACTTCAGTCTGCGCACCGCGCCGCAGCACCACCTGGTGGTTCTTAATTTCGACAATCGTCGCGCCGTCGATAACGTCGCCGACCCCGTACAGTTTCTGAGCCTTGGTCTGAGGATCTTCGAAGACGGCCTGGGTCGTCGTCGGACTGCCTTCGATCGTGCCGACGAGCCGATACGCGTGGGACGCCGTCGTTGCCGCCGCGGTATTCGGCGGCTGCTGCGCCCCTAACCCAGACTGGGACAAACCCAGAAGCGCCGCCACCGCTACCGACCACCCGCAAAGGGTGATCAGCATCCTCGGCCGGTCGGGTCGCGCCATGGTCCCTTCACCTTCCCCCAGCCGCACGCGTTCTCCCGCCCCGGGACATGGATCAGGAACCCGAATGGCCGGGAGTGACCACGATCTGATAGAGGCTGCTGAAGTCCCCGGTGATCGTCGACAGCCACGTGTTGGTCGGCGTGTCGAGCACGAAGACATTCGTCAGCAGCGACGTGTAGGCCAGGCTCCCATCGGGATTGAGGGCGACATCGAACCCTCGGCTCTTCGTCTGTGGCATCGTGAGCAGCCGGGTATTGGTCGCCGTCGAGATGACATGGGTCCCCAGCACCTGGTCGGCCACGTAGAGCGTGTTGCCGTCAGGCGTGACGGCGATGGCCCTAGGCAAGGCGCTCGACGGCAGCGCAATATGGGCCGTATTGGCGCCCGAACTGCCGTCAAAGACCTCGATGGTGCTGCCGCTGCCGGATTGAGCGCGGGCCAGATAAACCGCCGACCCATCAGGCTTGACGGCCATCGCGTTGATGAAGGTGTAGTTGCTCGAATCACGGGTGAAGGTCGTCGTCAACGTGGGCGTCCCGCCCGTGATCGTGTAGAACTGATCGGGCTTGCTGCTGTCCGCCGGCCGGCAGGCCACGTACAGCATGCTGCCGTCGGGCTTCACACCCAATCCCAGCGGACCATAGCAGCCGTCGAAGGACGGGTCGGTGAGCGTGCTCGTCAGCGTGGGGGCCGTCGGATCGGACAGATCGAACGTCTTGAGGATCAACGTAGCGGTCCCTGTGCTCTTGCGATAGAGCAGATAGAGCTTGCTCCCATCCGGAGAGACGGCCAGTTGATTGAACAGATCGCCCACGCCGAGCAGGGTCGAGAGCTGCACGTTGCCCAAAACATCGATGACGGCAATGCTGCTCCCCTCCACGGCATACAGCGTGCTGCCGTCGGGAGTGAACGCCAGCTCGCCCGGCTCACCACTTGCCGGAATGGAGGTGATCTCGGTCCGGGTCACCGGGTCGATCGCCACGATCCGGTCGGTGTCATTGGATGACGCGCTCGAATTGTTTGAGGCGTAGATCGTTGAGGGGATGGCCCCTCCTCCGCTGGGCGGCGGACAGACCAGTGGCGTGCCGGCCCGTCCGGGTGTCACCGTCACCTGGTAGGCGCTGGTAAAGTCGCCCGTGATCGTCGAGACCCAGGTGTCGGAGTTCTTGTCGAGGACGAAGAGCCACTGGGTCAACGACGTGTACAGATGGACGCCGTCGGTGTTCAGCGCGATGTCGAACCCGCGGCTCTGCGTCTTGGGCATGGTATACAGCAGGGTGTTGGTGGTCGCATCGATCACCTGCGTGCCCAACGACTGATCGACCGCGTAGAGCTTGGTTCCATCCGGAATGAACGCCAGGGCCCTGGGCAAAGAATTCGCCGGAAGCTTGATATGGCCCGTATTGGCCCCCGTGCCTCCGTCAAAAATCTCGATCGTGCTGCCGCTGCTCGACACGGTCCGGGCCAGATAGACCGCCGAGCCGTCCGGCTTGACGGCCATCGCGTTGATGAAGGTGTAGTTGCTGGAATCGCGCGTGAAGGTGGCCGTTTGTGTGGGCGTATTGGTCGCCGTATCGACTGTGTAGAACCGGTCCGGCAGACTGCTGCTCGTCGGCCGGCAGGCCAGGTAGAGTTTGCTGCCGTCAGGTTTCACGCCCAGTCCCAGCGGACCATAGCAGCCGTCGAAGACCGGATTGGTGAGCGTGCTCGTCAGCGTGGGGGCCGTCGGATCGGCGGACAGATCAAACGTCTTGAGGATCAGCGTGGCGGTCCCAGTGCTCTTGCGATAGAGCAGGTAGAGCTTGTTTCCGTCCGGCGAAACGGCCAGCAGGTTGAACAGATCGCCGACGCCCAAGAGCGTCGAGAGCTGCACGTTGCCCAGTACATCGATGATGGCGACGCTGCTCCCCTCCACGGCGTACAGCGTACTGCCGTCGGGATGAGCGGCCAGCTCCCCGGGATCGCCGTTTGACGGGATTGAACTGATCTGGGCCTGTGTCACCGGATCGATCACGACAATCCGGTCCGTGTCACTGGATGAGCTGCTCGGATTATTCGACAGATAGATGCGCGAGGGAATGGGCGGATCTCCCCCGGTGCACTCCCCTCCGCCCCCGCCTCCGCCTCCGCCTCGCTTGGTCCGGAAGTCGACCGTATACAAGCTTTTCACGGTGCCGTGCGAAGAAGTCGCCTGATTGACAAGGAAATATTGCGTGAAGCCGGTTAAGCCCGTGAGATTGACGACGTGATGGCCCGTCGTCGGAGTCGGAACGCTGATATGCTGGCAGGAGCTGCAGCCCGAGCCCAACAGCACATCGGCTTGATTGGTCCCATAATAGAGCACGGTATCAGTCATCTCATCTTCAAAACCGCTGTAGGAGGTGCTCCAGGTAACGGTCGCCGTGGTATCGGTGATGGCGCTCGCCACCGGGCTTCCGAGGATCGGTCCGTTGCAGCCGGTACAGTAGTTGGTATTTAAATAGCCGGCGGTCGGAGTCTGCACGGCCGCCGAGCCCTTGGAGATCATACTCACCACAATGCTGGTCCAATCGGCGATCTTGGGATCATCGATGTGACGGTTGACCCCGGCTGAGGCGGTGATCACCCGGTCGGTTCCGTCGCGGTTTCCCCCTGTAATTCTAATCGAGTGGCATTGGTTGCAGCCGTCCATCTGGATGTCTTCGGAGCAGGGCGCTGAACTTCCGTTGGGGCAGGTTTCGCCGGCGGCAGATGCCGGGGCCGGATTCACCAGCACCCAGGCGCCCACAAGGAAGCCCCCCATCAATAGCATGCACAGCCCGATGCTCCGTTTTCGAATCTTCATGGTCGCCCTCACTTTTCGGCCAAGCCGGGACTCCTGAGTCTCATTGTGTGCCGCCCACAAAATTACTATAAATTCAACGAGAGCGAATTGGCCATCGTAATCAACTGATTGGCCGCGGTCGTGGTCATCAGCACATCGCTCATCTGATGCACCGCGTTGACGAAGCCATCCAACAAGCTCTTGGCCGTGATGGTGTCTCCAGAAGCCAGATAGGAATTAATCGAGTTGAGCATCGCATTCAGGTCGTCAGCCGTGCCGGCCCCATAGATCTGGCCTGAAGCGGCATCAGAGGCAATCTGATCGAAAATACCCTGCATGGACGGGGCGGCCGATGCCGATGGGAGTCCTCCAGGGATCAGCCAGAGAGCAATTGCCACCACCATGGACCCCATGAAACTCCGAATGGCGCGAGATGTAACGCAAGTCATCCGAGACCTCCTTATCATCATCATCACGAAACCTGTCAGATGCCGTTCCCGTAACTCCAAAACCGTCTTACTATCGCCTGCAAAATGGATACGATCCGGTCCGTTCGCACCAACACGATTAACCCTCTACTATTTAAAGCCACTTCATACTTCACTTAAATATAAGACGCCATCATCGCCGATTTGTCACACCCTGGGATTGTATACACAAAACATGAGGCTTTTCAATGAATTTTCTGTAAAGACGGCATAACGTGTCCAACGCATTTTCCTCCTCACGGCTCCGTCATCAGCCGGCAGAACTCAAGGCCATCATCCCGGCTGAAGGCTGCCCGCAGAGGGAGAGGGCTGGTAATCGTATCGCCGAGAGCGCGCCGTTCCACACGTGCGTCGATTGAGGAGATCGAGCGTCATGCGCGCTTTGAACCTGGTCCGAAACCGATTGAGCCGGGTCGTCACGGCGGTTTGTGAAATTTTTTGCAGTCGCGCAATCTCGGACGTCCGTTTGCCTTCGATATAAAACAGGCGGATGGTTTCACGCAACTCCGGGTTCTCCACGCTTCGGATCAGCGCGGCGGTCAACTCCAGTTCCGCCTCGGACCACGGGGGGTCGTGATCGGAGACCGCCGGCTTGATCACCATATATTCACGCAGCAATCTGACGTCCGCCTGCTGTTTTCGAATGAAGGAGAGACTTTTGTTCTTGGCGATCTCTGCGATCCAGGCGATGAAGCGTGATCGATCCCTCAAGCGTTCCAGCTTCAAAAACGCGCTCAGAAACGCTTCCTGACAGAGGTCATGGGCCTGGTCACGATCCCCGTTGCTGTACTTCAAACAGATGTGAAATACATCGTTCCGGTACCGGCAGTACAGATATTCAAACGCCCACTCATCGCCGGAGAGCGCCGATTGGATGATGGAATCTTCAGACTGATGAGGGGCAGACCGACCGTCGCCGGGATCGGCCATGGCGTCTCGCGCGGGGGCCTGAGCGGACGGGCAAACCCGTTCCCCGATCAGAGAAGAAGGGAAGGTTCCGGTCGTGACCGCGGCTCCGCTCGAACCCTCGCCACTGAAGAGCGGAGGAGGAGTTCCCTGACGCATCTGCGTCCCTCCGGCAGATCAACCAGGTCTATCGGCACCCACATTCATCGCATATTCTCGTGATCAATGTCAATCTGACAGGATCGCCGGTGGTGTCCTAATTTGAGCGCCACCTACCTAGTTTTGATCATTACCTTCTTGGCAAATGCACATCCAATTGCCCATTATTCCAGCAGTACCACCGATCATAAAACGATATTTTACAAACCGGTTCTCTCCAAAAGTGTCTCTATACTTGATTTCTCCATAGACCCAGAGTGTCAGCGTTCCATCGTACAGTTGCGAGACTTCACTAGCTCCCAATACTT
>Ga0335081_10010210_pt1 | contig 15161 bp, 17 predicted proteins | sample Lox_Sample_35_FD_206713 | JGI IMG/M metagenome (GOLD analysis project Ga0335081, IMG submission 206713) | Soil microbial communities from Loxahatchee National Wildlife Refuge, Florida, United States - Lox_Sample_3.5 | ecosystem: Environmental > Terrestrial > Soil > Wetlands | place: USA...
GCCACCTGGTGAGCAAATATGAACTTGTATTTGGCGGTGCTGCTTTCAAGCGTCTGCTGCAGCCACAGGTACTGGTCGATTCCCAGGGTCCAATCCCAGCGGTCGCCGGAACCCGGAGTGCTGCTTTCTCCTCCGCCTTCGTTTCCGATGTAAGGCTTGGTGGTCGAATAGAAGTAGGGGTCGATCACCACGAAGAGCGCGTCGCCCCAGGTCCAGGCGTAGTAATCCTCAATTAGATGGTCGCCGCTGACGGCGGCGGCGCCGCTGGAAGTGATATCAGGATTGCCGCTGTAAAAGGAATCCGGCTCCGGGTTGAGATAGTACTGCTTGCGCGCGTTGGTGCTCAGCACAGGCGGGCTGTTGGCGATGTTGGGCGTGTCGCCCAGGTGCCATCCTTCTTCCTGCTCATGGTTTCCCAGAGCCAGGAATATCGGCGCCGAGGCGCTGATAAGACCAAAGTAGGATCGCAAGTTGAGGTAGTTGCTATTGGCCTGGGCCTGAGTGGTCACGTTGTCCATCGCAAACGTGTCGCCCAAGTCGAGATGGAAGTCGGGGCCCTCGCCGGCGACATTCTGCAAAGTCTGCTGAAACAGGGACGGCGTGCCAAAAACAATGTTGATGTGGGAATCAGCCGTTACCGTGAACGTGAACGAACTTCCCGGTGGCCGCTGGGTATAGAAGGAGTGCTCAGCTCTTGTGGTCCAGGAAGACGCACCCGTCTGCTTGTAGACCATTCTGTAGTAGTAACGGGTGTTGCTCTGAAGATTGCTGAGGACTACCACCAGCGGCTGGTTCGCCACGGCAGAAACCGTGCTGGTCTGATATGGATAGCTTCCCGATTGTGTTCCATACTCGAAATACGCCTGTATGGCAGCGCTGGCCACCACGTTGATCGTGACGGAGTTGGCCTCCGGGCGTCCCAGCAGTTCCGGCCCGGGGAAGCTGACCTGGGCTTGCGCCCTCGGCCACGGCAGTATGGTGACAGCCAGCCCCACTACGAAGAACAGCATCCTCGACGGGTTCATGTCGTCACTCCTTATCTGCGGGCGCGAGGCAACCGTCCTTAGCAAGGCTCCGCAGGTCCCCCTGCCATTCCCGTAGCCCGGTTCCGGACAGCGACCATGGGCCTCCGCTTCCGATAGTTCGGAAGTAGCTTCGACCTGGTTTTACGGGATCTGCCTGAGCTTGCTTAAGGGCCGACTTCCTTTTGTTAATGGGGGAGCAATAAAACCGGCAAGCGGGCCGATGCTATCCAGATTGGTTCTTGCTGTCAACACCGGTTTCCTGCGGGAGCGCGACCACGCAAAGCGAAGGAAAACGACCGAAGGGCCTGCTTTTCGACCGGCAGATCCTTTGCGGCGCGCTCACTCCGCAGGCTCAGTTCGAGCCGCTCAGGATGGCAATCCAAGAGAGGGCCCTGACGGCACGGCTGAAGCCGGGCCCGTTGTCAAAGGGGCTGAAACCGCGCCCTCAGCGATCGATCCCTCCCATGCACACGTACTTCACTTCCAGGAACTCTTCGATGCCGTACTTCGAGCCCTCGCGGCCAAGGCCGGATTGCTTCATGCCGCCGAAGGGTGCAACTTCGGTCGAGATCAGGCCGGTGTTGGCGCCGATGATGCCGTACTCGAGCGCCTCGGACATGCGCCAGACGCGGCCGACATCGCGCGTGTAGAAATACGCGGCCAGGCCGAACTCGGTATCGTTGGCCATGCGCACGGCTTCCTGCTCGGTCTTGAAGCGGAACAATGGGGCGACCGGGCCGAAGGTCTCTTCGCGCGACATCTGCATCGCCGGCGTAACGTTGGTGAGAATGGTCGGCTCAAAGAACGTTCCGCCCAGCGCGTGGCGCTTGCCGCCGGTGAGCACGCGTGCGCCTTTGCCGACGGCATCCGAGATGTGCTCTTCCACCTTGGCCAGCGCCGCCTTATCGATAAGCGGTCCCTGCACCACGCCCGCTTCCATACCGTTGCCAACTCTCATAGCGCGAACTTTCTCGGCCAGCTTCTGGGCGAAGGAGTCATAGATTTCGTCCTGAATGAGCAGCCGGTTGGCGCACACGCAGGTCTGGCCGGTGTTACGGTACTTGGAGGCCATCGCGCCTTCGACTGCGGCATCGAGATCGGCGTCGGCGAAGACGATGAAGGGGGCGTTGCCGCCGAGCTCGAGCGAGAGCTTCTTGACCGTCGGCGCGCACTGCTGCATCAGCAGCCGTCCCACTTCGGTCGAGCCGGTGAAGCTGAGCTTGCGAACCAGCGGATTCGCGCACAGCTCCTTGCCGATCGGCTGCGGATCGCCGGTGACGATGTTCATCACGCCTTTGGGCAGGCCGGCGCGCTCGGCCAGTTCGGCCAGCGCGAGCGCGGAGAACGGCGTCTGCTCGGCGGGCTTGATCACCACCACGCAACCCGCAGCCAGCGCAGGCGCGACCTTGCGCGTGATCATCGCCGCCGGAAAATTCCACGGCGTAATGGCGGCGCAGACGCCGACCGGCTCTTTCACCACCACGAGGCGCTTGTCCGCCTGGTGCTGCGGGATGGTGTCGCCGTAAATGCGTTTGCCTTCCTCGGCGAACCACTCGATGAACGACGCCGCGTAGACCACCTCACCCTTCGACTCGGACAGCGGCTTGCCCTGCTCGGCGGTCATTAAGTAGGCGAGGTCGTCCTGGTTGGCGAGCATCAGCTCGAACCATTTGCGCAGGATGGCCGCGCGATCTTTAGTGGTCTTGGCGCGCCAGGCGGGCCAGGCCGCGTTGGCGGCTTCGATGGCGCGGCGAGTTTCGCCAGCGCCCATGTTGGGGACATGCCCGAGCACGCTGTCGTCAGCGGGATTGTTGACGTCGAACGTGGAGCGGTTATCGGCGTCCACCCATTCGCCGTTGATGTAGCCCTGCTGCCGAAACAGGCGCGAATCTTTAAATGCAGGTGCTTTCTCGGTAGGAGGAGTCAGGATTCCAGCCATAAAAGTCTCCGTTCCAATCGCTGCCGCGCACTGTTGGCGCACAGCGCTCTCTGTGATGATGCGCAACCCGCTGGCGCAGGCAGCACCGCGAAATTATAGTGCTGCAGCAGAGTTGGAGGATAGCAGGCTGAACCGGGAGAAAATGAAAAAGGCGAGGGAGCGAAGCGGGCAGCCTCGCCCCTCGGCACGGAGCAGGCGTCCGTCTAGTTCTTGTCGTACTTGAGAGCAATCTCAAGCTGTTGGATGGCTTCGTTCGTCGCCCGAATGGCTTCCACACGATGGCCGCCGAAATCATGAGCGGCATGCTCCATGTACTCTTTCGCGCGGCGCAGCGAAGCGAGCGCTTGCCGGATCTCAGGATGACGCTCGGGCGGATTCGCCGGTGTGGTTACGGGAAAGGCGAGTGCGAGTAGAACGACTGCTGCGCCAAGCAAGCGCGTGAGCTTGATCGTCATGAATCAACTGACCTCTTTTTGGGGGAATTTTTACAGCGGCAAACCTGGTGAGCGCGGCAGGACTCGAACCTGCGACCCATGCCTTAAAAGGGCATTGCTCTACCACCTGAGCTACGCGCCCACAACCTTATCAATCTAGCACAAACAAAAAGTACTTACTGCATACTGGCCGCTGCAACCGTCGCCTCGCCTTCAGCCATGGTGGCAGTTGTGGTGGCACTTGGTTTCTCCGGTGTGACCGCCTCTGAGGGGGAAGAGTCGCCGGTGTCGCCCTCGGATCGTTCACCGGAGTCCGAATTGCCCGAATTAAACGAAACAAGCCTCTCGATCGCCGCCAGATTGTGCTCCGGCGCCAGATGGGCGTACCGCATCGTCATCTGAATCGTCTTATGCCCCATCAACTCAGCCACCGTACGCAGATCAACGCCCGCCATCACCAGCCGGCTGGCGAAGGTGTGCCGCAGGCAGTACCACGTGAACTCACGAATACCAGCGAGATCGACTGCCGGGTCAAACCAATGCTTGTATCCACACAACCGTTCGCCATCCATATTAACAAACACCCAGCCGTCAGGACTGCGGCGCTTCTTCAGTTCTGTGAACGCGGCCGCGGCCTCTGTGTTCAAGGGGATGTGCCGCGCCTTGCCATTCTTGCTTTTTGGGATCGAGATAAGTCGTCGCAGCAGATCCACACGGTCCCACTTTAACCCGTACTGCTCGCTGGGTCGCATGCCGGTGTGCAATGCAATCGTCAGCTCGGGCAGGTGTGCGGGATAGCCCCTGGCGACGATGAACCGAAGGCGCGATTCCTCATCCGTCAAATTTCTCAAGTCCTCGTCCTCGACTTCCGCAGGCGTGAACTGGCCCAGAAACCGCACGCGCTCATTATCTTCCCTCTTGCGATTCAGGAGTCTTGCCGGATTCGTCTTCACCTTCTTGTGCTCGATGCCGAGACGGTATACCAGAGACAGTGTGCTCTTGTACCTGTTACATGTCGCCGGTCTCCACTCCTGATCGGCAAACCAGCGGCGCAGGTCCTCGATGGGAATCTCCGCCGGTCGGTTGCCGAACTCCGCACTCAACCGGTCCAGCCGGTACCCGTCGAACTGCGCACCAACATTGTTGGCCTGGACATAGGTGCGGGCATCGTCTGCCAGCTCCGAGAACCTGACGGTGCGAGCACGCAGCTTCTCCGGTAACTTGGCGCCGGTAAGCGCTTCCAGCTTGCGCTTGCGGTACAAATCAATGGCATTGCCCTTCGTACCCGCCTTCTCCCGCCGGCGCCGGCCTTCACTATCGTAGAACTGAGCCCACCACTCCCCGGATCCAGGCACTTTCTGGAACACGCCGCGTACCTTCTTCTCTTGCTTCGCCATCGCTGCCACTCCTGTCTATCTGGTGATGTGCTTCGTTTTTTCCTCTGATTTCGCCTTTCGCCGCCGCTCGCTTCCAAGGAATCTCTTGAATGTCAGATCCCGCGCCTTCTCAAGCCGGCGGTACTTCTTCATATACAACCGCCGCTTTTCTTTGAAGACCGCGCTGGTGGAGTGGAAGTGCTGTCGACAACGGTCACCGCAATGAGTCTGGTGGTTCGTCACAGCATAGAACCAATGCTCGCAATTGCGGCAGCTTCGAATCCGGGAAATGTCCCCGCGGGCTCGAAGATTCAATACGAAGAGCACAAAGTTGTTCTCCCAATCAGACCGGGCCGTCCTCGCGCTCCACGTGAAGGAATAGGGCTCATTGGGAGGACGAGCAACGCGGGGTGACCACTGACATGCGGAAAGAATTTCGTTTGCCCGCGCGTACATGTGGGATGGTGCGTGCGAAGGCCCAAGAGCTTCATAATTGGGCTCCTGCGACAGTTGCCGGTCCACCTCGGCGCCGACGGATTCTATTCGGTCGATCTTCCGCAACGTGCGCACAAGCTCGACAAGTTCCCTAGTGCGACGCGAGTGAGGCCTACGGTTGAGAGGGGCCAGCAGTCCGTCAGAGCTGACCAGCGCCACTGCGATCTCGCGACGCTTTTCCCGTCCTCGCGTATGTAACTTACGATTTTGTAACCTCATGCGTTTATTACGTTACACTGGCACGGCTTAGCTGTCAACTGTATCGTTCAAGCATGCACGCAAGGAATCGCAGCCACACAAATGGAGGAGAGCGAGTGAGCGCCGGTACCGTCAGCGCCGAGAGGCACCTGGATCCCATCAATGTGTCCAAGAAAGACGCCGCTGCACTCTTGGGCGTCTGTCTGAGAACCATCGATAACTTGATAGCCGCAAAACAACTTCCCTGCCGACGAATCGGCCGCCGCGTCCTTGTGCCCTACGCCGCCCTCGTCGCCTTCGCACGCCGGGACCATGAAAGCTTGCGCTCGCAGGACGAGCCCTGCTGTGTCGAGCGATCCATTGCGGTGAACACTATTCCCGCGCGAGAGGTGAGGTAGTGACAACGGTAGAGATCATGCAGCCGGAAGCTCGCGACATCGCCCGCAGGGCCTTGCCCCGGGCTTTTAGCCGCGAGCTGCTCCCACCCGTGGAACAGTTTTTCCGCTCCAACACCCAGCGGTTCCGGCGCTATGGACGCCGGGCAAGAGCTGTCTGCCCGTTCCACCCTCGCGCCGAACACCAGAACTTGTCGATCGAGCTCGACCGCGGGTTGTACCACTGCTTCGCCTGCGGCGAATCCGGCGACTTGATCACGTTCGTCATGCAGCGTGACGGCGTGGACTTCCGCGAAGCTGCGCGACGTCTGGGCGCGCTCGGACCGGTCGATAACGCCCAAGCACAGAAGTTCCGCGCAAAGCGCGAAGCCAAGATCAAGGCAGAACAGGTAGAGCGTGAAGCCTGGGCCCGCTGCCTGGAAGGGCTGCTCGATGACATGGAAATCTATGAGCGACTGCGTGCTCGCGGCGGTGATCACCATCGTGATGATCTCCATGCCGTGTGCGAGGAGGGCATCAAATTGACCGCCGCACGGTACGTCCTCGCGAAGCTGGAGGCCAAGCATGAATCACGATGACAACGCCTTGGTCTTGACCGCGACGGCAGGAGGTGCTGAAGAACAGGAGCAGGATTGCAAGAAACGCAAGTCGCAGGCTTCGCGCCTGGTCGACATCGGCAGGATATCGAAGTTGTTCCACACGCCTGACGGCGTGGCGTATGCCTGCCTAAAAATCAATGGTCACCGGGAAATCTGGGCGACCAATTCCAAAGCCTTCCGCGAAAGTTTGGTGCGAACCTACTTCCTCCAGACCGGCTCCATCCCTAACTCCCATGCAGTGCGGGACGCAATTGCCACTTTGGACGGCCTCGCTCGCTTCGATGGTGCCGAACATGAAGTACACGTTCGTGTAGCAGGGGATGATCGGCACATCTGGCTGGACCTCGGCAATGCGAACTGGGAGGTAGTGGAGATCACCGCTGCCGGGTGGCGCGTCATTGCCAATCCTCCCGTGCGCTTCCGTAGAGCGGCCGGCATGCTGCCCCTGCCACCCCCCGAGCCGGGTGGGTCGGTATCCGATCTGAAGGCCTTCCTGAACATCAGCGATGTGAATACGTGGTCGCTGATCCTGTCTTGGTGCGTGAGCGCCATGCGGCCAGACGGACCTTACCCGATCTTGTACTTGCTGGGGGAGCAGGGCTCGGCAAAGTCCACCGCCACGCGGGTAATCCGGGACCTGATCGATCCATTCAGGGCCCCACTGCGGGCTATGCCCCGAGACGAGCGCGACCTCTACATAGCAGCCAATAACAGCCGAGTCATCGCGTTTGACAATGTCTCGCGGCTCGAACCCTGGCTCTCCGACGCGCTCTGCCGACTGGCCACTGGCGGCGGGTTCGCGACCAGAACCTTGTACACCGACTCTGATGAAGTCCTCTTCGACACGATGCGCCCGATCATCATGAACGGCATCGAGGAAGCTGCTGTCCGCGGAGACTTCCTGGAGCGTTCGATCATGGTCACCCTGCCTACCATCACGGATGACGCTAGGTGGGACGAAGCCAGTTTCTGGGAGTCCTTCGAGCTGGCCCGTCCGAGGATACTCGCCGCGATCTTGGAGGGCGTCAGTGCCGCGCTGAGGCGCTACCGCACCATGAATCTGCAGTACAAGCCACGCATGGCCGACTTCGCGATCTGGGGTACCGCCGCGGAGACCGGGTTGGGCTTCGAGCCCGGCACGTTCGAGAAGGCCTACCGCACCAACCGCCAGGCCGCCAACGATGTAGCTCTGGAGGCTATGCCCATCTCGCCCTACATCTTGCAACTCGTCGAGAGCACGGGAGAGTGGACCGGCACCGCCAAGGAGCTGCTGGCCGAGTTGAACCGCGTACACGGCGGTGCGATGCCTGAGAAGAAGCCCAAGGGCTGGCCCGAGACTCCGCGGAAGCTTTCTGCGGATATGCGCCGGCTAGCTCCCAACCTCCGCGCCGTCGGGATCCATTACGCGCTATCCAACCCTGGGCACCAAAGTCGTAGAACGATCACACTCTCGAAGAGGGGCAAGACATCGCCAGCATCGCCAACATCGCCAACACCTTCAGGATCAAGAACGTCGGCGGGCGATGTTGTTAACGATCTCTCGGACGGCAAAACGCCAACAGCGCCCCAGACGTCGCCCTCGGAATCGGTTGAAATTACAGGGTCAGGCGACATTGGCGACGTTGGCGATGTTTCCTCCGTCGTCTCAGCGAATGGCCGGACAGGGGTCAGGATCACGGGGGAGCTATGAGGGCAACCGAGCTGATCGCCACCGTGGAGGCAGTTGGGGGCAGACTGGCTCTCAATGGGGAGCGCCTCTACTACGATCTTCCCGAACAGGCCGAGTCCCTGATCGAGCAGATCCGCGCTCGTCGTGATGAGATCTACCGGCTCCTGACAGAGCGGCAGCAGGGCCCCACTCCCCCTGCTGGCGTACGCATCCTGATATGGGACTTGCCCGCGCCGCCAATCGCCATCTCCAACTTTTCGGTGGTCAATGACCCGGACAAGTTCGCTTGCTACACCCTTGAACAGTTGGGCCACGCCTTGGCGGGAAGGGATCGCCTAGCGGGCAATTGGAGCGTCCGAGAGCTAGTGGAGCGACTGGAGCAGGTAGGAGTCACAGTCGAGGTTGAACAGAACGAAAGCAGAAATGCTTTCGGGAAAGGAGATCACGATGCCGCGTAAATGCTCGGTCTGCTCGCTCCCGGAGCGAAAGGCTATCGACGAAGCCGAGTGCCGATCTCGCCTCCTGGCGGAGAGCGGTACCCCACTCCCCCAGCTTAGCTGCCAGAGGGGGCATAAAGGGCGGAGTCAAGCTGCATGAAATGTCGCGCGAAGAACAAGGCAGGTAAACCGTGCGCTGCTCCCGCGGTGGAGGGCGCGGATCGTTGCGTGATGCACTCCGGGAGGGCTGCCGAGCTAGGTAGAAAGGGCGGTCGCCGGAGGGTGGTGTACAGCCCGGACGGTCTGAAGGAATTTGCGCCTCCAAAAACGGCCGCCGATCTGCGGGACTTAATTGCAGAGTCCATCGTTGAGATACGAGGCGGGAAGCTGGATCCCAAATTGGCCAATTCGATCAGCTACCTGGGAACTGGATTTCTACGTGCCCTTGAAGTGTCCGATCTGGAAGCCCGATTAACTGCGCTTGAGGCAGAGAAGGAGAACGGTGATGGCAACTCTTAAACGCCGAGTCGAGGAGCTGGAACGGCTTCGACCATGGGATCACCGCGTCTTGGCAGCGAAGTACCCCGGCTGCATCATTAGCTCCAAAGGGGTCATCGTGATCCTGCCTCATCCTCGGCCCGAGCCGGAGAAGCGCACTGTGGTCCAGGCCCCTACCGATGGGCCGCTTGAAGGAGATGGAGGATAGTGATGCGCACTCTTAAAGGGCGAGTCGAGGAATTAGAAAGGCTTCAACTGTCTCCTCGGCCATCCCGTCAGTTCGATGAGGACGCACTTGCAATTTACAACTTCATGTCTTACCTCAACGCGACCATGGAACCAAGCTACCACGATGTTGAGGCAACAGCGATTTACGCGCGCGGGCAAGCGCTGCGCGACAGACTCCACGGGCCGATCATTCCCTGTCACCTTGATGCTCACCACAAACGACGCACGAGGGCGAGCGGGGAATTTGAGTTGGCGTTTGGTCGGGAGCCGAAGGAAGGCGACATCCTGCGCTGTCAACACGTCGCACTGATACACAGCCCAGAGAACCACGCAATACACTTCGGGAAACTGATCGAAGCATGGCACCGCCAATTACCACAGCTTACGTGCCCGCTGAAGTTCGAGGATGGACGACTGTTCAGGCGCCTGAGACCAGAGAGGCGCGGCGAGGAGGCGAAGTGGGGAGAATACCCTGGAATCCACTGGGTCGAGCGCTGGTTCGCAATACCTGAAGTTCTCGAAAATTCGACCATCGAAGCCAGTGGGCCGGTTCTGGCGGTGACGTTCTTGGGAGTGGCCGGTGGCGGACACGAGTGCCGGCCTGCGACCGCGGAAGAGCTGCGGCGGCCCGATCCAGAAACGCCGATTAACGAGCCGACAGGATTCATGTTTGCGAATCAGAGGTTTCACGACCTGTTGGAAGGGTTCGGATGTTGAACCAAAGCTTCCGAACCCGCCGTGTTCAACTGCAGAGCTAGCGGACTAAGCGTTTCAAGTTCAGCCAGAGGTGCAAGAGAGTTCACATTTTGCGTGATGGCATCCCCTGAACGTCTCTTCGAGCGGAGGAGAATTAGAAATGTATGGGAAGAACACTCACGTTTAGCTGGGTAGAACAATTTATCGCCAACCGATTTCCTGATCCAGAGCCCGAGCTTTTCTGCGTCAGAGCATATCGGGCAATCTGCAGTCTGCTGTTCTCCGCGGCTCTTCTAGGCACTGTGGAGCCTCGCCGACTTCAAGAGTTCACAGGCTATCATCCTGCGTTTATAGCCGGGGTGGCGTGGAACATGACCAATAACCGCCTTTGGACGCGATCTGGCTATGACACTTCCGGCTGGCTAAGTTCCGACGGCAAAATGGACGATGGGCAGTTCGTGGAGGAAGTGGATGTCGCCCTTGGGACTGTATGGTCTCCGGACGCAGAGTTTTCTGGAAGATGCGATCAACACTTACCGTATTTATCAGGATGTGAGTGCCATAGGTCGGACAGTCGCCAAGGGCCAGAGGCGGCCCTCCTCTCGTTTCGTTCGCTTCCCGCAAAAGAGGAAAGGAGTGGACAAAAGTGGAACCTGAGCGGTCGAGTTTTGTGATTCTTCTAAGTTGGGCACTGGCGTTCATCAATCGTCGTGCTGCTGCTGGTGGTGCTCATCGCGTCGCCGTCGCCGCTATCACTTCCGCAGCGACGAACAGGCTAAGGGACCTGCACAATACCCGGCTTTAAGGAGGGTGACGCATTTTGAAGCGTCAGTGACGCATGGAACGTAGAGAGGGCTGGCGAAGCGAAATTCGGACGTGTAGCGCCTGTGGAGGGGAATTTCGCCCGAAGCGCGCTTGGCAGAAGCAGTGCAGCCAAAAATGCCGGCAGCGCGCTTATGTAAGGCGAAACTTCGTGCGTCGCGACCAGGAGGCCTACTTCGGGGCGTAGGACAAGCACTTCCGATCCGCAATTTAGCGCAGCAAGTGAAGAAGCGCGCCTTTCAGGTGGACAGGAGTGGTTACAAGTGGACGTGGAAAAGGTGTTTTTGTAGCGAATGAGCGCACTACTGCCAGTCCTCTACGAGCACACGCCCCGCATGATGCTGTGCCGGCTCTGCCCGGGACCCCGGGGCACTGTTGCCGCGACTTTTGCGGCGCCGTCGCGCGGTTCGCACTCTTGCAGCAATCAATGTCACGGGGCGTATCGCCGCGGGGCGAGCCGCCGAACGAGAGACCGGAAATGCCGTCTATGCGGCCTACGGATGAGCCGGAAGGGTCAGGGTGCAGGAAGGCCAGACCGGCAGCCCAAAGAGAAGCTGGGAACCAGTGTTAGACCAAAGGGAGCGGCATATGAGGAAGCTCAAGAACTACAAAATCGTAAGGTACGTGGTCAGGGTCGAATTAGGCGGCGTAGGTCATCCTCCTGGTACCTTCAAAGAAATCCACCTGACCAAGAAGCAACTTGAAAAGCTGAACCGCATCCCCGTTGGCAAAGAAGTATTCTTGTCCAATTTTTATGGCGGGGCCGGTTACTGGGTCTTGCGCACGCCGGACGGCTTGCAGTACATGCCTTTTATGTTCGGGTCAGGGTCGGAGGGCACGAAATGGCTGGAAAAACTTGTAACCGACTTAGAGTCGGGGGGCTAGGATCCCCCGCTGAGTTGGCCCTCCGCCGGAAGAGCAACGGCAGCCCCCGTTGCGAGGAAGTCCAGAGAGCATCTCGCCTAGTGCTTACCGCCACACAGCAATGGAAATTGGTAATCGACTCCATCAATGGGAACGTGGACTAGAAGATCATCGTGATGCTTGATGTGCGAAAAGTACACGTAGCCCGCATAAGTCTGGTCGGCGAAAACCGTGTTGTGCTTGAGGGCAGACGCCGTAACCTGGCTGCCTCGCTGCTCATTCCTGCGGCGGAGTTCCTCCGTTTGCTGCGCCGCCCGATCTTGGGCCCGCTGCTGCGCCGCAGTATCAGGCAGCGTTACGGTCGAGACGTTCCCGTTGCTGTCGGTTACCGTTCCCTGCTGCGTTTGCATTCCGGCGCCGAAGCTCGAGAGACCATTCGCCATGGCATTCGCCCAGCGTCCCCGCTTTCGTTCAGCCTCCGCGATCTTGTCTGGATCGACGGATGCAAGGCGCTGCGATCCGACCTCCGCCCAGACGCGCGCCGGATCGACATCAACAGGCTGCCGGGATTCGTTGGCGATGCCGACGAAAACGGGGCAGTATTTCCCGGCATCAAAGGCGCTCACAAGCAGGCTGGTCTCGAAACTGGTCAGACCTTCACTGAGTCTGTTATCAACATACACCGTCTGGCATCTCTCGCACCCAGCCGACCATCGAAAGGAGGACGGCTTCAACGATCGTGCCCCAGAGCGAGCATCCTGCGGCTCTTCCTGAAAATCAATCTCGGAGGACGGCTTCGATTGCGCGAAGGCTACCGACCCGTCCCCAGTGGCTTACGGATGGCTGTCGTGAAATCGCGTTTACGCAAGTGTGCGGATTTGCACCATGCCCGGTGCGAAATCGAAGGTTACGTGAATGCCTGTTCACGACAATTATCATGTTGCTTCTGGGCCGCGCGGCGATCACCGTTCCATCACTACTTCCAGTTTGCCCTTGTGCCCCGCCTCTTGAAGGAGTTCGTAGTCGCGCTCAGTTTGAGCGACTCACTTCGCTTTTTCGAAGACCGCCTTGACCTTTCCGGCCCGGATCGCACCTTTCAGCGCGGCGTGGTCCTTTTCGTTCTGATCGGCATATGCGATCGAGAAAGCGGCGATAGCTGTGTCGAAAGAGTTGCCCTTGCCCAGGTAACCGCTGATCATCGCTGCATCCCCGGAGCGTGCGTGGGAGAGCGCCAGCGAGTAGCCGCAACAGTCGGCGAAGAGGGTCATCCTGGCCGTGCCGAACGTCTCGACGGCAAACTTGATCTTGACGTCGCGGAGCTGGCGGATATAGAAGTGACGTCCTAGCTTGCCCTCGCTCCAGCCGAGGAAGATGTCGCTGGCCGGCTGCATGAGCCAGTGGCCGTTCACGACACGCTGTCCGTGGTTCGGGAAGACGCTCTTCCCCGCATAGGCCTCCAGGACCGAGGCGCGCGCCTCCTTGACCTGCAAAATGAGAGGATCTCCTTCGCCGGCCACCAACAGCATCATCCAGCAGTAGGTGCCGACGCTCCCGACGCCGACAACCTTGACTGCAGCGTCCCTGATTTCATAGCAGTCGAACAACATGCGATGGGCAGGCGTCAGGGTTTCGCGGTAGCGGGCGACGGCGTAACTGACGTCCGGATGGATCTCCCCGGCGGTGTGACCTTTCCAGTGGAAGATCGCCGGGAGCTGGTCTTTGAAAATCGGCGACCCGCCCGAATCGCCTACGAGCTTCGGGAAGATGCCTTCCGAGGTGCTGCTCTCACGCGCCTTCGCCAAGTTCTTGATCGCGCCGCGGCGGATCCCAGCATCCTTGACGCCCGCGATCAGCATCTCGGCCTCGACGGCGAAGTACCACAGGTCCAGCACCTTCATTTCGGCGAACTCGGCCATGTGCTCGCGGTAGGACCTGACACAGCTGAGAACCGCATCCTTGGCGGCGGATTCGCTGAGGCCGTTGTCGCGACAGGCGATCACGACACTCACCGCGAGACGCTTGAGGTCCCACTCCCAAGGCGCCGGGAGGGTCTCGTCAAGGTCGTTGATGGCGAAGATGACTTGCCTCTCCGGAGTGGCGAGACCCCGAAAGTTCACCAGGTGGGAGTCTCCGCCGCATTGCACGCGGATGCCGGTCGACGGAGTGCCCGCCAGATCCACCGCCATGGCGAGCGCCGAGCCCCGGTAGAAGGTGAAGGGAGACGCCACCATGCGCCCGTGGCGAAGGGGAAGCAGTTCGGGGATGCGTCCTTCGTCGGCCTTCAGCACCAGGCTGACCGGGTCCGGCCGGTCGCGCGGCGGCTTCCACTCGGCGTGTGAGGTTCGCGGACACTTCTCCCGCAACGCTTTGCCCATCGCCTTGCGCTCGGTCCACGAGTGGCGTGCCTTGAAGCCCGAAATCTCGATGTTGACTGGTGGCCGGGACCCTGTCTTCACGAGCGTGGGTGCATGTGCCATGGTGAGGCTCCCTTGGACCGGGCAGAATAACGAATTGTCACAAAAATACTCGTGATGGAGGTCACACAGGGGCGCTAATACGTGCCAGGCGATTCCTCAGTCGCTCGGGCAAGTGTAGGTGGAGGACTGTTGGCGGCCCGCTTGTTCTGGTGGCTGATAGTTGTCGTGAAATCGCGTTCACGCAACCGTGGCATCGCCTGCACCACAAGGGGTGCAGAATCGTAAGTTACGCTAAAGCCTGTTCTCAACAACTAGCGTGGAAAACACACAGCTACTCGGCGTAAAGTGCTGGCGTGAAACAACCTGTCAAACTCATTCCGGTCATCCTCAGCACAGCGGTGGCTTTTGTATCTGGTCTGCTGGTCGTGACGTTCGGAAATGACATCGACACTCTGCTGTATTGCGTCGGCGTAGTTCTTGTGAGCGCGTTGGCGTTGCTGCTCGCGGTCATACTTCGGAAGCATCGTCAGCAGCGCATTATCGCGATTCTCGTGTTCGTTCTTGTCACTGGCATGGTTGTCCTTAACGAGTACCACCTGCGACCGCGCCTTCACTGGATGATGTGGTCGCACAAATACAAGAGCGAAGTGCTCGCCAGTTCGGCCCCACACAAAAATGAATTCAAGCATGTCGAGTGGGATGGAGATGGATGGGGCAGTGGCGTGACGGGAGACTGGGAGGGTTACGTCGTGTTTGACCCCTCAGATTCGCTTTCTGCGGTGGCCAAGAGCAATGCTCCCGCACGATACAACGGTATTCCGTGCGATGTCACATTGGTGCGGCGCCTGGAAAAGCAGTGATACTCCGTTGTGGTGGACTTGAACCAGTTCTGGGACACAAGGCACCCGGACTGCGTTCACAGTTCGATTTTACGGTAGATTGTCGTGAAATCGCCATATCACTAACAATCCGGCTCGTCTGCAACTTGCGAGGCTAGGACAACGAAATCTGAGAGCCCCTCTGCCGATTCAAGTCCGTCCGGTCTAGCAATTGTGATACGAGCCACGCC
>Ga0335081_10010212_pt1 | contig 15158 bp, 12 predicted proteins | sample Lox_Sample_35_FD_206713 | JGI IMG/M metagenome (GOLD analysis project Ga0335081, IMG submission 206713) | Soil microbial communities from Loxahatchee National Wildlife Refuge, Florida, United States - Lox_Sample_3.5 | ecosystem: Environmental > Terrestrial > Soil > Wetlands | place: USA...
TGGCACGCATAACGTCGCAAACCCTCAATCCACGTTTCACAGTACCATCTCATCCCCCGAGCGCATCTCCCTGACCCATGTAGCATATTCTATTAATTGGACTCCCAGCGAAATTGAGTGGATTATCGATGGAAGCGTTGTTCGTACTCTCGAGGCAGCCTCAGTAGGAGACCAATACCCCCAAACGCCCATGCAAGTCCGTATTGGGACCTGGTGCGGAGGGTGTGCCGGTGAACCGGAAGGTACGATCCAATGGGCCGGGGGACCAACTACCTTCGACGGTGCCCCGTACGTGATGACAATCACCAGCCTCAGCATTCAAAACGCCAATCCAGCGTCAAGTTATACGTACGGCGACCGCAGCGGTTTATCGGCGTCCATTATCATTAACAACGCTACTGGCCCTAACCCTAATATTCAAACACCTCCTTCGTCTTCCAGCCCGGCGACATCGAGTTCCTCGTCAAGCTCGTCATCGGCTACTGATTCACCCCTGACTCCCCCCGCAACTGGGGGTCTTTCGTCTCAAACAGTCAGTTTCGTCGATACATCCGTGGAGACTATGAACGTTGGACCCACGAGTAATACACTTGCGATTGATTCCGGCGCATCAACCGTTTCGTTTGGAATAACCAGTGCATTAGTCTTTGCAACCATTGTTTTTTTGGCAGGGATTTAGAAAGACTGTCACGTTTTTAATGATACCCAACATGCATTTAGTTTTCGACAATCGTTTTGGAGTTTCGAATATTTTCTTGAAGCGATCGCGGGAGAAGAGGTAATTTTTTCGTTTTGTTTTTTGTTACTTTTGGGTCTGGGATAATCTGCATGCTTTCTATTTTTCGATTTCCTATGGGACTATGGCAGTTATTCAGAAATATAGATGAAACCTGTTTTTAAAAAAACTATCTCCGCAGTTTTTGTTGCGAGATCGTCCGTCGGGCTTTCAAGTTTACTCAGCCGTCAAAGTCTGTCATGCCACCAAAGCGACTGACAACAGCCTCAGGCATCCAAAGCACACGCGACGGCGAAAGAATAATCCCCGCCTCCATCCGGCCAGACGGCTCCATCCGTCCCGAACGCCGCGTTAAAGCCGGCTACACCCCACAAGAAGACGTAGGCGTCTACAAAAACGAAAAAGCAGAAGACTTTCGTCGACATCAGTATGGCCACAAGGACTATGTTCCGCCTGGTCTCACAGCAGCCGGCACTAGTAAATCAAGACGGAAGGGCGAGGTTGATGGACAGCAGGTGGAGGAGGGGATCGGACAGGAGGATCCCGAGAAGAAGGCACGGGCGTTACGGAAGAAGATTAAAGCTGCGAGGGAGTTGAAGGTACGCATGGAACGGGGTGATAAATTGGAGGATAGTCAGGTTGCGAAGGTTGGGATGTTGGAGAGTTTTGAGAAGGAGTTGGCGGCGATGAATCTGGAGTTGACAATGGAGGCATGAATGATGATATCCCATTGTAATGGAGTTCTTACTCGAAATGAAGAGATCTAGTCTTGGATTATCTGGACCAGGGTGCAGAATCAACCCCATAATGCTGATGTGTGTTGACCGCTTCATTACGTGTTGGCCAAGAAGGGTTCTTTCGAGAAGACCGTCTTCGCGTGTAGAACTGCGTTCTGCACCTCCTTCACGAATACTTTTAGTCAAGTAGAGATTTACCCCGCCACAATCAAGACTTCGGACAAGGTCTGGTATCCGCTTCTTAAAGGCATAGTAATAGTGAAGGCAACGGGGACAATGGTGGATGGTCAAGCCAGTTTGGAGTGCACTTGAATCTAATGTCGTCTACCCGATGACATAGTTCATCACCCATCCACTTCCATCGATGCACCAGAAAAGAGCAGCCTACATTGTTATTCATCATCGCCATCTGAATCCTTATTCACGTATATATGGCGAATATCCTTCCATTGTTTCTGCTATCAGCGACAAAACATAAACAAGGACAGACCCCTCGATTGAAATGATCAAAATACTTTTGCGTTCCGGTCATGAAGGCCCTATCTCCATCAGCCCTGCAAGAAACAAGCAAAGCTCGATACATTTCAAAGGCGAATGCGCTGACGAAGATCGTGGTTACGTAGACTGAGTTCCTTCGGAGGAGGGTGTTGTAGATTGCGTTGGAGAACTGCAGGGAGTCAGTGATGATGGATTGAAGAGCGTGGAGGCAGGGAAATGTACAGAGGACATGGTTGATGCAATTGATCCTACAAGCGCGTCTCAGGCGATTACTGATCCGGAAACGGGAGAGATGCTTTGGATGATGGATTCAGGATCGGAAACCGGTCGGAGAGGCGTAATTATTTTCCAGCAGGATCCATGATTTAGGAGTTAAAATGCTGACCGTGAAAATGACCTCACTAAATTGGTGCAAGTCTCACCTGACCGTCGCTCGTTCGCCCGGCGATCTTTTGGGGCACAGGACCAGTCCGCCAAAGGTCTCCCCCTGCTATTTGAAGATATGCCAGGGAGAAGCCTTGGTGAGCAGCAGGGAGCAGCCATGGCGGGCGGGCCTCCATCGCTATGGCCAGAAGACACAAACCCTGCGGCGGCAGGCTACGATCCCCTGAGCGAGGACACCGTCATCCCCGGAAGCTCTGTCCGCGAGAAGCTGCAGTTCCTCTTCCTCCATGTGCTCACACAGTACCGCCACGGCAGATGGCGCGACCCTGGCACGCCCTACTTCCGCGCGCTCGTCCTCAAGTGTCTCTATTCGGCCATGATAGGCTTTGACAAGCAATACCTTTATCTCCTGCCTTGGTGCAAGATCCCGAGCGATGATCCTGATGACTATCATCTGGCAAGCGGAACCTCTGCTTGCAGCGTCCGGGATAGGTGCTGTGGACATGTCTTTGAGAAAGGCGAGACGTATTATCGATGCAAGTACGCTCAGATCGTAGCAAAAGCATGCTGATTTGCAGGCAATGTTGTACGGATCCTACGGTCGTCATATGTTCGCCCTGTTTCAATACCCAGGATCACACCGGCCACTCGATAACGATGCTCGTTGGCCAAGGCTTGGGTGGATGTTGTGACTGCGGCGACCCTGAAGCATTCAACCCTGGCGCACCACGTTGCGGCATCCACGTCGTTTCCGAACTCGAACATGAAGATCCCCCTCGGCTCCCTCAACAAGTCGTCAACTCGATGAAAGAAACCATTGAAACAGCCCTCGACTTTGTCATCGACGTATTCTCTTATCTTCCCCTGACGGCTGAAGAAGTCGACGATTTGGTTTGCGACAGCTTCGAAAGACAATCTCGGTTGCATTACTCGTGTACTTCCATGCTGCAAGAGTCCGACTTTGGAGACTGGGTAGTCGTTCTCTATAACGATGAAGTCCATTCATACCCGGACGTCGAACGGCACCTCAAAGCCCTCGATAGCGTACGTTTCGCTCCACCCAACGCCCACCTGACCGCAACTGAAATTGATACTGTCGGCCGTGCGGCAATCTACAAAAACCCCAACCTGGCAAACGCAATCGACGCTGCCACCAAAGTCATGCGAACCGACTTGTTTTGCGCCGTTAGAACGGAACGAGAATATGCGCGTGAGACGTTGGCAGGATATATTCTCGACTGGATTAAGACTTGTATTTCCGTTGGCTCGTGCGTTGGAGGGGATGACTTGATTCTACGGGATTTGATATGTCAAGTGTTGGCCGCGCCGTGGCATATGGGGATTGAGAGTGCTGATCGCCGAGTTGAACTCGAGGATCCTGACCCCATGGGACCTTACATGAATGCGGATTGGGACGTGGAAGGCCCGCGCACGGATCTTATTGAGGAACGTTGGTATGAGAAAGATTACATTCGACTCGATTGGATATTGCTCTTTGATTGCCGATACTGGAAGGAGTTGAGATTATCCGTGAGATCAATTATTTTGGGAAGTTTGCTTGGAGGGAAAGCCAGGGTTGCGGGATCCGCAGTGGAGGCGGGCAATCCTTGGGACCCTCGGAATTGGAAGAGGATTACTGGTGTGTCCGGTGTATGTCTTTTTACTCACGATGCAGGTATTCGTTTCGCTCGGGACTTTGCGCAATTATGCAATCTGTGGATAAAGTACGACAGAGAACATCACCTTACCAACACCAAACTCGGCGTGCAAATCTTCACAACCCCCTCAATCGCCCTCGAACTCGTCGAACGCTACCACTTCCTAACCCACCTTCTAGCCATAGAATATACCTACTTCACCTCAGAAGGGTATATTGGACGACCCTCCGGGGTCGACCTCACCTCCCGCTTCTTTGGCATCCCCGACGTCAGTGAAACAGACCATTGGCAACCAGACCAGCGCATCCTCGAAATCCAAGAAGACGTCCACCATCTCCTCGGAAACGAAGTCGTTAAGAAAATGATCCCCAAGAGACGTGATTGGATGAAACAATTTCTCATGTTTACTGAGTTATTTCACGGAATCCATGCGCAGACCCGTGATAAGACACATCATCGAGAGTTTGAGGGGCGGATGTGGGAATTGGCGTTGACGGTGACATCTCCCCTTGGTCGAATGATGGGGTATTTATCAGATGGCTTTCGTTTGGGAACGAGCGAGGAATTGCAATGGGCGTTTAAGACGTGTTTGGAGACGACGTTTCAACGGTGCTTGGGTATGGACCATCAAAAATATCTGAATGCATCTCCGAACGGATTTTTGAGGTGGCATAACATTCGAGGGTACGATATTGTGGACTTCAAGGTTTCGGACGAACCCACAAGTCTCTATTATCCTCTGAATTGGATGCTCTCAATCATCATATCTCAACTCATCGAACTCAATCGCGATGGCCCTACAAACTGGGACGAATGGTTTCCAAGCGAACTACCATTAGAGAAACGACGCCAAGTTGGGACTCTGTATTATTCGGAAACCAGTCTACCGAAAGACTCTGTACAGAACATCATGGTTTTAACTTGCGCCGATTTCCCGCTTCGAGCAATTGTCATGGCAGCCCAAATCCGTCAAAAATGGTGGGCTCGAAACGGGACAAACATGTATCGACAATTACTGGCATATACTTATTGTTCCGCGTACGCTCGGTACTGCGCCGACTTCGCCTTTCTTCAATGGGCATTTGCAGTCCTTCCCGAAGAGCGAATGTTGATTCAAATGTTGGATCGGTACGATATTATGACCCAGCTCACTTCCATCCCGCCGGTCTGGACTCATGCCGATTATCCAGAAGACACCCTGAAATTCATCATCCACGAATTTTTCTTGACGTTTCTCCACCTCATGAACGAACGAGATCGGGCTCTCGGCGAATCGGCAGAATCCATCACTCGACGAGAGATTGCGCATCGCCTTATATTCAAGAAAATGCGGTATTCGGAGCTCCAATCGACCGTCCGACAATGCGCAGAATTGGATGTCGAAGATCACTTTGACACCTGCTTGGCAGAAATGGCGACATTCCATCCTCCGACATCGTCGAAATCGGGAACATACGAGCTCAAAAAGGAATACTATTCGCTCGTCGACCCACGACATCGCTCGTACACGAAAAACCAGACGATGGAGAGCGAGAAGATTCTGATTGATCAGATGGCGGCAAAGGGTGTCCCGGAACCGAATCGCATTGTCGAACCGCAGGAACGCGTGCTTCAACCGATTAATGGACCCTTTGCAGGGCTCATCAAAGTCCTCGGCAGCCCGTTATTCAGTATTGTCGTTAACAATGGCATCCTTTTTGCGATGGAGAAGGAATTCGAGTCTATTGTCGATGAAGCACTGTATCTCTGTCTCATCGCGTCAATGCACCCCGAAACCAAACATTCCTTCATGTCGAACGCCAAGGGTCACCCTCACGTCGTACGGGAAGAAACAAATTCTGCTACCTTCATGCAGTCTCTGGTCGACACGCTCCTCCAAGTGTTGAGATTCTCCCGGTTTTCCTCCCTTCATGCCAAAGTTCGACATCTGTTAGCCAAGATGAGACCTTTGGATCCCACTTGGTTCGATAGCAATCCCGAGGTGGCTGACACGCTGTCGGGATTGGCAGATGCGACTGCCGCTGCAGAGGCGGAACTCAAGAAGTTGCTCGCGAAGAAACGTCGGGATGAAATGTTGAACAAGATGAAACTCGCGCAATCCAAGTTTCAGGAGTCCCACAAAGACCTGTTAATGCTCGATGTCTCCGATGACGACGACTTTGTGGCTGTCGACGCGATGGACATTGACGAGGAACGAAAAACCTTTGAGTTTGCCCGTGGAAATTGTATTTTATGTCAGGAAAAGACCACGGAGGAAACACCGTATGGCATTCCTGCAATGATCCATAAACATCCGCTCTCACGCATCACACCTCTCGACAATGAAACGTTTGTGGAGGAAGCTGCCATGACACCTCTCAGTCTCGACGTTGCATCCCCTCGACCCACAGGCCGAGCCAACCTCCAAGCCACGAGAACGGTCATCGACCACGAAAATCGACCGAAGGAAATCCGCGAAAAGATTCTCGGCCCTGGTTTCCCTCCGCAACCGGACGACCATGGGTACGCCGTTACAACTTGTTCTCACGTTCTCCATCATAAATGCTGGGTTTCGTATATGAACGCAGTCGAAGCTAGTCGTTCTGCAGGACCCAGAAATTATCCTGAACATCTCGAGTCCGGCGAATTCATTTGTCCTCTTTGCAAGTCTATCGCGAATATACTCATTCCAATCGTCTGGAACGAAGGTGTCCTCCAACCCGTCCCTGAACCGGTATACAAGGATCTCGGATTGTTGGATGCCCGTCATTGGCTAAGGGAGTTTGAGAAAAAGGTTCCGAGTCTCGCTCAAGAAAGTCGTGTAAACGCGTACCTGCAGGCACGAGCATTAGACGGAGATTTTGGGGAAATTAAAATATTTTTCGGAGCTATCAAGACGAATAACCCAAGGAGGGAATTCAAAGGACACAATCGGACGATGTACCAATTGCTCATCAAACGGTTGGAAGCTGGTATAAAGTTACCGGACCGTGTGGACGAAACCTGGTATTCGATGCCTTTCTTGCTCGCTGGCACCATTACTGCCTTGGAAATTGCGCAGCGGGGAACAGGGGACGGTTTCGATGCTGAAATGGGGCCCCCCGTTCTCGGAGCAATTTCACAGCAAGATCTTTTACTTTTACGAACGCTCGCCTCGTCATCGCGGTCACTTATACAATACTACTTGCTTCCTAGTCATCGACAACATTGGCAGCGGCATTTCAAGAAACATTACGAGCGACTTATGCAATTATGCTGTTTTCGACCTATGTATGGTCTCGATCACGAACTCGATTCCATTCTGTACAGCGACATTTTCGAACGATTCGTGATTGCCTCTGTTATGATGCCTTTCTCCTTCAACCTCTCGATCAGTCAACTCCTTCTCATGCACTACCTCGCCGAAGTCGCAAAAACAACAATCGGACTTCTCTTCTCCCCCACAGCGGTGAAATTCATGGAAGAAGGTACCGCTTGCCTCACTTCGCCAGAAGTTGTGCCAAACTTTAAACGTCGGTCGTTTATCCGGTTTCTCGCTACCGATTTGGCCGCGAGACACGCAAGCATCACTGATCAGCTCCTCGCCAATTTATACCGCCTAACGATGCGGTATATGACTCCATTCCTTCGCAAAGCCGTTATCTTTGTCCATGTCTTCGAGAATTTTGTCTTCCCGTCGAGTTTCGTCGATACCACTACCCCCGAAAGCCAACGCCTTGCTAGGTTGTTGGGTCTTCCTTCTATCGAAGAAATTCTCAATATGGATATCCATTCGAACGATGTATTCTTCACCATGATCCGCGGCTGGCTTCGATCTCTTGACGACACTCGCACTTCGGACAAACTCATCAAGTTACAACATCCTGCCGTTTTTGAATTAATCGGACTACCGCATCGACTCGAGGCGTTGATTGAAATGGCAAGTAAATTCAGATGTCGGCATTGCCGCAAAATCCCAGATCTGCCGTCCATGTGCCTTTTCTGTGGCGCGATGGTGTGTGCTCAGGCCGACTGCTGTACTGCAGACCCCAACATCGGCGAAATGAATCAACATCGCAAAAAGTATGCCTCATTATGAACATTTCCTGAACGATAGATGTTCCGGAACGACCGGCCTTTTCCTTCAGATAACTAGGAATTGGATCGTTTTGCTCCGCGAACCAATTGGAGAAAGAGCCCTTGTCCAAGGTGACATAAAAGATGCGCCCTTCATGAATGTTCATGGCGAAAGTGATTTGAATCTGAGGTAAAGCTCGTGAGACATCGGGGCTGACTCAAAGCCGCAGTGGTCAACCACAATTTCTCAATCAGGAAAGATATGATAGTATGTTGCGCACGCCACTGTTGAAGCTCGAGATTGAGACCCAGATTGTGAGACGGATTGAGAGAACCATTGATTCAGGGGTATTGATTTTAATCTCGCCGACTCTAACGACAGGGATGGGAGACTTTCTGATCTATGTTACCCTGGATGTCATGGGTAACAAATGGAACGTTTAGATGCTATAGAAAGATCACTGGGCGCTATATTCTTTGGCATAAAGATGTTAGGGATGGGAAGCACTGCTCTGAGGGGTCTGCAGGGCAAGTAGTAATGTAAGACTGGCCTCTGCTCAGAATTCGTTTCGCGTTGCCAGTCTATTGCTATTGATCTTTAATTTGATGGCAAATTATTTCCTTATAGTATTTGGAATAATGCAGGTTTGGACACTTCATGTAAAATTCAAATCAAACCACGTTTACTCACTGGAGATGGCGAACAAAAAAGAATTGGCAGGAAAATGCCAGTTGCGAACATCCTGAATCCTCTTGTAAACGTAAACTTCGACTCAAGCTCAAGTAAAGCATCCAAAGTGCCTCAATTGCGCTTCCAGAATACGCAAAAATTATGCCGTTGCTATTCAATTCTGAAGGGGGGTGATGATTCAGAGAAGCCTCCACGGGGGTCAAGCAAAGTTCGGGAGGTAATTGCGACAACTACAACGATGTTGCCGTGTTTTGGGGAGTTGCTGCTGCCACCATAAATATTATAGCTCCTTGAGTCTAATAAAGGTTGAAAATGTTTTCGAACTTGGTGATATACTGCACTGAACCTGATTCCAAGCATAATTGGCCAAGGCGGAATTGCGGAGGCGATGAGGCACATTGCATTCGAAGGTGACGAGGGATGATATGATGCGTTCCAATTGAAGAAATGAGCAGGCCTTTAATGTTAGACTCCTTCGCGATGATGAAGGTGGCCATCATGATCATTTAACTTGGAGAAAAAGATTGGACCGCCCACTCGTCATGCTGATTGAAAAGAATGGGGAATAGAACAATGCTCCTTGAGTAGCTCTCAACTTAGATTTATCAGGTAACAAAAGTGCAATAGAAAAAGTCAACGGGGATAGTTTGTTCAACGCTTGATGTGTCCATCTCAAGGTGGGAATATCATAGCAGATGCTGGGATTCAATCTTACCTCTTCTCATCGACTGATCCTGTAGCCTTCATTAGAAAAGCGATAGACTAGGAGCAATGAGCGAATTTTTCTCCGCTTCCGACAGAGGTAGATGTTCCGTTGACTTGGTGGTGGCTTGTTCTCAATACCCAGGCCAAGAGAAGTAATCGGTACCACATGGAAGGCTGATAATGAGCACCTCTGTCGCTTGATATCGAGCGAGATCTCAAGCTTGAAAAGGTTGCTATCTGACATCCACAAGATGAAAAAATGCCTCAAAAACAAATTCTAGTCCTATTCATAGAATCCTCGCAGCTTCTCCGCCACCATAAACGGAGGAAATGCTGTCGTTGCGTTGCTGCAACAATAGGCGGAATCATGGGCTCAGGCAGGCATTGTTGCTGTCATTTTCAGCAGGCGAGGTGCATGATGGTAAATAGTCACTATTCGTGGTAATTATTTATTGGGTCTATGGACTTTTGGAACAAGCGATTGCATGTCATTCATATTCCCAGAGCCTAAGCCACTGACGCCATTCGGCTTGCTAGCCACAGGTTCGGAGATTCCCCCAAGATACCAGCAACACACAGGCCTTCAGATGAATTTCTAGAAGGTATAAACGGGATCGGAGAGCTTTCAGGTTGAATTAGATACGAAATCGCCTACTTATACTACTGTATATTAGAAATCAGATCAAGGAACAATATTTTTGTCCAATGACTATAGCCAAACATTTGAATTCCGCATTAATTATCGAATCCGACGGATCCAATGTGGCGATGACATTGCTGATTATTAACATTCTTCCGGTGGGAAGGGGTGGCTGCCATAAAGAGTTCTTGTGAATAATGGATAGAGTCAACTTAGAGCCTAATGAATGCTTCCGAGGCCAAACCTTAATTCCGCCTTGGTGTTGATGGTTTGTGCGACGAGACTGCGTGACCAACCCTGATGGACAGTTAGAGTAATTACAGCTTAAGAGCCAAACCGCCATCGTTTATAAAAACACGTCGGTCTCCCCAACTCCATCGACAGGGCATGGAACCCCAAGTTGTTCGGGCGGAGGAACCTGCCGTTCCCTCAAAAGCTCTCTCAATCGATTCAGGCTCCAGTCCCAGGACTGCCAGCGGCGTTCCCGCTTTCGGTCAGCGCTTTGGACAAGTAACTATCGATAATGAGAGTCTCGACACCAAAGCCCGGGTATCAGAAGACGGGCGGGTCGATATTGCTTTTGCCGAAAAGCACACACGACGACTGTCCGCATTAACCCAGGTCCTATCGAGAACTGATTTGGACCTGCCAATTGACATCCTCGCAAAGCTCGACCGGGACAACTATGACGATCCGCCTCCATTGAAGATAGTCGTTCAAATAATCGGATCGAGAGGAGACATACAGCCATTTATCGCATTAGGAAAGGTACTGAAGGCATACGGACATCGAATCCGTGTGGCCACACACCCCATCTTTAAGGACTTTGTCAAAGAAAACGGTCTCGAGTTCTTTTCCGTGGGCGGAGATCCCGCAGAATTGATGTCCTAGTATTGAGCCCCCAGTGTGGAACCTTAGGCTGACTGCAGCATGGTTCGAAATCCTGGCCTCATTCCAGGGATTGAGTCTATACGTGCAGGCGATATTGGTGCCCGGCGGAAGAACATGTATGAGATGATGGTCCGCTTGTACGTTCTTCGTTGTTCGGATTTGAATTGATCAGTAGCTGGTACTCGTGCATCTATCCGGATGAAGAGAGCGAGAAACCTTTTGTCGCGGATGCAATTATTGCAAATCCTCCTTCCTATGCACATCTTCATTGTGCCGAGAAGCTTGGTGTTCCTTTACACATGATGTTCACGATGCCTTGGTCTGCGACGCATAAATTCCCTCATCCTCTGGCAAATGTTAATTCAAGTAATTTGGAACCGAAGACTACTGTGTGTCATAATCTCGGTTTTCCTATGTGCTGATACGCAGAATTTCATGACATACGCTATGGTCGATCTCCTGACCTGGCAGGGTCTCGGAGATCTGGTAAATAAGTTCCGCACGGATGTTTTGAGAATCGACGAACTGGGTTCCATTTGGGCCCCCAGTATAATACAACGGGCCAAAATTCCATTCACATACTGCTGGTCACCAGCGCTCATTCCAAAACCGAAAGATTGGGGAGGAAATATCGATATTTCTGGATTTTTCTTCTTGGATCTCGCTACAAATTACACCCCCCCGGATGATCTTGCAGCTTTTCTCGCAGCCGGCCCTCGCCCAGTCTACATAGGGTTTGGCTCAATTGTTGTTAAAGACCCAGCGGCACTGACAAAGCTCATTTTCGATGCTGTTAAAATGCTTGGCATTCGGGCGCTGGTCTCCAAGTAAGTCCTTTTTATGCAAGTATCTGACAATAACCAGAGGTTGGGGAGGCCTTGGTGGGGAGGAAGTTCCCCCCAATATTTTTATGCTCGGCAACTGCCCTCACGACTGGCTTTTTAAGCAGGTTTCAGCCGTCGTTCATCACGGCGGTGCAGGAACGACCGCGATCGGCCTTCGTCTAGGAAGACCTACCGTCATAGTTCCTTTCTTCGGTGATCAGGCTTTTTGGGCTCGAATGGTTTTTGCGGCTGGGGCTGGTCCAGAACCAATCGCATTTAAGCATCTCACTGCCGAGAAGTTGGCAAAAGCAATCAAATTTGCCCTCTCACCAGATGCTACGACGGCCGCGGCCCATTTAGCGAGGCGCATGGCAGATGAGGACGGTGCCACCACTGCGGCAAGATCGTTTCACAAGATGCTACCTCTGAAGAACATGAGATGCTCGATATTCCCGAAAAAGTTGGCTGTGTGGCAAGTTAAAAAGACGAAAATTTTATTGAGTTCCTTCGCCTCAATTATTTTACTTGAAAGTAAATGTCTCGAACCCCGGGACTTGAAACCGTATCTCAATTGGACTCCGCTTTCGATTGACTATAGATGCACGTACTGGTCTCTTGATGTGAATTATGGACCTTATGAGCCCCTCTTAGGCTCAGCCGGGAGCGCCATTTCGGCCTTCTACTCGGTAGCGCTTGGATTCGGATCCATTCTGGCGGCACCGGGGAAGGCAGCGTATTTGGCCGCAACAAATAGGAAGTCAAGAACGATAGACGCCGAGACATCACTTCATTCAGGAACACAATTAACAAGTGGGACAATGACTCCACCTAGGCGTGAAGGTTCCAACCTTTCCTCACGCTCAATCCTGGGTGAGCCGATGCAGAGGTCGGCCTCAGATCACACGCCAGTGAACAAACGACTTTTGCATCCTAAAACCATTGATGAACAACTGATTAATGATCTCGGTCGCAATGGATTCGGTAGGATTGCTAAGGCGATGGTCGAAGGTATCTAAACCAATTTCAAAAGATTTACATTAGTGCCCATTGATGTGTCCATGTCGATGGCACAAGGTTGGCATAACCTCCCGGTACTGTATGGTCAGAAGGTTCGAAAGGTTCAGCCTGTAACAGGTTTTACAACTGGCGTCAAAGAGGGTGGGAAGGTAACGACTCTTGTGTCTTGTCTAATCTGAAGCAATTTGGACTTGGTTTCTACGACGGGTTGATGGGGTTTGTCATGGATCCTTACGAAGGACTGAAGAAGGACGGATATCTCGGCCTCTTTAAGGGTTTCGGAACCGGCACGCTTGATCTCTTCGTGAAACCCAGTGCTGGTTTCACCCATTTTTAAATTCTCTGACATGCAGGTCTTTGGGCTTTACCTGCGTACACAATGAAAGGGGCGCAGATGTCCGCTAGAAATTATAAGTACCGTCATGAGTTTAACGGAATTTTTGGGAAACGATTTATTCTGGGTCTCGAAGAATATCACGCGTCAACCAAGGCGGAACAAGCCGATGTCGTGAGGATGTGGAAGGAGAAGGGATTTGCAGCTCAAGTTGTTAAAAGAGGCGAGGTTAAGGAGGATGAATTCAAATGTCCGCTCCATGCTTGCAATTTTGCAGCGCCTCATCTGCATATTGAGGATGAAGGAGTGGACTAGTGTCCAATTGTGCACCTTTTGACCAACATTGGATATCAGGGACACGTTGAGTGGGTTGAATTGCATGGAGCGGCTAAGCATCGTATAAGGATTATTGTTATCTATGAATAACAGATGAGACTTGATTCACGAATGTCCAGGAAATCTGATTTGTAAAGTCAGCCCACGACCATACCATGCTCAATGGCTTCTACGTGTCCAACTATTATAGGAAGGCAAACACTGCAAAAATGATTTAGAAAACTTCAATGTATGCAAATTGCCAATAAATTTACCATAGGACTGTAATTTCTCCCAGGGCTCATCTTCACTTTTTGTTCATGACATCCACGTAACGGGATCTAGCAGGTTTTTTGACTCCTCTCGCGCCAGAAGCCGGTCGGCCCGCCAATAAGGCCTCGAGCGGATCGGCACTTTGAGACGGGGCTTTGATTGCCGGAAACGCTCTTGAGGATGGTAGGGAAGCATCTTTCGTAGGCGGTTCCGACCTGAGCGACGGCACCGACGAGGCAACGGGTGTTGGCTGTGGTGGGAGGGAAGACGTTGAGGAGCTTGGAGGAATGGGAGCTGGTGTACTGGGGCTACTTGGCGCCTTAGAAGCGAGACGTTTAGGAGGTGGCGGAGGTGCGGCTGGTTTGGTTGCCGTTTCAGGCGCCTGCAATAATGAGGCTTGATAATGGCCAAAGGATACCTTTTTATTGACCCACTTCTTGAGGTCCTTGTCATAATAGAATGCACTCTCCTCACCGAGTTTTGCTTTGATTGGTTTGCCCGGCGTCCCGGCGTCAGGAGGGGATTCCGAAGGGGGACGGCGGAACCATCCTCCGAACCAACCTGAACCTTGCGGTTTCCCGGCATCTAAATTCAGAATCATATATTTTCGAAAGAACGTACCTTTTTTATCCCTGTCTTTTTCCGACTTGTCTTCCTCTTTCTCAACCGGCGTTTCAGCCTTCTTCTCTCCTGTTTCCTCGTGAATGACCTCTGGGACTTCAGGAGCAGTTGGAATAGGCGTCGGAGGTGCGTGTGGAGCGTAACTCGATGGTAGTGCGGAACCTGATGGCGGGACATATGACGACGGTGGAGCATAAGTCGATGCCATCATGGTGGTCTGCTGCATATGCGGAGAATATTCCCCGGCGGGAAGATCCGGCGTCGCAATGCCCGAGGTTGGCATACTGCCGGGTCTCACGGCATCGTAATCTTGCGGCGCTGTAACCGGACCACCAGGTCCATACCGATCGGCTGCATGTGTGGTATATCTCGCGGAAGTTCGCCGATTCTCTGGTGGGAATTGTCCGTAAACAGGTGTCGACATTTGGGCTCGAAGATTCGGCATGGACACCATTTTGTTCAGATTCGCATCTGACGAAATCCGTCCAAATCGTTGATCCAGCACATCTATGGATTTATTTCGATTGGCATCGGTTTCCGTTTCCTCAGTGACTTCTTCTCCGGCCACGAATTTGGTAAGATTGGATTCCAGGGCTTTCCAAATGTATTCGCCTCGGGATGTCTTCTTCCCGAACCACGATGACTTCTCCGTAAAACTGGTCTGCGAACTCTCTGCGATACGTTCGGTCAGTTCACGTAGGACAGCGATCAAAGTTGGCGTAATGAATATAGAGCCCCTCTTTTCTTTTTGAAGAGTTGCACCAATCGATTCACAGTATCTACATATAAGGAAACGGAA
>Ga0335081_10010213_pt1 | contig 15157 bp, 24 predicted proteins | sample Lox_Sample_35_FD_206713 | JGI IMG/M metagenome (GOLD analysis project Ga0335081, IMG submission 206713) | Soil microbial communities from Loxahatchee National Wildlife Refuge, Florida, United States - Lox_Sample_3.5 | ecosystem: Environmental > Terrestrial > Soil > Wetlands | place: USA...
GCAATGTCATTAATCCTCGCAAGATCTGTTGAACCCGGAAGAACACCATTCGGCAAGAATCTCAAGGACCATGACTTATTCCTTGCCCAAATCGCGGCCCTGAGGATGGAGATTGAGTCGGCAAGACTCTTAGTTTTAAATGCTGCGGACATGATTGACCGCCTCGGCGCCAAGGGTGCGTTGCGACAAATTGCAACGGCGAAGGTACTCTGTTGACTCATCGCATTGCTGACGCTCAGATTGTCGTGCCACAAGTCACTGGACGAGTGCTCGACCGAGCTATTCAGGTCTTTGGTGCTGAGGGGATGTGTCAGGATCAGTTGCTCGCCGAAATGTATGCGCAAACTCGAACGTTGAGAATTGCAGACGGTCCGGATGAAGTTCATCAATTGTAAGTGTTTCGTGTTGTAAGTGGCCTGATAATCTAGGCAACTCGGACGCTATGAGGTTAGGAAAGCGGAGAAGGAAAGGCAAATAAATGAGGCGATGAAAAAGAAGCAATCGGAGCTTCTCGATTCTAAAGGACTCAAGGCTCGCATTTAGGGGGTCAATAGCACATTTAATGGTTTGGCGCAAGTTCCGAAGGACAAGAATGGAATATCTTAGGTTAAAAGGTCGTATCGTACTATAAGATGATTCATTCGTCGCAATCAGGTAAACTCACGGCACCTGTCAGTGATGAGATTTTATGATTTTGAATTTTCGTATAGCAGAAAGAGATCTTGATTGCACAGACGATAAACCCATCCGATCCTTCAACAATGCAAAAAGGACATCGGCAGGCCACCCCAAATCCGGCCTCCAATCACGGCATCCAATCAACAAGAAACAAATCCAAATAAGACGTACAAATCCATAGGAGAGGGAGGCATCATTCGAATAATTCCGCGTAATTGAATGCAACGCAAGGCCGGTAGGGATAGACCTGAGTTTACTTGCTGTACAATACGTTAGCCGAGGTGCAGGAAGAGGACGTGGCGAAGGAGGGTAAGGAGGGAAACTACCTTCTGGCACGAACCTTTCGGCGTTTACGTTGCAAACGACGCACGCGCTTTTTCTTCCTAACACCGTTAGCAGGCTTTGATGCGCGGGGTTGGGGAGAGGGGGAGGTTGCGGTACCACTTGGCTCTCATCTTCGATTAGATTGACCCGACGAAGATGAATTGACGATGTGCCGAGGCGGCTGGTGTTGGAACTAAAAGCAGTCATTGAGTTTGCCCTAGCCCTAAAAGGACACAAAGTTTTAACACAGCGAGCCGCCTCATAGATAAACTACACGCCTGCGAATTCAACAGCGAAAGCGATTGGAACGTCATGTCCTTGTCGGAAAAATGTCCGATATATGGTGTGTTCTTTGCTCTGACGAGATTGCTGATATGTAAGCTCCGTTTATCGGATTTGGCGGTGTCGCTGCTGCAGTATGACCCTTCTTCTACGTCGAAATGGTTGACTGTTGTGTAGATGATTTTCTCATGTTTGGCGAACTCCTGAATGTCGGAGCTAACTCTAGCCATTGGGGCAGCGTATGGTACAGCAAAGGCCGGGATAAGTATTGCGGGAGTAGGGACCTTCCGGTCTGACCTCATCATGAAGGTATCAAAATCGCGAAGCCGCTGATTTACCGTCAAGAGTCTTATCCCCGTCGTCATGTCAGGAATCATCGCCGTATACGGACTGGTCATGGCAGTCTTAATTGCTGGAAGTCTAAACCCCTTGGACGACTATTCACTCTACAAGTACCAGCTCCACGGAGAGCGATCTGATGTTAAGCGGAATAATACATTTATCAGCTGGACTTTGTGTTGGGATGACCGGGCTCGCGGCTGGATACTGTATTGGTATCGTCGGTGATCAAGGTGTTCGAAGTTATCTTATCCAACAAAAGATCTTTGTAGGTCTTGTTCTTATCCTAATTTTTGCCGAGGTATTGGGATTGTATGGGTTGATCGTGGGTTTGATATTGAATACCCGAGCGGGGCCGGCGCAGTGTTGACACGGGAATACATGTCAAATGACAATTATTTATGAATTTATCCGCCGTCTACGTTTGCATGGCTACGTTCGTCTTGATTTGACCTGTTTCCGCGGTTTAGGGAATTCAGGCGGACAATTTAGTTTCGCGAGTTTGTATGTTTTTGCTTCACTCTTTGTGATCTTTCGACGCTCACGTCGGGCCTCGGTAAGGGGGATAATTTTACATCCCACTGTCTTGAACAATTCCATCGCCCTACGCGTTAAGCATCGCCCGAGATTGGAATCGTACTTTGACGGCTTGATTTGGATATCCTGGGCGAGTTGATTTACGTCCACGGTGAAATCGTCGATAATCAAGCAAAGGACAAAGAGATAACAAACTACTTTGTCCCGACATTTATCCGTACATACAGACCTATCGTCAACGGCATTCCACGCCATAGTGTGTACCTTTTTCTGGCATCTTCCCTTGCACTAACGATTTGAATTTCGGTGTAGCGCGATAGTAACCCGTTGAGCAATGGGTTGGAAACAGGTCCCAGAGCATTCTTGAGGGCAGTGCGCGTGGATGCCAAACGATTATTTTTGAAGAAGGCCATTAATAATGCCGCATAATACAGCAGTCGTAATCGCGCTTGATCAGGATTCGTTTCCTTGAATAAGTCGGCCAATCGCTCCTTGATAAAATTCGAGGTTCTAAATTAGAGGAGTTTAGAGAGCATCTCACTTGAAAGGCATAGCATCAAAACGGGCTGTATCATCGGGGAGAGAGCATATTGCTTCAGCATCAATAGTGGAAAGCTCTGATTGCGTCACGATGGAATCCAGGGAGTAAAGCCCGGCAGGTGTCGTGGCAGACAGATCAACGGTGGGAATAGGCCTATCGGCAGCAACTTCTTCCAGCAATGCGGCTGGAAAGAAAAATATTAGAAACTGGGCTTTTGTGCGTGAGTACATTGTGAGGGTATGTTTTCCGTGGCAGCTTTGACATTGGCATAAATTTGTGAAGCAACACTTTCGAGGGCCTTGGAGTCTATTTGACTGCCGAGCTGGGAGTCGATCGCAGCTTTGGCACGTTTTGATCCGAAAGCCTCGCCAAGAGCCATTCGTTGCTCTCGGATCTACGATCAGAGCTGTTGTTGGAAATAAATGGACTTGAGATGGTGTTTGAGGAAGCGCTTTGCCGGCTCTTGATTTCAATGCTTTAATCGATCTTTGCATTTGTAGCATGGGGGCGGGAATAAGCTTAACAGAACCCTTCTCGGGATTATAAATGCCAATGGCGTATCTACTATTAGACAGCTCCAGTTGTATTTAATACTTGCAAGTATCGTCATTATCCTTTGACTTTGTTTTCCCCTCAAACTCTATCCTCTCGGTCTCCCCCTGCAGAATGACATCTTTTTCATCCCGTCGATCCTTTCGTATTCGCTTGTACTCTCGAAACGTCGTTGTTAGAGGAGGCCTGACCCCGGAAAAGGACGCAAGGTAGACACCTCGACGGTCATCGTCCTGGACCAGCGTGGCATCGGTCCACTCGTCCGCGCCCTTTCTCTTTTCCGGGCTCATTTGGACCTTCAGGGACAAATTTTGCCCCTCCGGTGAAGATCCTCGCAAATTTCAATCACGGCCAAATACTAGAGTCACGTGCTTCTATTTGTTGACATCGCTGCCCAACCAGGGTGCTGTCCGAGCAAAGAATGGCCTCCGTCGATGTTGCAACGACGCTCTCCGCTTTCAACAATACAAAACTCTTTATTCATTCGCAGAAAGACGAATTCTTCCGACGGGGGCTGAGTGTCAAGCCTGTGGCCGATGACACGAAATCTGAGGATGGACGGGCGACACGCGTCGTCGATGCAACAACGAACGACGTGAATCCCCTCGAACTCGATGCCGATATCGCGCATTTCAAGGTCAGTCCATTTAGGAGGGGTTATTCTGAATGACAGGAACACTTTTCAAATATGAAATGGATGTATCTCGAGCAGGAGACGAAAGAGGCTTATCTGCGGGCCATTCTCTGTGATCCGCCTGAAGTGATTGAGCAGAAAGACAACGACGAATTAGGTATTTCAATCACCAGATAAATGCCAGTAACCCTGTAGAAACTCGTAATGCAGCCGCAAAAGCAAAACTGAAGGCGAAAAAGAGAGAACTCGACGCGCTGTGTGCTGAAGTCTCTGCTCTCGTCAAAGAAGCCGCCGAGGGTATAATCTCAATTATCCGCGCGTTAACTCGACAGACTACACAGATCTCTCCAAAAGTTCAATGGAAGCAACACGCAAGCTCGTTGAAATAGAGAAAATGAAAGCCGCCATCACCGACCTCAAAAACGCCCAAGAACAGGACAATACCGACCAAAATCTGCCTTTACCAGCATCCCTCGCACTCCTAACCTCGCACAAAGCAAAGCGGGACCAACTCGCCATCGCACTGGAGAAACAGATTCAAGAGAACGCGCGGAAACGCCGGGAAGTGGAAAAGTTAAGGGTTCAATTGGAAGAGTTGGAAAGGACTAGAATTGATGTGGAGATGTTTGCGCGGGAGGCAGAAAGGAGTCAGAGTGCAGAGAGTGCACAAGAGGAATTAGCTTCGAAGAAGCAGGTTGGGTGGTGGTATGTCCTTGGTCTCATCGTTTGGGGGATTGATGGTTGTAGGTTGAAAGCGATAACCGCTGCCCAAATGGAGTTTCTGGGGTTGAAGGAGTTTAATTTGGATGAAAAGACTGAGATGGTTAGGCTGGTGCTTTATGTCAAGAATGTCGGTGATATCCCCATCCAAATTCAATTAAAGGACCGCAAGTTTGATTCCGCAAAGGTATTACAGTCTGTGAGTGGTTTGTTGCTGACAGTTAGGTTGCTTACAAAGGACCATTGCGGATTGAAGATATCGTGGCAGAGACAAAGAAGCGAGGTGGAGACATCCCGTTCTTCGTCGAACAACTTAAGCTAGAAATAGCCCCGAGAGCAACCCGATAGTGCCATGACTAATAATTAATGTATATACAGTCTGTCGCCTCAAGTTGTATCCCCAACAAGATGCATTTCCTCTGAAGATGCAGTCAATAATGGTCTACAGCTATCCATTCCGACACGAGTAACGTTCTCTCAAGATCCATTTTCTCTCTAGTGGCAGTTGGATTTGGTCCACCGACCAGGTGCAACTGGAGGGATAGACTACCATATTTCACCCTATTTTTCCAAAGCAGCAGCCCTTTTCCTCGCAAGGTATCGTTCCCGAGCCCCCAAAACGTCCGTCTCAGTCTTCTTACTCTTAGCCCTCAACCGAATCTCTTCCTCCATCTCGGCTTCAGCATCTACAGCCCTCTTCCGTGTTTGTGCATATTGTTCCTCAACCGCCAGTCGCTGCCGTGCCCGTGCCTCTCGCTCGCGAACCTTTTGTCGATCAGCGTTGCGCCGAGCTTCATATTCAGCTTGGTATTCAGAGCCGGAGACTTGGGTAGGTGTTTGTTTCTTGGAGGCGAGAACGTTTAGGCCGCCTTTGAGAAGTTGGCGTTTATCGACGACTTGCCCTTCCTCGTTGAGGGCGATGGCGTCCGTACCGAGTTGGTTTATTCGACGGGCTTCGTCGGCCAGTTTTTTTTCTCGCGTTGTTTCAGGTTCTGTGACAACGTCAACTTCTTTTCGTTCATTCTTGGACAGGCTGGCGGCTGCTGCTCGTACTGCGGCATCGCGCTTTGCTTCCTCCTCTTCTAGCATCTTCCGATAGAATGAAGCCATTCCACGACTTGACTGTCGTAACTTCTCTATCTACGTTAGCCCACTGCGTCCATAAGGTGATAGCGTACCTTCTCTTTGTTTCTCTTCTTCCTCGGACTTGTGCAATTCCTCTTGTTGTCGCATATATGCATTTGTGACAAACTTTTCCTTTCCCTCAAATTCGTCGCCTTCTTCCTCTCGTTCCTTCTGATACTTTCTCTCCTGGGCTATCAGGAAATCTCGTTTTCGTAGATCCGCAGAAGCAAGCAATTTATCCATATATTGCGGCTACATATCAGTCTGAATTCTCATCTGAGAAAGTATACTTTTCGCTCTAATCTTTGTTGTTCCGCAATGGCCTTCTGTTCTCGTTCGCCGGCTTTTAATTCGTCGTATACTTCGTCGTATGCAAATACTGCAAAAGTTACGATACTCAAGGTGGGTCTATTACCTGAAGGATCTAGTTCCAATGCTTCCTTTGCCATTCGCGCTGACGTTTCCTCTGACAGGGTAGTGTAACTTCGGAGGTCCTGGTTGACTCCGATAATCGCGTCTGGTTGCTTTTTCTTTGACGCGGTCGAGGGTCTTGGTTTGGTGAATGCATTGTCTTCGTCGGCATCGTCATCAAAGGCGGCTTTTGAGTGAGGGGGAGCGTTCTTCTTTGCGGGCTCCTTTGTCTTGCTGAAGTTGAATTTGAGGCCCGACATGGTCAATCTCCGCTCGGTGGATCGTCCTATCTTCGATTGCGCAAACATTTGACTTCGGAAAGATATGACACCAGTGATAAGAATATTATTGATCCAAGCAATATTGTCCCTACAACGACACAAATCAGACCATACGGCATTCATACAGGAATAACTAATGTATGCTAACAATTCTTCGCACCAATTCCCTCAAAGTGTCTCATGACTAGCGCCGACAGCACTCGAGCTAGAACCAGAAACACTCCAGCTGGCATCCCCCGCAGCAACTGTACCCATTTCACTCCCCTCTCTAACCATATCCATCTCACTTCCCTCTCTAACCATATCCATCCCACCGATCCATGGGCCCTTCCCCTCATCATCTTCCTCATCAACCTCCATTGTCGTCTCAGGGTCTGCACGGGGTTTCTTATTCTTCAGTTCACGAAGGGCTTGTGCGGCAGCAGCTTCCTTTGCACGCGCTCTTGCGGCGTTCTTCTCCGCGACGACTTCGGCGGGTTCAAAGGAAAATACTTCCATGGAGGTATGGTTTGAACGACTTGACATGACCACGGCACGTTCTTCGGTGAAACCAACACGCCAGACTGAGTCCGCAGGCGAGGTCATGTCGCGGATGTACGCTCCAGTACGCAAGTCCCAAATCTACCAATAAGCACGAATCCATTCAAAGAACGATGACGACGGGAGCTATGGGGATGGTGTTGTTGTACCTTGACGTATCCATCTGAACCGCCGGTGACGATGATTTTATCGTCGAATTGAAGGGAAGTAACGCTATTATCATGTGCCGCCATTCTCAACACACATTTCAATTGTGCTAAATCCCAGACACGAACACTCCCATCGGAACCACCCGTGACAAGCGTATTCCCACGCATTTGAATTTGTCCAACAAGAGACGTATGACCCATCAAAACCGCTTTCTCGGTACTTTCGTAAGACAATGAAAATTTTGTGGAGCGGGCTTACCCGGATTTGGCATCCCAAACGCGAACAGAGGTATCAAGTGACCCAGTGGCAATATTAACCCCATCAAAAGCAATTGCGTAAATTTGGCTTTGGTGACCCGTCAACGCCCGCAACCGGACCCCTCGCGAAATACTCCAAATCTACCCCGTTAACACAAGATCTTACGAGGTTTGGGGCGGGTGGGTTAGACCATGGCGGTATAATCGTAACTGCCGGAGACGACGATGTCGCCGTGCACAGCGAGACAGCGAACGCTTGAGGAATGGCCGACGAGGACTTTTGTCGAGACGCCCTTCTGGAGATCCCAGACACGGAGTGTGGTATCTCTTGATCCGGAAACCACGGTTTTGTAGCCAGCGGATTGAATACAGCGAACTGTCGATGTGTGTCCACGAAGAACTTGGTCGCATTTCCTGCATAAATCAGCGCTCAGAAATTTTGTTTTTGATACCCGGTGGTCAAATTCCATAATCGCATGTCCCGATCACAGCCACCGCTAACAAGCTGGTCCTCGCCGACGATAACCATAGCCCACACACCAGCCTCATGCCCAGCCAATGTCATCTGGAATTTCCCATCCTCATCAAAAACACGGATACTTGCATTATCAAGTCCGACAATAATATACTTGTCCGACATGCAAAGTGTTGTCACAACGCCATGATCATTCGTAACATATCGAGCCATGAGCGTGCCGCCATGTCGCCAATTCTTTTCAAGGATATAGCGTTGGCGGAAGTGGGATTTGTAAGAGCGTGGAGTAGGTCGTCGGGGAAAGGGTGGTGGGACTGCGCCGGGCGGGATGTTCGTTGGGGAAGTGAAGTAGGCTAATTGGGTGGGTTGAGTAGCTAGCAAGGGGTTCGCGGGGGATTGGACTATACTTAAGCGTCGAAATCCTTGTTTTTCTTCAAAAGCGTTAGATGTTTCAACAAAGAGATCTACGGCATAATCGTTTCCAGGTCAAATCATCGTTAACGAGCATGTACCAGTGTCTTGATACTTGTGAGGCTCGTGCGAGTGTACGCGGTTCATCGATATGCGAGAGAATCTAGCGCATCATCAGTACCTCATAATTCCATGCGTTATACCCTCAATGCAACTTCCATCGGTAAGGTCTTGAGGAAATCGACCTTTAATCGCGGTCGAACAAAAGCATTGACAAAGCGCAGTTCCTCAGTCTCACTAATATTCAGAATCTCCGCCAAAAACCGCTGTCGCTCGGCCGTATCAAGTTTCATATACTGTGTGCGGACACTTCGTATGAAGTCATCCTCATCCATATGTGCACCATGCCAACTCGGCAACACAAGCGGATTAGCATCCTCCCTTGGAATCGGGGATGGAGCAGGTGTCGGCGGAGAAGCAGGTAAATTCAGCGCATTGCTCAGCGAACGGGTGCGCGGGTTTTCGACGCGGATGATGCCGTCGTCGTCGACGGCGGGGGTTGTTTGGGCTTGTTCTGGCGAGTGGACAAAAGGGGGGGAGTCGGGTGCTACAGGCCCGCCTACGATGGAAGTAGGGTGGAGAGTGAGGACAGGACGTGCTTCGGCCGGGCCTGTGGATGGGGCAGGACCATCGGGATTGGAGTGTGGAGAGGGCGTTCGGGGGGGCTTGGAGGAAGACGTGCGGCGTTGGAAGAGGCTGCCGGACGCGGTGAAGGTCGGCACATCCCGGGAAAGGCCGCGGCCAAGGGTTGCGGCGGCGGCGGAGGAGGAGGACGACGACGACGACGCTGCTGAGGATAGTGCGGAGGTCGGGATGGGCATCTGCAGCTCAGGAGGCCCGGGGTTGGCCATCGTCACGGGCAGAGGGTGCGGGGAGGAGGAGAAGGCAGATGCGTGAATGGACAGGGGATGAGAGAGGAGATGCGTCCGGTAGGGAGGGCACTGTGCTGGAGGCGATAAGAGAGAGCAGGTTACTACTACTCAGCGGGAAGGCACAGAGGGAAACGCAGTCTTCCTTAGCAGAATCGTGGTAGTATTAATTAGTCAGTTCGCCCCTTTCGGAGCCTGCGATTCGCTGCGTCCAAGAAATTTTTTACTTTTTTTTTTAGCCTATTAAAGTGAAGCAGATTAATAAAATCTGCAGCAGAAAAAATTCCCGTCTGCAAAGCATTTCCCGATAACATCTTGCCTTCATGCGCTGAAGCGCTTCCGTGTAACAAAGCAAGCATTCGTACGATGGCTGTCATCCCGAAGTCAAGTGGTCGCAACCTGTACATACATAGATCATGCAAGGAATACAATAGGGACAAAAATTGCGATTCGAAATTATCAGGGGGACTTTGTCATTTCGAACACGGCCTTGATCCGTATCACCTATAGACAATTTCCCAAGAAAACTTTTCGCCCTGCGCCATGAGGTCCGAGGCATCCGAAAGGGTCCTCTACCAGCTAAAATGTCGCCGCAGGGGCCTCCCTTACAGGCGCTCTAAACTCTTAGGTATGCTCTTTAGATCACGGAATTTGATTAACATAAATAAATGTAAATATTTCCGTTGCACCGCGAAACACACTTCCCCACTAAAACGTAAAGGATTCAGAATAGACATCGCCAGGATTCACTCCCGCCTGTTCCAAATAACTTCTTACCGCATTCATAAATTCAGTAGGTCCACACAAATACACCCCGCGTTCCTTGAGAGCTGGAACCGCCGCAATATCCTCAGACTCAATCCGCCTTTGGAAAGCCTCGACATAATTCACCTTTTCCACCATACCATCCCTCTCCGTATCAAATATCCGCGCGTCAGTCCCAGTTTCTAGAAACCGTTTCGCAAGCTGCACCTCCTCCCCCCTCGCCGAAAATAGCAACACTAAATCAACCTTGACCTTTCGTTTCTGAATGACTTTCAACATACAGAGGAACGGAGTGATCCCAACGCCGCCGGCGATAAACAGGAGCTTCTCGTACTTGAGATTGTGGTGTTCGTCAAAACACGTGAAATCCCCCTCCGCACCTATAAATTTGATATTGAGATCTGGATGGTATGAACGATTCCGCGCCCAGCGATGGAGCATAGGACTGATTGCCCCGCCAGACTTGTTTTTAATAGTACATGAAAACCGCGATGACGGGGCGTATTCGCCTTTTCCATCGATGTCCGGGACACTCGAGATCGTCCAACTGCGTATATAATCATCATTCAGGGATTGCGGATTGTCATCCGCCATATGCCTGTATTGGTTCGTATTCTCCGCTGAAAAGTCAAAGATCGCGTGCTGCCCCGGTAAGACATCGAACGTGGCGCCGTCAGACAGTTCAAATGTGAATGTTGAGATGTCGGGTGTCTCGCGTTTTGCTTCAACGAGTTTGATAGGTTGGCGTGTATCTTGCGCTAGTTTGCCTTGTTGATGGAGTTCGCTTGCTAAGAAGTGGATGGGTGGATTGTAGGGGGAGTATTGTGCCTGCGTGGCCATGAGATTCAGACCTGCGTCGACATAGGTGAATCCTGTGACGAGGATGCGGGTGATGAGGGTTGTGTGGGGCATGACTTTATCAGCGTCTGGACCGTATAGATTCTGGGCTTCGCCAGTGACGTATAAAATATCGCCCGTCTTGAAATTTGGAATGGTAAGTCCGGCGAGCCCTACAAGTCAGAAAATTTGAGATGTGTGACTAGTGATGTACGATCACTTTCGATGCTTCCGAGGGTCGAGTAGAAGAGGTTTCCGCTGTAATTTGGGAGAATGAGAGTTCGCCCATCATCCTCTACTCTCACGAATCCAGGATTTCCGCCGCGGTGGTTGACGTCCATGTCATTGATTTCGGTTGTATTATGAGCAAGATGGCGGGCTGCGAGGAAGACGGTGTCGGCTTGGTTGATAATCTCAAGAGCTACTTCCGGCAAACTTCCGCCCGTCATCTCAGGGACCTGATATCTAACGAAACCATCTCGCTTTTGATATTTAATATCTCGGATGGTAATATACTAGGTAATCAGTTAGGGTCCTTTCGCGTTGTTTACCTTTGGACAATTTCCTAAACTTTCTTCTGCGGTGATGATTAATTGCAATTCCTTTCCCTCTATACGCACCAAATCCCGTGAAATCCGGCCCGCAACTTTACTCCGTTGTCGATTCGTCAAGTCAATTCCCAACCCAGCGACCAATCGCCCTCCTTCCTCAACGGTCAGCCCCTGATTCAGAGTCTCCAATATCGGATCTCCCTCACTTAAATCTGTCACCATAGCCAAGTGCGTTCGATTCACCGGCCTAACAAACCCCCTTTCGCCTGTCACTATGCTCGCCCAGGGCCGTCCTCCCTTATCGAGTGTCCCAAGGACAAAGTACTGCAGATTCGCGAAGAAGTGCATATGATGCGGGGGCATAAACGGCAATACATATGACGCTCGTTCTTGCTCGTCTGGTCCATCCGCCTTCAAGATTTTGTGGATCTGTCGAGGGGATTAATTCCGTGTTTCAGGGGGAAGGCCTCGCACCTTCTTCTCTCCCTCATGCCATTGATATGGTCTTCCTGCCATGACCACGCTCATTTCGACTCTGTGTTCTTCCTGCCCAATGTGCGCCGACGCCTGAGACCGTATGTTTTTGTAAACAGAGGGTGGTGGACTACGTGATGGTTGGTTTGGGATTTGGAATTCAATTTGGAATTATGCCGCGGGATGATCGGCGATGTGCCGCCAATGATCGCAACGCGTTCGCACAATCTCGATATATGCCAAAATGGCATGTGGATATGTAAAGGCTACGTCGGGATCCTCCCTAACTGCAGAAGGTCGTACCCCTCGAGGTGTTCGACCAGAATCCCCATAACCTCGCGAACGGTATACTCTGGGTTTCGAGATGGGTCCCCGTCGAGGCTCGTGAACCGGAGAACCTATACCGCCTGAAATTCTGGAGGGTATGTGTAACCCTTCACCTCTCGCTTGAAGTCTTCCCAAGAGAACAATCGTGTCCAAGTCTCCCCCTCCATTGCCTGGATGTGTCTTCATGATCTCAAGGTTCGTCGAAATTATGCAAACCGCTTTCCTCGTTTCTCCCATGCAAAAGCTTCTCAAAATTGAACAACTGGGACAACAAGCTGGCTCCCTCTTTCCCAGAGACAAAGGCCGTGGGTTGCCCTTTCTTCGCTTGCTCTTCTTTTTCGGATATGAGGACGGACAGGATGCATGTAAATTGCGGCGATTATATGAAAGATCCACATCTGATCTCATCTTCTCCAGTAAAATTCTACACCTCAAGTTAACGAGGCAGCGATCGCTTCTCGTGGCACATAAAAAGAATATCTCATTTTTACATAGTTCGGCGAATTTGATATGTGATCACATCAGGACTGTTACAGCTACAAAAGTCACGAATTTGCCCTTTCAAACCCTAATATCCCAAAATTGCATTCGCACGTTCCACAATATTCCCCGTTCCCTGAAATTTCGCAAATCCAAACGCGGATCGCGCAGTTTCACCTGACAAGGACTTTTCCAGTCCCTTTCCAATATGGTTTCTCTCACCGACTCCCCCAGGAAAATCCGGGGGAGGAACACCTTTCAAAAACGCCTCCCTTTGATCTTTGATGTAATCCACATTCATGTCACACATCGGCACCGAGGGAATGTACATAACAATAGCCTCATTCTTGCCTCTGTGAACTGATTCGACGGCATGAATTGCATCACCTTGCCAGAAAACGTAATCACCCGGTCTCATGATCGGAAGCGAAGGCAATGAAGCGGGAAGACCGAGATGAGGATGCATCTGACGAGACAATTCTAGTCCTCGGCCAGGCGTTGCACCGTGGAATTCCGTGCTCGTGGTATCGAGTTCCCAATCGCCGTCGATGGTTGGGCGAACGAAAGGACGAAGGATCCAATAGGCAGTGGCCTCCTTCAAAAATGGAAAGACTTTGAGTGTCCCCTCACCAGGACCCGTCTCACTCAACGACAGCCAGCCTTGCCAGCTACGAAAGATCGAGCAACCGCCTACCGTGGAGTACATGTCCATGACTGCCTTGGCCCGATGGGTCGCGTCGAAGGAATCGAATTCTTCCCAATTTCCGCTCAGAATCTTCGTGTAAACTTGTCGATATTCCGGATCTTCCCAGCGCTCGAGTCCTCCACCATCGACGTGCGGCCCGAGGGCGAATTGCGCATCTCCGGGGTGACGAATGCGGAGACGGTCGGCGTAGCTGAGTTGATGGCTCAGTGAGATCGTGTTGGGATCATCAGTACGGAAGAATGCGGTGTTGAGCCATGTTGTTGCCATCAACGTATTTGGATGGGCGCGCGCACGAAGTTGGCTTGGAGACCAGTACAGTTCCCAAATCTGAGGATTATTTGTAGGGAAACCTGAAATATAAGTCATGAAATTGAAAGACTTCTTGGACCTTTGGCGGTAGGATTGTCTTTAAGGTATTGGCGGACATCCGAGAGGAGTTCTGCGGCCTCATTCTTGGGGATGGCATTTCGAATGATGCAGACACCCGTTTGCTTGATGCGGCGTATCATGCTGGGGTCCACATTGTCGTTTCTAACGTCATCGAATTCGACTTCGGGGAAGATCGAGGGTCCACGTTTATTAGATTCTCTGACCTTTGCCGCGACGACCGGGATTAGGCGCTTCCAACTTGCGAGAAGTGCATCGCCATGTTCTCCGATTATTTCACGTTTCAGTTGAGCGAACCGTGGTGGCAACTCGTCTGCCTTGTCGCCAGATAGTGAAACGAAGACGGAAGAGATGTCCCCTTCCTCCTTTGCGACGCGGTTATGACGCTTAAAGGTGGGAGTGGGGGACCAGGCACCGTTTGGAGCATTTGTGTTTGCAAGCATAGCCATGATATTCAAGTATAAAGTTGGAGCAGAATGGAAGAACTTTGCGGGATTCCGCAGGCCGCTTTATAGCACAGCTGGACTCGCCCTGTGCCTCCAGATGAGTGGAAGGAGGAATGTGGGGTACGGTCCGATGTCCCTTTGACCGCCGCCCCGTTGTGGCAAACTTCCCCGAGTGTGACTCAGAGCGCCTCCATGAATTGCCGCATTTGGCGCGTCGACGATCTTTCAGGTCCAACCGTACGGCGAATTCATGAAACGGCGGCCCCGCCTGAGGACTGTGGAGAGAGGTCCAGCTCGCCGGATGGGCCGAATTTCGGTATTTCTCCGGCCAAGTCACCAATGACCGTATGACTTGACGTGTGATTCGAGAACTTTCATCGCCGGAAGGTTCGGAGATCCGACTTAGGAAGTTAAAAGCGGTATCTTCACTGGAGTTGTGGGGGTTTGCCACGGGTTCGCCATGCGGAAATGGAGAAATTCTCTTCTTAGACTTGAATCCGTTTGTGTATCATCGTCATAACAGCTTTGCATTGGGCAACTCATCGCGAGGCTATCCTACATGTCCGATGCATTCTGTCAGTCAGAGGCAATCTGAGGGAGTCGTGGGCGAAGCAGGGCATTACTAAGAACGATTAAGGGGGAAGGCACACGGAACGACATTCCCTTGGCCACTCCTATTTTTCCAAGGGTTTTGACGGGTATCAGGTTCCGAAGGCAGACTAAAACACCAACCAAGCATTAATTTGCTCGTCAAATGCTCTCTCTAGATTATATCTACCATTTTCATCCTCTATCACCAAGTCAAATCAAAGCTGCTCAAAGACAAAACATTAAAGATGCTCACCTTCGTCTCTCAAATATCTCCCACGGATCTTCCGCTTCCACTTTACATATTCGTACATACATATCAAATCTTCTCTTCCTCTTGAGGTCCCCTGAATTCTGCTCCAGCCGCTCAATCTCTTCATTGTCGAGACGATACGCTCCATTTACGTCGT
>Ga0335081_10010214_pt1 | contig 15156 bp, 16 predicted proteins | sample Lox_Sample_35_FD_206713 | JGI IMG/M metagenome (GOLD analysis project Ga0335081, IMG submission 206713) | Soil microbial communities from Loxahatchee National Wildlife Refuge, Florida, United States - Lox_Sample_3.5 | ecosystem: Environmental > Terrestrial > Soil > Wetlands | place: USA...
GCCGGGATGGTTAGTTTCAGTCGCTCCCGTTCAGGGAAAAACTTCAGGCGGTTGGTTGAGAGAAGAATGGGCTCATCCGCTTTATTACGTGATACCTGCCTATTAGAGGAGGTTGTTAGGTAAGCCGGCTGCATCTGGCCAATCAATGGCGTACAACCTCGTCACCGGGGAGTCGGTAGACTCTGACGTTGTTCCTCGCCATGAACACATAAAAAAAAGGGTCTCCGACTAGACGTTCCAACAAGACCCAATTGGGCCAGAAATATGTGGAAATCTGTTTGTGCGCAATTTCCAACGGGAGGTTTCGGTGGAGTGTTCAATCTGACCCTGTTTTCATTGTCCCGCATCAGGCGCCAGCTGGATAGACACGCCTTCGCACCACATCTCCAGGAAGGATATCAGGTTCTTTCAGTGCGCATTTCGCAGAGTTTGGCCTTCCGAGTTTATTGGAAGCCCCAACGCAATCTGACTTAAAAAACGAATTGCGAGCGTGTGGAAACCGACGCTTTGGCCTCTCACGGCTCGGAAACCGACGAGGCTCCACACTTTCCTGCTCATTGTCGCCTCTTTAAACACGTCCTGCTTGTCCCGCCCTCAGGTCTCTTGACCTGCCTTGCGGCTCAACATAGGGAGTCGTTGCCCACTCATGGACAGCGCCCTCACTTCGATATTGATTTGTTCGTATCTTAAAGCGTCCTATTTGCAGGCGGGAGGACGATGGATAGTCACCAGTCTGACGGGAAACTGAACCCTCGCTTCAGCTCGTTTTGGAAGGGCAAAGACAAAGGGAAACAAGCAGCTCCGGAGGGCAGTGCTACAGCCAATGATAACCAGAAGCAACCTGCAGCCGTCGATATCAAACTATACAACGATGGGGATCGAACTCTGGGGCGATACAAAGAAGCGGCTATTATTCTCGATAAAGCGATCAAAAGCAACAAGGGTCCGTGGAAGTCCCTGGATGTTCCGGACATTAGTGGTGAGCCGGAGAGCTTTGATGATATTCAATTTCGGAATAAGCTGAACGGTGTGTTGGATTCTTGGGAAAATTCAGTCAAAGACAGGGCCGGTTGGGGGAAAGTCGTTCGGCACGCTGTCGAGACAGTCTTCACTGCTCTGAGCCCATTTGCCAAGAACGCTCTGAATATTGCGAATAATTCCCAGTCGGTACAAATAGTCCATATATCTTTTCCTAATCGTTGGCCAGATTGGGGTGATGAATCCCTTCGGTTTGCTGTTCTCCGGAGTCCTAGTTCTTGTAACTGTAACTACACCTTGACAGGCTATATTGATGACAGATTGCCGATAAAGAGATTGCGAGGAAGGATGATGTTCCCCAAATTCTCGACTACCTTTGCCAACAACTTGAACAACTCGATATCCCTGGGGAAATCCCTGAAGAAATCACACACCGCGATACGGTAGCGAATCGAGCTTTGGATGTGCGCTCAGCATGTATGATATATCTCGCTTCGCAAATTCGACATGATCGCACCCCATTTGGGACGGCGGGTACTAGTCCCGGAACCTCATTTACAAATTCGCATCTCATACATGTGTCTGGCAGGAAAGATTGCAACCACATTCTTTACCGGTGATACGAAGATCACGGATACGGCAGTGTATCTCAAAACCACCATTGATAGATACAATGAAGCTCTTCAGAAGCTCAATGTTCGTATTGCACTTAAAGTCTATCAACATTTAAAATGTACCAAATTTTTTCAAACTATTCTTCCTGGGAACTAATTGTCAGGGGGGCCAGCCCCATCGAAACCCGTCGAAGAAGCTTTCATTGACAATTTCGTAGTTCCCTATGAAGAGAATCGGCGTTTCACTGGACGTACCAAATTCCTCGAAACCTTAAAAAAACAACTAGATGACCCAAATGGCGGTCGTCGCGTCGCACTGTACGGAATGGGCGGAATCGGAAAGACGCAAATCGCCCTTAAGTTCATCTACACCCATCGCACTGCGTATGACAGAATATATTGGATTCGGGCGGCCGATCAGGATTCCCTTCTTTCAGGTTACCAGACCATTGCCGAAAAGGCGGCGCTCAAGGGCTTGCAGGGTTTGGGTCCCAGGGACATCGCGGAAAGAGTTAAAGTGTGGCTGCGTGGCGAGAAAAGTTGGCTCATCATTTTCGATAATCTCGACAATATCGATGTTATCAACGGGTTTTTGCCTGAAAATGGTTCGCAAAAGCATACGATCATCACAACAAGGAATCCAAATGCTGACGGGATTCCGGCGGAAGGGTTAGAAGTCTCGTTACTTGATGACGACGATGCGATACAGCTGCTCTCAAAGTTATCGAAGCTCAGTATTGCGGCGGGGTCGGAGGAGGAAGTACTTGCCAAAAAGATTGTCGGGATGTTGGGACACCTCCCCCTTGCGCTCGAACAAGCGGCGTCATACATTCGATGCATAACCGGCGATCTCGTCTCTTTCATCGAAACGTACAACCAAAATCATAAGGATATCCATGACTGGGTGCCCGAGGGCTACCGCCCATATCCATTCTCCGTTGCTACGACCTGGTCAATGTCCTTCAATCATATCCGAGATAAACATCCCGCGGCGGCCGAATTATTCCGTTTCTTGTCTTTCTTGAACCCTGACGGCGTTCTCGTTCAGTTTTTGCGGGATGGAGAGAAATGTTTCGAGGAGCCATTGGGAGAAGTCATTTCCAACGAGACTCAGATTAAAAAGGAATTGATAAAACTGGAAAAGTTGTCGTTGCTCAAATGGGATCGTCCATCCAAGCAAATTATCATCCATCGATTGGTACAGACGGTTGTGAGGGATGAGATTCCGAAATCCGATTCATTGCGGTTCGAAGGAATGGTTATTTCTCTGTGCGACACCGTCTTTCCGGAGGGAGATAAGATCGAGGATCTCCCTCGTAGCCGCATGTATGTTGGTCAAGTTCTCGGACCATTATTGCGGCTCAAGCTCGTACGAACGGAGAGGTTCGCCTCCGTCATGTTTCGGGTGGGACATTTTTTGCTGCGGAATGGAAAGATTGTCGATGCTGAACTGGCCCTTCTACTCGCGCGCGAGATATCGATCGATGCGTTAGGAAAAGACGACCTATTCACGCACAAAATCATCAATTATCTCGGCGATGCAATGACCTGGCGTGGAAAGTGTTACGAAGCTCTCGAGATTTGGGAAGAAGAAGCGCCTTGGCATCTCGCTCGTTTCGGACCTGGTGATCAAAGGACGCTGATGATGTTACACAATAGGGCAGTTACGTATCGTATGCTCGGAAAGATCGAGAAGGCCGCGGAACTGTTCGAGGATGCTTTGGAGAAGGAAAAGATGTACCTGGCCGAAGATCATCGTGATACCTTGCAAACAATGACTCAGTACGCAATTGTGTTACGTATGCAAGGGAAGCGGGATGAGATGCTCAGAATAAGGGAGCATGTGCTGAAGGCGACGAAGCGGATCTGCGGTGATACAGACCCGGACACCATTGTTGCTACGAGTGAGCTGGCCGATGCATTGTATGTCATTGGGAGATACGAGGAAGCGATTAAATTAGAAAAGGAGGTCCTTGGGAAGTATACTGTTTTGTACGGAGCTGACGATTGGCGTGTTCTGGAGGGAACGGGTCGTCTGGGTGGCATGTATTATCAACAGGGTTTGTTCACTGAGGCGTTGGAATTGCTTGAACCTGCAGTGACGAAGGCAACGCGAGTTCTGAGTCTCGAACATCCAGTTTCATTGCTCGCCAAGTCGAGTTTAGGGCTCTGTCTTATAGGCTTGCGCCGGTTCGACGATGGTGTTGCGCAGCTGGAGGAGGTTGTCGAGACAAGCCGTCGTTTTTTAGGGGAAAGCAATCCCACGACGCTCAGTGGAGCCAGCGAACTCGGGTGGGCATATTTCGAGCAAGGAAGATTGGAAGATGCTGCGAAGTTGCTGGAGGAAGTCCTGGAGAAAGTCAAGCGAAAGGACGAACTGGATTATCCCGGCACTCTGGTCTTGATGCATAACCTAGCTAAAATATATTGCGAACAAAGACGGTTCAAATTGGCAGCATCGATGGGAGAAGAGGCATTGTTGAAGCGCAAACAAATTTTGGGTGCCCATCATCCGCATACTCTGTCGACCCTAGACGAACTTGCAATTATCTACTGGCGTCGCAAGAGGTGGCTTAAGGCGATCAAAACGAGGGACGAGTGGCGAAGAATGACGCGCGCGCACGAGAGATGGCTAGCAGGACAGGAACATGCGAAGTAGTCAAGCGCGAGAGAAGTACGGACGGAGAATTCTTCCTTAGACCTGGAATTAAATAGCTAAGAGAGTGTGCCTGGGCAAAGGCAATCCATCACGAAGATAATTTCCCTCGTAATTGCCAGACTTGCCACGCGCAAACTTGGGGCGGGGGGGGAGGCAAATGGCCCGAGCGGGTTTCCAAACTCTAGACGCGGGCGGTGAAAGATCTTAATTTTATGACGCTGGCTGTGCTAAAAATGCGCCATTTTCGAAGTCTGTAATGAAAAGCCTAAATTGGAGCGACGCAAAATAGCAAGGGCAAACTCAAATTAGATTCAATTCAAAAGGTAGCTTAGTTCTATGCAGAAGTTGGCTTTATGGAGAGGCTGAGCCAAGATGCCAATTTCCTTGTTGCGCGTCTGTTGCGCCCACGTGTATCCTAGGACGTGATTACACTGCGTCTCATGATGTACAACGGATCTAACTGGTGTCTTGGGTTTCTAAGCGGAGTGGACATGTTGGCAAAAGTTACGTGTAACATTTTGCAAAGTTAAAAACGCGTTACATTCCGTATCCATTATTAATGCAGATAAGTGCGGCAAGTCGCGATTTAAGTTGACCAGTGGGAGGTATCCATGCCTCTTGGACTTGCTTGGCCGATCCCGCAATTTATGTTCGGCAATGGTGCACGAGCACCAAAGAAGGACCATCTTTTGCCACGGGGACAAGGTTTCCCGCGTTGTCCGCCCGCGCCCTCATGGTCGGAGAGATGGAAATGAGTTTCCGCGCGGTACAAAGTGCGCGAATTGAAGGTGCAATTTAATAGAAACGAAATTTATTTTATTGCTGTCGGAAGATGGGGCTTGCAGGGAGTTGTACTACCGAACGGGAGCTCTCATTCGCCGATTTGCAGGGGGGTGCCGCCCTATCAGCGGCTGAGGAAATGAGTCACGGCTATCCGTGGCTGTGATTGGCTGGCCACTGGAGAAATTTAGGTTTCGACTTGCCCAGCACCGCCAGCGTGTCCACCGATCGTTTTGCTTTTTTACCGATGCGAAAATTGTGGTTATAACCAGCGCCTCGCCCACATTTGTGAACGCACCCCCCCCATATCTTCTGCCAACAGCCCAAACAGCCAAACAGCCTTCTCCAGTTACCTGCCTTGTCTGCAGTGCATGGCAGAGTAAGCTTGTCGGATCCTCCAACAAAGCCCAACAGCTCCTCAAAGGAAAGCTCTTCTTCACCGCGCTCAAACGCAGACACTTCGAGGTCTGCAACAACTGAACTTCTCCGTCTTCCTCCGACTTATTTAGAAATAAGCGGACGCCAGCGACACCAGCTCAGGACTCCTCTCCCGGATCGATCACAACTCGGTCCGCAAACACAAACGCCTTCCCCTGCAACCATTCCACTTTTCCCACTGTCTCCAGTCAAGATCACGTCTTCACCGAAAGCACAATGTCCCCATTTTCCAAGGAAGCTACCGTCGTATGCTTGCTCGCCAGCGAGTCCAGCGATTACAGTCCCAAACCCAATGATGACCATTCCAATTACGCCGCCGCCGCGGGAGGCGGCCCAATATCTCCTCCAGCCGGAGGAGGTTCCACATCGTCGTCTGCCTGGCGGGCCCATTGGCCCACAGCAGACGCCCACCGAAGGCATTGCTGTGAAAGACCCTGCGCTCAGCCGTCCCGTTCCCAACAAGACAGACAGCGCGAAATTTGGCCTCAACAGCAGCGGCGGATTATTATTCAGAGATAATAATCCCGCCTCAGCCTCTCCCAACTTCGATTCTTTGGAATCGCCCACGCTCTTCTCAAACCCTACTCTGGTCTCAAATACGGTTTCTTCTCAAGCCTTGTTCGGTAACATGCTACCAACGCATAACATCTCGTCCACTGCGACTTCTAGCGCTTCCCCCGCTACACATAAGATGGATTTCAACGGCTCGCCTGGCTCGTTGAACCCTGTCTCCGGTACACTCACTTCCGTCATCAACAATCCATCTAACGCAACATCAGACCCGGATGCCATGAAGAACATCTTCCAAGATTATCTCGTCGACGACTTTGCAGATGATTCTTCCTACCTCTTCACCCCCCATACCACTGCCACCTCATTCACTGGCAACTCTGTTTTCACGTCCGGTCATGACACCCCTTCCATCAGCCTCGCAGAAATCGATCATTTCTTGAGTTCCACCAACCCTGCTACCATCGGTGACCAAGACTTTAACCTCTTCGGAGACTACAAGATCCACACCGACGAATGGAACTCGGATCCTCTCTTCAGCTCCACTCACGAAGTGGCAGAAGACCCTCTCATCACCCCCTATGCGTTCTTCAAAGAAACTGCTGCTACCGTTATCACGGCCTCTCCACACCAATTCTCCCTTTCAACCATCGGAACGGAAGTGGAACAAGTCGCCGTCCCTTCACCCAAGAAGTCGGTCAAACTTGAACCCACCCTTCCATCCCCCGAACCCTCGCCCCGAACCAGCCGCAAAGTGTCAAACACCCGCCGGCAGGCCACCAAGGCTGCTGCAGCGCGACGAGTCTCGGGAGCCAACAGCAACACCCCCTTCACCCCCATCACGCCTGCCCCCACCACTCCCTCAACCCCTCAAGCCGTCGTGTCCTTCTGCACGAAACGTCGTATCCCCGTCGTCGATGAGGATCCTGCGGTGGTTGAAAAACGTCGCCGGAATACCATCGCCGCACAACGTTCTCGTGCACGCAAGGCGGAAGAGAAGTTGGAGGATCAGCGAATGATTGCCAATCTGGAACGGGAAACGGAGAACCTTCGTATCCTACTTTCATATTGGAAGGATCGGGCTTGTGCACTCGGGGCTTCTCCGATGGAAGATGCGGAGAATTAGATTGGAGAACATTCTTTCCCCTCCTCGTTTTGAGCGACTTTAGCGTCTCTGGAACTTGGCATTGTATTTTCGTCGTGGAGCACTCTTTTCCCTTTTTCGTTTTCTGTTTTTAGTCCGTTGTTGCTCTTGGTTGTTCTCACGGCTATTATCTATTGGACATGGAGGTTCTGGCGACCATTTGTTTTTAGGAATCGCCACGTCGAGATGATGGTTTGAATGACTCATGTATCTAATATTTGTTTTTAGTTCTTGTCTTTTGGCCTGGAGGCCACCATTTAGCGTTCAGCGGGTATACGTGTATGTAGCTCCATCTGAATCTGTCTGGGAACGGAGATTCAATGGGGACCAAAAAAAAAAGAAATTATTTATTATTATTGTAAAACTTGTACGATTGCTAGCTGTCCTGGAATCGGTGACAAACATTCTTTCACAAGACTTAACAGGCTTTTTGATTGTGTCTCACAGAATTGGCGTAGGCAGGCCAAGAATGATGGTCGCATCCTTATGAGCGACTCAAGTCTATCTTATTAGTCGTCAGAACTTCTGATATCTTATAATACAATTGCCTCTCCTTCAATTAGCGAAGTGCAATGATGTCGTGGTGTGAACCGTCCTGTGCAGCATCCTGGGCAGCAGTGCCATTCTCTGTCCCTGTTGTCTTTCCGATTTCCTTCTGAATCAAAGCTGAGGAGTTAGCCATGTCTCAAAAGACAATATCATACTCGTGACGTATTCCGCAATAAATGATGCCCGCTGACTCTGTTCCATCGGTATCCCAGGGAAGTTATTCATTAACTCAATCGATCCAGCTCCAGCAACACGGCGACACTCCGCAGCCTGTGGCCCCTTGAACCAATTTAATACCCGTCGTAACGTCTCTGTACTCTCATCATCCTCATCATCCTCATCATCTACAGCCTCACCGTCCACCTCGTCCACGTCCATATCCTCATCGAAGTCGAATTCCCTCGCTCTCCGTTCCATTCGCCGAATGCGCGCCCTGGATACAAGACGCCGTTTCGCGATGATGCCCAACTCTTCCATGGCAAGACATACATCTCGGATTTCCGCGTCGGGCCGGGCCGCTGCGAGACTAAAAGACATGGATTGCTGGCCGAGGAGGTGGAGATAGCGGATCATTATGTCAGTGAGGGCATCCAGCGTCGATGGACGTGTTCTGTCGATGCCGGCTGCGCGGAGGATTTGAGCGGCGGATATCCGTGCAAGGCTAAAGTAGAATGGATTCTCCATGGGCTTTGGCATTCCAACGCACAAAATGCAGCGTGTGGGGCTCTATCGTGGCGAAGTCGTGGATCGCATATTCTTTGACCCGGGAAAGGATTCGATTCAGAAGAATTCAGTTTCATAATTTTAAAGTGCCGGCCAAGGCTTTTCACCGTTAAAACTCTCTTCCGTAGTTTAGTGAGAAAATACAATTCTTCAGCATTTCTTCTCTTCGTTTCGCATCGCGACTGGCCTCCCTGACAACGTCGTATTCTCCAGGTTCTGAATGGCGCTTGCAGGGGCGTTTGCCGTGGGACAGGGACAGGGTCCGCAGGTGACAATCCGGCAGATAAAGCGGGACTCGGTCGACTTTGTTCTCTCAAACGTAGACCTAGCGTATGTCAACAACTGCCAGGGAGCAGCATGAAGACAAAACTGACTTTTGACAGCTTCGCAAACTCTCTTCGACGGATAATACTAGCAGAGCTGCCAACAATAGGTATCAGTCATAGTGGTTTGTATCCAGTCTTCTGACCCCGAAGCCATCGACTTGGTAGAGATAGAGACGAATACGTCGGTGCTTTCGGATGAGTTCATTGCCCATCGTCTGGGAATGATACCCCTGGACTCACGGGACATCGATGAGAAATTAGTCTATTCGAGAGTACCATCCTGCGCGTATCATAGACGTTGACGTATAGGACTGTACATGTGAAGGGGCTTGCGAGCGATGTTCGGTCGAATTGACTTTGAATGCCAAGTGCACCGGAGACACAACAATGGACATTTACACTCGAGACTTGATTCGATCTGGCCATGGCGCAATAGGGACTCCAGTCATCTCAGGTGCTTCAATAAGTCGCAATCACATATATTGACCTATTGCAGACCCCGAAGGGAAAGGTGTGTTAATATGCAAACTTCGAAGAGGTCAAGAACTGCGAATGAAATGCATCGCCAAAAAAGTGCCAACCCACCCTCCAATTTCACAAGCGGCGCACATCCTAACTCTGCTTGCAGGGCGTCGCAAAAGAACACGCCAAATGGTCCCCCGTGTCCGCTGTCTCCTTTGAATACGACCCCCACAATAAACTCCGCCATACAACCCTCTGGTACGAAGAAAACGCCACAGTGGAATGGCCTCCCTCCCGCAACGCAGAATGGGAAGACCCCCCCTTGCCCGACGAACCCTTTGACTACAACGCCGAACCCCGGAAATTCTACTTTGAAGTCGAGGCAGTCGGACAAATCCCGCCCAACGAAATCATTTATCAGGGGATCAAGTATCTTCAGGAAAAGTTGGCGACCGTGGTGAGGGATTTACAGGAGCGGGATGATCGGGAGGAGCAAATGGGACGCGGCGCGATGAATGGGTTTGGTGGGTGGGCTGATGATGGATTACAGAGCCCTGGGATGAGGATGGACGAGGATACGTTTCGAGGATATGGGAATATTAATGACTACTGAAATATGTCTGTATTGGCATAGAGATAGGGGAAAGGAAAAGTAGCATTCCTGGCTGCCGGTAGCAATATAAGAAAACAAGTCTATGAAACGCCACAAGGGAGTCTGTTATTCCATCCTTTGCAATGTAGTTTCTCGTAAAACATGTATCCGATTGGACGGTGACAATTTGGTTATCCAGTTTGTTTAGTCGATCTCGAGTCTCTCATTAGAGCAGCAGTGAAACATCTCAACCTGCCGATTCCCATCATGAAGGATCTCTCCCACCTCTTAGATTGAACTGAAAGACGTTTACGTTTCGATAGCGAGAGAGAGTCTGCAACCCTTGATATTGGGTGCTATTACTCGCTTCCTTCACAGCCCTAGACTGCTGAAACACCTCAAGTTCATGACAACGCAAAATTCGCTTCATATCAAGGAACTCCCCGTCACCGCCTCTCTAGACCTTCCTGGAATATGTCCCTGCCGACTTGATCCCAACTGTCAAAATGATGTCCGGATTATAGAAACGAGAGGCGCAGACAATCTTCAATTTGCATCTCTTTCAAAATACAATACCATATGCTCTCCATGTCGAATAACTCCACGTTCATCTCTTCCACGACGGTATCAATGTCGGCCAAGGAGTGATGTCACATACTTTGCCCTGCTTGAAATCTCAAATAGTCCGGGCAAACATCGAACTGCTGGCCTTCACCATATCAAAATCGAAAGATTGCCTTATCTCGTTCGTGAGTAATATATATTTGCGGAAAGAAGGCTGAAATCGAGTCAGATTTACAGGGCAAAGTACTCCATCCATGCGCAATTTACCCCATATCCTCTGCAGCACATTTCCCCCCGGGGTCACTATGCCAAGACCACCTCCGGATGCTCAGGCCGGCGATACAATTCTCGAAGCGAACGAGCCAGCTCCTGATCGAGACCAAGAATTCGCCCCTCACAATGGAATTGGGTTCACCCCACTACGGCCCCGAATAACCCATCGTTTATGACGCCGAGAAGCACCTTGCCCACTTCAAAATTAACACTGTTTAATCCCCTCAATATAGTATTTCAAATTTCCAATATTTTGGCCAAAGCAATTCATAATGTCAAACAGCCGGGAGATATCGATCTTTCGGGAGATTGTAACTGGACTTTTGAACCAGTATTACAAAAACCACCGTTGGTTCCGGTGAAATTGTTGATGTTGAATTTTGGATTCGATCCTGTAGGGGGAATTGCATAGCTCTTGATGGGTTGCAACGAAGAGGGGAGGTATGTGTAGCTGTAATTGGTGAAGCAGATCGTAGCCTGAGAGAGTTGGACATTGGTACGATGGAGGTTCCGCTGAACGGTGTTGCCGCTGTAGGAAAGATCGCGAACTGACAAAAGAGAATCAAACCGTGGCGGGGACAAATCAAGGCTTTTAGGTAAAGTGGATAATCAATCAGCTGTTCTACATTCGTTATAACCTTTTCACTCCTTTTTTTGATATCCGGAGAGCCGGTTCCTGAGTGTTTCAATTTCGGCATTTTTCAACTCGGCACGTTCAGCGGCCCGCTTCAATTCTGCTTCGTACATTCCTTTGAGCTGGCTAACCCCTGCTTTTATGTCCTGCAGTTGAGCCGCCCATTGAGCCTCCGTCTCATCTAACCGCTCCAGAATATTATCATATAACTCCTGTGGCGTTTCTCCATCTATTGTCGGTTCGGGCGTAAGTTCTTCGGGCGTAGACGAAGAAGAGGGTTGCCTGATCGGCGGAGTCCTCCGCGCGGTCCCGGTTCCCGTGTACTTGAGTCGCATTATCCTACCCTGAAAGTTAGATTGAGGACCTCTGATGATAGCGCAAGACCTTCAAAGCCTGTTTCGTGATCCAAGGCTTTCCGTGGTCCTTTTGTAAAGAATTGATTCGATTTAACAGAGCATTGAAATCCGCCGTCTCCCTTGTGGTTCTTATGCCGCTGTCTTCGACAATGTCCTTCAGCCATGGGTATCGTTGCCAGTGAAACCGCGGAGCCTAACATTAGAAGGCGACGGGGCTGTGACTTGATACCCCGTTTTCGCACAGCTGCCTTCGCCATGAGGGAGTGCGTTCACCGTCCTCGCTCGCAGAGTCTTCAGAGCCGATATCGTCGAACGCTCGCTTTGGTTGGACCGATTGGTCCAGGGGCTGGCCTTTGGAGCCGGCGTCCATGGGTATTTGGGGATTTGATGTCTCTCGTTACTCAAGGCCCTGGGGGGGGACCTTGGACACGACCGAACCTGATGTGAAATGATTCGATCAAAGAGAGAGAAAGGAGTCCCACAGCCGGAATTTTACGCAGGGCGCCCGGTCCGGTGACGATCAATTTCTCAATTTATACGGATACCGTGTTACGGGGCTACCGTGACTTGAGCGAGCGAGCGAATGAGCTCAATCGTCACCAGCATCTGCCTGACAGTCGGGACAAGGTGCACAGGGGCAAGCGACGACGCATTTGCGACGCTATTCTGAGAGCAGGAGGGGTAGCCACTCGCAGCACAGCCTCGCCGCTAAAAATAATCCCCCCCCTGCGTATTGGCGTCGATTATTTACGGCCCACTTGTGGCTGGGTAAAGAGTTTAAGCTTCAGTTTAGTTTCGAATTGGCCGGGGTTATCGGATGTTGATTGGATGGTCGGCCAATTCGAGGCGGTGCGCCGGTGCCGGAGTGAGTTGGAAACAATAACGGTAGCAGATTACCCACAAGGGGGGACCCCGATTTATTAGGCTTATAAAATCAATCTCCTTCGCCGCTGCCCTTGCTCTGGTCAAACATCCGGCGCTCGCTGCCTCCTCTCCTCGCGCAACAACGTCTCTAACAGCCTGCGATGGCGGCCCCTATTGTACCCCCTCCCTCTCCCTTCCTGTCTCCCTAAAAATGGAAATCCCCGTTGGCGCCCCTCGTACTAATCCGTCCGCGGGATTAGATGCGCAGCCAGACGCATGTTAACACCCGCAATGCATGGATCTTTTTCGGCATCACCATTGGCGAGGCTCTCGTCATCTGCGCCCTCGAGGCCATTCTCCTCTTCTTTGTCGCCTCTTCCATCAACCTCAGGGATAATATTCACGCCCGGACCGTCCCAACTTACCTCGCCATCTACATCCTCGCCGCGTACCGCTCCCCTTTCGTCCGTCCCTTCTTGGGCGCTAACGCGTGGCAGAGTGTTTCAGGTCGTTCTGACGTTTATGGCTATCGGACAGCGGAATACCATTCAAATTATTGGACTCGTCTGCTTTAACGCGACTTTTATCATCTATTCTGCCATGCAGGTACAAAATACCCCTGTCCCTCGCCTTTTTCTTCCCTCGTCCGGTGAGTGTGAGGCTTATTTGCCGTCATATAGTTCTTTGAAGTACCCGATCTCCTCAACGAAGAGCATCATGACGATATAAAACCGAAAATGAAGCCACTCCTCATCATCATCCCCGTCATCACCGCAATCTGCCAAGTCTTCTACGTCATACTTGCGTACCGCATTTACAAAGACTTCGGCTGGCTCGTCTTCAAACGTCTCGGAGCCGATAGGAAAATTCACCGCTACTATTTCTACTATGAAGTCTTTGCCTGCCTTCTCAAATTCGTCTTCTTCTTCTTCGTTGGGTTCACGGTTCAATTGCTGATCTTGAACTTGTCGTTTTCGGATGTGGAGACGTATTTGACCCTTGCTGCTATCCCAGTGAGTATTGTCTTCATCTTTTTGGCGGTGTGGAGTGTGAGGCATGAGGTTCATTGGTTGACAATACTGTTTGATGTCGTGTTGGTTGGGTCCACAGGCTATTTTGCCTTCAAGCTGTGGAGGATTTGGGGGAATAATGATAAGAGGGGTGTCTATCAGGATGATCAGAAAAGTTTGACCGTCTTCGGTATGCTCCATCATACCTCTTCTTTTCCTATTTCGGTACTAACGTGTGGATAGCAAGCATTGCACTCGTGTTAATCGTCTTGACGTTGATCGTGTCAATTACATGCCAGATCAACTTTGGCAAGGGTCTGAAGAGATACTGTATTACTCTAGTTTCGAGTTGTTTCTAATTTGGTGTAGTGGTCCCTCAAAGGGACAAGGAACAGGAAGCCTTTGACTTTGACGATGAGACAGGATACCGAAGACCTCCTCTTAGCAGACAAGATCATAGAGTCCTGCTCGAGTGAAGTATCATGGCAGAGGTAACGTAGGGAAAATGAGTTTCATTCTGATTATAGTCAACATTGTGTGAATGAAAGTATTTATTAAAGCGGTGCAGGGATTTTGGGATGGTTTCATTTTATGTTCTCAAGGTGGTCCCTTACTGGGAGGCCTTGAAGAATGAATCTTACCTTATGCATTCATGGAATCCAGCAGTGAACTGGGGGTGGTCGGGGTGGGTGTCTATTTGTACGTCTTATAGATACCCCAAAAATCGATTGTTAATCATGAATGGCTTAATATATTTATCCTTTTATCTTTTTACAGTATTCCGAATTCACTCCCTCTTTCGCTTTTGCCTCGGAAAGCTGTTCAGAGTGAAGATAATCCATTGAATTACAAGCAGAATCGTTCGTCCGACCACGTCCCAAGTATCCCGTTTCGCGCCCATCCCTCGCTTGACCTTTCCTCTGATATACCTCGCATCGACAATCTCAAACGGAATATTTGCACCAAGCTTTTCAGCTGCCCTGACCCCTGACGTGAATCCGTCTTCATGAAATCCATAGAGAGTCCATGCCCCAACAAACGACACCTTCTCGGAGTTAATGAGCGGTAGTCGATACTGTGCAGCGACAGACTTGCAATTAGAATCCTTGCGAGATGAGGGATACTTTAGCGGTGAATAGAGGGTGAGAATATTCCCAGGATCCCTGTATGAGATCGGGCTTAGGAGGCAAGAGGGGGTTTAAAGTAACGAGAACTGGACCAAATTTCGGATCTGAGATGTGTTGGAGATTATTCATCCAATAAGTTCTGTTGTCAGGAAATATTCAAGAGGAGAAGTTACAAGCAAACTTGATCTATATTTCGAGATGAAGAGGTCTTTGAAGTCAACGATTTCGTTATGTAATTCCACGACGTCCAGGCCCCTCGTCTTTTTGGCATTAACTGGAATTAGCCTCAGCATGCAAATGGAAATACATCGAGATCAGTATGTAACGTAGCTATATTCTTCGAAAACTCGAAATCCCCAAGGATCTCTTTCTCCAGGTTAGAAGCATCCTTCAAAATCTCGAGTGCTGAATCTCCGTGCGTCGCAAAAATGACATGATCAAATTGTTCATCTCCCCGAAGAGATGTCACAACAACCTTCTCTCCTCGTCGCACCACCGATATCACCGGGGTATTCAGATGAACTCTTGAACCAGGAATATTTTGGATAACGGA
>Ga0335081_10010215_pt1 | contig 15155 bp, 19 predicted proteins | sample Lox_Sample_35_FD_206713 | JGI IMG/M metagenome (GOLD analysis project Ga0335081, IMG submission 206713) | Soil microbial communities from Loxahatchee National Wildlife Refuge, Florida, United States - Lox_Sample_3.5 | ecosystem: Environmental > Terrestrial > Soil > Wetlands | place: USA...
CACACCAGCAGTAGCAGGCGCGAGAAAAAAATCTGCGGTGCCTCAGAAGCGGGCGTTTGGCGGACAGCACTGCGCCGAAGATTTGCCGTGAATTCTTCCAGAAGAGGTGTGAGCGTGAACGTTTTCCCCATCCATTCGGGGCGACAATTAGAGATGGCGGAGGACGGAGTCACGAGCGAATGATTTTTTCCCTGTTAACAGCGGGGATTCTTACCGACCTGACAATCGAGTCTGCGCCCTTCAACCCCATACCAAGGCCGATTTCGGGGCAACTCTAACAGCTTTCATCTAACTGGGAACAGGGAATTAACAGGCACAGAAACAGAGATTGTGGCCTGTCCCAACAGGACGCGGCCTTGCTGTCAACGCTATGCAGCCTCCTCTTTGGCGGCCTCGTCTTTCTCGAATCCCCACGCTTTCAGCAAATCTAAGGGCACATACTTCTCGTCCATGTTTCGCCGCACCCAATCCTTCAGCAGAGCCGAACTCTCGTATTCTTCCGGGGAGAGACCTAATTTTCTCACCATCTGCTCAAATGAAGTCACCAACCCCCCTTCGCACCGTCTCTAGTCATTGACGGTTGCCAGAATGTTAAGACTTGACCGGGCTTGGCGGTCAACACCCCATCGCGTCGCGTCTGCGCTAGTTCGGCACCGCCTCGATCACGCTGTCGGCCGCCTTGGTCGACACAATCCTGGTAATGGTGAAACCTGCCTTCTCCAAGAGCGAACGCCATTCCGCCTCGGTCCGTTCGCGCCCCCCGGGGAACATCAGCATCAGCAGGTCAAGCAGCTTGCCGGGGTGCGGCTGTGAATCCTCCGGGAGCACCATGTCTACCACAATGAGACGGCCGTCGGGGCGTGCGGCGAGCGCCCGACGCACGTTGCCCAGGATCCTCAGCGCAGATTCGTCGTTCCAGTCGTGGATGATGTGCTGCATGAAGTAGGCGTCAGCGCCGGCCGGGATGTGGTCGAAGAAGTTCCCGGCAATCGGCTGGCAGCGGTCGTCCACGCGCATGTCGCACAGGGTACACTTGGCGCCTTCCACGACGCCGGGCTGGTCCAGCAGGATGCCTTTCATCTGCGGATGCCGCCTCAACGCCTCGCAGATGAAGTATCCATGACCGCCGGCCACATCCATTAGAGTACCGATGCCAGAAAAGTCATAGGCATCGAGCACCGCCGGAGCAAGCTCGGCGCTGATGGCGCTCATCCCGGTGTGGAAGTCGTAGTTCACCTCCGGCATGGAGGCAAAGCACTCGAAGGCCGGCTTCCCATAGAGGTGCTCAATGGCCGGTTTGCCGGTGCTGACCGAGTACATCAGGTCACTGGAAACGTGCATGAGGAACGGGTGTGCGGCCCACAGCACCAGCCCGCGGATGCTCCCTGGGATGTCGCTGCGCAGCAGTTCCGCCGCAGGCGACAACCCGATTGTGCGCGGCTGCGGTTCGGAGAAGATGCCGACACTGATCAGTGCGCGTAGAACGCGATACAGGGCGTCAGCCTGCGTATTCGTATCGGCTGCGAGCTTCTCGACTGGGCGGGGTCCGGCCACCACCCGATCGGCAATGTTCAGCTTCGCAGCCACGTATAGACAAACAGATAGCTGAAAACCGGAGGCGATCCCCATCAACCGCTGGCAGAGATCGCGTACAGGCAGAGCGTCAACTTCCGTGATCGTGGTTGCCATCCTTCACCTCACTTGCCGAGCATTGTCCAACAAAACTTCGCTTTTGGGAATAAACAGCAGATTTTTCTGTCGCCGGAGGCATTCAGGACACGACCCATCCGTGCTGGCCAGCCCACGACTAATGTTGGCATCCGGAGCGTTTCTTCGGAGGATGGATGCGGCGCTGTCCTCTCGACCGCAATCGTCTTCTGCCGCTGCAATAGTTGGGCATGCCTCGCTAGACGAATAAAAAGCGAATATATATGAGGACTTGAAGGAGTAAAGAGAACCCGCACGATTTTTTTCGCAATTGACCGGGGTCCAACCATCCCGGGTCGTGCATGTTCCCGGCAACGAAACGCAAGTCAGAGGAATGGAGTACCAACTTGCCTGCGAGGCGATCCGGTGTCCGCGACGGCGTTGCTTTCCACCACTGTCCAGGCGGCGATGCTGCTACGTCGCATACTTAACTCCAGGACCACGAGCGAGGAGTACACCCTCTTCGGTACGCGCGCTTACGTTTTTACGGACAACCTTGATGTCGTGAATCGGCTGTATTTCGATTTGCGGGATGCGGAAGGCGACGGGCCGACGCAGGATACGGGTGTTCAGGGCGCATGCGGCCCGAACCGGACCGCGCTGCTGCCCTCCGGAGAAAAACCGACTCTTTCGGCCCCATGTGCCAGGACGATCAATCTCCGGTCCGGTTTCAGGGGCGCGACAGCCGGAAATGGCCCGAAATCCGCGTATTTTCGCAAGTTGTCCCGAGAGAAAGTGAACTATGAAGACTCGATGGCGGAGGGAGAGGGATTCGAACCCCCGGTACGGTTTCCCGTACAGCGGTTTTCAAGACCGCCCGTTTCGACCGCTCACGCATCCCTCCGGGTTCGGTAACCCAGTAGTTTACCAGCAGTCCGAAACCGCGCAACTGGCCTACTGTGGGGAGTTTTGTGAGGACTCGGCCCGTTCGAACTGCGCGAATACTTGAGCCACATTGCAGAACGTGACCCGAACGTGTGACGCAGATCGTAGACCCTAAATGCGGGCCTGATCTTCGCCGCGCACAATGCAATGAGATGTCCCCCGGTGAACGCCCTTCAACGGTCTGTCGGGGTCTGACCTGTGCGGAAACAGGTGCAGCCCGTTTAACTTCGCCAGTCGTCGCTGGCTGTACCTTCCAATAAAAATGTCGCAGTCCACGATTGTCAGTTGTGGCCATTAGGCACACCTTAATCGCTGTAAACAACGGCATTCCTCGATGGCGGGCTCTCGACTCGGACCGCATGAGGGGCCGGCCCTCGCTCGGGATGACAAGCTGGGAAGTGCCGCGAACAAAAGAAACCCACCCTTGGTAATGGCAGCCAAGGGTGGGGCATCGCAGCTTACCTGGAAGGATCTGCTAGTCCGCGCTGGCCACGGCGTGCATTCCCAATTTCGACCCCACGTGCCGCAGCGGTTTTCCGATATAGACTTGGCGTGGACGAGCGATCTTCTGCTCCGGGTCTTCCAGCATTTCCTGCCACTGGGCCAGCCAGCCCGCCACCCGCGGGATGGCGAACAGCACGGTGAACATTTCCGGTTTGAAGCCCATGGCCTGGTAGATGATCCCGGAATAGAAGTCCACGTTGGGGTACAGTTTGCGCTTGATGAAGTATTCGTCCTCGAGGGCGATCTTCTCCAGCTCCAGCGCGATATCCAGCTTGGGATTACGGCCGGTGACCTTGAACACCTCTTCCGCGGTGCGCTTGATGATGCGGGCGCGGGGATCGTAGTTCTTGTAGACGCGGTGGCCGAAGCCCATCAGCTTGCCTTTGCCTTCCTTGATCTGCTTGACGTAATCCTTCACGTTGTCCACCGAGCCGATCTGCGCCAGCATGACCAGCACTTCCTCGTTGGCGCCGCCGTGCAGCGGGCCGGAGAGTGAGGCGCAGGCCGCGGCGGTGGCGGCGAAGGGGTCGGCATTCGAGCTGCCCACGGCGCGCATCACGCTGGCGGAAGCGTTTTGCTCGTGATCGGCATGCAGGATAAACAGCACGTCGAGCGCCCGCGCCAACACCGGGTTCGACTGGTAACGGGGCTCGGTGCGCTTCCACAGCATGTGCATGAAGTTCTCGGTGTAACTGAGGTCGTTCTCCGGGAACACATAAGGCAGGCCCAGGCTGTGGCGATAAGCGTAGGCGGCGATGGTCGGCATCTTGGCCAACTGTCGCAGGATCTGCAGCTTGCGGTTGAGCTTGTCCTTGATGTTGTGCGCTTCGGGATAGAAGGTGGAGAGCGCGGCGATGGTGCTGGTCAGGATGCCCATGGGATGGGCGTCGTAATGGAACCCATCGATGAACTTCTTCAGGTTCTCGTGGACCAGACGGTGCTGACCGACTTGCTCCACCCAGTCGCGCAACTCGCTTTCGTTGGGCAACTCGCCGTTGAGCAGCAGATAGGCCACTTCCAAAAAGGTGCAGTTCTCCGCCAGTTCCTCGATGGGGTAGCCGCGGTAGCGCAGGATGCCGTTTTCGCCGTCAAGATAAGTGATGGCGCTTTTGCAGGATGCGGTATTCATGAATGCGGGGTCATAACTCATCATTCCAAAGTCGTCGGGACCGGTCTTGATTTGCCGCAGATCTCCGGCACGGATGTGGCCGTCGGTCAGCGGAAGCTCATAAACCTTTTGGGTACGGTGATCGGTAAGGGTGACCTTATCATTGGCCATCTCTTTTATCTCCTTGTCGCCCATGCCGGAGACGAGGCGGGGCGCATGCGGCGAAGCAACCCGCATGCGTACCGGAGGCGCCGACACGCAGGCCGACCAGTATGCTCCCCTTGAACGTGGGGGGCTGCAGTGACGGGCCTCACACACCCTAGTGATCAGCGTCGCAGAAGGCTGTCCACCACTGGGATACCCTGCCTGGGTTCCTGGCAATTGGGGAAACATTCGTCTCGTAATAAACTTCTTATGTGAGGGCAGCCGCATGAAGACTGTTTTTGTTGTAGGCGCAGGTCCAGCCGGACTGTTTGCTGCGCAGAAGATCGCCCAGGCCGGCCATCAGGTGATCGTATTCAACCGTGACATCAAGCCCGGCGGGCTGGCCGAGTACGGCATTTATCCCGTCAAGGACAAGATGAAGATTGGCTTGCGCAAGCAGTTTGCCAAGGTCCTCAGCTTGCCCAACCTGTCGTATTTTGGACACGTGGCGGTGGGCAGCGAGTCCACCGTGACCATCGACGACCTGCGGCAGTTCAATCCCGCGGCCATAGTCTTTTCCGTCGGCGCGCAGGGCACCAAGAGCCTGGGCCTGCCCGGGGAGCACGCCAAGGGCGTCTATTCCGCCAAGGACTTCGTCTACTTCTACAACCAGCTTCCGCCTTTTGCCTCGCGGGATTTCTCGACCGGCAAGCGCATCGCCGTCATCGGCATGGGCAATGTCGCCATCGACATTATTCGCTGGCTGCTGCAGGACGATCCCAACCGCCAGACGGAAGAGGTCATCATCGTCGCCCGGCGCGGCCCCTTCGAGGCCAAGTTTGACGAGAAGGAATTTGCCCACGCCCAAATGCACCTTGACCGCCAAGCCTTCCAGCAGGAACTGGAGCGGGTAAAGGACAAGATCGCTGCGGTCGGGCAGGACATCTCCAAGGTAGCCGAAGCCACTTTCCCCGCGCTGGCGAAGTATCCCAACCAGGAGCTAGTAATGCCGCGGCTGCGGTTCCGCTTCCTGTCGTCGCCCAAGGAAATCCACGCCGGTCCGGATGGGCGGATCAACCGCCTGACGGTGACCGAGAACAATCTGGTCGCCAAGGACGGCGGTACCGCCGCCAAGGCCACCGATCAGACCGCCGATCTCGACGTGGATACCATGATCTTTGCCATCGGCGACGTGCAGGATCCCAAGCTAGGCCTGCCCTACGGTCGCGACGGTTACGTTACCCAGCCGGACCCCGCGGACCCCAAAGCCCCGGCGTTCGGCGTCTTCGATCCGCAGAAGAACCAGCCGCTCGACGGTGTGTACGTAGTCGGCTGGGCGCGCCGCGCCAGTGACGGGTTGGTGGGTATCGCCCGCCACGACGGCGAAGTGGGAGCAGAGAAAGTGCTGCATTACCTGGCCGGCGTGCCCGACAGCGCGCCGGTTTCCGTGGACGCAGTCCAAAGACGCCTGGAAGCCAAGGGCGTGAAAGTCGTGACCAAAGAGGACATCGCCCTGCTGGGCAAGGTGGAGGAGCGCGAGGCACAGAAGCGTAATCTGACCTGGTTCAAATTCTCTGACGACGAGAGCATGCTGAACGCTATCGAGAAGGAGAAGTTGACCGCCTGCGTTTCCGCTGACTGAGCCAAAGACTAGTGTTCGTCCGGAAGGCGGGCCTGCCACGGCCCGCCGTTTTTCTTTGGCCGATTAACGCAGAAGTCGCGCGATGTCCGCCGCCGTCTCAGCCGCAGGCCGGTCGCGGAAGATGATCGGCGCCATTGACGGATTCTGATCTGGACTCTTCGTGGTCAGCAGGACGACGCGCACGGGAGGTTGCACCTGCCCCAGCTTTTGGCAGAATTCGACTATTTCCGGGCGTGCCGGCTCCTCGGTAGAGATGACGACCAGATCATAGAGACATCGCGGCCATCGCGGCGGAGCATCGGCGAGGCAGCCAATGCGGCGCACCACGTAGCCTTGGGCAATCAGCAAGCGTGCACGCACTTCCCACGCCTGCTGGTCGGGATCGACCACCAGGATTCGCTTGGCGAACCCCGCCGCCAGTTCCTTCCCCGCCGGCCACGGATTAAAGATCGCTGCGGATTTTAGGTTGGCGCTCATCGCGTGTACGCGCTTCCCGTCCCGGTTATTTATTCCGTAGCCTCCCGTTCCAGCTCACAATACCCCAAAAAGGGCTTTATGGAACCAGCACAATTTTGCCGCAGGACCCCGCGGCCATCACCGCCTCGTGTGCGCGCGGGGCATGGGCCAGGGGCATCTCCTGCCCAACCACCGGCCGCAAAGTGCCGTTCTCCATTCCGGCATAGAGCGCGGCGTGGATGCCGGCAATCTCCCGCTCCGTTGCGGCGAACAGCATGAGCCCTTTCACGGTGGCTTCGCGCATCATGGCGTCACGCGGATTCACCTCTACCGTACCGCGGCTGCCCACTACAATCACCTTGCCGCCGGGCGCGACCAACTGCAAGTCTTTTCCCAAATTCTTGTTGGCCAGCATCTCGAGGATCACGTCGGCGCCCCGCCCGCCGGTGAGGGACATCAGTTGGTCGGCGAAATCCGCCGCATGGTGATCGAGCACGTGGCGTGCGCCTTCCTTGCGGACCAGCTCCTTGCCCTTGTCGGTGCCGGCGGTGCCGATCACCGTCATACCGGCGGCGCGCGCCAGTTGCACCGCGGCCGTGCCCACGCCGCCGCTGGCGCCATGCACCAGCACCACTTCCGCCGGCTTGGCCTCGGCAAGCTGGAACAGCGCGCGATACGCAGTGGCATAGGGCACCCATACCCCAGATCCCTGCGCGAACGAGATGTTCTGCGGCAGAGGAGAGACTTGCGATTCCAGACACAAGGCCTTCTCGGCGTACGTTCCACCGAGCCCGCCGGCGATGTACACGCGGTCGCCAGTCTTCACGCGCTTCACGCCTTCGCCCACTGCTTCAACCACTCCGGCGCCATCTGAACCCGGCGTGTACGGCAGTGCCGGCTTGCGGGCGTATGCGCCCGAACGCACGTAGGTGTCGACCGGATTCACGCCCGCCGCGTGTGCGCGCACTACTACTTGTCCCGGCCCCGGCTTGGGATCAGGAACATCCTCCAGCTTCATTACCTCCGGACCGCCGAATTCATGCACTCGAATCGCTTTCATCGTCGTTCTCCTATGAATTCCCATGAGACATCTGCGCTGCGCGCAACAGTGTAATCCCCACACGGAGTTTTTACGATTTGGATGAGACGCGTGCTGGGGATGCACTTTGCGGCCAGGGGCAAACCAAGCCATGCTCACTTACATGTTGATCTGTTTGTTGCGGTGCCGGTTTAGATACCAGCAAGGCGTGCGCCCGAGGTGCGGGAACAGTGAATGAACGCACACCTGGTTCTCGGGGTTCAGGAACATGAACTCAGTTTTTCCGTCCTTGAGCGGGACGGCGTAATAGGGCTGCACTTGCAGCGTCCCAAACGGGTCGCGGTTCTTGGGGATGCGGTATCGCACCGAAGCATAATCGCCCGCATACAGCAGCGCTCCGGCCACCACCACGATGATGAGCGCGGTTTTCACGGCAGCCGAAATTATACGCACTCCAACCGGCGATTACTCCCGGACATGTCCTTCGCGAGCGTGTCGCTCGTCTGTTCGGAATCTAGTGTGCCGACTGCAGGCGGCTTAGCTTAGGGTCACTGGCCGAAATAATGAGGAAGAAGTATGGCCCCCGATATGCAGCGCGCCGGCCGGAAAACGCGCGCAGGAATTGCCCTTATAGCACTTGCATCCTTAATCACTCTGTCACTAGCTGGTTGCTCCTTGTCCGGTACTCAGGCGGCCACAACCCCGGCCGTCAGCGTTAGCTTATCGCCCGCTTCCGCTACCTTGACTTCAGGACACACGCAGCAATTCACCGCTACCGTCAGCGGATCCAGCAACACCAGCGTTACCTGGTCGGCCACCGGCGGGAGCATCAACTCCAGCGGTATGTTTACCGCTCCCACCGCCGCCGGCAGCTATGTGGTGAAAGCCACCAGCATGGCCGATTCCACGGTGTCGGCGTCGGCCGCGGTCACGGTGACAGCCGGAGTATCCGTTTCCATCTCTCCGGTATCGGCCGCTATGCTCACCGGCGGCACCCAGCAGTTCACCGCGACGGTAAGTGGTTCGAGCAACACTGCCGTCACCTGGTCGGCGACCGGTGGAAGCGTTTCCTCCAGCGGCCTGTACACCGCTCCAAGCAGCACCGGGACCTTCACGGTAAAGGCGACCAGCGTGGCCGACACCACCAAGTCTGCTTCGGCGACCATCACTGTCAGCGCGCCGGTGGTTGGCGTCACCATCTCGCCGGCATCGGCGTCGGTCGTGGTCAGCGGCACACAGCAGTTCACCGCCTCGGTAAGCGGCACAAGCAATACTGCGGTTACGTGGTCGGCGACAGGAGGAAGCATCTCCTCGTCCGGCCTCTACACTGCGCCGAGCGCTGCTGGGAGCTTCACGGTGAAGGCCACCAGCGTGGCCGACACAACCAAGTCGGCCTCCGCAGCGGTCACCGTCAGCGCTGCCCCGGTGGTCGCGGTAACGATCTCCCCCACGTCGGCCTCGATGGTAACGGGCAGCACGCAGCAGTTCCACGCCACAATCACGGGCACAAGCAACGCGTCGGTTACATGGTCGGCGACTGGAGGCAGCATCTCCTCCAGCGGCCTCTACACAGCGCCGAGCGCGGCCGGAAGTTTTACAGTGAAGGCCACCAGCGCGGCTGACAGCAGCAAGTCGGCCTCCGCTACTGTCACCGTCAGCGCGCCAGTGCAGCACACGGTTACGCTCACTTGGACGGCGAGCAGTTCCGTTGTCACCGGCTATAACGTCTATCGTGGCACGGTGTCCGGCGGACCCTACACCAAGGTCAATACCGCGCTCGAGGCGGCCACCAACTACGTGGACAACAGCGTCCAATCGGGCACCACCTATTTCTACGTGGTGACGTCGGAGGACGCGAGCGCGGTCGAGAGTGCTTTCTCCAACCAGGTGTCGGTGGCTGTGCCGACCCCGTAAGGCGCGTCTTCTGGTATTCGAATTCAGAACAGTTGCGCTTGTTCTGAATTCAGAACAAGAGGCTGAATTTTAACCACGGCAGGCGCCGCGCTGTTAAAAGGGCGGTATGCGACGCCTGTCGCTGCTCTTGGCTGCGGCGGTATCTGTTCTCGTTCCCTTCGGCAGCGCGGCTTTTGCCGCCTTCTTTCCCCGCCAGGGACGCCTGTTCCCCATTTGGTTTTGGGTACTCTGGCTTCTGGTTTCCGTCTGGGTTACGTTCTACGCGCCGGTGATCGTGGATCACCTGACGGCGCCGAACGCGCGCAGCTATTCCTGCACCGTCTATGCTCGCTGGGGCATTGTGTTAGGCCTGATCAATCTCGTTTGGAGCATCTTCGAAATCGTGTGGCTCGGGTGACCCGAAGCACGGCTTCGGCCTTAAAGCAGAAGCTTGAACTGGCGGCGGAATGTAAACTGTTTCGGTCATGGCATCCGAATTCGCGCTGCTGGGACTGGGCGAAATCTCGGAGTTGCTGCGCGTCCGCAAGATCTCGCCCGTCGAGGTGACCGAAGCTTGCCTGGCGCGGATTGAGGCGCTCAATCCCGAGCTCAAAGCGTACATCACCGTGACAGCGGATTTGGCGCGGGCGCAGGCGCGCGCAGCCGAAGCCGACATCCAGCGCGGTGAGTGGCGCGGACCGCTGCACGGAATCCCGCTGGCGCTGAAAGACCTCATCGACCTGGCCGGCGTTCCCACGACCGCGGCGAGCGCGGCGTTTGAGCATCGCATTCCGGCGGATGATGCGGAAGTCGTGCGCCGGCTGAAGGCTGCTGGGGCCGTGATCGTCGGCAAGAACAACCTGCACGAGTGCGCTTATGGCGGCAGCGGTGTGATCAGCCACTACGGCCCGGCGAGGAATCCGCGCTACAAGGGCCGCATCACCGCCGGCTCGTCCTCGGGTTCAGCGGCGGCTGTGGCTGCGGGACTCTGCTACGCCACCGTGGTCACGGACACGGCTGGTTCCATCCGCCTGCCCGCGGCATACTGCGGGATCGTTGGCTTCAAACCGACTTACGGACTGGTGAGCGCGCGCGGAGTGATGGCGCTTTCCTGGTCGCTGGACCACATCGGTCCCATCGCGCGCAATGTCACCGATGTGGCGTTGGTTCTGGCGGCGATCGCCGGCTACGACCCTGCCGATCCCACGAGCCGCGAGCTTCCCGTCGGAAATTATGCGGCCTTAGTGCGTGGCCATGCGCCCAGGTTGCGCGTGGGCGTGCCACGAAAGTTCTTCTATGAAGATCTCGACCCTGAAGTAGCGCGCGTTGCCGAGGAGGCGCTGCGCGTCGTGGCTGCGATCGCTGCGTCGGAGCGCGAGGTCTCGTTCCCGGTGGATAACGACCGCACTGTGGCCAGGGCCGAAGCCTATGCGTACCATGAGCCCAACCTCAGCGAGCATTCTGGCCAGTACGATCCCGAGACGCTTCGCCGCATCAACACCGGCGCTGACGTGAGCGTGCGTGACTATGCCGCCAAGCTGCACGAGCTGGAACTCCTGCGCCGCAGCGCGAAGGAAATCTTCCGGGACGTGGACATTATCGTCACTCCGACCAGTCCAGTTCCTCCGCCGTTGTTAGCGGAATTGCAGGCGGACATTCCGCGCCTGCGCGAGCGCGAGCTGCTGATGCTGCGGAACACGCGTCCGTTCAACGTGCTGGGCGTGCCGGCGATCTCGCTCCCTTGCGGCGAGACCTCGGCAGGATTGCCCGTGGGATTGCAAATCGCAGGGCCCGCAGACGCCGACGCGCAGGTGCTGGCATTTGCGCGATTGTTTGAGCAAGCAGTCCGGATAGGGATGCCGCCCCCTGCCCAGAAGGGCTTCATCTAGCGGCTGGTCCGGGTGAGCCTCCACTGGGCAACGTGCCTGTGGATCGGAACATGGCCGGTGAAGTGAAAGAGCAAATTTCACCGCTACTTCTCTTTCAATAGCTGCTTGCGCATCGATTGCAATTCCAGCCGGCGCTTCTCCGTGGTCTTGGGATATGCCAATTTGAGGCCCTTGAGCGCATCGAGCACAATTCGGGAGACAATCAACCGGGCGTTCTCCTTGTCATCGGCGGGAACGATATACCAGGGAGCGTGACGGGTGCTGGTCGCGTTCAGGCAAGCCTCATAAGCCTCCAGGTAGTGCTCCCAATATCCCCTCTCGTGAATGTCCGAAGCGCTGAATTTCCAGTTCTTGTCAGGCTCGTCAATACGCGCGAGGAATCGCTTGCGCTGTTCTTCCCGCGAAAGGTGGAGAAATATTTTAACGGTCCGCGTTCCATTGTGATAAAGGTGACGTTCCAGGTCCACGATCGAGCGATACCGCTCCTTCCAGATGGTTCTCTCGTCGCGCAACTCTTCCGGAAGCCCCTGGCTGCGGAGAATCTCCGGATGCACCCGAACGACCAGCACTTCCTCGTAATAGGAACGATTGAATATGCCGATCCGTCCGCGTTCGGGAAGCCGGCACGTCGTGCGCCAGAGAAAATCGTGTTCCAGTTCTTCGAAGCTCGGTTGTTTGAAACTGAAAACCTCGCAGCCTTGGGGATTGACCCCGGACATCACGTGCCGGATGGCGCCGTCCTTGCCGGCAGAGTCCATCCCCTGAAAAATAATGAGCAATGCATAGCGATTGGCGGCGGAGTGAAGGTTCTGCAGCGAGCTCAACTCCTTAACATGTTGCTCCAGGAGTTCCTGATACCGCTTCTTCGACTTGCAAAAAGGCTTTACAATCGTCGGCCAGTCTTTGAGTCTTACCTTTTTCCCTGGCGGCACACGGAAATCCTTTGAATTGATTTTCATGTTCATCCGTTCTTGTACCGTTTAAGGCTACTGGGATGGTGAGCGCGGAAGGAATCGAACCTTCAACCTACTGATTAAGAGTCAGTTGCTCTGCCAATTGAGCTACGCGCCCACAGGGAAAATCGGCGGGCAGGACTGTCACCGAGCGAAGCGCGGCGGAGCACTGCAGCCAGCCGCGTTTTGAATATAACAGTCCTGCGTTGCGAATGCCAGAGTGCGCGGGCGCAGTCCCGCCTTGCTGCAAGCGCCGGTGGCTCGGTATCATGGCTCGCTCGTTCTGCGGAGGCCGGCGCCATGCCCAAGTTCGCTGCCAATCTCACCATGCTCTTCACCGAGCTGGATTTCTTCGCCCGCTTTGCGGCGGCCGCGCGCTGCGGCTTCACCGCCGTCGAGTACCTGTTCCCGTACGCTTATCCCAAGGAGCGGCTGGCCGACGCGCTCCGCCAGCACGGCCTGACGCAGGTGCTGCACAATCTGCCGGCGGGCAACTGGGAGCGTGGAGAGCGCGGCATCGCCTGCCACTTGGACCGCGTCGGCGAGTTCCAGGAAGGTGTTGACCGCGCCATCGATTACGCGCGCGCGCTGGGCTGCAAGCAGATCAACTGTCTCGCCGGTATTGCCCCCGAGAGCCTCACGCTAGCCCGTTCGCGGGAGGTCTTCGTCAGCAACTTGAAGTACGCCGCGCCGCGCCTGGGCGCGCACGGCATCAAGCTGCTGATCGAGCCCATCAATACCTACGACATTCCCGGTTTCCTTCTGACGAACACGGCGCAGGCGCTCGACATCATGCGCGAGGCGAACGAACCCAACCTCTATCTGCAATACGACGTCTACCACATGCAGATGACGGAAGGTAATCTCTCCGAGACCATCCGCAAGAACCTCGCGCGCATCGCGCACATCCAGGCCGCCGACGTTCCCGGGCGCCACGAGCCCGGCACCGGCGAGATCAACTACGCGTTCCTGTTCCAGCATCTGGACAAGATCGGCTACCAGGGCTGGGTGGGATGCGAGTACAAACCGCTGGCCAGGACCGAAGACGGGCTGGCGTGGCTGGCGCGCTATGAACACGCGGCCGCCTAACACGGAGGAGCTATGAAAATCGCATTCATCGGACTGGGCATCATGGGCCGTCCCATGGCGGGGCACCTTCTCGACGGCGGCCATGATCTCTACCTTCACGACCTCCGGCCGGTCCCGCAGGACCTGCTGGACAAAGGCGCCCACGCTTGCCGTTCCAACAAGGAGGCGACAGCGCAGGGTGACGTCGTCATCACCATGGTGCCGGATACACCCGACGTCGAGGCCGCGATCTTCGGACCCGAGGGCGTTGCGCTAGGCCTCGCGCCCGGCAAAACCGTCGTGGACATGAGCTCCATCTCGCCCATTGCCACCAAGGATTTCGCGCGGCGCATCAACCAGCTCGGCTGCGAGTATCTGGACGCGCCCGTCTCCGGCGGCGAAGTCGGCGCCAAGCAGGCAACGCTGACCATTATGGTCGGCGGCAGCGAGAAGACGTTCGCGCGCATCAAGCCGCTGTTCGAGCTGATGGGCAAGAACATCACGCTGGTCGGCGGCAACGGCGACGGCCAGACCGCCAAGGTCGCCAACCAGATCATCGTCGCGCTCACCATCGAGGCCGTGGGCGAGGCGCTGCTGTTCGCTTCCAAAGCCGGCGCCGATCCTGCCATGGTACGCAAAGCTTTGATGGGCGGCTTTGCGTCGTCACGCATCCTTGAAGTACACGGCGAGCGCATGATCAACCGCACCTTCGATCCCGGCTTCCGCATCGAGTTGCACCAGAAAGATCTGAACCTGGCGCTCTCCGGCGCGCGCGCGCTGAAGATGAGCCTGCCCAATACGGCCACTTGCCAGGAGCTGTTCAATGCCTGCGCCGCGCACGGCGGCTCCGGATGGGACCACTCCGCGATGGTGCGCGCGCTCGAAGATCTCGCCAACCACGAGATCGCATCGAAGGAACGGCAAAAGGGCGCAGCGTAAAAACCCCCTGGGGTCAGCGCTCCGGCTGATCGTGCTCTTCCTCGATGGAAAGCGGGGTGACCTGGTCCACCACGATCGCGATTGCAATCGTACCGGCCGGAAACAGCAGTCCGCGAACGCCCCAGACCGATTTGGCCCAAGTCCCGGCCGCCGCACCCGCCAAATAAAGGAACCAGATAGAAAGGATGAACTTCGCCTGGCGAAGATGCTGCTGCCGCATGGCGGCGGCAGGCCGGCCGCACAGGATATCGTAGGTGGTAAATGCCGCGTGGGAGAGTAACTGGGCGAGCTTGTTCAGCATTCCCGTCACGAACGTGGTGTGCACGGTCAGCGAGCCGACGCGGGTCAAAGTTGCGGTTTGCAGTCCCATGGCTGCCGCCAGCATGGCCAGCAATGCCATCACCGGCAGGATGGGCCATCGGGCCACCGCCACGATGAGAGCGGCTTCGATCAGCAGAGTTGCCGAGGCGATACTCCGCATCCTCACCCGCGTTCCAATTTCAATGATGGTCCGGCCGATGACCGATCCCAGAAGAAAGGCAGAGACTACACAGCCGGCTTTGACAGCGTCCATCCAGTGCGCGGCGACCAGGTTCTGCGCCACGTGGACCGTGGCCCCAGTCATGTGGGCGGTGAACGTCTGATAGATCGCAAGATACCCGACGATGTCCACGAATCCGGCGGCAAAGGTCAGCAACAAAGCGACTCCAGCCTTGGTGCTGATGTGAACTGCGTGCGCCTGGCTGAGAGAGTTCACGCGGAGTTGGATGCCACATCGCAATCTGCCGGCGGGCAACTCGCAAAGTCATTCAGCACAGCGTCCAGCTACTGGTCTCGTTCTACGAGGTTTCTGGCATCGATTTCGTTGTCCCGCCCCATCCAAGCAAGTAGAGATTTCACGGAGGTGCATTTTATGTCTGACCTTGCT
>Ga0335081_10010216_pt1 | contig 15155 bp, 9 predicted proteins | sample Lox_Sample_35_FD_206713 | JGI IMG/M metagenome (GOLD analysis project Ga0335081, IMG submission 206713) | Soil microbial communities from Loxahatchee National Wildlife Refuge, Florida, United States - Lox_Sample_3.5 | ecosystem: Environmental > Terrestrial > Soil > Wetlands | place: USA: Florida...
TGGTGGTTTTCTCTCGTGCCGTTCTTTAACAATCACTGTGTACTTGCCAACGTATCAGACAAAGGAGAAATCATGATTCGAAAAGTGAGTACGTCTTTGCTGACCATTGTGGCATTTTTGTCGGTCATGAATATCGTGTGTAGTGCGGAGTCACTGCCGCCGTTGACTCGCCATGTGCGTGAAGTTGTTCTCAACGGGCAGGCGCATTCTGTCGGTCGGCTACCCGCAGGACAGTCCATGCACATCGACATTGTTCTGCCGCTGCGCAATCCGGCAGCCTTAGATGACTTCTTGCAGGAAGTCTACGATCCTTCCAGCCCTTCGTACCGTCAGTTCCTGACAGTGTCGGAGTTCACCGCGAAGTTTGGCCCCAGTCAAGAGGATTACGACGCCGTGATTCGTTTCGCGATCGCAAACGGTCTTACGGTGGTTGGCGGCACCCGCGATGCCATGGACGTCCAGGTCAAGGCATCGGTGGCGGCCATCGAGACAGCTTTTCACATAATCCTGGGTGTGTATCAGCATCCCACGGAAAACCGCACATTCTATGCTCCGGACCGTGAGCCCTCGGTGGACCTGCCTTTCCAAGTGTGGCACATCTCGGGTTTGGACAACTATTCGATTCCACGTCCTACCTTCTTGCATAAAGGCTCGAAGATGGGTTCCAAAGCCGTGACGGGTTCCTGCCCTCAGCAATCCTTCTGCGGAAGTGACATGCGGGCGGCATACTACGGCGGAACGGCTTTCGACGGCACCGGCCAAAACATCGGGTTGCTGGAGTACGCCGGATTTGACATCGCCGACGTGAACACCTACTACCAGAACGCGGGGCAAACCAGGACGGCCGCTGTCACTGGCATTTCCACCGATGGAACCTCCTTGACCTGCCTAGCCAATCAAGGCTGCGACGACACCGAACAAACCATTGACATCACTCAGGCCCTGGGCATGGCTCCCGGAGTCACCACGGTTTACATGTATGTCGGTTCCAGCGATACCGCCCTGTTGGGCGCTATGTCTTCGGATACTCCGTTGCCCGCGCAACTGAGCGCTTCATGGATCTGGTCACCCTCGGATCCCAATACCGACAATCCCTACTTCAAGAAGATGGCGGCGCAGGGGCAGAACTACTTTCAAGCCTCAGGCGACGACGGCAGGTTCAACTCCAACTATCCAACTTGGCCGTGCGACGCGGCATATGTTACCAGTGTCGGCGGAACCGACTTGCAGACCACCGGCCCGGGCGGCGCCTGGAAATCAGAAACCGCTTGGAACGCCGGGGGCGGCGGCTATTGGGCTCCGGACGACATTCCGATTCCCTTCTGGCAGAAAGCTACGGCCAAGGGCTGCTCGCAATGCTCCCAGACCTATCGCAACGCCCCGGACGTTGCGGCAAACTCGAATTACACCTTTTACGTTTGTGCCGACCAAACTACCTGCACCGCCAACGAGTATGGCGGGACCAGTTTTGCGGCGCCCATGTGGGCCGGCTACCTGGCCCTCATTAATCAAAAGCGAGCCGCAGAAGGCCTCCACTCCGCTGGCTTCATCAATCCGACCATCTACAAGGCTGGTTTGAGCAAGTCTTACCACAAGTATCTCAACGACATCACCAGTGGCAGCAACGGCTATCCGGCAGGAAACGGCTACGACTTGGCAACCGGCTGGGGCAGTCCAAAGGCCGGTAGCCCGGTTTTGGGTGATGATCAATAAGCTGCGGAGCCGACCATGCACCATTGTTGTCCGCGGTCTGATAGCAGGCCCGTTCCGGAAGGGGCGGGCCTTTTTTGCCGACATTTCGAAGAGCTTGAAGGCTTGCCAAACTGCACGACGCAGTTTCACATCGAACCCTGCGAATGAAACCGGCCGACCCGTGTCTCTGCCGTCTAAATGCTCCGCCGTAGGAAGAAAGACTCCCCACCCTGTCGAAAGACCCTGTTGACCTAGGCCGCAGTCGAGGCTACACTCTGTCCCCAGTCCGAGTCTGCTCGAACTCCCGGGTTCTGGTCTCTGCTCCACGCTCCTTGGCAAGATGCGAGACAATTCTCGGGTCGGTCGATCGGGAAATCGAACAATCCTACACCTGAGGAACTATACCCATGAAGAGAAGTTTGATTACTGGCAGCTTGATCACTGCACTGGTCGCGCTGGCTTGCATCAGCCTGACCGGAATCGGCTTTGCCCAGGACCCTTCTGGAGCCCGTCCGATGTTCACAACCTTACCTGCGCACGATCTCTTTCCTGGCGCAAAACAAGTCGACCCTGCCGCCCAATTGCCGCAGTGGACGTTCAGTTGGAAGTCGTCCTATAACAGCCGTACCTACAATACTGTGATCGTTGGAACGGATCCCTCGAAGACCAACACCACCACCACCGTGACTGTCGGGATCATCCCCATCAAAATGGTTTACGGTCAGAGCAACGGAAACATGACCTTCGATCCCGCTTCCCCATACTTCGGAAACTACTCAACCACACAAATGGTCGCGCTCTCGCCCATCTTCAAGGCAGAGTTCGACTATAACCAGGGCGGCACGGACTTGGGCAAGACACAATACATCGATGCCTACCAGCGGGGTGACTTCTGGGGCAGCGTCCAGACCAACACCAACTATCACATTCTTTTGAAGACTGTGATCGGTCCCGAGCAGACGTTCACCGTCCCGGCGAACGAGGGCGACGTAATCTCCAACCCCTGGAGTGGCATCCCCACTGGGACAGCCGATATCAACTGGTTTGACGAACAGTTGCAGACTGTGATCACCAAGTACAAGCAAATTCAGCCCAATGTTTTACCCCTGTTCATCACTGAGAATGTTTACTTGACCGAGGGTGGCTGCTGTATTGGTGGCTATCACAGCGCCAATGGCCCCGCGCCCGGTGGGCAGACCTACAGCTACAGCACCAGCATTCAGCAGGCTAAGAATCCAGTGTTTTCACAGGACATCGGCGCGCTGGCGCATGAGGTTGGCGAGTGGCTGATGGATCCGTTCGTTGACAATGCATCTCCTTGCCCCAGCAACGGCATTCTGGAAATCGGCGATCCGCTGGAGACTGAAACCGGCACCCATGATTTCGGGGACTGGCCGTACACGATCGGCGGCTTCACCTTCCATCCTCAGGATCTGGTATTCATCACCTGGTTCGGCGCACCGCCGGCAACCTCAGTGAATAACTGGGTCACCTTCCAAGGTACCAGCCTGGCGGTTTGCCAGACTGCTCACTAACTCTGTATGGTTTCCAAAAGGCCCGCTCCCGAAAGGAGCGGGTCTTTATTTTCTGGCGAACAAAGGATCTATCTCTTGATTGTTACGGGCTGGATTTCTTCCACATCTACCCAGTTGGTGGGATACGAGCCGGTGTAGCAGGCTGTGCAATAAGTAGTTTTTTCGCCATCGCCGCAGGCTTTCTTCAATCCCTCGAGTGAAAGGTACGACAGCGAGTCCGCACCGATGAACTGGCGGATCTCCTCGATCGACTTGTTGGCGGCGATCAGTTCCTTTTTGGACGGCGTGTCCACTCCATAAAAGCATGGAGAAATGGTGGGCGGGCAGGAAATACGCATGTGCACTGCCCTCGCTCCAGCACTGCGCACCATGCGGACGATTTTGCGGCTGGTGGTGCCGCGAACAATAGAGTCGTCGATCAGTACCACGCGCTTGCCCTCGAGCAGGCTACGCACCGGATTGAGTTTCAGCCGCACGCCGAAATCGCGCACCGTTTGGCGTGGTTCAATAAACGTACGGCCCACATAGTGGTTGCGGATTAGCCCAAAGCGAAATGGAATACCGCTCTCAGCGGCGTAACCCATCGCAGCCGTTACCCCGGAATCTGGCACTGGAACTACAATGTCGGCTTCCGCCGGAGCTTCGCGCGCCAGTTGCCGGCCTAATTCCTCGCGGCTCTGTTGCACTGCTCGGCCAAATACCAGGCTGTCCGGCCGTGAAAAATACACGTGCTCGAAAATGCAGCTCGATTGCTCCAGGGGCGGCGAATAGAAACGTGACGTGACTCCTTCGGGGCCAACCACGATCATTTCCCCCGGCTTGACGTCGCGCTCGAAAGTGGCACCAATCAAATCGAACGCGCTGGTCTCGGACGCGAAGACGATTGTGTCCTGTTTCTCGCCGGGCTGCGCGGGAATCCGCCCCATGGCCAGCGGCCGGAAGCCGCGCGGGTCACGCACGGCAAAGATCCGGTCCGGGCTGATTATGACCAGCGAAAAAGCTCCTTCCACTTTCCCTAACGCATCCGTGATCGCCTCCGGCAGCGTGTGCTCTTTCGAGAGCGCAATCAGATGAACCATCACTTCGGTGTCGCTATTGGTCTGAAAGATCGACCCCTGACCTTCCAGTTTGCTGCGAATCTCCTGCGCGTTGACCAGGTTTCCGTTGTGAGCTAGCGCCATCATGCCTTTGTTGGATTGCACCATGATGGGCTGAGCGTTCAGCAAGGCGGAATCACCTGCAGTCGAATAGCGAGTGTGTCCAATCGCCAAGGTCCCGTGCAGCTTGGCCAGAATCTCTTCGAGAAAAATATCCGCCACCAGCCCCATGGCTTTGTGCAGGTGCAGCGTCATGCCGTCGGAAGTGACAATTCCCGCCGACTCCTGGCCACGATGTTGCAGCGCATGCAGTCCAAGGTAAGCGAGCTTCTCCGCTTCCGGGTGGGCGTAGATTGCGACTACCCCGCATTCGTCTCGAAATTTATCGGAAGCTGGCATTTGGTTCTTACCTTCAACCCCTGTCATTCTGAGCGAAGAAGCTGGTTTCGCTTGCGAAACCAGCGGCGAAGTCGAAGAATCTCTTTCGCTCCCTTACGGTTCAAGCCCTTCATCCCCTCGCAAGACTGTCCGAACCGGGTAGCGATCCTTCGACTGCACGGCTAGTTCGCTGTGCGAACTAGCCATTCCGCTCAGGATGACAAAGCACTTACGCCACCGCGTCGGTCCTCAACGCCGTCTCCAGCGCATTCTCATAAACCTGACGCAATTCGCTCACGGTCGCCGACACCACAACTCCGCCGTCCAGCCCGATTTCCATTTGCTGCGGAACCGTCTCCCCCATCACGTCCGCCGAGATGCCATATTTTACCGCCACTTGTTGGATGGCCGAGAGGTTACTTCGGTCGCATGAGACCACCACCCGGCTGGCGTCCTCGCCGAATAGCACAAACTCGGTCGGCAGCTCCTGTGCCCCCAAATCCACCTTCACTCCAACACCCCTCGCGAATGCCGACTCCGCCAGCGTCACTGCGATTCCGCCTTCCGAGCAATCGTGCGCGGATTCTACCAGTCCGGCCTTGATCAGCTCGATCAGCGCTTTTTGCAGGGCTGCTTCCCGCTCCAGCTCCAGCGCGGGCGGAAATCCCCACACCGCGCCCAGAATCTCCTTCGCGTACTCAGAAGAACCAAACTCCGACTCCGCATCTACCAAATCGCCTCGTTCCGACCCGCTTAGCAGCACGACCGCTCGTCCCGGCTCGCGGAAATGGGGGAACACAGCTTGGTGAACGTCGTCGAGCGTGCCTACAACGCCCAGCACTGGCGTGGGATAAATTCCTTCGCCCAGAGTTTCGTTATAAAAGCTCACGTTGCCGCCCGTGATCGGCACATCCAGCGCTTCGCAGGCTTTGGTGATGCCGTCCACCACTTGAGAAAACTGCCACATGATCTGCGGCTTCTCTGGATTGCCAAAGTTCAAACAGTTCGTGGCCCCCACTGGAGTAGCGCCGCAGCAAGCGACGTTGCGGGCCGCGTCCGCCACCGCGTGCATGGCCCCGAGTTGCGGATCGAGATAGCACCAGCGCCCGTTGCCATCGAGCGCCATCGCCAAGCCGCGCTGCGAACCTTTAATGCGGAGGACGCCCGCATCCCCCGCCCCAGGGCCTTCGACCGTATTGGTCTGCACCATGTGATCGTATTGCTGCCACACCCAGCGCTTGCCACAAATGTTGGGACTGGCCAACAATTGTTTGAGCTTGTGCGTCAGATCCCCGCTTGACGACAGCCGAATCCGCTCCGGCATTTCCCGCGGCACCGGCGGCTCCCAGCGCTCGAACGGTCTTTTATAAACGGGAGCATCATCCGTCAGCGCTTCGTTCGGAATCTCCGACACAACTTTCCCATGCTGAAGCACGCGCATCTTGCCATCGTTGGTCACGCGGCCAATTTCAACCGCATCCAGCCCCCACTTTTCAAACACGCGAAAGACTTCGTCTTCACGCCCCTTTTGCGCCACCAGCAGCATGCGCTCCTGCGACTCGCTCAGCATGATCTCGTAAGGGCTCATACCCGTCTCGCGCTGCGGCACACGGTCGAGTTCAATTTCGGTGCCGACTTTGCCGCGCGCTCCCATCTCGCAGGTGGAGCAAGTAAGCCCGGCCGCGCCCATGTCCTGAATGCCGACGATCGCGCCGGTTTGCATGGCTTCGAGACAAGCCTCCAGCAGGAGCTTTTCCAAAAACGGATCGCCAACCTGGACGTTGGGACGCTTGGCCTCAGAGCCCTCGCTGAATTCTTCGCTGGCCATGGTGGCGCCGTGAATGCCGTCGCGCCCCGTCTTCGATCCCACATAAATGACAGGGTTGCCCTCGCCCGCAGCCTTGGCGTAGAAAATCTGGTCACGCCGCACCAGACCTAACGCAAAGGCATTCACCAACGGATTTGCCGAATAGCAAGCTTCAAACTTGGTCTCTCCACCCAGATTCGGAACTCCAAAGCAGTTCCCGTAAGAAGCGATGCCGCTGACCACCCCCTCAACGATGGAATGATTCTTGTGAATCTCAGCTTGTGTAGGCGCGAGCCTCCCGCTGGCGCGATTCGTGATCGGCCCAAAGCGCAACGAATCCATCACCGCTACCGGCCGCGCGCCCATGGTGAAAATGTCGCGCAGGATGCCGCCCACGCCGGTTGCAGCCCCCTGAAACGGCTCAATAAACGACGGATGATTATGGGACTCGATCTTGAACGCACAGGCCCATCCCTCGCCAATATCGATGATGCCGGCATTCTCTCCCGGCCCCTGCACCACGCGCTTGCTGCGCGTCGGCAGCCGCCTCAGATGCACCCGCGACGACTTGTAAGAGCAATGCTCGCTCCACATCACACTAAAAATGCCTAACTCGGTGATGGTAGGCTCCCGCCCGCCCAGCAGTTGTTTAACTTTCTCGTATTCTTCCGGCGTAAGGCCGTGCTCACGCACCAGTTCGGGAGTGATGGCGGGAGTGGCAGCAGTGGTCATGGGGAAGTTCTATTGTCGCATTTTCCGCGAACCGCCGCATGTTTAATCGTCACCTACCCGGCCCCCAACTTTCATCATCGAGGCGAAAATTGCTCTCACACCTGCACGAGGCCGATGCAGCGAAGGACTCTTCGAGTATGATTGAACGACTCATGAAGAAAGCGAATACCACACCGGAGCAACTCGTGAAGCCCAAACTCGCCGTAACTCTGCTGTGCATTTTTCTGACACCAGCCATCTTCGCTCAGACCCCAGCCGCCAAGAGCAGCTTCTTCCAGACCTCCGACGGCACCCGCATTCATTACCTCGAAGCCGGCAGCGGCCGCGCCATCGTTTTCATCCCAGGGTGGACCATGCCCGCCTGGATCTGGCAGAAGCAGATCGACGCATTGTCAGACCGCTACCACATCATCGCGGTCGATCCGCGCTCGCAGGGTGAGAGTGACAAGCCGCCTTATGGCCACCTGCCTGAAACCCGCGCCCGCGACTATAGGGAACTCGTGGATCATCTCGGCCTAAAACAGCCGGCGCTTGTCGGTTGGTCAATGGGGTGCGGCGAGTTGCTGAAATATGTCGACCAGTTCGGCACCAGCAACATCGGGGCGGTGGTGCTGGTGGATGGGTTTATGGCTGACAAGGCCAGCATGGAAATGTACTCCGGCCTCTCCGGGTGGATGAACATGCTGCAACAAGACCGCGCCAAACAGGCCGACGGCTTTGTTCGACATATGTACCTGAAGCCGCAGCCCGAGGACTACTTGAAACGCGTCATCGCCGCTTCCATGCAGGTGCCGGCCGATACTGCCGTGGTGCCTATCTACAACATGCTGGCCATCAACGACTGGTCCACGGGTTTTGCGAAAATCGATCGCCCTTTGATGTTCGCTTATCAGCCCGAAAATCAAACGAGTGCCGACTTTCTCAAGTCGAAGCTGGGGGACAAGGTGCGGCTGGAGCGATTCGAAGGCGACGGCCACGCTCTTTTCGTAGATGATCCCGACAAATTTAACCGCGTGCTCGATGACTTTCTAAAAGGCCTGCCGCAATAAATGCACGCCACCGGCCACTATGTTGCTGACCCCCGCAGTAGTGCCCACAAACCGGCGATTGCACTCGGAACCCGGTCAACGAGTGCAATCGCGATTTCTCGCCGCTATCTTCGGAAGACCCGCCAACTCACCGCCTTTCATTGACTCGCCCGCTTCCACACACGTAAGATTCGCGCCGGGATCGGCCACACGGTCGTGTCTCGATTCGTTCCGCGTTCAAACATGAGCCCACACCAAGTGACTGTCGTCTTCTTCCCCGAAGGGGCCTACGGGCCCACGAACAACTGCGTGGGCATCGGCAGCATATTGAAAAAACGCGGAGCTCGCGTGGTGTTCGTCGTGGAGGAATCGTTCGCTGGAACCTTGGCGGCGAAAGGCTTCGAGGAAACGCTCATACGTCTGAAGCCGAAACCCGCAACCGAGGAACAGCCCGGACAGTTCTGGAAGGATTTCATTCGCGATACTGCGCCCCAATTCCGCAAGCCCACGATTGAACAGCTCGAGACGTTCATCCAGCCAGTCTGGAAGGAACTGACCGAAGGCGCGAAATACGTCAACACCCAGCTCGAGGAAACCTTTGCTGAGCTGCGACCGGACGTCATCGTCGAGGACAACGTGGTAGCTTTCCCGGCAATTTCATCTTCGCGAATTCCCTGGGTGCGGATTGTTTCCTGCAACCCCCTCGAACTGAAGGATCCGAACCTTCCCCCTGCGTTTTCCGGGTACCCGACGACGAAACCGACGGGATGGGATGACTTCCGGCAACGCTATCTGGATGTTCATGAAGACCTACAGCGGAGCTTCAGCAATTTCTGCACGGAAGTTGGCGCTCCGCCGCTGCCCAGGGGCGAATTTATTTGGGAGTCGCCTTACCTCAATCTGTATCTTTACCCATCCGTGGTTGACTACCAGCGCTCACGGGCGCTCAGTCCTCGTTGGCAACGCCTCGACTCGTGTGTGAGGGATACGGATGAAGCCTTCCAGGTTCCGCCTGTGCTCCGGGGCGGGGAAGGAAAACTAATCTACCTGAGTCTGGGGAGCCTGGGATCAGCCGATGTCGAGCTCATGAATCGCCTGGTTGAGGTCTTGGCCCGCAGCCGGCATCGAGTGCTTATCAGCAAGGGCCCCCAGCATGAACTCATCCGGTTGGCCGACAACATGTGGGGTTCCCAGTTTTTGCCACAGACCTCGATCCTGCCGCAGGTGGATCTGGTCATCACCCACGGGGGCAACAACACGGTAACCGAGTGCTTCCACTTCGGCAAGCCGATGATTCTGTTACCGCTGTTCTGGGACCAGCACGACAATGCGCAACGGGTGCACGAAGTGGGCTATGGTGTGCGATTTCGAACCTACGACTTCGAGGAGCGGGAGTTCCTGGCAGCTATCGACCGCGTGCTGTTCGATGAGAATCTGCAACAAAGGATGTCCGTGGTCTCTTCTGACCTGCGGGCTCACCCCGGAACGATCAAGGCGGCTGACCTGATTGAAGGTCTGGCGAGATGAGCGAAGGGAACTGCAGATACCGGCACGCGTGCTGTGGGTCGCCGACGCGACTGCCGCGGCCTTTAGTATCATGCCGTCAGAATGAAATCCGTCATCGTCGGCACCGCTGGCCACATCGACCACGGCAAAACCGCGCTGGTCAAAGCCCTTACCGGCATCGACGCCGACCGTCTGGAGGAAGAGAAGCGGCGTGGCATCACCATCGACATCGGTTTCGCTCACCTGGAACTCCCTGCTCCGGGCGGCGAGACCCTCCGCCTCGGCTTTGTCGATGTTCCCGGCCACGAGCGCTTCGTCCGCAACATGTTGGCCGGCATCGGGGGCATCGATCTCGTGCTCTTGGTGATCGCTGCGGACGAATCCATCAAGCCGCAAACCCGCGAACATTTTGACATCTGCCGCCTACTTTCCGTGCGCCGCGGCGTCACGGTGCTCACCAAGTCTGATCTCGTCGATCGCGAAACGCTCGACGTTGTCCGGCTGGAAGTTGAAGACTACCTGCGAGGGACGTTTCTCGATCAGCCCAGCCCCATCGTGTCCATCAGTTCACTCACCGGCACAGGCATCGACGAACTGAAGCGGGTCCTGGCGCAAGTTGCCTCCGAAGTCCCCGCCCGCGATTCCACCAGCCTGGCCCGCCTCCCCATCGATCGCGTCTTCTCCATGAAAGGCTTCGGCACAGTGGTTACTGGCACGCTCATTTCCGGGAATATTCCCAAAGAAGCTGAGCTCGAGGTCTTTCCCAAAGGCAAGCGCGTCCGTGTACGGGGGATCCAGGTCCACGGAGCACCGTCCGACGAAGCCCAAGCCGGGCAACGTACGGCGCTGAATCTGGCCGGCGCAACCACGGAAGAACTCGCGCGCGGCATGACTCTTGCCCCGCCGGGGACTTTCAATGCCACCTCGCGAGTCGATGCCGAACTTTCGCTTCTCCCCTCAGCGAAACCGCTCAAAGACCACGCCCGCGTGCACTTTCATTCCTACACTTCTGAAAGCATCGCGACTGTCGTGTTGCATGGCAAGAAGCAGGTCGCCCCGGGAGAAAACGCCCTGGCGCAGTTGCGGCTGAGGGACTCCACTCTGCTACTGCCCGGCGACCGTTTTATCATCCGGAAATTTTCTCCCGTAATCACCATCGGCGGAGGTGTGGTAGTCGAAAATGCTCCGCCTGCGAAAATACGACCTGTTGCCGCCTATAGCAGCTATCTTTCAACCCTTGCCGGCGAATCGAGGCCTGACACGCTGCGCGCGCGAGTAACCCTTGCCGGCGCCCGGGGTCTTAGTCTCGCGGAAGCCGTCGCCCGCACCGGTTGGACAGCCGGTCAGGTCATGAAAACGACATCAGGCGTGCCCGAAATCACCCGCGTCAACGAATTTTTGGTTGCGAATTCCGCGCTGGAAACCCTCCGCACAAAGCTCATCGCCACCCTCGACGCCTTCCACCGCCAGAATCCTCTGGTACCGGGCATGAGCCGGGAACAATTGCGCGGACATTTTCCCGAAGCTTCGCCGGAAGTCTTCACCCGAGTGCTTGAGGATGCCCTGCGACAAAAGAACACCGATATCTCCGGCGACTTTGTCCGCCTTGCCGGCCGGGGCGTTGCCCTGAAAGACGAAGAGGCCAAATCACAGAAAATCATTGAAGCTGCTTTCGCTTCTGCCGGCCTGAAAGTCCCCGCCCTGAAAGACGTCCTCGCCGGACTCAAAGTGGATAAAATCCGCGCGCAGAAGATCGTCACGTTGCTGCTGCGAGATAAAGTTCTCATCAAGATTTCCGAAGACCTGGTGTTTCATCGCGACTCGCTGGCCGATCTACGCAAGCGCATGGCCGCCCAAAAAACCCAGTCTTCTCGGATCGACGTCGCCCGTTTCAAAGACCTGACCGGTGTGACCCGAAAATACGCCATCCCCCTGCTCGAGTATCTAGACCGCGAACACGTCACCCGCCGCGTGGGCGATGACCGCCTCATTCTGTAAAAGCGGCCACGGATACCCACGGATTTTCACGGATTAAAAGAGGAAAATTTATCGGTGAGAATCTGCGCAAATCCGTGGCTAGAATAATCCCATGGATGTTCGCATCATCGGCGCCGGACTAGCCGGATCGGAGGCCGCCTGGCAGTGCGCCCGCCAGGGCATCACCGTCGAGTTGTTCGAAATGCGCCCTGTCCGCTCCACGCCCGCGCATCAAACCGCCGCCTTCGCCGAACTCGTCTGTTCCAACTCTCTCAAGTCTGACTCTGCAAACACCGCGCCCTGGCTATTGAAAGAAGAAATGCGCCGCGCGGGATCGCTCTTGCTCGAAATCGCCCGTCAATGCGCCGTTCCGGCTGGGCATGCCCTCGCCGTCGATCGCACTGCTTTCGCCGCCAAAGTCACCGACGCCATTTCTCGCGAGCCGTTGATCGCCGTCCGCCGCGAGGAAGTAACCCACATCGACGAAGCTGAGCTGACCATCATCGCCACCGGCCCGCTGACTTCCGACGCGCTCTCGCAGGAAGTCGCGCGCCTCAGCGGAGCTTCCCATCTGTATTTCTACGACTCGATCAGTCCCATCGTCGAAGCCGATTCCATCGACATGTCGAAGGTCTACCTCGCCGCGCGCTACGACAAAGGCACCGCCGACTACATCAACTGCCCCATGTCGAAAGAAGATTACGACCGCTTTTACGACGCACTGACCACCGCCGAATCAGTCGAGGCCCACGATTGGGAAAAGCTGAATTACTTCGAAGGCTGCCTGCCGATCGAAGAAATTGCCCGCCGCGGCCGCGACACGCTGCGCTTCGGCCCTATGAAACCCGTCGGCCTGAAGAATCCGCAAACCGGAAAGATGCCTTATGCTGTTGTTCAACTGCGCCAGGAGAACTTGCGCGCCGACTCCTACAATCTGGTCGGATTTCAGAACCACTTAAAATTCGGCGAACAAGCCCGCGTGCTGCGCCTGATTCCCGGCCTCGAGAATGCCCGCTTCCTCCGCTACGGACAAATCCATCGCAACACCTACATCAACGCTCCCACGCTGCTGCAAGAAACACTGCAAATGAAACAGCATCCCCAGGTTCTGTTTGCCGGACAGATTTGTGGGGTAGAAGGCTATGTGGAATCGATCGCCACCGGACTGATGGCCGGACTCCACGCCGCCGCGCTGGCCACGAAAGCGCAACCCGTCCCTCCGCCCCGGGCTACGGCCTTCGGCTCGCTCACCCACTACATCACTCATGCCGACCCTCTCAAGTTCCAACCCGCCAACATCACTTTCGACCTGCTACCGCCGCTCGAACAGAAGATTCGCGATCGGAAAGAGAGGCACTCTGTGCAATGCCAACTTGCCCTCCGAGAATTCGACATATGGCGGGAACAGGCAAAACCCAACCCAACTCTGCCTTAGCCTTGATAGCGGCGGCTTCCCCCGGCTGTCAGCACGCCGGGCATGAGCCACAGGCCTAACTTTCTGAAACAAAACCGGCCTTGTTTCCGTACCACATCTCAGACAAGGCCCGCCCCGGCTCACGTTCGGGTGGCCCGACCGTCCAATCTTCGGCCATGATTCTGCGCGACCTCATCGGCGACGTGCTCCGCACCCTCTGGTCGCACAAGCTGCGCACGTTTCTGACCATGTTCGGCATTGCCTGGGGGATTGTTTCCATCGTTCTCATGACGGCCGCCGGCGAAGGCCTGCGCAAGGGCCAGGAAATCCAGGCCCAGACCCTGGGCAAGGACGTTCTGATCGTCTTCCATGGCCGCACCAGCCTTCAGGCTGGCGGGACCCGCGCGGGCCGGACCGTCCATTGGCAAGACGCAGATATGGCCGCGATTCTGTCGCAGACCCCCGACTGCCAGTACACCATTCCGGAGTTGGAGCAGGACGACGTCCGCACTCACAGCAACTACAACAACGCTGCCTTCCTGGTCACCGGATCGCTGCCTCCGTTTCAGGACATCCGCAGCCTGGGCGTCGGCCAGGGTCGTTTCTACGACTGGGACGACACCAGTGAAGGCCGTCGCGTTGCGTTTCTCGGCAGCGACGCCGCCAAACAGCTCTTCCCCGGCCGCAACCCTGTGGGCGAAAACGTCTATCTTAACGACTTTCCCTACGCCGTCATTGGCGTGATGGAAAAGAAAAAGCAGGATTCCAGCTACGACGGCTTTGACGTGAACAAGATATTCATCCCCTTCGGCGCCATGCGCCGCGACTTTCCCGACAAGCCCCCCGGCACTTCGACCACTTTTGATCAGCTTCTCGTCACACCCAAATCGTACGAACAGCATGAAGCTTGTAAGCGTGAAGTGCGCGTGGCTCTAGGTCAGATGCACAACTTTGATCCCAATGACAAAGAAGCTTGTCCCATCTGGGATACCGTGCAGGAGGCCAAAGCCTTCCGCCAGATGACCGACGGCATGAAGTATTTTCTCGGCGCTGTCGGTGTGGTCACGCTTTTTCTCGGCGGACTGGGAGTCATGAACGTCATGATGGTGGCAGTCCGCGAGCGTACTCGCGAAATCGGTGTCCGTAAAGCCCTGGGCGCGCCCGCACAAACCATCCTGAAGCAATTTTTCTTTGAGGCGCTGCTGATTGCCGCCTTGAGTGGGGGCATCGGGCTGGCCATCGCCTTCGGCCTTTGTTTCTTAGTCGACTTGCTTCCCATGCCCGATTTCTTCGCCGGCCTGCTGCCCACGTGGGGAACCGGACTTTTGGCCTGCGGCTTGCTGGGTACGATCGCGATACTTTCCGCGCTCTATCCCGCCCGCAAAGCTGCGTCGATTGATCCCATCGAAGCGCTGCGCTTCGAAGCAGGAGGATAGCTGAATTCCGGATGGTTTTCCTTGGTGTGACTTTGTGTCCTTTGTGGTTAAGCCATTGACCGTATGCTGATCGAAATCATTCGCGAAGCCTGGATCGCCTTGCGGCGCAACTACACCCGCAGCCTGCTCACCATGACGGGCATTGTGTGGGGCATCACAACAGTGACACTGCTTATTGCGTACGGCAGCAGCTTCCGCGCCATCCTGGTCGGCGGTTTCGACGCCTTTGGCAAGAGCGCGGTCATCTGCTGGCCGCAGCAAACCAGCGAACAACCCGGAGGCCAGCGTGCCGGCAAGAGAGTCGTCTTCGAGCAGGCTGACCTCGATATGGTGAAAGAGACGGCTCCGCTGGTGAAACACGCCTGCCTCGAAACCGTGCGGCGCCCCGGCATCGCCTACGGGGATCGCATGGTGGGCACCGCCGCCGTGCGCGGCGTTTGTCCCGAATATGGCGAGATGCGCAACGAGGTTCCTTCCGAGGGACGCTGGATCAATGCCAGTGATGAGCTCGAACGCCGTCGCGTGGTATTTCTCGGCGGACGCCTTCGCGAGC
>Ga0335081_10010217_pt1 | contig 15154 bp, 11 predicted proteins | sample Lox_Sample_35_FD_206713 | JGI IMG/M metagenome (GOLD analysis project Ga0335081, IMG submission 206713) | Soil microbial communities from Loxahatchee National Wildlife Refuge, Florida, United States - Lox_Sample_3.5 | ecosystem: Environmental > Terrestrial > Soil > Wetlands | place: USA...
CGCCTGTCCGGCCAGGACAGCGAGCGCGGCACCTTCTCGCAGCGCCACTCCGTGCTGTTCGACCAGCAGACCGAAGAGCGCCACACCCCGCTCAATCATCTGGGCCCCGACCAGGCGCGCTTCGAAGTGCTCAACTCGATGCTGTCGGAAGAGGCCGTGCTCGGCTTCGAATACGGCTATTCGACCGCCGAGCCGGGCGCGCTGACGCTGTGGGAGGCGCAGTTCGGCGACTTCGCCAACGGCGCGCAGGTCGTGTTCGACCAGTTCATCTCCTCCGGCGAGCGCAAATGGCTGCGCATGTCGGGCCTCGTCTGCCTGCTGCCGCACGGCTACGAGGGCCAGGGGCCGGAGCATTCGAGCGCGCGGCTCGAGCGCTTCCTGCAGATGTGCGCAGAAGATAATATGCAGGTCGCGAACTTGACCACGCCGGCCAACTACTTCCACGCCCTGCGCCGGCAGTTGAAGCGCGAGATCCGCAAGCCGCTGATCCTGATGACGCCGAAATCGCTGCTGCGACACAAGCGCGCCATCTCGCGGCTCGACGAAATGGCGAACGGCACCTCGTTCCACCGTCTGCTGTGGGACGATGCGCAATATCCCCACCCAATCCCTCCCCCGCAAGCGGGGGAGGGTAGGGAGGGGGCGATCAAGCTCGCGCCGGACGACAAGATACGGCGCGTCATCATGTGCTCCGGCAAGGTCTATTACGATCTCTACGAGGAGCGCGATAAGCGGGGCATCGACGACATCTATTTGCTGCGCATCGAGCAGCTTTATCCGTTCCCGACCAAGGCGCTGGTGGCGGAGCTGTCGCGCTTCAAGCAGGCCGAGATGGTCTGGTGCCAGGAGGAGCCGCGCAACATGGGCGCCTGGTTCTTCGTCGACGTGTTCCTGCAGTGGATCTTGAACCAGATCGGCGCCAAGCATCGTCACCTGCGCTATGCCGGCCGTCCGGCTTCCGCCTCCACCGCGGTCGGGCAGATGTCCAAGCATGTCGCGCAGCTCAAGCAATTGCTCGACGAGGCGCTGGGGTAAATCATGACCGACATCCGCGTGCCCACCCTCGGTGAATCGGTCACCGAAGCGACCGTCGGCAAATGGTTCAAGCAGCCGGGCGATGCGGTCGCGGTCGACGAGCCGCTGGTGGAGCTCGAGACCGACAAGGTCACGCTGGAAGTGCCGGCGCCCGCGGCCGGCGTCTTGTCCGACGTGGCGGTGAAAGAGGGTGCGACCGTCGCGCCCGGCGCGCTGCTCGGCCAGATCAAGGATGGCGCCGGCGCTGCTGCCGCGCCAAAAGCCGCCGCGCCTGCCGCGAAGGCCGAAGCGCCGAAACCCGCGCTGGCGCCTGCGGCGGCTGCCGCGGCGTCCTCCATGCCGATGCCGCCATCGGTGCGCAAAATGGCGGCCGAAAGCGGCATCGATGCCGGCAAGGTCGAAGGCTCCGGCGTGCGCGGCCAGGTCAGCAAAGGCGACATGATGGCCGCGATCGAGCGCGCCGCCGCTCAGCCTACGCCGGTCGCCTCCACGGCGGCGCAGGTACAGATGCGCGCGCCGTCGCCGCCTGATGACGCCGCGCGTGAAGAGCGCGTGCACATGACGCGGCTGCGCCAGACCATCGCCCGCCGTCTGAAAGACGCGCAGAACACCGCCGCCATGCTCACGACCTTCAACGAGGTCGACATGGGCGCGGTGATGGCGATGCGCAATCAGTACAAGGAGCTGTTCGAGAAGAAGCACGGCGTGAAGCTCGGCTTCATGGGCTTCTTCGTGCGCGCCTGCATCCAAGGCTTAAAGGAAATCCCCGCGGTCAACGCCGAGATCGACGGCACCGACATCGTCTACAAGAACTACTATCACATCGGCGTCGCCGTCGGCACCGAGAAGGGCCTGGTGGTGCCGGTGGTGCGCGACGCCGACTTCCTGTCGCTGGTGCAGATCGAAAAGACCATCTCCGAATTCGGCCGCCGCGCCCGCGACGGCCAGCTCAAGATCGACGAGATGCAAGGCGGCACTTTCACCATCAGCAATGGCGGCGTCTATGGCTCGCTGATGTCGACGCCGATCCTCAACGCGCCGCAATCCGGCATCCTCGGCATGCACAAGATCCAGGAGCGGCCGGTGGTCGTTAATGGCAAGATCGAGGCGCGGCCGATGATGTATCTCGCGCTCTCCTACGATCACCGCATCGTCGATGGCCGCGAGGCCGTCACCTTCCTGGTGCGGGTCAAGGAAAACCTGGAAGACCCGGCGCGCATGGTGCTGGAATTGTAAGTCTCTCCGTCATGGCCGGGCTTGTCCCGGCCATCCACGTCTTGCTTCCTTTAAGCTAAGAAAGGCGTGGATGCCCGGCAACGCAGATAAGTTCACGCAATCTGCGCAAGCTTGATTGCTTCTGCCGGGCATGACGATGGATGGGTGATTGCTATGGCTACCTACGACCTCATCGTCATCGGCACCGGACCCGGCGGCTATGTCTGCGCCATTCGCGCGGCGCAGCTCGGTCTGAAGACCGCCGTGGTCGAGAAGCGCGCCACTTTCGGCGGCACCTGCCTCAACATCGGCTGCATTCCCTCGAAGGCGCTGCTGCACGCCTCCGAATTGTTCGAGGAAGCCGGCCACTCGTTCTCCAAGATGGGCATCGGCGTCACCACGCCCAAGCTGGTGCTGCCGGCGATGATGGCGTTCAAGGACCAGGGCGTCGACGGCAACGTCAAGGGCGTCGAGTTCCTGCTGAAGAAGAACAAGGTCGACACCTTCATCGGCAGCGGACGCATCGCCGCGCCCGGCAAGGTCGAAGTCAAAGGCAATGACGGCAAGACGCAAACGCTCGACACCAAGTCCATCGTCGTCGCCACCGGCTCCGACGTCGCCCGCCTCAAGGGCATCGACATCGACGAGAAGCGCATCGTCTCGTCGACCGGCGCGCTGTCGCTGCCGGAAGTGCCGAAACATCTATTGGTGGTCGGCGCCGGCGTGATCGGCCTCGAGCTCGGCTCGGTGTGGCGGCGGCTGGGCGCGCAGGTGACGGTGGTGGAGTTCCTCGACGGCGTGCTGCCGGGCATGGACGGCGAGGTGCGCCGCCAAGCGCAGCGCCTGTTCGAGAAGCAGGGCATGACCTTCAAGCTGTCGTCCAAGGTTACCGCGGTCGACGCCTCGGGCAAGCGCCTGAAGGCGAGCGTCGAGCCCGCGAAGGGCGGTGCGGCTGAGATCATCGAAGCCGATGTCGTGCTCGTCGCTATCGGCCGCGTGCCTTACACCGACGGCCTCGGCCTGAAGGACATCGGCGTCAAGCTCGACGAGCGCGGCCGCATCGCGGTCGATCACTATTATGCCACCAGCGTGCCCGGCATCTGGGCGATCGGCGACGTCATCGCCGGCCCGATGCTGGCTCACAAGGCCGAGGACGAAGGCGTGGCGGTGGCGGAAATCCTCGTCGGCCAGGCCGGCCACGTGAACTACGACGCCATCCCCAACGTGGTCTACACCTATCCGGAGATCGCCACCGTCGGCAAAAGCGAAGAGGAACTCAAAGCCGCAGGCCACGCCTACACCGCCGGCAAGTTTCCGATGACCGCCAACGGCCGCGCCAAGGTCAACATGACCACCGAAGGCTTCATCAAGATCCTCGCCGACGCCAAGACCGACCGCGTGCTCGGCGTGCACATGGTCTGCGCCGATGCCGGCAACATGATCGCGGAAGCCGTGCTCGCCATGGAGTTCGGCGCTTCCGCCGAAGACATCGCCCGAAGTTGCCACGCGCACCCGACATTGCCCGAGGCCGTCAAGGAAGCCGCCATGGCGGTGGCGAAACGCGCGATTCATATGTAGTAGACCGTCATTCCGGGGCGCGCACGAAGTGCGCGAACCCGGAATCCATACTCCGCAGCCCATCGACTCGCATTCACACCGGGGTTATGGATTCCGGGTCTCGGCGCTTCGCGCCTCGCCCGGAATGACAATCAAAAATTTTCGCAGGGGAATCACCATGGCCAAAGGTCACAAAGACAAAGTCGCGGTCATCACCGGCGCGGCGGGCGGCATCGGCCAGGCCTTTGCCAAGCGGCTCGCCGAAGACGGCGTGCACATCGCCATCGCCGATCTCGGCGATTGCGCCGCCACCGTGAAGATGGTGGAGGCCGCCGGCCGGCAGGCGATCGCGGTCAAATGCGACGTGGCGTCGGAAAGCGCCGTCGCCGCCATGGCGAAAGAGGTCAACGCCAAGTTCAGCCACGTCGACATCGTGATCAATTGCGCCGGTATCTTTCCGCAGAAGAATTTCGAGGACATGACCTTCGCCGATTGGCGCCAGGTGCTGTCGATCAATCTCGACAGCACATTCCTCGTCACCGCCGCCTTCGTGCCCGGCATGCGGCAGCGCAAATGGGGCCGCGTGGTCAACATGGCCTCCTCGACGCTCGGCTCGGTGGTCACCGGCTTTGCCCATTACGTCGCTAGCAAAGGCGGCATCGTCGGCTTCACCCGCGCGCTCGCGACCGACCTGGCGCCCTATGGCATCACGGTCAATGCCATCGCGCCGGGACTGACGTGCTCGCCCGGCACGGTCAAGCGCGCGCCGCGCCCGATCTACAAGACCATGGACGATGAATTCAATGCGGTGGCGCAGATGCAGGCGATCAAGCGCGTGGAAGTGCCGGAGGATCTGGTCGGCGCGGTGTCGTTCCTCACCAGCGACGATTCCGCCTTCATGACCGGGCAGACGCTCAACGTCGACGGCGGCCGCGTGCGGTCCTGATCAGCCCAAATGCAGCGCGTGCGGGGCCCATAGGCCGAGCGCCAAGAAACCGAGACCGCAGAGCCCGACCAGTCCGGACAGCCAGCCCAGCGCCACCATGCTGGTGATCACTTCCGCCGAGGCCAGCACGATGCCGATCTGGAACGCCGCTGAGGCGAATTCGTATTGGTGATAACGCGCGAGCGCCAGTTCGCGCTTTTCCTCGGCCTCTTTCGCGCGCTCGGCCAGTTGCTTGCGGCCCTCGTTGGTTGCCGGCTCGTCGTTATAGCGCGCCGCGGTCTTCTTCCAGCCGTCGATGGCCTTGAGCAGGCGCGCTTTGGCGTCGGCGTCGGTGGTGCGGTCGGCTTCGATTTGCACTTGCTCCGCCGCCGTGCGCAGCACCGTCATGCGGATCGTCTTGGCCTGGAAGAACGCCCACAGATCGTTGGTCGCGACGTTGTAGGTAATGGCGGCGGTCTGCGCGCTCTTGCCGAGCGTTTCGGAAAACGCCAGGAACAGCGCCAGCACCGCGATCAGCAGCGCGATCTTCTTGTTGCCGCCATGGGACGCGTGTTCGGCATGTTCGGCGTGTTCGAGATTCTCGTGTGCGCTCATCGCGGCCTCCAATGACGCGGTCACGATGATAGCAAACTACGGCCGCGCGCAAGGGGCGCTAACGCCGCAACGCGACGGTTCTATTACGCGCGCGGATGGGCGCTTTTGTAGACGTCGAGCAGACGTTCGGCATCGACCGCGGTGTAGATCTGCGTGGTCGAGAGCGAAGCATGGCCGAGCAATTCCTGGATCGCGCGCAGATCGCCGCCGCGCGCCAGCAGATGCGTGGCAAAGGAATGGCGCAGCGCATGCGGCGTCGCGCTGTCGGGCAGGCCGAGCGCGCCGCGCAGCCGCGCCACGGTGAGCTGCACGATGCGCGGCGAGAGCAGGGCGCCGCGTTGGCCCACGAACAGCGGTCCGTCGGATGGCAAATCAAACGGGCAGAGCGCGATGTAATCGCCGATCAGCTTGGCCACCTGCGGCAGCAGCGGCACCATGCGCGTCTTGTTGCCCTTGCCGGTGACGGTGACGCTGTCGCCGCCGGTGATGTCCTTGCGCTTGAGGCCGAGCGCTTCCGAGATGCGCAAGCCGGCGCCGTAGAGCAGGCCGAACACTGCGGCGTCGCGCGCGATCACCCACGGCGCGCGCGCTTCGCCGGCGCGCAATTCGATTTCCGTCATGCGCTTGGCGGCGCTGGCGGCGAGCGGCTTCGGCAAGGTCTTCGGCAGTTTCGGCGCGCGCACGGCGGCGAGCGCCGCCACCTTGCCTTTGCCGTTGCGCTCGAGGAAGCGCGCGAAGGAGCGCGCGCCCGCCAAGCCGCGCATCAGCGAGCGGCTGCCGGCGCCCGCGGCGCGCCGCGCCGCCATGAAGGCGCGCACATCGGCGGGTTTAAGTCTGGCGAGCCGCTTGAGTGTCGGCGCGCCGCCCATATGTTCGGAGAGAAAGGACAGGAATTGCCGGGCGTCGCGCGCATAAGCATCCAGTGTCTTTGCCGACATGCGCCGTTCGGCGCCGAGATAGCCGAGCCAGCGTGCGATCTCGACTTTCACATCGGGGCTGGCTGCGAATTCGCTCATCAAAGGTCTCCTGGCCGCTAAAGTGGCATCCGATCCTTCACCCTTCCTTAAAGCCGTGGAATCGGCCAGACCTAACGCTATGCGTGTTGTCGATGTCCTGGTGCCGGTGGCACTCGATCAGGCCTATTCCTACCGGGTGCCGGCGGGCCTTGAGCTTGCGCCCGGTGATGTGGTCGCCGTGCCGCTCGGGCCGCGCGAATGCCTAGGCGTCGTCTGGGCCGACAATCCGAATCCCAATCCGCGGCTGCATAATCGGCTCAAGGACGTGTCCGACAAGCTCGACGTGCCGCCGCTCAAGCCGGAGCTGCGCAGCTTCGTCGATTGGGTGTCGGGCTACACGCTCGCGTCGCGCGGCATGGTTTTGCACATGTCACTGCGCATGGGCGAGCATTTAGGCCCCGGCCGCGAACGCGTCGGCGTGCGGCTTGCCGGCCCTGCGCCGGCGCGCATGACGGCGGCGCGCGCCCGCGCGCTTGAGCTGCTCCGCGACGGACTCACGCGCGCCAAAGGCGACGCCGCGCGCGAAGCGGGCGTCTCCGCCGGCGTCATCGACGGGCTGATCGACGTCGGTGCCTTGAAGACGGTCGTGCTGCCGCCCGAAAAGGTCTCGGAGCAGCCCGATCCGGATTTCGCCAAGCCGGAATTTTCGCTCGGCCAGCTTGCCGCCGCCGATGCGCTGCGCACCACCGTGGCGCAAGGCGGCTATACGGTGACGCTGCTCGACGGCGTCACCGGCTCCGGCAAGACCGAGGTCTATTTCGAAGGCGTGGCGGAGAACATCCGCCGCAAGCGGCAAACGCTGATCCTGATGCCGGAGATCGCGCTCACCGCGCAGTTCCTCGACCGCTTCACGGCGCGCTTCGGCGTGCGCCCGGCGGAATGGCATTCGCAATTGTCGCCGCGCGTGCGTCAGCGCACCTGGGCGGCGGTGGCGGCAAACGAAGTGTCCGTGGTGGTCGGCGCGCGCTCGGCACTGTTCCTGCCTTACGCCGATCTCGGGCTCATCATCGTCGACGAAGAGCACGACCCCGCCTACAAGCAGGAGGACGGCGCGCACTATCACGCCCGCGACATGGCGGTGGTGCGCGGTTCGATCGCGAAAATCCCGGTGCTGCTCGCGTCGGCAACGCCTTCGGTGGAATCGGAAGTCAATGCGCGGCGCGGCCGCTACCGCCATCTGCATCTGCCGGAGCGTTTCGGCGGCGCGCATCTGCCGGCGATCGAGGCCATCGACATGCGGCGCGAGGGTCCGCCGCGCGGCCGATTCATTTCGCCACGGCTGGCGGAAGCGGTGCGGACGACGCTCGAGCGCAAGGAGCAGGCGCTGCTGTTCCTCAATCGCCGCGGCTACGCGCCGCTCACGCTTTGCCGCGCCTGCGGCTTCCGCCTGCAATGCCCGAACTGCGATGCCTGGCTGGTCGATCACCGCTTCAGGAAACGTCTGGTCTGCCACCACTGCGGTTTCTCCATGCCGCCGCCGGCCGAGTGCCCGAACTGCCATGCCACCGAAAGCTTCGCGCCCATCGGGCCGGGCGTCGAACGCCTGGAGCAGGAGGCGGCCGAATTGTTTCCAGGCAGCCGCATTCTGGTGCTGTCGAGCGATCTGGTTGAATCGGTCGAGCGCCTGCGCCAGGAGCTCGACGACGTGGCGGAGGGCCGCTTCGATCTGGTCATCGGCACGCAGCTCGTCGCCAAGGGTTATCATTTCCCCAAGCTCAATCTGGTCGGCATCGTCGACGCCGATCTCGGGCTCGGCAACGGCGATCCGCGCGCCGCCGAGCGCACCTTCCAGCTGCTGCATCAGGTGGTCGGCCGCGCCGGGCGCGAGGAGGGACGCGGCTTTGGTTATTTGCAGACGCACCAGCCCGAGCATCCGGTAATGAAAGCGCTCATCCTCGGCGACCGCGAGGCCTTCTATTCGAGCGAGATCGAATTGCGCGAGCACACGCATTATCCGCCGTTCGGCCGGCTCGCCAGCCTTGTCATCAGCGCCAACGACCGCCACGGCGCGGAAAGCTACGGCCGCACGTTGGTCGCGCACGTGCCCAAGAACGATGAGGTGCGCGTGCTCGGTCCGGCGGAGGCGCCGATCGCGGTGGTGCGCGGCCGCCACCGCTTCCGGTTGCTGGTGAAAGCGCCGCGCGCGTTCGATTTGTCCGCCTATCTGCGGGAATGGCTTAGCCGTGCCCCGAAGCCGAAAGGCAATGTGCGGCTCGAGGTGGACGTCGATCCGATGAGTTTTTTGTAGTCGCTACTCCGGCATCTCGTCGTGGTGCACATTTGACTGCAGCAACACACTCGCGGCGGAGGCGAAAATGCAAACAAAGCCGATGGCGTCGTAAAGGCTCGGTCGCTCGCCGACCACGATGGCCGAGCCGATGACGCCGACCACCGGCACCAGCAGCGAGCCGAGCGACGCGGTCGCGGTCGGCAGCCGGTCCGCCACGACGAACCAGAGAAAATACGCGAGCCCCATGCCGATGAAGCCGTTGTAGCCGATCCAGGCCACGACGTTGGTCGGCAGCGGCCACAGCTGCGGCACGCCTTCGAAGATCAGCATGCCGGCCGCCAGCATCAGCCAGCCGAACAGCAATTGCCACGCCGCCGACGTCAACGTGGCGGTGCGGATTTTCGCCCATTTGAGATAGACGGTGCCGGCGGCCCAGCTCCAGGCGCAGGCGAGCGCAATCAAGGCGCCGAGCGGAAATCCCGTGCGCGCCAGCGGCCAGATCAAAATCGCCAGCCCCGCCGCGCACAGTGCGAGCGCGCCGAGCTTCACCGCGTTGAGCTTCTCCTTGAGCACGAAATGCGCGAGCAGCGCCGACCAGATCGGCATGGAATAGGCGATGACGATGGCGCGCGAGGTGGTGCCGTAAATCTGCGCATAGGCGGAGCCGACGCCGAACACCGCCACGTTGAAAAATCCGGCGATCAGGATTTTCACGCGCTCGCTGCGTGGAACGCCCAGGCTGACGCCGGCGATGGCGGCGGCGGCAAACAGCGTCAGGTCGCCGAGACCGATGCCGACCGCGCGCATCGTCCAGGGCGGCAGCGCGGTGAGGATGATGCGGGCGGCGACCCAGTTGAAGCCCCAGGCCAGCCCCATGACCACGACCAGCAGCTTGGCGCTGCCCGCCGCGTCGCGTTGCGCGCTCACTCCGGCATCTCCGCGTGCTGCACGCCCGGCTGCAGCAGTACGCTCGCCGCGGCTGCGAAGATCATGGCGAAGCCGATCATGTCGGGTATCGTCAATCGCTCGTCGAGAAAATACGCTGACGCCGAAACGCCGATGATCGGCACCAGCAGCGAGCCGAGCGAGGCGGTGATGGCCGGCAGCCGGCCGACGATCGACCACCACAGGAAATGTGCGAGCCCCACGCCGAAGACGCCGACAAACAGCACGGCCAGCAGCGTTGCGTTCTGCAGCGGCCATAGATGCGGGCCGCCTTCGAACACGAAGCTGCCGGCGGTGATGAACAAAAGACCGAACAGCAATTGCCAGGCGGCGTTGGCCAGCGGCTCGACTTTGACCTTCACCCATTTGATGTAGACGGTCGCCGCCGACCAGCTCAACGCGCAGCCGAGCGAATAAAACACAAAGGGTGGAAAGCCGGTCGCAAACAGCGGCCATACCAGGATCGTCAGCCCGGCCACGCATAAGCCGAACGCCACCAGCCGCACCGCGTTCAGGCGCTCGCCGAGCACGAAGTGGCTGAGCACAGTGGTCCAGATCGGCATTGAGTAGGTGATGATAATGGCGCGCGAGGTCGCCCCGCTCAATTGCGCGAATCCCGACAGCACCTGGAAGGCCGCCACGTTGAGAAAACCGGCGATCATGACATGCACGTATTCGCCGCGCGGCACCTTCAGATTGCGGCCGGTGATCCAAGCGGCGGCGACCAAGGTTATGGCACCGATGCCGGAACCGGCGACGCGCAGGCTCCACGGCGACACCTCGCGCAGCGCCACCGCCGCCGCGATCCAGTTGAAGCCCCAGGCGAAGGCGAGCAGCACGACCAGCAGCTTGGCCGTGCCGGCGGCGTTGGCTCGGGCGTGCGCGTGCGGCATGTGGCGGCTGGATTCCGGCGGAGCGACGGGGCGCAAGCTATAGTGCAAGCCTGCCGGACGCGAGGTATCCCGGGCATGCAAAATCGCCGCCGCGCGGCTGCGGCAAATGCCTGCGCCAAGCCGCCGTGTTGCACCGCCTTTTGCCCTGTGTTAGCTAGCCCTCGATTTCAGGGGGTTTCCGCGGGCTTCCGCGACGTCCCTGGGAATCGGAATTCCCTCTTGAATTCCAACAGTTTGCGCCGCCGACCCGCGACGGCGTCCGGCCTGTGAACGAGTTAGCAAAACGAGCGTCCCCCTTGGCAGGCGAAGACCCGATCGTTTCCGGCATGGCGGGCCGTTACGCCACCGCCCTGTTCGAGCTGGCGCTCGACAACAAGGCCGTCGATGCGGTCAAGACCGATCTCGAACAATTCGATGCGCTGATCGGCGCTAATCCGGATCTCGCGCGGCTGGTGCGCAGCCCGGTGTTCGGCGCCGACGAGCGGCTCAAGGCGCTGTCGGCTATTCTCGACAAGGCCGGCATCAAGGGGATGGCCGCCAATTTTCTGCGCGTGATCACCGCCAACCGCCGGCTGTTCGCCGTGCGTGACATGATCCGCGGTTTCCGCACGCTGGTTGCCCGCAACCGCGGCGAGGTCACCGCCCAGGTCACCGTCGCCGAGAATCTCAACGACAAGAATATCGAGGCGCTCAAGAGCGCGCTCAAGTCAGTGACCGGCGGCAAGGACATCGATCTCGAGGTCAAGGTCGAGCCCGCCATCATCGGCGGGCTGATCGTCAAGGTCGGCAGCCGCATGATCGACTCATCACTCCGCACCAAGCTGAACGCGATCAAGTTCGCGATGAAAGAGGCCCGCTGATGGATATCCGCGCCGCAGAAATCTCCGCCATCCTGAAAGAGCAGATCGAGAACTTCGGCCAGGAAGCCGAAGTCTCCGAGGTCGGCCAGGTGCTCTCCGTCGGCGACGGCATCGCCCGTGTCTACGGCCTCGATAACGTGCAGGCCGGCGAAATGGTCGAGTTCGAGAACGGCACACGCGGCATGGCGCTCAATCTCGAAATCGACAATGTCGGCATCGTCATCTTCGGCTCCGACCGCGAGATCGCCGAAGGCCAGACCGTCAAACGCACGGGTTCGATCGTCGACGTGCCGGTCGGCAAGGGCCTGCTCGGCCGCGTGGTCGACGCGCTCGGCAATCCCATCGACGGCAAGGGCCCGATCAAGACCGCCGAGCGCAAGCGCGTCGACGTAAAGGCGCCGGGCATCATCCCGCGCAAGTCGGTGCACGAGCCGATGGCCACCGGCCTCAAAGCGATCGACTCGCTGATCCCGATCGGCCGCGGCCAGCGCGAATTGGTCATCGGCGACCGCCAGACCGGCAAGACCGCCATCATCCTCGACACCATCCTCAACCAGAAGCCGCTCAACGCGCAGCCGGATGAGAAGATCAAGCTCTACTGCGTCTATGTCGCGGTCGGGCAGAAGCGCTCGTCAGTCGCGCAGTTCGTCAAGGTGCTGGAGGAGCAGGGCGCGCTCGACTATTCGATCGTGGTCGCGGCCACCGCTTCGGAGCCGGCGCCGATGCAGTTCCTGGCGCCGTTCGCCGGCTGCACCATGGGCGAATATTTCCGCGACAACGGCATGCATGCCGTCATCTTCTACGATGACTTGTCCAAGCAGGCCGTCGCCTACCGCCAGATGTCGCTTCTGCTGCGCCGCCCGCCGGGCCGCGAAGCCTATCCGGGCGACGTGTTCTACCTGCATTCGCGCCTGCTCGAGCGCGCCGCCAAGTTGAATGACGACAATGGCGCGGGCTCCTTGACCGCGCTGCCGGTAATCGAGACGCAAGCCAACGACGTGTCGGCTTACATACCGACCAACGTCATCTCCATCACCGACGGCCAGATCTTCCTGGAGACCGACCTGTTCTATCAGGGCATCCGTCCGGCGGTGAACGTCGGCCTGTCGGTGTCGCGCGTCGGCTCCGCCGCGCAGACCAAGGCGATGAAGAAGGTCGCCGGCAAGATCAAGGGCGAGCTCGCGCAATACCGCGAAATGGCGGCCTTCGCGCAATTCGGCTCGGACCTGGACGCCACCACGCAGCGCCTGCTGGCGCGCGGCGCGCGGCTCACCGAGCTGTTGAAGCAGCCGCAATTCTCGCCGCTCAAGATGGAAGAGCAGGTTTGCGTGATCTGGGCCGGCACCAACGGTTACCTCGACAAGTTCGAGGTGGCGCGCGTGCGCCCGTTCGAGAGCGGGTTGCTGTCGCTGTTGCGCACGAAGCATGCCGATCTGCTCGACAGCATCCGCAAGAGCGGCGACCTCTCCGACGCCGACGCCGCCAAGCTCAAAGGCGCGGTCGAAGGCTACGCCAAGACGTTCACGTAACTCTCTTTTTGCCTCCCCCGCTTGCGGGGGAGGTCGACCGGCCAAAAGGCCGGCCGGGTGGGGGAACTTAATGACGGAATTCGCCCCCTCCCTAACCCTCCCCCGCAGGCGGGGGAGGGGACAGGACCGAGCAAGAGGATAGACAGAGCGACAAATGGCTTCCCTCAAGGACATGCGCGTCCGCATCGCCGCCACTAAGGCGACGCAGAAGATCACCAAGGCCATGCAGATGGTGGCGGCGTCCAAGCTGCGCCGCGCGCAGACCGCGGCGGAAGCGGCGCGTCCCTATGCCGAGCGCATGAGCACGGTGCTGGGCTCGATCGCGTCGGCGGTGGCGGGCAGCGATTCCGCACCCAAGCTGCTCGCCGGTACCGGCAAGGATCAGGTGCATCTGCTCGTGGTCTGCACCGCCGAGCGCGGCCTGTGCGGCCCGTTCAATTCCTCGATCGTGCGGCTTGCGCGCGAGAGGGCGAATGCGCTCGCCGGTCAGAGCAAGGACGTCAAAATTCTCTGCGTCGGCCGCAAGGGCGCCGATCAGCTGCGCCGGCAATACGGCAAGCTGATCATCGAGACCGTCGAATTGCGCGGCGTCAAGCAGATGGGCTTCGAGCAGGCCGAGATGATTTCCAAGAAGATCGTCGCGCTGTTCGACGAAGCCGCCTTCGACGTCTGCACGCTGTTCTTCTCGCGCTTCAAGTCGGTGATCGCGCAGATCCCGACCGCGCAGCAGATCATCCCGCCGGTGTTCGAGAAGGCCGAGACCTCGGCCGCTTATGAATACGAGCCGGAGGAAGAAGAAATTCTCGCCGAGCTGCTGCCGCGGAATTTGTCGGTGCAGGTGTTTCGCGCGCTCCTGGAAAACGCCGCCTCCGAGCAGGGCGCGCGCATGAGCGCGATGGACAATGCCACCCGCAATGCCGGCGAAATGATCCGCAAGCAGACGCTCACTTATAACCGTACCCGCCAAGCGATGATCACGAAAGAGCTGATCGAGATCATCTCCGGCGCCGAGGCGCTCTAGTTCCTTAAACGAGGACGATATGGCCAACACTCCAAACGTAACCGGCAAGATCACCCAGGTCATCGGCGCCGTCGTCGACGTGCAGTTCGAAGGCGATCTGCCGGCGATCCTGAACGCGCTCGAGACCAAGAATCACAGCAACCGGCTGGTGCTGGAAGTCGCCCAGCATCTCGGCGAGTCGACCGTGCGCACCATCGCCATGGACGCCACCGAAGGTCTGGTGCGCGGCCAGAACGTCGCCGATACCGGCGCGCCGATTTCGGTGCCGGTCGGACCCGGCCTGTTGGGACGCATCATCAACGTGATCGGCGATCCGGTCGACGAAGCCGGCCCGGTCAAGGGCGAGACCAAGCGCGCGATTCACCAGGAAGCGCCGACCTACACCGATCAATCCACCGAGGCGCAGATTCTGGTCACCGGCATCAAGGTCGTCGATCTGCTGGCGCCCTATGCCAAAGGCGGCAAGATCGGCCTGTTCGGCGGCGCCGGTGTCGGCAAGACCGTGCTGATCATGGAGTTGATCAACAACGTCGCCAAGGCGCACGGCGGCTATTCGGTGTTCGCCGGCGTCGGCGAACGCACCCGCGAGGGCAACGATCTTTATCACGAGATGATCGAGTCGGGCGTCAACAAGGACCCGCACGAGGGCTCGGTCGAGGGCTCGAAATGCGCGCTGGTCTACGGGCAGATGAACGAGCCGCCGGGCGCCCGCGCCCGTGTCGGCCTGTCCGGGCTGACGGTCGCCGAATATTTCCGCGATCAAGGACAGGACGTCCTGTTCTTCGTCGACAACATCTTCCGCTTTACGCAAGCCGGCTCGGAAGTGTCGGCGCTGCTCGGCCGCATTCCTTCGGCGGTGGGCTATCAGCCGACGCTGGCGACCGACATGGGCGCGCTGCAGGAGCGCATCACGACCACGACAAAGGGCTCGATCACCTCCGTCCAGGCGATCTACGTTCCTGCCGACGACTTGACCGACCCGGCGCCGGCGACGTCCTTCGCGCACTTGGACGCCACCACCGTGCTGTCGCGCGATATCGCCGCCAAGGGCATTTACCCGGCGGTCGATCCGCTCGACTCCACGTCGCGCATGCTGTCGCCGCTGATCGTCGGCGAAGAGCACTACGCGGTGGCGCGGCGCGTGCAGGAGGTGCTGCAGCGCTACAAGGCGTTACAGGACATCATCGCCATTCTGGGCATGGACGAGCTCTCGGAAGAGGACAAATTGGCGGTGGCGCGCGCCCGCAAGATCGAGCGCTTCCTGTCGCAGCCGTTCCACGTCGCCGAAGTGTTCACCGGCTCGCCCGGCAAGC
>Ga0335081_10010218_pt1 | contig 15154 bp, 18 predicted proteins | sample Lox_Sample_35_FD_206713 | JGI IMG/M metagenome (GOLD analysis project Ga0335081, IMG submission 206713) | Soil microbial communities from Loxahatchee National Wildlife Refuge, Florida, United States - Lox_Sample_3.5 | ecosystem: Environmental > Terrestrial > Soil > Wetlands | place: USA...
GCTGCTCGACGAGCCCACCACCGGGCTGGACCCGCAGGCCCGGCACATCGTGTGGGACCGGCTGTTCCGGCTCAAGCAGCGCGGCGTCACCCTCATCCTGACCACCCACTACATGGACGAGGCCGAGCAGCTCTGCGACCGGCTCGTGGTCATGGACGCCGGCCGGATCGTGGCCGAGGGCTCACCGCGCGCGCTGATCGGGCAGTACTCCACCCCAGAGGTCCTCGAGCTCCGTTTCGACCCCGGCGACCACGAGCAGGCGGCCGAGAAGCTCACCGTGCTGCCCGCAGGCACTGCCGAACGGCTGGAAGTCCTCGCCGACCGGGTGCTCGTTTATACCCGGAACGGGGATGAGGCCCTCGCTGCCGTCCGCGGGCTCGGCCTGGAACCGCTCACGTCGCTGGCCCGGCGCAGCACGCTTGAGGACGTGTTCCTCCGGCTGACCGGCCGCCGGCTGGACGACTGATGACCGCCGGCGCCACCCGGGCCGCGCCCGCCGCGCCGCCGCCGGCTGACGGGGCCAACGGGGCCGGCCGGGCCAACGGGGGAGCGCGCTGGTCGTTCGCGCTGCGCGAGTTCCGGTTCTGGCTGACCGACTACCGGCGGACCTGGCGCGGCTCGGTGATCTCCAGCGTCCTGGGCCCGCTGCTCTACCTGGGCGCGATGGGCGCGGGCCTGGGGACGCTGGTGAACCGGCACGCGGGCGGCACCCTCGGCGTCCCTTACCTGGACTTCATCGCGCCGGGGCTGCTGGCCGCGACGGCCATGCAGACCGCATTCGGTGAGGCGCTGTACCCCGTGCTGGGCTCGGTCAAGTGGGTGCAGAACTACTTCGCCGCGGCCGCCAGCCCCCTGCGGCCCGCCGACGTGTTCCGCGGCCACCTGCTGTTCGTCACCCTCCGGCTGGCCATGAACTGTGGCATCTTCCTGGCCCTGATCGCCGCGTTCGGCGCGGTCCGGTCGGCGCTGGCCATCCTGGCCCTGCCCGCGGCGGTGCTGACCGGGCTGGCGTTCGCCCCCGCCCTGATGGGGTGGGCGGTGACCCGGACCCGCGACACCAGCTTCAGCGTGCTCATGCGGTTCCTGATGCTCCCGCTGTTCCTGTTCTCCGGCACGTTCTTCCCGGTCACGCAGCTGCCGGGCTGGCTGCAGCCGGTGGCCTACGTCACCCCGCTGTGGCACGGCGTGGAACTGTGCCGCACGCTCTGCCTCGGCACCACCGACCTGGGCGGCGCAGCCGTGCACGCCGGCTACTTGCTCGCCTTCGCGGCGGCGGGCTGCGTGTTCGCCACGCGGTCCTACCGGAGGCGGCTCAATGAGTAACGCCCCGGCGAGCCTGCGGCTGCCACTGCCCGGCCTGGTCGGCCGGTCGCTGGCCGGCGGCCGGGGAGGTCTTCCGCTCGTCGAGCGGAACGCCCGGGCCTACCGCCACCTCTGGGTCCTCCTGATCACCGGGGTGCTGGAACCGCTGTTCTATCTGCTGTCGGTCAAGGTCGGCCTGGGCGCGCTGGTCGGGCCGGTGACCGGGCCCGGCGGCCGCACGGTCGGGTACACCGAGTTCGTGGCGCCCGCCCTGCTGGCCACGTCCTCGATGAACGGCGCGGTCTACGACTCCACGTTCAACGTGTTCCACAAGCTCAAGTACGCCAAGGTCTACGACGCGGCGCTGGCCACCCCGCTGGGTCCGGGTGACATCGCGCTGGGCGAGATCACCTGGGCGCTCTGCCGCGGCCTGCTCTATGCGATCATGTTCCTGGCCGTGATGGCGGCGCTGGGGCTCGTGCACTCCGGCTGGCTGCTGCTTGCGATCCCGGCCTCGGTCCTCATCGGCTTCGCGTTCGCCGGGCTCGGCATGGCGGCCACCACGTACATGCGCAGCTGGAAGGACTTTGACTTCGTCATTCTGGCCACGCTGCCGATGTTCCTGTTCTCCAGCACCTTTTACCCGCTGAGCGTCTACCCCCGTGCCCTGCAGATCGTGGTGGAGTGCACGCCGCTGTACCAGGCGGTCGCGCTGCTGCGCGGTCTCGCCCTTGGCGACGTGACCCCTTCCATGGTTGGCAACGCCGCCTACCTGGCCGTCCTCGGCCTGTCCGGCCTCTACGTGGCCAGCCGCCGGATCCGCCGCCTGCTCCTGAAGTAGCCGCGCCGCCGCGCTCCCGGCCGTTTCCTCACCGGAACGCGGGGCAGTCCGGTACGGGCCGCTCCGCGGGCAGCAGCCGCGCCGCGGGGCGGCGGACGGGCACAGGAACGAGGCCCGGCCGGTCCCCCCGGCCAATCGGCCATACCGCCCTCGCAACCGGGGCCGCTTGGTCCGCCCGGCTCGCCTGACCCGGCCGGCGCGCCGGCCGCACCGCCCCGCCCAGGGCCAGCGCCGCGAGCGCCATGACCGCCACACCGTACTGCACGGCGGTGGCCAGCAGGTCGCCCTCGTGCACGAGCAGAAACCCGGCGATCACCGCAGGCAGGCCCAGGGCCAGGTAGGAGATCACGTAGACGACGGACAGCACCCCGGCGCGCTGATGCGGCGCCGCCAGCGGCATCACAGAGCGGATCGCGCCCTGGAACCCCGCGCCGAACCCGGCGCCGGCGATCGCCGTCCCCACGAAGAACCCGGCCACCGACCCGGACGTCACCGACAGCAGGGTCAGTCCCACCCCGGCGATCAGCGCGGCGCCCCCGATCAGCGTCAGCGTGCGGGCCTGCTGCTTCTGCAGGACCAGGACCGCCGCCGCGCCGCTGGCGGCCAGCACGGCCAGGGAGAGACCGGCCAGCACGATCGAGCCCGACCCGGAGACCAGCCGGACCAGCGCCGGGCCGAGCGCCCCGTACAGGCCGGCCAGCGCCCACACGGCCACCAGGGCCGGAACGGCCAGCAGCAGCGGCTTCCGCGTCTGCGCGGGCGCCGCGAACGCCGGCCGCAGCGACGCCAGCGCCCCTGGGCTCGGGGTGGACGTCTCGGGCATCAGCGCGACCCCGATGCCCTGCAGCACGAACACGCCCAGCAGTATCAGGAAGACCAGGTGAGTCGGCGCGGGCAGGAACTGCACGACGAGCCCGGAGCCGAGCGCCCCCGACGCCGTCCCGGTGATGGGGGCCACGGCGTTGGCGATCGTCCCCTTGGCCTTGTTCAGGTCGAGCATCCCGGCGCCGATCGCGCCGGCCGCGGCCCCGGTCGACAGGCCCTGAATGATCCGCGCGATCAGCAGCTGCGGCACACCGTCCGCAGTCGTGAACACCACCATGACCGCGGCCTGGATCGCAATGGCGGCCAGCAGCACGGGCCGCCGGCCCACATGGTCCGACAGCGAGCCGACGGTCAGCAGCGCCGCCAGCACGGCCAGGGCGTAGACACCGAAGACCACGGTCGTGGTGATTGGCGAGAAGCCCCACTTTGCGGCGTACACGGCGTACAGCGGTGTGGGCGCGCTGGAGCCCGCGAGGAACGACACGATGACCGACGCCAGCAGATAGAACGCCACAGGACGCGGCAGCCGCCCCCGCCGCCCCGTCCCGCGCTGGCCCGGCCCCTGCTGGTCCGGCCGGCGCCGGTGCACGGCGTGGCTGCCGCTCCGGGCCCGGGTAAGTAGAGCAGTCACTGGAACACGCCTCCCGTTATAAACAGACGGGTCTGTCTACTTGCGATCTCCCCAGACTAGACAGACAGGTCTGGTATTGTCAACTCATGAGCACAGCAACACCTGCGCGAGCGTCCGCCCGCGACCGCCTGCTCGCCGCCGCGGATGAGCTTTTCTACGAAGAGGGCATCCATACCGTCGGCATCGACCGTGTGATCGAGAAGGCCGGCGTGGCCAAGGCCTCGCTCTACAGCACGTTCGGCAGCAAGGACGAGCTGATCCGCGCCTACCTGACCGGCCGTCACCATCGCCGCCGGGGCCGCATCGTGGCGCGACTGGCGACGTACAGCGACCCCCGGGAGCGTCTGCTGGCCGTGTTCGACCTGCAGGGCGAGCAGTTCGCGGAGCCGGGCTTCCATGGCTGCGCGTTTGTCAATGCCACCGCGGAATCCGCCCCCGGCAGCGCTGCGGAGGAGGCCACCGTGGAGTACCGCGGCTGGATGCGGAACCTGTTCGCCGAACTGGCGGCCGCCGCGGGAGCCCCCGGCCCGGACGCCCTCGCCGCCCAGCTCATGCTGCTCTACGACGGCGCGAACATCGCGGCCCGGATCGACGGCAACACCTCCGCCGCGGCCTCGGCTCGCGCGGCCGCCGCCGCTCTCCTGGACGCCGCCCTTCTGGACGCCGCTACCGCCGCCCGCTGACCGGCGCGCCTGACCCTGCGCGGCCATCCAGCCGCGCCGGATCTGGGCAGCGTTTTCAGTGAATAGCCCTGAGAATGCTGCCCACATCTGGCCATAGCCCCTTATCGGGGACAAAAGCCGGCCCTGGCCACGCGTCCTCGGGGGAGGGATCCGGTGGCCGCCGGGAGCAGGGGGCTCCACCCCGGAAGTGGCGTGCGGCGGGTTCCAAGGCTCGCCGTGTAGGCTGCCTGCGATGCCGGAAGAGGAGCCCCGGGGGCTGGACAACGGCGGCACGGAAGCACCGGGCGCTACACGTCCCGGCCCGGTACCCGCGCCCCAGCACACCTCTGCGCACGACCGGTTCTCCGCGCTGAAGCCTTCCGCGCCCAGAGTTTCCCCCACGCCTCTGGAGGCCCCCGCAGCCCCCGCGGGCGCCAGCGTCTCAACGGACGCGACCGGCGCGACTATCTCATCGGGCGCCGAGGTCTCAACGGGCGCTGCTGCCTCAGCCGGGGCCGTCACCCGGCGGGGCCGGTACTGGGCGCCCTACCTGATCGCGAGCCTCGTGTTCGCGGTCTACCTGGTGATCTCGCTGTTCCGGTACCTGCAGCTCGACCCCTCGTCCTGGGACCTGGGCATATTCACCGAACTGGTCAAGCAGTACGCGCATCTGCACGCGCCGGTCGCCGACGTCCGGGGGACGGGCACCAACCTGCTTGGCGACCACTTCTCACCGATCATCGCGCTCATCGCGCCGTTCTTCCTGGCCGCGCCGTCCGCGGTCACGCTGCTGGCCGCGCAGGCCTTCCTCACCGCGGTGTCGGTGCTCCCGGTGACCTGGGCCGCGGCGGAGAAGCTTGGCCGCCGCGCGGGAGCGGCCATCGGCGCGGCGTACGGGTTCTCCTGGGGCCTGCAGCAGATGATCAACTTCGACTTCCACGAGATCGCGTTCGCGGTACCGCTGCTCGCGTTCTCGCTGTCGGCGCTGGTCCGCGGGCGGACCCGGGCGGCGGTGGCCTGGGCGCTGCCGCTGGTGTTCGTCAAGGAGGACCAGGGGTTCACGGTCGCCGCGATCGGCGTCGTCATGATCATCGTCAGCCTGTGGCGCGGCGACCCGGCCGCGGACGAGCACCCGGTAGGCCCCGGGCCAACGGCGACGCTACCCCCAGGGCCTGTGGCGGCTCCCGGGCCTGTGGCGGCCCCGGGGCACACAGACCCCGAGCGCGCGGCACCCCCCGGGCGGACAGGCAGCTCCGGGCGGACCGCGATCCTCGGCGGCGAACTGCTCATCGTGTGGGGGATCGTCTGGTCGGTGCTGGCCATCGGCGTGATCATCCCGCACTTCAACGCGGCACATCATTACCAGTACTGGAGCGACGGCGGCGCGCTCGGTCCCGGCGGCCACTTCTCCGTCGGCGGCACCGTGCGGCAGTTCTTCACCTCCTGGCCGACCAAGCTGCAGACCACGCTGATGCTGCTGCTGCCGACCGTGTGCATCGCGTTGTGGTCGCCGCTCGCCCTGATCGCGCTGCCGTCGATCGTGCTCCGCTTCCTCGGCACAAGCAGCAATTTCTGGGGCACCCAATGGCATTACAACGCCACCGTGATGCCCATCCTCTTCCTCGCCGCGGTCGACGCGATCGTCCGGATACGCCGTACCCGGGCGGCCCGCCCGGACCCAGCGCCGAACGGGCCACGCTGGCGGGACGCGGTGACGGCAACGATCGACCGGCACGGTGCCGCGGCCATGCTGGCCATCGCGGTGGCGCTCGCGTTCCAGTTCCCGGTCAGCGGCCTGTGGAATCCCGCGACCTACCGGCTCGACGCGCACGTGGCCGACGCGAATGCGGCGATGGCGAAGGTCCCGGACGGCGCGACCGTGACCACCACGCTCGACCTGCTCGCCCCGCTCGCCTCGCGCACGGACACGTTGTGGATCGGCAACGCCGGCAACCCGGACACCGACTACATCGTGTTCGACGGGCTCGACAGCGGTTACTCACCCGAGCCCGCGAACGTCCCCGCGTTCGTGGCCAGCCAGCATCCGGGTGTCAGGTACAACCTGATCTACGGCACCGGCGGTGTCTACGTTTTCCGCCGGGGCGGGCCGTAACCGAGGCTGGAGAAAGCGGGTGTGACGCGGGGTACGTAAGGGACCTGCTGGCGGCCGCGCGGAGGGCGCCGTCCCCGCTCTTGCGGCTAACTATGGCGAAGCGCAAGATACTGGCGGGTAGATCGAGCAGACAATGATCGCCCGGATCGTTGAAGCCGGATCGTTGAAGAGGGTGTCCCTGGCCCATGAGCCAAACGAAAGGTACGCACATGTCACAGGAGACACAGCGGATTGCCATCGTGACCGGGGCCGCCCGGGGGATCGGGGCCGGGGTCGCGATCCGGCTGGCCGCCGACGGGATGGCCGTCGGGGTGCTGGACCTTGACGAGGGCAACTGCGCGGATACCGTCGACGCGATCCAGGGCGCGGGCGGCACGGCGCTGGCGGTCGGCGCCGACGTCAGCAAGACGGACCAGGTCGAGGCCGCGGTGGGCCGGGTCGCCGAGGGCCTGCGGGCGCCGACCGTGCTGGTCAACAACGCCGGTCTGCTGCGCGACAACCTGCTGTTCAAGATGTCCGACAACGACTGGGACACGGTCCTGGACGTCCACCTCAAGGGCAGCTTCCTGATGTCGCGGGCGTGCCAGAAGTACATGGTCGAGGCCAAGTTCGGCCGGATCGTGAACACCTCCTCCTCCTCGGCGCTGGGCAACCGCGGTCAGGCGAACTACTCGGCGGCCAAGGCGGGCCTGCAGGGTTTCACCAAGACGCTGGCCAAGGAACTGGGCCCGTTCGGCATCACCGCGAACAGCGTCGCGCCCGGTTTCATCGCCACCGACATGACGGCGGCGACCGCGGCCCGGGTCAAGATGTCGTTCGAGGACTTCAAGGCGGCGGCCGCAGCGCAGATCCCGGTGCGCAGGGTCGGTGCGCCGGAGGACGTCGCGCACACCGTTTCGTTCCTGGTCAGCGAGGGCGCCGGGTTCGTGTCGGGGCAGGTCATCTACGTGGCGGGCGGCCCCCTGTGCTAAGGGGTGCCGAGCTCACGGCGGGGGACATCCGCGATCGCGTCCACCAGTTCCTGGCCACCAACGACCCGGTCGCCATGCCCAGGCTGGATTTCCTGCATGCCCGCTTCGACGCCGGGCTGGCCTGGGTGCACTACCCGGTCGGCCTCGGTGGCCTGGGCGCGCCGCGGGCGCTCCAGGCCGTCGCTGATCAGGAGTTCGCGGCGGCTGGTGCGCCCGACAACAACCCGGGCCTCAACCCCATCGGGCTAGGCATGGCGGCCCCGACGATCCTGGCGTTCGCCACCGACGCGCAGCGCAAGCGCTGGCTGCGGCCGCTGTGGGTCGGCGAGGAGACCTGGTGCCAGCTGTTCAGCGAGCCCGGCGCCGGCAGCGACCTCGCCTCGCTCGCGACCCGCGCGGTCCGCGAGCCGGGCGGCGGCTGGATCGTTTCCGGGCAGAAGGTATGGACCTCGCTGGCGCACCAGGCCCGCTGGGCCATCCTGGTCGCCCGTACCGACCCTGACGTGCCGAAGCACCGCGGCCTGAGTTACTTCGCCCTCAACATGACCGCGCCCGGGGTCGAGGTCCGCCCGCTGCGCCAGCTCACCGGCGAGGCCGAGTTCAACGAGGTCTTCCTGACCGACGCGCGGATCCCGGACGCGGACCGGATCGGCGAGGTCGGCGACGGCTGGAAGGTCGCCCAGGGCACGCTGATGAACGAGCGCGTGGCCATCGGCGGCTTCGCGATGCCACGCGAGGGCGGCATGATCGGCGGGGCGGCCCGGGCCTGGCGCGAGCACCCAGAGCGGCGCACGCCGGGCCTGCACGACCGGCTGCTGCGGTTGTGGGCCGAGGCCGAGATCGCCCGGCTGGCGGGACTGCGGATGCGCCAGCAGCTCGCGGCGGGCCACCCCGGCCCGGAAGGCTCCGCCGCGAAGATCGTTTTCGCCCGCCTCAACCAGGAGATCTCGGGGTTCGAGGTCGAGCTGGCGGGGCCCGACGGCCTGCGTTACGACGACTGGACCATGCGCCAGCCCCTGCACGCGGACTTCTTCGGCCGCGTGCCCGGCTACCGCTACCTGCGCGCGAGGGGTAACTCGATCGAGGGCGGCACCTCGGAGATCCTGCGCAACATCATCGCCGAACGTGTGCTCGGGCTGCCGCCGGAGCCGCGCGTGGACAAAGACGTGCCATGGAAGGATCTGCCGCGATGAGTATCGCCGAGGCTGAAGCCGCGGGTAGGCCTGGCCAGCGTGCGCCCGACCTGCTTTATAGCGAAACGGAACGGGAGTTGTCGGACAGCCTGCGCTCTCTGCTCGCCGCCCGATGCCGTCCGGACGACCTGCTGGCCCGGCTGGGCGGCCCCGAACCGTACGACACCGGCCTGTGGCGGGCCATCGCCGCGGACATGGGCTGCGCCGGGCTGCTCGTCGCCGAGGAACAGGACGGTGCCGGGGCCTCCTTCCGTGAGGCGGCGACCGTCGCGGAGGAGCTGGGCGGCGCCGTGGCGCCGGTCCCCTATATCGGCAGCGCCGTGGTCGCCACGACGGCGCTGCTGGCTGCGGGGGACGACACGAGGATGCGCGAACTGGCCCGCGGGGACGTCACCGCGGCGCTGGCCGTCGGTTTCCAGACCGGGCCCGGTGCGGCGTTCCCGCTGACCGCGCGGGTCGCCGGGCCGCAGCCCGGCGACGGCCGGTACGGCATGGCCCGGCTGCGCGGCCGGATCCAGGGGGTGGCCGACGCGCTGTCCGCCGACCTGCTGGTCGTGCCGGCCGACGCGGTGCCGCACGGCCTGTACCTGGTCGGTGCGGACGCCGAGGGCGTACGGCGCACGCCGGTCCTCTCGCTGGACATGACCCGCCAGCTATGCGACATCGAGTTCGACGACGCCCCGGCCCAGCCGCTGGTACCCGGCCCGGAGGCCGACCGCGCGCTGCAGGCGGCCCTGTCCGCCGGTGCGGCCGCGCTCGCCGCCGAGCAGCTCGGGATCGCGGAGAAGTGCCTGGAAATGACCGTCGCCTACGTAAAGGAACGGCGCCAGTTCGCCCGCCCGGTCGGCTCGTTCCAGGCGCTGAAGCACCGCCTCGCCGACCTGTGGGTCGGTCTGACCCAGGCGCGGGCCGCCGCCCGCTATGCCGCCGCGTGCCTGGCCGACCGGGACGGTGACGCGCCGCTTGCCGTCGTGCTGGCCAAGTCCTACTGCGGCGACCTGGCCGTCCGGGCCGCCGAGGAGTGCGTGCAGATGCACGGCGGGATCGGGTTCACCTGGGAACATCCGGCTCATCTGTACCTGAAGCGGGCCAAGGCCGACTCGATCGCGTTCGGCACGTCCGACGCCCACCGGGCGTACCTGGCGCGGCTGGCCGACCTGCCCAGCGTGTAGGGGCGCGTCGGAGGTGCTGACGCCGGACGCGCAAAGGGGGTCAAACCGGGCAGTGCAAAACCTGGACGATGCCGCTCACGAGGCCCTACGATGACGGGCACGGCCGCGGCCAGCCGCGTGCTGTCCGGTAGCTTTACCGCATCGTGGCTGGCTCGCGCGTCGGCATCCGCTGTTCTCGCCGCGCCTGGCGTCACCGAAGGGCAGGGGTGGACGAACTAAAGATCTCCGTGACGGCGGGCCCGGCCCACACGCTGGTCACGGTGGCCGGCGAGTGCGACCTTAATACCGGCCGTCAGCTGCGGGACGTCCTGACCTCGGAGGTCACGCGGGGCGTACGCCGCCTCATCCTCGACCTGTCCGAGCTCACGTTCATGGACTCCGCCGGCATGCAGGTCCTGCTCGGCATCCGGACGGTGCTGACCGTCCGCGGCGGCACGCTGGCCCTGGTGTCCCCGCAGCCGGTGGTGGCGCGGATCCTTGAGCTGACCGGCGCCGACCAGGTGATCCCGATCTTCGATTCCCTCCGCGACGCCCAGACCGCCGACTGAGCCGGCGCCAGGTGAGCCGCCGTGACGTCATCACGGGCACGCTCCTGAGGCGGGGTTGCCGCCCCTGATCACTGCGTGCGGCCGACGCCGCCCCATACCCAGGCTGGGCTCCTGGCCTCGATCTCGCTGCGCGGCCGCCATTGGGGGCGGTGACGACGCCCGGCGCGAGCAGGTCGAGGCCGTCGAAGAACCGGGTGACCTGCTGGCGGTAAGCGAGTCCGTCAACGGAGTCCACGGGGTGGCGTGCCGGGTGCCGGGGGGCACGATGGATCCGGCCGCTCGCCGCGGCCAGGTATTCCCGGGGAACCGGTTGACGATGGAGGCGCCCGTGCCGCCCGCCGTGACGATGACAACCCATAGTTGACATGACAACTAGGGGTTGTCATAGTGGCGGGCATGAGCAAACAGATTGAATCCCAGGCCCACGCGGAGATGCTGGCCAAGCTGAAGGAGGTCAGGGCCGCCGCCCTGGAGCACACGCGGATCGCGCGCGAGCTAGCCCGTGAGCGCAGGCAGATCATCGACGCCATGCTGGCCGAGGGTTTCTCCCAGGCCGACCTGGCCCGGGAGCTGGGCGTGACCCGCCAGGCGATCCAGAAGATGATCGCGGTCGGCCAGGACCAGCCACGGCGGTGAACCGCACGGCGTGCTCTACGAGGTCAGCCCGTTCATGGGCGGTAACTCCGTCGCGAACCACTACGCGGCCGCGCCGATCCAGGTCGCTCGGGTGTGCGCCATGGATCTGCCTGAGCCGCACGCGGACGCCGCGGAGGAAGCCCCGGATCAGGGCCTGCCCGCGGCCGCCCCGCCAGGCTGCCTCCGTCAGTAGGCTAGCGGCATGCGTATTGTGATCGCCGGCGGCCACGGCAAGATCGCGCTGCTGTTGGAACGCCTCCTCGCCGGGCGCGGTGACCAGGCTGTCGCGCTGGTCAGGAACCCGGCCCACGTCGCCGACGTGCAGAAGGCCGGCGCCGAGGCCGTCGTCTGTGATCTGGAAACGGCCACGGCCCAGGAAGTCGCCGGACTCCTTGCCGGCGCCGACGCGGTGGTCTTCGCGGCCGGCGCCGGGCCGGGCAGTGGCGCCGCGCGCAAGGACTCCGTTGACCGGGCGGCTTCCGTGCTGATGGCCGACGCCGCCGGGCGGGCCGGGGTGGGCAGGTTCGTGCAGATTTCCTCAATGGGAGCCGGTCAGCCGCCGCAACCCGGCTCGGACGAGGTCTGGGCGGCCTACATCACGGCGAAGACCGCGGCCGAGGACGACCTGCGCGCACGTGCCCTGGACTGGACCATCCTGCGCCCGGGCGGCCTCACCGACGCGCCGGCCACGGGCCGGGTCCGGCTCGCCGCCCCGCCGGTACCGCGCGGTACGGTTCCCCGCGCCGACGTCACCGCGGTCATCGCCGCCCTGCTCGACGACCCGGGTACCCGGCATCAGACGCTTGAGCTGATCAGCGGGGACACGCCGGTCGAGGTGGCCGTGCACACTATCTCCTCCTGACGGGGCCGGCCCCCGTCGGGCCGTGCGCTCCTGGCTCCGGGCCGCGCCAGCCCCCGTCGGGCCGTGCGCCCGTCAGACCGTGCGCCCCCGGCGCCGGGGCCCGGTCGGGCAACGCCGTCACGACGCACGGCCGGGCAGCGAGCCGCCCCGAGGCTGGGCCGTCAGGTAGCGAGCGCGGCGGCGAGGACGGCGATGAGCAGGGTGAACCAGCCGAGCGCCATGGCCACCACCGCGACGTCCATGCCCCGCTCGCCGGTCCGCCGGATCTGCCGGCGCGCCCGGTGCCCCACCACGATGGCCGGGACGGCGGTGAGCCCCGCGCTCAGCGGCCCTGCAATCGCGCAAGCCAGGGCAACGACGGCCAGCCGGCTCAGCCGCGGGAACGGGGGAGTGACGGGATGCGCGGGCAGCCGCCCGAACGGGCCCACCGGCAGGTCGGCGGTGAGCGCCATCAGCTCGGCGAAGAAACGCGAGACCAGGACCTGCCCGACCCGCAGGTCCAGTTCCTCTTTGGTCAGCCTGCCCTCGACGAACGATGCCTTGACGACTTCGAGCGAGCGCTCCCGGTCCGCGGTCGATGCGCGCATGCACGCGTAACTCTCGGCGGCCATCCGTCAACCCGGGCTGATCGTCATCGGGGCCTCCGTTGCGACGGCAAATCCCAGCATAACGTGACAGCCGCCGATCTCGTCATGAGCTGCGGGTGAGCGCCATTCGCCCGGCCGCAACGGCGGCCGCCACAAGCGCAGCAGGTGCCCCTGGGCCGCCAGCTCGCGCGAGCGCGCGCTCTCGCGGGTACGGATGTCCTGAACGGCCGCGTCCAAGGTCCCCTCCGGGACGTGTGTGGTCATCGTGACGAGATATTCCATAACGAGCGCCTCCAAGGCCGGCATCGTGGAAGTGCCGGCGAAGCCGCGATGTGCCCGGCGTCATTCGGCCAGGTCGGTCGGGTAGCTGACATCGATCTCTGTGATCGTCACCGGAAAGTCGCGCTGGTTGTTGGTGATGAAGCGGTCAGCACCCGTGCTCACCGCAGTAGCCAGGTGGGTAGCGTCTGCGGCTTTTAGCCTGTACCTGCTGGCCAGGGCGGTCGCCAGCTCGGCGGTAGCCCGGTCCACTGGACGCAGGTCCAACCTTGCCAGCAGCCCAGCAAGGATGCGGATCTCATCGGTGGCGCCTTCGCGCAACGGCTTGCTGAGTATCTCCGGCATCAGCAGGACCGAACCAATGCCCGCCGTCGTGGCCGGTTCGGCCGAGCGGAACAGGGTTGCTACCCGCTCGCCCAACGTGTGACCGGGCACAGCGGCATAGATGAGCGCGTCAGCGTCGAAGGCATCCATCACCGAGTGTCCCGGCCGGCCCTGATCTCGCCGATCAACTCCTCGGCACGTTGCGATGTCAGGCCAGGGCCCTCTGGCAGAGCGGTAGCCGCCGCCTCGGCGAGCAGCTCATGAATCCGGTCCGCGTCATTCAGCGCGGCATGCGCACGGCGGCTTCGCAGCGCGTCGGGCCGTACCAGGACCGCGACAGGCCGGCCGTAGCGGGTGATCGTGATTTCCTCGCCATCCTCGACGCGGGACAGCAATTCGGGCAGCGCGGCCCGCGCCTCAGAAACGGTCATCGACGTCATGACCAAATTGTACTTTCATGTACACGGACGTACAACTATGCCTTGTGCGCATCCGCAGCACCAGGCGTTGGGAGCAACGAGGGAGGGGGCGTGGGGCGGAAGGCGATGCGGGAAGGGTCGTGGGGAGGGGGCGCGGGAGTGGGCCGCCTGGTCAGGGAAGCTCGCCGGCGAGGTCGCCGTGGCCGGCTTCGGATTCGGCCTCGGCCAGGGCCTGCCGGATGTGCGTGAGGTCGGCGGCGGAGTAGCGACGGGACAGGTCGATGAGCATGAACCGGCAGGCCCACGCGCGGGCGCCCGCCGGGACCGTGTCCAGGGCCGCCGCCTCGGTCCACCCGGCGGCCAGCGCCTGAAATAGCGGTGACGCGTGCTGGGCGCGGGCGAGTGGATCGAGGTTCAGGATGGCCCAGCTGCGCGCGCGGTCCAGGACCGGGGGACCGGCCGCGGCGTTAGCCCAGTCCAGCACGCCCGTCAGCGCACCCTCCCTATTGACCAGCAGGTTCAACGGATGCAGGTCCAGGTGCAGGAGCCGCGCGGGGCGGCCGCCGCGTAGGTCTTCCGGCGCGCCGGGCGCGGCGCGCAGGCCGTCCGGCGCGGGCACGCCGGCCAGCAGGGCGTGCACGGAACCACAGGCGCGGCCCGCGACCCGGGCCAGAGCTGGTCCTTTCCTGGCCAGCTCCGCGGCGGGGCGGCCGGGCAGGCGTTCGAGGAGCACGGCGGTATGGTCGCCCACGTCCGTCCGGCCAATGATCCGGGGCACCGGGACGACGGCGGCGGCCGCCGTGGCGGCGAGCAGTTCCCGGTCCAGGACACGGCGGCGTCCGGCCCGCAGGATGTACGGCCCAGCCCCCCAGCTGGAGCCGGACGCGCCGCCCAGGCTGCGCAGCCGGGCCGGGTCGAGCCCGAACGCCGCGGCCGCCTGGGCGACCACCCCGGGCAGCTCGGTCATCCCCGCATCGTGCCACATCCGCCCCGCCCCGCCCACCCTGCAGCGGGCAGAGTTCCCGCGGCATCTGCGCGGAACTCTGCCCACCCCGGGCCGGGACGTGCCATTTCCCGGGCACGATGGGCAGTTTCTGCGAGCAATGGGCTTCCGCGCGCCATTCGGGCCGTGGGCCTCCGGGCGGCTCCGCGTGGGGACGTGCCGGGTATAAAGATTGGGACGCTTCGGGCATAAGGTTGGACAATTGACGCGCGGCGCCGGGATGGTCGGCGGCAGGCCAGGTGGCATTGGTGCCATTGGCATGCCACCACAGGATCCGGCCATTCGTCCAGACGGTGATCCCGGCCGCAACGGACAGTACAGCGAACCGTCGGCAGGAGGCGCCGTACAGGCGCGTCAGCCCGCGCTCCCGGAGCTGGGCGGCCGGCGCGTCCGGCACCTCGGCCGGGCGCTGGCGTGGCGGGAACGCCGCCGGTGCAGGCAGTAACGGCGCCATCATCGCGCCGGGCAGCCGCTCACGACGCGGGCCCGGCCGGGCCCGCGGGGGCGTCGCGGGGGACCGGGCAGGCGGCGTAGTCGGCGGTGAGCGCCGCGCGCAGTTCGTCCGGGCCCGCGGCGACTAAAGCGCGGCCGTTATCCAGCCGTTTAGCGACCCAGCCGGCCCGGGTGACCGCAATATCGTACGCTTCGCCCCATTGCCAGCTGAGATTATCCAGGGCGATCCGCATCGTTGCCGTGAGTGTCATCGCGGCCATCTCCCGTGTCCGTCCGCTCCGCGCGATCTGGTCCCGAGTCAAACACTGGGTGCATCAATGCGCAACCTTTTTA
>Ga0335081_10010220_pt1 | contig 15153 bp, 14 predicted proteins | sample Lox_Sample_35_FD_206713 | JGI IMG/M metagenome (GOLD analysis project Ga0335081, IMG submission 206713) | Soil microbial communities from Loxahatchee National Wildlife Refuge, Florida, United States - Lox_Sample_3.5 | ecosystem: Environmental > Terrestrial > Soil > Wetlands | place: USA...
TCGTCACCGATCACGAAGTCGTACGCGAAGGCGCCGAACGCGCGGATCCTGCCCATATCAGCTCACCTCGGCCACGGCGGCATGGGCCAGGTCGGCCTCGTCCGGGCCCGTTGGCCTGTGCCGCATCACCACGGCGAGGCCGAGCGCGAACAGCAGGACGGCTGGGATGAGCGCCAGCAGCGCCGCGTCGGAACCGGGCCAGTGCGCTCCGGCGCCCTCGGCGCCCCAGAAGGTGCCGAAGGAGGTCAGCAGCACGCCGACCACGAACTTCATCGTGTTCTCCGGCACCCGAGCGAGCGGCGCCCTGATCGCGACCCCGGCCAGCGCGATGAGGATCACCGCGCATGCGGCGGCGAGCGCGGCAAGCGGAATGTCGCGTGCGTTGCTGCCGAAGGTCAGCACGATGAACACGACCTCCAGGCCCTCAAGCAGCACGCCCTTGAACGACAGCGTGAACGCGTACAGATCGGGGACCATGCCGCTGCGGCGCGAAGGCGCGGCCTGCGCCGCGCTCATCTGCTTTCGGTAGATCTCCTCCTCGTCATGCAGGGCCTTGTGCCCGCTGGCACGCAGGATCGCCTTGCGCAGCCACTGCAGCCCGAACACCAGCAGCAGGGCCCCGACGAACAGCCGCAGCGCCTGCAGCGGCAGCGCGCTGACCGCCGGCCCTAGGGCCGCGGTGATCACCGCGAGCAGCGCTATCCCGGACAGCACGCCGAGGCCGGCCGACCGCCAGTCCCTGGCGGTGCCCGCGGCCAGCACGATCGTGGTCGCCTCGACCGCCTCCACCGCGCAGGCAAGGAACACCGCGATGAACAACGCTCCGGCGCCCACGGCGTACCTCCCGTTCTGTCCCTACCATTGTAACAGCGGTGATGTTCGGCACATCACGGGAGTTAGAAGGGTGTCGCCGCCGCCTCCCGCCAGCCGATGACAACGGTGGCGCCGAGCTCCGCGTCAGCGGCCAGCCGGACCGCGAGGCCAGCGGTGCTGAAGGCCGCCGCGGCGGCCTGCGCCTGCTCCGCGCTCACCTCGATCAGCAGGTGGCCGTCGGCCGCCAGCCAGCGCGGTGCCCCGGCCGCGACGCGGCGCAGGACGTCGAGGCCGTCGGCCCCGCCGTCCAGCGCCCGCCGCGGCTCATGCAGCCTGGCCTCGGGCGGAAGGTAGGCCACCTGCGCCGATGGGACGTACGGCACGTTCGCCACCACGACGCCGACCCGGCCGCGCAGCCCGACCGGCAGCGGGCCGAACAGGTCACCGCAGTAGACGCGGCCGCCCGATGGCGCCACGTTGCGCCGTGCGCAGGCGGCCGCGGCCCGGTCGATGTCTACGGCGTGCAGCTCGGCGCCACCTGCCAGCGAAGTCACCGCCAGGCCCACCGCCCCCGAACCGCAAGCCAGGTCGACCACCACCGCCCCCGGCCTGGCCAGCGCCGCGGCCTCGCGCGCGAGCAGCTCGGTCCGCCGCCTCGGCACGAAGACTCCCGGGTCGACCGCTACCCTTAGCCCGCAGAACTCGGCCCAGCCGAGTACGTGCTCGAGCGGCAGGCCGCCAGCCCGGCGGCGCACCATGTCGCCGAGCTCGGCTGGAGCGGCTGCGGCCGCGGCCAGCAGGGCCGCCTCGTCCTCGGCGAACACGCAGCCTGCCGTCCGGAGCGCACCGGCGATGGCGGCCAGGTCCGGCCCCGGGCCAGATCCCGGGCCGGACGGCCGGTCGGGAACCGGGTCAGCGGCAGATGTCGACATGTAGGCCTTTCGGCTCGGAGCGGCCATCCGGGCGGTCGTCGGCGGGCCCGGCCGGGCGGCGGTTGCCCCCGGTGTCGTTGCTGCGGAGGACTAGGCTCAGACCCGTGACAGCAACCATTCGGACCACGACCAGTGCGGCGCGCGAGGTGCGCTCCGATGCCATTATCGTCGCGCTCATCCAGGGGCCCGACGGACCGCAGCTCGCCGCGGGCGCGCAGGACGTCGACGACGCCCTGGGCGGCACCCTGATCGAGACGCTGACCGCGCTCGGCGCCACCGGCGGGCCCGAGGAGGTCACCAGGACCGTGTCGGCCGGCCGGCTCGCCGCGCCGCTGATCGCGGCCGTCGGCCTCGGGCCAGCGGCGGCCGGCCCGGACGCCGAGACGCTGCGGCGCTGTGCAGGCGCCGCGGTCCGCTCACTGAGTAAGGGAGCGGTGCGCACGATCGCGCTCGCGATGCCCGCGGGCGACGCCCGGTCAGCCGAGGCCGTGGCCTTCGGCGCGCTGCTCGGCGGCTACTCCTTCGGCCGGTACCGCAACCGCGGCAAGGATGGTCCGGGGCTCGAGCTCATGCTGCTGGCGGACGGCGATCACGTCGCGCAGGCCGTCGCCGGGGCCGAGGTGCTCGCCACGGCCGTCGCGCTGGTCAGGGACATGGTCAACACCAGCCCGTCGCACCTGTACCCGGAGGTCTTCGCGGCCGAGGCCGGCAAGGTCGCGGCCGAGGCCGGGCTGGAGATCGAGATGCTCGACGACGCCGCGCTGCGGGCCGAGGGCTACGGCGGGATCACCGGCGTCGGGCAAGGTTCGGTGCACCCGCCGCGGCTGGTCAGGCTGGTCTACCGGCACCCGGAGGCGACCAGGACGGTCGTCTTCGCTGGCAAGGGAATCACGTTCGACTCGGGCGGCCTGTCGCTGAAGCAGCCCAAGGGCATGGAGACCATGAAGTGCGACATGAGCGGCGCGGCCGCCGTGCTCGCGGCCCTGCAGGCCATCGCCGCGCTGCGGATCGCGGTCAACGCCGTCGGCTATCTGCCGCTGGCCGAGAACATGCCGGGCGCCGGCGCGCAGCGGCCGTCCGACGTGATCACGATCTATGGCGGCACAACCGTCGAGGTACTGAACACCGACGCCGAGGGCCGCCTGGTTCTGGCCGACGCGCTGGCCAGGTCCGGCGAGGACTCCCCCGACCTGCTCATCGACGTGGCGACGCTGACCGGCGCGCAGGTGGTCGCGCTCGGCAACCGGATCGGCGCGGTGATGTCCAACGACGACGCGGTCAGGGATGGCGTGACCGACGCGGCCCGGCGGGCGGGCGAGGCCATGTGGCCGATGCCGCTGCCCGACGAGCTGCGCAAGGGCCTGGACTCCAAGGTCGCCGACCTGGCCAACGTGGCCGGCGAGCGGGACGGCGGGATGCTGGTGGCCGGCCTGTTCCTGCGGGAATTCGTACCCGACGGCGTGCGTTGGGCGCATCTGGACATCGCCGGCCCGGCCTTCCACGAGGGTGAGCCGTACGGCTACACGGCCAAGGGCGGTACCGGGTTCGCCGTGCGCACGCTGGTGCAGGTCGCCCAGGACGTAGCCGGCGGCGGGCTGTGACACAGCGGTGCGACGGGAGCAAGGGAGCGACTGGTGACCCAGGCCGATAGCTACGACCTCGTCATACTCGGCGGCGGCAGCGGCGGGTACGCCTGCGCGCTGCGTGCCGCCGAGCTCGGCAAGCGGGTCGTGCTGATCGAGAAGGACAAGGTCGGCGGGACGTGCCTGCATCGCGGATGCATCCCGACCAAGGCGCTGCTGCACGCGGCCGAGGTCGCCGACCACGCCAGGGACGCCGCCTCGGTCGGCGTGCTGACCACCTTCGACGGCATCGACATGGCGGGGGTCAACGGATACAAGGACAAGGTCGTCGACCGGCTGTGGAAGGGCCTGCAGTCGACGCTGGCCTACCGCAAGGTCGACATGGTCCACGGCGACGGCCGGCTGGTGTCACCCACCGCCGTGGCGGTCGGCGACACGGTGTACTCCGGCGAGCACGTCGTGCTGGCCACCGGGTCCGAGCCACGCTCGCTGCCCGGGCTGCAGATCGACGGAGTCCGGGTGATCACCAGCGACCAGGCGCTCACCCTGGACCGGGTGCCCGCCTCGGCGGTCATTCTCGGCGGCGGCGTCATCGGCGTGGAGTTCGCCAGCGTGTGGCACTCGTTCGGCGCGGACGTGACGATCGTGGAGATGCTGCCGCACCTGCTGCCGCCCGAGGAGGACTCGAGCGCCAAGCTGCTTGAGCGCGCGTTCCGCAAGCGCGGCATCAAGTTCCACACCGGCGTGCGGTTCGGCGCGGTCAAGGAGACCGAAACCGGCGTGAGCGTGACGCTGGAGAACGGCACCACGCTTGAGGCCGAGCTGCTGCTGGTGGCGGTGGGCCGCGGCCCGGTCTCGGCAGGTCTTGGCTATGACGAGGCGGGCGTCGCGATGGACCGCGGGTTCGTCCTAGTGGACGAGTACTGGCGGACCAGCGTCCCGACCATCTCGGCGGTCGGCGACCTCACCCCGGGCCCGCAGCTCGCCCACGTCGGGTTCGCCGAGGGCATCGGCGTGGCCGAGCGCGTGGCCGGCCTGCGGGTCACCCCAATCGACTACGACGGGGTGCCCAGGGTGACGTACAGCGACCCCGAGGTCGCCTCGGTCGGCATCACCTCGGCCATGGCGGCCGAGCGCGGGATCGAGATCGTCGAGGTCACGTACAACCTCGGCGGCAATGGCAAGAGCGTGATCCTCGGGACCGCGGGCGCGGCCAAGATGATCGCGGAGGCCGGCGGCGGGCCGGTGCTCGGCCTGCACCTGGTGGGCGCCAGGGCCGGCGAGCTGATCGCCGAGGGACAGCTGATCTACAACTGGGAGGCCGTGCCCGCCGACCTCGCTCAGCTCATCCACCCGCATCCGACCCAGTCGGAGGCGATCGGCGAGGCGGCCCTCGCACTGGCCGGTAAACCATTGCACTTCCATTCCTGATCGAAGGAGTCAGCGCAAGCCATGTCGGTCTCCGTATCCATGCCGCAGCTCGGTGAGAGCGTCACCGAGGGCACCGTCACCCGGTGGCTGAAGCGCGAGGGTGACTACGTCCACGCCGACGAGCCGCTGCTTGAGGTCTCCACCGACAAGGTGGACACCGAGATACCGTCGCCCGTCTCGGGCATCCTGCGCGGTATCAGCGTGGCCGAGGACGAGACCGTCGCCGTGGGCGCCGAGCTTGCCGTCATCGACGAGGACGGCGCCGCGGGCGGCTCGACCGGCGCCGGGCTGGCCGAGCCCGCCTACGCCGAGCCCGCACAGGCCGAACCGGCGCCCGCAGAGGCGACGCCGGCCGAGTCGGCACCGGCCGAGGAGCCCATCCCCGCATTTGGCGCAGGTCCCGGCTATGGCCAGCCCGCCTACCAGGCGTACCAGCCGCCGCAGCCCGTCGCCGAGCCGGCCGGGGACGCGGCCTACCAGCCGCCGTCGAATGGCTACGAGAACCCGCCGTTCGCCGAGCCTGCGGCACCGCCTGCGCCAGCCGGGTACCAGCCGCCCGGGTACCAGCCGCCCGGCTACACCGAGCCCGGCTTCCAGTCCTACCAGCCGCCGGCCGAACCAGCGCCGGGCTACCAGGCGCCGGCCGAACCCGCGCAGGGCTACCAGGCGCCGGCCGAACCCGCGCAGGGCTACCAGCCGCCGCAGCCGCCCGCAGCGTCTGCCGCCGCCCCGCCGCCCCCACCCGCGCAGACGGCACCTGCGGGCGCTGGCGACAGCCCGTATGTGACGCCGCTGGTCAGGAAGCTCGCGACCGAGCACGACATTGACCTCGGCTCGATCAGCGGCACCGGCGTCGGCGGGCGGATCCGCAAGCAGGACGTGCTCGACGCGGCCAGGGAACGGCACGGCGGTCAGGCGCCTGCCGCCGCGTCGCCGGCCGCGGCCCAGGCCGGGCCTGCCATCACCGGGGCCGTCACGGCGCCCCCCGCTGCCGGCCCTCCTGCGCCGGTCGCGCCTACTGCTCCTGCTGCCTCGCCCGCCCCTGCCGTGGCTCCCCCGGTGGCGCCGGCGCCAGCGGTCCAGCCCGCGATCGCCCAGCCGGCCGCGGCCGCGCCGCCCCCGCCGGCCGCCCCGGCCTGGCCGAGCGGCGGGGCGATCGGCAGGGCGAGGCCTCCCGCGCCGCCTCCGTCCAGCCTGCGCGGCACGACCGAGCGCCTGTCACGGCCCCGCCAGGTGATCGCGCAGCGGATGGTGGAGTCGCTGCAGATCTCGGCCCAGCTGACCACGGTGGTCGAGGCCGACGTGACGGCGATCGCCAGGCTGCGCGAGCGCACCAAGTCCGCGTTCGAGGCGAGAGAAGGGGTCAGGCTTTCGTTCCTGCCGTTCTTCGCTCTTGCCACGGTGGAGGCGCTCAAGCTGCATCCGAAGCTGAACGCGAGCATCGATGCCACGGCGGGCACGGTGACCTATCACGACGCCGAGCACCTCGGCATCGCGGTCGACACCGAGCGGGGGCTGATGGTCCCGGTGATCAGGAACGCCGGGGATCTGAACATCGGCGGGCTGGCACGCAAGATCGCCGACCTTGCCGAGCGCACCAGGGCCGGCCAGGTGAGCCCGGACGACCTCACCGGCGGCACCTTCACCCTGACCAATACCGGCAGCCGCGGCGCGCTGTTCGACACGCCCATTATCAACCAGCCCCAGGTCGCGATCCTCGGCACGGGCACGGTCAGCAAGCGCGCCGTTGTGCTCGAAGATCCCGAGCTCGGCGAGGTGATCACGGTCAGGTCGGTCGTCTACCTGGCGCTCACCTACGACCACCGGCTGGTCGACGGCGCGGACGCGGCGAGGTTCCTGGGCACCATCAAGGACAGGCTGGAGGAGGGCAGGTTCGAGGCGGAGCTCGGCGGGTAGGGCCACGCTATGCGTGTCGCCGTGTCCGGCGCCTCCGGCCTGATCGGCTCGGCGCTGACCGCGAGCCTGCGGGCCGACGGCGCCGACGTGGCGAGGCTGGTCCGCCGGGCACCTAGCGCGCCTGACGAGATTGGCTGGGACCCAGGTCCTGGCGGAGCGGGCCTTGACCCGGCCGCGCTGCGCGGAGTTGACGCGGTGGTGCACCTGTCCGGAGCGCCGATCGCTGAGGGCCGCTGGACCCAGGCACGCAAGGCCATGCTGCGGGCCAGCCGGATCGATTCGACCGCGGCCCTGGTCAGGGCCATGACGGCTGCGGATCCGCCACCCCAGGTGCTGCTCTGCGGCTCGGCGATCGGCTACTACGGCGAAACCGGGGACCGGCTGGTTGACGAGACCGCACCGCAGGGCGCCGGCTTCCTCGCCGAGCTGGTCGGCGAGTGGGAGCAGGCCGCACAGGCCGCCGCCCCCGCGGGGATCAGGGTCGCGCAGCTGCGGTCCGGCGTCGTGCTCGCGGTCGGCGGCGGGATGCTCGGACGGCTGCTCAGGCCGTTCAGGCTGGGTCTCGGCGCCAAGGTTGGCTCCGGGCGCCAGTACCTGAGCTGGATAAGCATCGCCGACGAGGTGGGGGCGATCAGGTTCCTGCTGGACAGCGGGGATGCCGGCGGGCCGTTCAACCTCACCGCACCCCATCCGGTCACGAACGCGGAGTTCACCAGGGCGCTGGCCGACGCGCTCGGAAGGCCGGCGGCGCTGGCGCTGCCATCGCCGGTGCTGCGGGCCGCGCTCGGCGAGGTGGCCAGCGAGCTGCTGGCCAGCGCCAGGGTGCGGCCGGCCAGGCTGACCCAGGCGGGCTATCGGTTCGAGTACCCCGACCTCGTGAGCGCACTCGGTGCCCTGCTCGCACGCTAGTGCGCGCTAGGGCCCGCCGGGCGCCTCGCCGTCGCCATCCGGCGGGTCGTCGGCCGCGGCCGGCCAGTCCCCCTGCATTCTGAGCTCCGCGGCCGGCCGAGATGCGCGCTCGGCCCCGTTGCCGTCGGCGCATGCGCCGGAAATGTCGGCCTTGTGCAGGGCGCGCGCCTTCATCAGCCGCTCGATCGGCGTGCCGCTGGTCGGGCCGAGCAGCGGGATCTTCCACAGCGGCGGTGCCCGGCCGGTCAGCCCCTCGTACCGCATGATCTGGCCGAACGTCAGGCGCAGCAGCCGCCGCGCCATCAAGATCGCGATGATCGCCAGCGGCAGCTCGATGACGAGGGCCGATGTCACGGACTCCCAGAAGCCGCGGGTGCGCACGTCGAGTACCACGTCGAACCACGCGTCGCAGATCAGCAGCGTGGCGAGCACGACGAGCGAGATGATCAGCAGCTGCCTGCGCCGCCAGGCCGCCCAGCCGGCCGCGGCGAAGGAGATCAGCAGCGCGATGTCGAACCCGACCCAGGCGCCGCGCCAGCTGCCGGTGCGGTAGAACCGCGGCAGGGTGACCGCGAGGTAGCCGGTCCACGCGGCGAGGATGATGCAGCTCACGACGATGACGACGAGGACGGCGTCCCACTTCCAGCTGCTGCCGACCGCGGGGCCGGTCCGCCGCTCCAGCGCCACAAGGTCGCGCAGCAGCGTGCGGCGCTCCGCCGGGGTCAGCTTGCGCAGCTCCTCGCGGTCGAACTTGTCGTTCATAACGCTAAAAAGCCTAGCCGAGCAAATGTCCGGTTAGCTCACCGCCGGTGGTCGTTCCGCATCGTGCCTGCTGGACGTGCCGGGATCTGGACGTAGGCTAGCGGCGTGCATCGCGAGCTTGTCTTCGTCAGGGCCGGATTCGGCGATCGGGCAGTCGACTATGACAGCGCCTGGGAGCTGCAGCGCTCGCTGCATTCCCGCCGGGTGGCCGGCGAGATCCCGGACACCTGCCTGCTGCTCGAGCACCAGCCGATCTACACGGCGGGCAAGCGCACCGGCGAGGCCGACCGGCCGACCGGTGATCCCGGCGCGCCGGTGATCGAGGTGGACCGGGGCGGCAAGATCACCTGGCACGGCCCCGGCCAGCTCGTGGGCTACCCGATCGTGGCGCTCGCCGACCCGGTGGACGTGATCGCTTACGTGCGGTCGGTGGAGGAGGCGTTGATCCTGACCTGCGCCGAGCTCGGCCTGGTCACCGGCCGGGTGGACGGCCGGAGCGGGGTCTGGCTCCTGGGAGAAGGGCCGGGCCGTGACCGCAAGGTCGGCGCGATCGGGATCAGGGTGGCGCGGGGCGTGACCATGCACGGCTTCGCGCTGAACTGCGACAACGACCTGTCCTGGTTCGACCGGATCGTCCCCTGCGGAATCAGCGACGCGACCGTCACGTCGATCTCCGCCGAGCTTGGCCGCCGGGTGAGCGTCGCCGACGTGCTCGACCCGGTAGAACGGCATTTGGCCGCGGTCCTGGCCGGCCGGGAGGTCGCCGTCCGCTGAGAGCACGCCCTGCTGGGTCGGGTCGTGGCTAGCTCAGGTCGTGCGGCAGGTAGATCGGCCTGCCCGAGGACTTCGACCGCAGCGCGCCCTGCACCCGGCGCAGCGCGGTCTGATTGAGATACCCGCCGAGCTCGGCGGCGTCGGTGAACCGGTAGCCGTCGAGCTCGGCCTGCTGGATCACGATCGGCGCGCCCTCGTCAAGCTGCCCGCCGTCGAAGATGAAATGCATGATCGATCGCGCTCGCTCGCCGTACGGCTGCGACCAGTCCGCGGCCAGCATACGGCCTACCGGGATCGCCAGCCCGAGCTCCTCGGCAAGCTCGCGGCGGCATCCCTCGTGCGGCGGTTCGCCGTGCTCGCAGATGCCGCCGGGCAGTGCCCAGTTGTCCCGGTAGTTGGGCTTGACCAGCAGCACCCGGCCGGCCGCGTCGGTGATCAGCGCGGCGGCCGCGATCACGGTGGCCGGCAGCCCGGCGAACCAGGTCTCGCCGTCGGTGAAGGGCACCTCAGGCATCCGCCGCGCCCGCACGCTCGGCCAGGTAGCCGGTGACCTCGTCGGCGGGCACGGCCGCCTGCACGCCGGTAGCCATGTCCCGTACGGTGACCGTCCCCGCCTCCCGCTCGGCGGCGCCATAGATCAGGCACCACCGCGCGCCGGCATCCGACGCCCAGCGCAGCTGCTTGCCGAGCTTGCCCGAGGATCCCAGGTACACGCTGGCCCGCAGCCCGGCCGACCGGGCGGCGCCGGCCAGCGCGAACGAGCGCTCGGCCAGCTCGTCCGCGAGAACGGGCACCGCCACGTCGATCCGGCCGCGCTGGCCCGCCGCATCCTCGGGCAGCAGCATCAGCACCCGCTCGATGCCCAGCGACGTGCCGGTGGCCGGGACGTCGGGCCCGCCGAGCTGGGCGATCAGGTGGTCATAGCGGCCGCCGCCGCCAAGCGAGCCCGCTCCGCCGCGCGCGGTGACCTCCCAGATCGGGCCGGTGTAGTAGCTCAGGCCGCGGACCATCCGCGGCGCGAACACGATCCGGTCGGCCGGGATCTGTGTGCGGGCCAGGCCGAGCACCTGGTCGACCTGGTCGAGCCCGGCCGTGCCGGTATCGCTCGGCTTGAGCGCGGTCCTGATCCGGTCGGCGGCGTCGGTGGCGGTCATGGTGGCGACGATCTCCCCGGCCGCCGCCTCGGCCAGGCCGCGCCCGGCCAGCTCGGCGACCACCTCGGCCGGGCTGAGCCGGTCCAGCTTGTCCAGCGAGGTGAGCACGCCGGCGCCGAGCTCGTCGGGCACGGTGAACACGTCGAGCAGTCCGGCGAGCACCTGGCGCGAGTTGATGTTGATCGTGAAGTCGGCGAGGCCGAGCGCCACCATCGCGTCGTGCTGCGCGCAGAGCGCCTCGGCGTCGGCCAGCGGCGAGCCGCTGCCCAGGATGTCCAGGTCGCACTGGGTGAACTCGCGGAACCTGCCGCGGCCTGGCCGGTCGGCCCGCCAGACCGGCCCGATCGCGTACCGCTTGTACGGCGTGGGCAGGCGGCTGCCGTACGCGGCGGCCACCCTCGCCAGTGGCACGGTCATGTCATAGCGCAGGGCCAGGTCGGCGTCGCCGGACGCCTCGTGCTCGCCTCGGCGCAGGATCTTGAACACCAGCTTGTCGGCCTCGTCGCCGTACTTGCCGAGCAGCACGTCGAGGCGCTCGAACGCCGGTGTCTGCAGCGGCTCGAACCCGTAGCTGGCGAAGACCGACCGCAGCACGCCGAACGCCCACTCGCGCTTGGCGAACTCGTCGGCGAGGAAGTCCCTGGTGCCCGATGGCGGATCGAACTCGGTTGGCATGCGACCCATGATCCCGGACGCGGCGGCCCGCGTCACATCGGTTTGTGCCAGAACCCGTGGCGCGAGTGCGCCCCCGTGCCAGGCCGGCCGGCCAGGACATACCCTTGTCTGCGTGGTAGTCGCACCGGGACAACGGCGCCTGCTGCGCATCGAGGCGCGCAACAGCCAAACTCCGATCGAGCGCAAGCCGCCGTGGATCAAGACCAGGCTCCGTACCGGCCCGCAGTACACGGCGCTGCGCGACCTGGTGCGCCGCGAGGGCCTGCACACCGTCTGCCAAGAGGCGGGCTGCCCGAACATCTTCGAGTGCTGGGAGGACCGCGAGGCCACGTTCCTGATCGGCGGGGACCAGTGCACCAGGCGGTGCGACTTCTGCCAGATCGCCACCGGCCGACCTGGTCCGCTCGACGCCGATGAGCCGCGCCGGGTCGCCGACTCGGTGCGCTCGATGGGCCTGCGGTACGCCACCGTGACCGGGGTGGCGCGCGACGACCTTCCCGACGGCGGCGGCTGGCTGTACGCGCAGACCTGCGCCGAGATCCACCGCGCGGAGCCCGGCTGCGGGGTCGAGCTGCTGATCCCCGACTTCGATGCCGAGCCTGGGCCGCTCGGCGAGGTGTTCGCCGCGGCGCCCGAGGTGCTTGCCCACAATATCGAAACGGTGCCGAGGATCTTCCGGCAGATCAGGCCGGGCTTTCGCTACGAGCGCTCGCTCACCGTGCTCGACCGAGCCAGGGCGGCCGGGCTGGTCACCAAGTCGAATCTGATACTCGGCATGGGCGAGCACCGGGACGAGGTCAGCGCGGCAATGGCTGACCTGCGGGCGGTCGGCTGTGAGCTGGTGACGATCACGCAGTACCTACGGCCGTCGGCGCGCCATCACCCGGTGGACCGCTGGGTCACCCCGGCCGAGTTCGACGAGCTCCGCGACGAGGCGCTCGAGCTCGGCTTCACCGGCGTGATGTCCGGCCCGCTGGTCCGCTCGTCCTACCGGGCCGGCATGCTGTACCGGCAGGCCATGGCCCGCCGGGCGGTGCCGTCGGGCGACACCTCAGCGGTCAGGGTGCAGGCCGGCGCGACAACCGGATGACCGCGTTCGCGCGGATCATCCGGTGCTCGTATCCTCACCTGCATGGTGAAGATCCCCGGCCGGCCCGGCCGCTCCACGGCGCAGCCGAGCAAGGCATCGAAGGACGCGACGGCTGACCCGGCGTCGATGGGCAGGATCAGGCAGATCCGGATGCTCGCCGGCTACATACGCAAGTCCGATCCCAAGGCACTGCCGATCACGTTCGGCGCGGGCCTCGCCGTCATCGTGGTCTTCGTCGTGGTGGGCCTGCTCACCGGACTTGCCGGGTTCCTGATTCCGCTCGGCGTGATGCTCGGCGTCCTCGCGATCATGCTGCTGTTCGGCAGGTACGGGCAGTCCGCGCAGTATTCCGCGATCGAGGGCCAGCCCGGCGCGGCGGCCGCGATCGTGCAGTCCATGCGCGGCAACTGGACGGTCACCCCGGCCGTGGCCGGCAACCGGAACATGGACATGGTGCACCGCGTCGTGGGCAGGCCGGGCGTGGTCCTGATCGGCGAGGGCTCGCCGACCGGGCTGGCCACCCTGATGGCCGCCGAGAAGCGCAAGATCTCCCGGATCAAGTACGCGGTGCCCATCACCGAGGTCCAGGTCGGCGAGGAGAAGGGCCAGATCCAGATCCGCCAGCTGCAGCGGACCCTGATGAAGATGCCGCGCACGCTGAAGCCGGGCGAGGTGACCGACCTCAACAGCCGACTGAAGGCACTACCCGCCTCGCTGCAGGCGCCCCGCGGCCCGATGCCGCGGCCGGGCCGGATGCCCAAGCCTCCCCGCCCGAAGGTCCGCTGACCCCAAGGGATCGCCGCGCCCGTCGGCGCGCCGGATCAGCAGGTACCCGGCGTGGCGGAGGTCAGATCCTTACGACGATGGTGTTGGACGCGCGGTCATGCAGCCCGCGCATGTCCTTGTCAGCGATCAGCGGCGGCGCGACCAGGAGCAGCATCAGCGTACGCACGAAAGCCCAGATCAGCCCGACCGGCCGGCCATCGAGCCTGACCACCCTGATCCGGAACGCGAGCTTGCCCACCGTCAGCCCGGTCACCGCGGTGAGTATGACGTCCTGCGCGGCGAAGATGGCAAGCGTCCAGTAGGTGCGGTCCACGCCGGGCGGCCGGACCAGGAAGATCACGATCAGGCTACACAGCAGCCAGTCGACGCACAGTGCGCCGATCCGCCGTCCCCAGCGGGACACCGACCGCTGGCCGGTCTCCGGCAGGCCAAGATCCTGGCCGGGGTAGCCTTGGTACTCTGCGGACTCGCCCGCGGGTGTCCGCAGGCCGTCGGCCCGTCGCTGCTCGGTCACCCACACACAGTACCGAGACCGCGCCGGGCGGCGGAACGGGATCCGGCGGGCCGCAGGCCGGCTCGGCACGAGCGGGCAGTCACGGTCGGGCGGCGTAACGCGGCCGAAACACGAAGGACACGGACCGGAAATGGCGCAGCGCTAGCGTCGTTCAGACCACCTGGCAAGGGAAGGGATGCGCGCGTGCCCTGCTCCGGTCACCGCAGGCCGGTGAGCTGCGACTACTCGCGCCTCGACGGTCCGAGCCGCGACGGCTCGGACCGTCGAGGGTGAAGGACAGGGCACGTGAGCGAACAAGGGAGATTTCATGTTCACAAGCGGTGAAGAGGTCCTTCGGTACCTCGCGGACAACGATGTCCAGTTCGTCGACGTCAGGTTCTGCGACCTGCCGGGGACCATGCAGCACTTCACGGTTCCGGCCAGCGCCTTCGAGGACCGCGTGTTCACCGACGGGCTGATGTTCGACGGCTCGTCGATCAGGGGCTTCCAGGAGATCCACGAGTCCGACATGCTTCTGCTGCCGGATCCGACCACGGCCGTGATCGACCCGTTCCGCAGCCACAAGACGCTGAACCTGACGTTCTTCGTGCATGACCCGCTGACCGGCGAGCCGTATACCAGGGACCCGAGGAACATCGCCAGGAAGGCCGAGGAATACCTGCGCGGCAGCGGGATCGCCGACACCGCCTTCTTCGGCCCCGAGGCCGAGTTCTACATCTTCGACTCGGCGAGGTTCGCCACCGCTCCCAACGAGGGCTTCTACCACCTCGACTCGCTCGAGGGCGCCTGGAACACCGGGCGGGACGAGGCCGGTGGCAACCTGGCCTACAAGCCCAGGTACAAGGGCGGCTACTTCCCCGTGCCGCCGACCGACCACTACACCGACCTGCGCTCGGAGATGGTCGCCAAGCTGATCGAGTGCGGCATCGAGGTCGAGATGCAGCACCACGAGGTCGGCACGGCCGGCCAGGCTGAGATCGACATCAGGTTCGACAGTCTGCTGCACATGGCCGACAAGCTGATGCTCTACAAGTACGTGGTCAAGAGCGTGGCGCGGGCTGCGGGCAAGACCGTGACCTTCATGCCCAAGCCGCTGTTCGGCGACAACGGCTCCGGCATGCACTGCCACCAGAGCCTGTGGAAGGACGGCGAGCCGCTGTTCTACGACGAGGTCGGCTACGCGGGCCTGTCCGACACCGCCAGGTACTACATCGGCGGCCTGCTCAGGCACGCGCCGTCGCTGCTGGCGTTCACCAACCCGACGGTGAACTCCTACCACCGCCTAGTGCCCGGCTTCGAGGCGCCCGTGAACCTGGTCTACTCGCAGCGCAACAGGTCGGCCTGCGTGCGGATCCCGATCACCGGGCCGAGCCCGAAGGCCAAGCGGCTCGAGTTCCGAGTCCCCGACCCGTCGAGCAACCCCTACATCGCGTTCGCCGCCATGCTGATGGCCGGCATCGACGGGATCAGGAACAAGGTCGAGCCGCCCGAGCCGGTGGACAAGGACCTGTACGAGCTCCCGCCGGACGAGGCCAAGGCGATCCCGCAGGTGCCAGGCTCGCTGGAGAAGGTGCTCGAGAGCCTCGAGGCCGACCACGAGTACCTGCTCGACGGCGGCGTCTTCACCGAGGACCTGATCGAGACGTGGGTGAACTACAAGCGCTCCAAGGAGCTCGACCCGGTCAGGCTTCGCCCGCACCCGCATGAGTTCGAGCTCTACTACGACTGCTGACCGCTGTCGCTGGATAGCGGCCGCTCGTCGCCGGCCGGTATCCGACGCGTCGTTGCTGGCATGGGCGGCGTGAGCCGCCCA
>Ga0335081_10010221_pt1 | contig 15153 bp, 13 predicted proteins | sample Lox_Sample_35_FD_206713 | JGI IMG/M metagenome (GOLD analysis project Ga0335081, IMG submission 206713) | Soil microbial communities from Loxahatchee National Wildlife Refuge, Florida, United States - Lox_Sample_3.5 | ecosystem: Environmental > Terrestrial > Soil > Wetlands | place: USA...
CACCGCCCTTTGCGCGGCTCCAGTTTACGGTGGACGACATCAATCCTTACGTGGACGAGACGGAGCGCGCCAAGATTCGCGAAACCATGCTGGCGGCGCGCAACGAGGGCCTCTTCACGCCCCAGACTCTCAACCGCAATCAGATCTCCGTGCCGGGTGAATTGGGCGGCGCGAACTGGGGCGGCAGCGCCGCCGATCCCACCACCGGCACGCTCTACGTGCGATCGCTTGACCAGCCCGGCTTTCACACCCTGAGACTGCCTGGAGCTCGCGGCGGCGGAGGAGGCAATCCCGCGCAGCGCGGCATGGCTGCTTTCACCGAGTTGTGCCAGAACTGTCACGGTGAGGCGCAAGCCGATGGCATCCACTCCATGGACCGGCTCACCATGATTCCCGTAAAGGAGCTCGGCGCCGACCGCATTCGCCGCACCGTCCGCGGCGGCATGGGACAAATGCCGTCGTTTGAAAACGACACCCTCTCCGACGCCAACCTGGATGCGCTGGTCGCCTACCTGGCCGATCCCGCCGCCGGCCGCCGCGGTGGTGGTGGCAGGTTCATGACTCCGTTGCCGCCCCCGCCGGAGGGTGTCACGCGCTACACCGGCCCGCTGGGCGCCATGTTCCGAACCGCCAATGGGCTTCCCGCTATCAGTCCGCCCTGGGCGTCCATCGTGGCTTACGATTTGAATGAGGGGACCATCAAGTGGCGTGCGCCGCTGGGCACGGTGCCGGCGCTGGTTGCCAAAGGCATCAAGGACACGGGAAATCCACAGCGTGCGCACCGCAATGGCCCGGCCGTCACCGCCGGAGGTCTGATCTTCGTGGGCAGTTGGGGCGACCGTACCGTCCATGCTTACGACAAGGACACGGGAAAAATTCTCTGGGAACACGAGATGGAGGCCAACCCCGAAGGACTGGCCGCGGTGTACGAGGTTGGCGGGCGCGAATACGTGGCCTTCTGTGCGTCCGGGACAGCCCAACGGGATCGATCGGCCACCGAGAATATCTCGTTCGCGCCGGGGAAGATCGAAGCGCAGGGCTATTACGTATTCGCTCTGGCGCAAACATCGAGTTCGAAAAAATAGCAGGAAAAGGGACCAAACATGAAAAAAGCTACGTGCGCTTTTATTCTGGCCATGGCGGTTGCAACCGCCGGTTTTGCCCAACAGGCGACCGCGCAAGCGGGGCAGGGACGCGGCGGCGCCGGCGGCCGCGGAGGCCGCGGCGGGCAGAACGGCCCGGCTATTCCGAACCTTTCGCAGCGCCCCACCGGCGCCAGTTTGGGAACTATTCGCGTTGGCGCAGCCGACGAGAAAATCTGGTTCGGCTGGCATGTCGGCGTTCCCTCCGCCGATTTCAAGCAGCTCACCTTGGCCGAAGTCATCGTCAAATCCGATCTTCTGGGTGTCACCGGCGTGGAGGCATCGAGCGCGCAGCGCATCGCCCCCGAAATTCCCAAGAATCTCGATTACCACCTGCAAACCGGCGAGCGCGCCGCGGTGGTCCGCCGGTTGCGCGAATACAATCAACAGATTCTCGCCTACCGTGCCGGCAGCCTCGGCCCCGACGAGAATTCCGAGCGGAAGGTCTTCGAATTTGCAAGATCCATCAACGCTCCGCTGATCATAGCCGATGCGCAGCCGCCGGCCCTGCCCGGCCTGGATAAGCTGGCCGACGAATTCGGTATCAACCTGGCGGTCGATGGCACCCGCGACCCGAAAACCGCCGAGGCCGCATTGCAGGGCCGCGGCAGCCACATGGGGATCGCTGCCGATCTCGGTGCCTGGATGCAGGAAGGCATCAAGCCCGTCGATGGACTCGCCATGGTAAAAGACAGACTTATGGCCGTTGAGATCCACGACCGCAGCGCGCTCGGCGCCAAAGGGCATGACGTCGCGTTGGGCAGCGGCGCGGGCGACCTGCCCGACTTTTTCCTCGCCGCCTACCGCGCGGAAGTCAAACCCCTGTTCCTGGCGGTGGATGGCACCGGCGCTGCCGACGCCTACGCGGATCTCCAGAAATCTCTGAACGGCTTCGAGCGCGCCATGTGGCCCGCCATGGCCGCGCGCGTGCGCCAGATGGTCGATTCGCCTCCCGGAAAAATCCGCGGGCCGGAGTTGCTCAGCGCCGAGATGCGCAAGCAGATCGATGATGGCGCGCCGCGCAAAGCCATCGTGACTCCCAAGAAGCCGCGCAAGCTCCTGGTGACCGATCTCCAGATGTATTCCGGCCATGCCACCATTCCCCACGGCAACCTCATGCTGGAGCTGATGGGCAAATACACCGGTGCGTTCACGCCCACTTTCAGCAACGATCTGGAGCTGCTGAAATATCCCAGGATCAAGGAATTCGACGCCATCTGGTTCAACAACGTATGCGGCATGGTGCATAACGACCCGGAAGTGCGCGAGGGGATTCTTCGTTTTGTCCGCGAGGGTGGCGGCCTCGGTGGCCACCACGCGGTCACCTTCGCCGATAATAACTGGCCTGAATTCGCCGAACTGATGGGCGGCTGGGCCGGGGCGCACCACACCGAAAAACAGGTGATCAAGATCGACGATTCCAACAGCCCGCTCACCAAGAGTTTCCCCGCCGCCGGCTTCGAGCACACCGACGAGTTCTACCATTTCCCGGTCTATTCGCCTTACAGCCGCGAGAAGCAGCACGTTCTGCTGAGCCTCGATATACAAAGGTCGGACATGGCCACTTCCGGCCGCTTTTGCCCCGAGTGCACGCGTCCCGACCAGGACTACGGCTTGGCCTGGATCAAGACCTACGGCAAAGGCCGCACTTACTTCACGCCGCTGGGCCACACCACTTCGTTCTACACGGATCCGATGTGGACCGAGCACGTGCTGGCCGCCGTCCAATACATTCTGGGCGACCTGGACGCCGATGCCACCCCCAGCGCGAAGCTGGCGAAAAAATAAATGTCGCCGAGCCGGGGAAACGGGATCAAATACGTGCCAGGCATGGCCGCATGCCTGCTGCTCGGCCTTGTGCTGCTGCGGGGTCAGCCGGCGCCGAAGAAGCAGCCGTATTCCACCTGGAGCGATTACGGCGGCTCGGCCGACTCCATGCAGTATTCCGCGTTGAAGCAGATCAATAAGTCGAATGTCAGCCGTCTGGAGCTGGCCTGGTCCTATCCCGTTCCCGGCACGAGCGGCAGGTTCGGCTTCAACCCGATTGTGGTGGACGGCGTGATGTACGTGTTTGGCAAAGAGAACGCCATTGTGGCTCTCAACGCCTCCACCGGCGAGCAGATCTGGTCGCATGCCGTCCAAGGGCGGCCCACCGACCGCGGCATCAACTATTGGGAGAGCAAGGACCGCTCCGACCGCCGGCTGATTTTCTCGGCCGGCAGTAACCTTCAGGAAGTCAATGCCCGCACCGGCATCACCATCAATACGTTCGGCAACGATGGTCTGGTCGATCTGCGCGACGGTTCGCCGCGCCGCCAGGGAGGTCCTACCGGCACTCCCGGCCGTGTATTTGAAAACCTGATCCTCCTTGGCTCCGCCCCTGGCGAGTCGTACGGTTCGGCGCTGGGCGACCTGCGCGCCTTCGACGTGCTGACGGGAAAAATGGTCTGGATCTTCCACACCACTCCGCGGCCGGGCGAATACGGCTACGACACGTGGCCGAAAGACGCCTGGACTTACGTCGGCGGAAATAACACCTGGGGCGAAATCTCCATCGATGAAAAACGGGGCATCGCTTATTTCCCGACCGGTTCCCCTACGTACGATTTCTACGGTGCCGACCGCATAGGCGCCGGCCTGTTCGGCGATTGCCTGATCGCGCTCGATGCGCGCACCGGCAAGCGTCTCTGGCATTTCCAGGCCGTTCACCACGATCTTTGGGATTATGATCTGACAACCGGTCCCAAGCTGTTGACCGTGCGCCACGACGGCAAGATGGTGGACGTGGTGGCCGAGCCCACCAAGTTTGGCTTCCTCTACGTATTCAACCGCGTCACCGGAGAGCCGCTCTGGCCCATCGAGGAACGGCCTGTGCCGAAGAGCGACGTTCCCGGCGAAGAATCGTGGCCCACGCAGCCGTTCCCCACCAGGCCGCCGCCATTCACCCGCCAGAAATTCACGCTAGACGACATCAACCCGTATGTGGACGATGCGGAGAAGGCGCGCCTCCGCGACCTCCTGCTGCATGCCCGCAACGAGGGCATCTTCACTCCTCCAGCCACTCACAACACCATCGATATGCCGGGCGAGTTGGGCGGCTGCAATTGGGGTGGCGCCGCCGCCGACCCCGCCACCGGCATGCTTTATGTCAGGTCCAACGATGCCCCCACCCTGCACATCCTCTCCGAGCGGCAAAGAGTGCGGCTGCCCGAGGGCGCTACGGTGGAGCAGCGCGGTTACGCTTTATTCGCGCAGCACTGCGAAAGCTGTCACGGCGCGGACCGCAAGGGAGTGACATCGCCCAAGGAGCTAGGAGCCGAAGGCTTCGCCAGCCTGCTTCGTTCCGGCCGCGGGCAGATGCCCGCTTTCCCCGTGCTCTCCCAGCAGGACGTGGAAGCTGTAGGGGCCTACCTGGTGAATCCGGCGGCCGGCGCCATTTCCGGACGGGCCGGCGGCGGCGGACGCGGCGGGCGCGGTGGGCCGCCCGTGCCGCCGCCACCCGCGGGCCAGACTCGCTACTACACGCCCTACGGAACGCTGGATGCCAATAACGGCCTACCCGCCATCGGCCCTCCGTGGTCGGAGCTGACGGCTTACGATCTGAACGCGGGAACCATCAAGTGGCAGGTGCCGCTGGGTGTGGTGAAATCGCTGGCGGCCAAGGGAATCACGAACACCGGCAGCTACCATCCCACGCGCAACGGCCTCGTGGTCACCGCGGGAGGTTTGATCTTCATCGGCACCTGGTCCGACCGCACGCTCCGTGCTTATGACAAAGATACCGGCATGGTGCTCTGGGAAAAAGAACTGGAAGCCAACCCCGAGGGACTTCCTTCGGTATACGAAACCGGCGGCCGCCAGTACATCGGGTTCTGCGCCCGCTCCGGCCGCGTCTTCGACAATATCGGCACCGAGTCCATGGCGTGGGAGCCCGGCAAACCCGAGGCCCAAGGCTACTACGTGTTCGCGCTGCCGAAAGGCGAATGACGCCTAAAAATCTGCGTTCATCTGCGGCCTATAAGGTTTTGGAAGCTCTCTGCCGAAAGACAATATGCGCCGCAGATGAACGCAGATGGACGCAGATAGCCCAGACTTGAATTCTTTGAGCGAGAAAATTCTTGCCGCCGTGTTCGAGGTATCAAAAGTTCGATGCCGAGCAGTATTACGAAATTCTACACGAAGCCGACCGCATGGACTCGTTGATTGGCGCTCACTGGAACGTGATGGCGGAAAGCGATCCCCGCCACCATACGAAGCTGGTGGTGGACGAATGGGGCGGATGGTACGCACCCGGCACCGAGCCGTTCGCCGAAGCGTTGATCGGCCAGCAGAGCACCATGCGGGACGCCGTGTTGGCCGGGCTCACGCTCGACACCTTCAACCGCCATGCAGACAAAGTGGCGATGGCCAACGTGGCCCAACTGGTGAACTGCCTGCAATCGCTGTTTCTGGCGCACGAAGACAAGTTCTGCGTAACCCCCACCTACCACGTCTTCGATTTGTACACCGCGCACCAGGGAGCGCGATCCGTGCGCGCCGTGGTGGCCGCGCCTGAGAACCACTACAGACGCAACGGCTTCGATGCGGGGGTTAAGCGCCTCGGCCTCGGTGAACGGAAACCGGCTCACGATTACGGTGACCGACCCATCGTTCGAGCGGGCGCGCGAAGTGGAAATAGCGTTGCGCGGCGGCACCGCGCGTTCCGCGGCGGCGGTGACTCTGGCCGCGGCCGATCCGCACGCGCACAACAGTTTTGCCGAGCCGCGCGCCGTGGAGCCGCAAGCTGCCAGCGTCACCCTAAACGGCAACGTGCTGGTGCACGCGTTCCCGCCGGCTTCGGTAACGCGCATTACGGTTGAGCTTGGCGGAAAAGCGTAGCGACAATTTAGTGCGACGGTATAGCCCGCAGATGCCGCAACTCGAAGCCCAACATAATCAGAGTCACACCCAGCACCAGCGCGAATCCGGCGATCACCCAGACCAGGCCCATTGCGCCAGCCAGGGGCCGGAACATCAGCATCACGGCGAACAGGACGGCAAGCACGCCGCTCAGCGCCAGCCACACCTCGCCCGAAATTTCTCTACGGAGCCGGAAAGCGGCCGCTATGCGGAGGAAACCGGTAACCATGGCCCAAATCGAGATGAAGAACACCAGCACTATCGCCGTGATTGCGGGGGCGCGCAGAGTCACGAAACCTGCCCAGAGGCCGACGATGCCCTCGAGCGCCAACAGCCAACGGTCCTCACGCGCGCGGCGGCCACCGAAGGCGGAGACGAGCGAGAAGATGCCGTCTATCAGGGCGTACCACCCGAAGAGCAACACCAGTGTGGCCAGCGTGACCCCGGGCCAGGCAAACGCCAGCACGCCGAATACAATGGCGACAATGCCCCGCAAGACCATCGCCCACCATCTGCCCGCGAAAAGCGTTCTGATCTCTAACAGGGAATCTTCTCTCGGCACAATGCACCTCCTGGAAGCTTAAGATGAGGCCCGGCAGGCGAGCGATGGAGAATCAGGTGTCGCACAGATGTCTCCCCCGGTGGGGCAGGCCCACAAAATGAATCCATGCCAAACGCGCTTGCATCGAGGTGACAAGGGGATTTTTTTGTACACTCTGGCCGGCGTCGATCGATAGGCCGGCGACCACCTGCATTGGGCTAAGGAGAGACTATGAGCAATAACAGAACGGGAGGCTGGGCGGCATTGTTCCTGGTAGGAGCTACCGCCGGGGCGGTGACGGCACTGTTGATGGCGCCGGGGTCAGGCGCACGCACTCGCCGGAAATTGACCCGCAAGGGAGAAGAAGTCACAAGACACCTGATCGACACAGGTAAGGAACTGATCAAGAAGTGCGAGGATCTATACGAACGCAGCGGAGAATTCGCGGAAGATGCGACCCACGAGCTTTCCGCGAAATATCGCGCGCTGCGGGACCAGAGCGAACAATTACTGGGCGAAGCTGAAGCCATCCTCCGCCGTGCGAGAGGCATCACGGTCGGCCGGTAACTATCTCTTCCACACGAATTCGCCGTTCACCATGGTGGCCACGGGGCCGCCGCGGAACGTTCTGCCGTGGAACGGAGAATTGCGGCTGCGCGAAAACGACTGGTTCACGTCGTAGGTCCATTCCAGGTCCGTGCTCAAAATGGTGACGTCGGCGGGTGCGCCCTGCGCCAGGCGGCCGCGGCCGAGCCGTAGAATGGCTTCCGGGCCGGTGGTAAACAATTCCACCAGGCGGACGAGCGAAATTTTGCCGGAGTGCAGCAGTTGCTCCAGCGCCAGCCCCACGGCGGTTTCCAGGCCGATGACGCCGAACGGGCAACGCTCGAATTCCTGCATTTTCTCGCTGCCCGGGTGAGGAGCGTGGTCGGTGGCGATGGCGCTCACGGTACCGGCCACGATGCCGTCCACCACCGCGCCGCGGTCGCAGCCGGAACGTAGCGGAGGCTTCATTTTGAAGTTGCTGTCGTAGGGCTCCATATCCTGGTCGGCCAGGGTGAAGTGGTGCGGCGTGGCCTCGCACGACACCGGCATGCCTTGGCGCCGCGCGTATTCCACCATGGCGACGGACCGGCGGGTGGAAATGTGGGCCACGTGATACTGCACGCCGGTGAGTTCGGCCAGCAGCAGGTCGCGCGCCACCATCACGTCTTCGGAAGCGGCCGGGATGCCGCGCAAGCCCCAGCGCACCGATTTCGCGCCTTCGTGCATGTCGCCGCCGGCGCTCAGATTGAGGTCCTCGCAGTGCTGGATGAGCGGCAGAGCGTAGGAGCGCGCGAATTCCATGGCGCGCCGCATCACGCGCGCGTTCATCACCGGCATGCCGTCGTCGGAAATGGCCACCGCGCCCGCGGCCTTCATATTGCCTATGGCCGCCAGTTCCTCGCCCGCGCTCCCCTTGGTGATGGCGCCGATAGGGAACACGTTCACCACCGCCATGTGCCGCGCCCGCTCCACAATGTAGCTGGTGACGGTGGCGCTGTCGTTCACCGGCTTGGTGTTGGGCATGGGGCAGATGGATGTGAAGCCGCCCGCCGCCGCGGCGCGCGATCCGCTCTCGATGGTTTCGGCGTGCTCGAAGCCGGGCTCGCGCAAGTGCACGTGCATGTCGATGAATCCGGGCGCCACCACCAGACCGGAAGCATCGAAAACTTCGGCGCCGGGCGCGGACAGCTCGGGGGCCACGCCGGCGACTCTTCCGCCAGCGACCAGCACGTCGGCGATGCGGTCGGTTCCCGAGCCCGGGTCGATCACGCGGCCATTCTTGATGATGGTGGACATGCTTATCCGATCACCTTTTCCAGCACCGCCATACGCACGGCAATGCCGTTTTCCACCTGGTTCAGAATCACCGACCGCTGGAAATCCGCCACCTCCGAGCTGAGCTCGCGCCCGCGGTTGATGGGCCCCGGATGCATCACGATGGCCTCGGGCTTGGCCAGATCCAGGTGCTCCAGCCGCAGGCCGTAGAAGCGGAAGTATTCGCTGGCCGGGAAGGACGCTTCGTGCTGGCGCTCCAGTTGCACGCGCAGCATCATGATCACATCGCAATCGCGGATGGCATCGGTGATGTCGGTGGTCAGGCGCACGCCCGGCGCCAGTTGCGCCAATTCCACCGGCAGCAGCGACACCGGCCCGCACAGCACGATTTCCGCGCCGAACTTGGAAAGCAGGTGCACGTTGGAACGCGCCACGCGGCTGTGCGCGATATCTCCGATAATGGCCACGCGCAGACCCTCCAGCGTGGCGCGGCGGTCGAGAATGGTGCGGGCGTCGAGCAGTGCCTGCGTGGGATGCTCGTGTGTGCCGTCGCCGGCATTGATAATGGGCGTGGGCAGATGGCGCGACAGGAAATGCGGTGCGCCCGAGGCCGAGTGACGCATCACGATGGCGTCCGGCCGCATGGCCGCCAGCGTGTTCAGCGTGTCTACCAGCGACTCTCCCTTGGTGACGCTCGATCCGGAGGCCGTGATGGAAACGGCGTCCGCTCCCATGCGCTTGGCGGCGATCTCAAAACTGGTGCGGGTGCGCGTGGAGGCCTCGTAAAAGAGGTTCACGATCATCTTGCCGCGCAGCGTGTCCAACTTCTTGACGTTTTGACTTTGCAGCGGCTGGAAATCCTTGGCGCGCGCCAGAATAGCTTCGATTTCGGCGCGGTCCAGCTCTTCGATTCCGAGCAGTCCGGCGTTCATTTTCGCCTCTATGCCTCAGTGCTGGCGGCCCGCTCCACCAGGAGCACTTTCTCCATGCCGTCAATCTCCTGGAACTTCACTTCGATGATCTCGAGGTCGGATGTCTGCACCGAGCGCCCTACGAATTTGGCTTCGATGGGCAGCTCGCGGTGGCCGCGGTCGATGAGCACCAGGAGCTGCACGCGCGCCGGCCGGCCGTGGTCGAACAACGCATCCAGCGCCGCGCGAATTGTGCGGCCGGTGTAGAGGACGTCGTCCATCAGGATAATGTCTTTCCCTTGCACGGAGAAAGGAATTTCGGTGGCGCTTACCACCGGTTTGATATCCACCGTGGTCAAATCGTCGCGGTAGAGATTGATATCGAGAATTCCCACCGGCACTTTACGGTCTTCGAGGCTCTCGATTTTTTTCGCCAGCCGCTGCGCCAGCGGAACGCCGCGGCGGCGAATGCCGATGAACGCGAGCTGATCGAGATCCTTCGTCTTTTCCAGAACTTCGTGGGCCAGCCGCACCAGCGTGCGGTCGATTTCCGACGCGCTCATGAGCTGGGCTTTTTCGCGGGTAAGGGGCATAAAGGCTTCGAATGACAGGGTAGCATGGTGCCCCTTGTCCTTCTATTGCCCGCCGTCCTCGCCCAGCGCTTCGGCGTCGGTCACCGGCTGCAGCACTTGCTCGATCAGTTCCCGGGCCTCCACTTCACGGTCGCGCGGCACCTGTATGCGGGCCCATTTGTGCAGGAACCCGTCCACATCCGTTACCAGCGTCGCGATCTGTCCGAGAACGAAGAACGGAATTCCGGCTTCCTCCAGTACGCCCTTGGCGAGCGCAGCCTGAATGCGGTCGTTGGTCTCCAGCACTACGACCAGGTCCAGCGACGGATCGAACTGCTGGTTGGGATCGGGAGGTGAACCGGCTACGAGCGGAACGTCGCAATCGGAGCACTGAGTGAAGCCTTCACGGTATTCCACGAGGCATTGGGGACAATACACAATGCACCTCCAGACCAAGTTTAGCGCTTGTCGGCGATATACTAAACGAGCATGAAGCTTGCTGTCTGTTTCCTGCTGGCATCAGCTGCCGCTTTTGCGCAGACCCCACCTCTCGAAGAACTAATCGCCGCAGCCCGCCAGGGCCCCTCGGCGCCCGGCTTGAAGGAGGCCATTATCAAAACGCTGTCGGCGCGCGGCGGCAACGCGGTTTGGGGACAGGACTACCTGTTCGTGGCCGATTCCCCTTCGCCAGCGACTATCTCCATCGATCAACAGCCGGCGGTTCCCATGACGGCGGTCCCCGGCTCCTCGCTTTGGATTTTTCTCATCAAAATGCGCACCGGCGTGACGCACTCGTATCAGTATTTCGCGGATGGAAAACCGCTGGGCGCGCGCGGCGACGCGGTGGGCTACAATCCCGATTCGTATGAGAAGCCCGGCGTGCCGCACGGCAGAGTGACGGAGAAGCGCACCATCGTCAGCCGCATTTACGACGGCATGAAATCCGACTACTGGGTCTACGCCTCCCCCGGTGTGGACCCGGCGGCGCCCGCGGCCTTGATGGTGTGGCAGGACGGGCAGGGCCTGGTGGGCGAATACTCGCGCTCCCGCCTGTTCACGGTCACCGAGAACCTGGTCCAGCAGAAGCTCATGCCGCCCGTCGTCTATGTGCTGATCGCACCCGGCCAGTCGACTGACGGGCGCGCCATGCGTTCCATCGAATATGACACGATGAGCGACCGCTACCCCCGTTTCCTGATGGAAGAAGTGCTGCCCGAAGTCGAGAAGCTGTACAAGCTGCGGCCGGACGCCTACAGCAGGGCGATTGGCGGCGAATCTTCCGGCGGCATCTGCGCGTTCAACGCCGCCTGGCTGATGCCCGACCATTTCAGCCGCGTGCACAGCGCGGTGGGCAGTTTCACCTCCATCCAATGGCATCCGGAGGAAAAACTGGAGGGCGGTAATGTGTATCCGTTCAAGGTGCGCAAGGAGCAGAAGCGCAACATTCGCGTCTGGATGAGCGACGGCTCCGACGACCTGGAGAACAACCACGGCTCGTGGCCCATGCAGAATATCCAGATGGCGAACTCGCTCAAGTTTCGCGAGTACGATTTTCACTTCCGCTTCGGCACCGCGGCCCACGGCGGCTCGCAAGCGGCGCTCGACCTGCCCGAATCGCTCGCCTGGCTCTGGCGCGATTACGACCCGAGCAAAACGGCGCAGGAATATCGCATGGACCCGACGGAGAAGGAGAAGCCGTTCTTCCGGGTGACGATCGCCAACCGGGATGCGTGGTAGAACGTGGGGCAGGATGATATTGCCGGTAGCTCGCGGTGGGCGATTCGGTCGAGAACATTCTCCCGCGCAACCGACTGAGCTCGTTAGATCCCGGTCCGCGGCTTCGACGTAAGAGGGCAAAATGGGTCAAAGAGGCGTCTCAAAAGGGGTAGATTTGCGACAGAGCGGAATTGCCCAGCGGCAATCTGTGCTTGTGGCTTTGATGGCGACGCGGAGGATGTTGATTATGTCGATTACCACTGAAAGGAACAAGCCCATGACCATGAAAAACCCGCCCCACCCCGGCGTCGTCGTGTTGCAGGAGTGTATTGAGCCTTCGGGGTTGACCATCACGCAAGCAGCCGAAGCACTCGGCGTGACGCGCAACACGCTTTCCGAACTCGTCAATGCGAAGCGCGGCATATCTCCTGAAATGGCCGTCAGGCTGTCCAAGGTCTTCGGCGGCTCCGAGCAAGGCTTGTGCAACAGGCGCAGTACGACCTTGCACAAGTCCGCCGCGACCGCATAAAGCTGAAACGGCTGGAACCGGTTTAGCCCGCGTCTCAGATCGTCTGGGCTTCCAGCAGTTCAAGGTCGCGGCGGCGCAGGCCTACCTTCTGATTCACTACGATGCCCGCGAGTTGCTGGCGAACGCCCTGCCGCATGACACGCGTCTTGCGGTGATTGACGTGAAAGCCTTCCTCCAGTGCGATGGCGGCAGCGTGCGCGGCAAAGCGGTCAACGGCACGCTCGAACGCTTCACCGCCGGAGAACGCCAGGTCGTCGGCATAGCGCGTGTACACGCCGCCGGCGGATCGCGCCAGGCCGAAGAGGCGGCAATCCAGCCGGTATGCCATCAGGTTGGCCAGCGCCGGCGAAGTGGGCGCGCCCTGCGGCAGGTGCGGGCGTGCGTACAGGGTCCAGGCTTCCCTGGGTTCGCCTTTCCATACCTGGCGCGGCGCGGCGTTCGTGCAGATGCCTCCCAGGCGGGCGGCCACGCTCTCCGGATAGCCGAGCGTTCGAAAAAATGCCTGCACGCGGGCGGCCGGAAAACTGGGAAAGAAGTCCAGCAGATCGAGCCGCAGGAGCACGCTTTGCCGGACGTGAGGACGGGCAAACGTGACGATGGAGCGTCCCTTGACAAAGCCGTGAGCGGACGGGTGCACGGGGATGCGATTGAGAATCTCCGCCAGAGTCCGACGCTGCAATTCCTTCAACCGCGGCTTGGGACTTTCCAGCAACCGCACACCGCCCGAGCGCTTCGCCAGGACCCGGTAGCTGTAATGTTCCAGCCCGCCTCGCGAAAGCCCCTTCAGATCGGCGAACCACTCCAATTCGCCATCGGCGATATTTCGCACGGGCGCGCTCAAAACCTTCATCTTCGAGAAGGAAGCGCACCACATCGCGATGGCGCGGCCGGGTGCGACGCTCGAACGCCTTTACGTAACGGCGCGCCAGCGGCCGAAGCCAGCGCCAGCGGCGGCCGAGCGTGCGTACGGCGCGCGCATGCACCTCATCCACCAGCGGCTCACCTGCCAGGAAGGTCCGCGCAAGCACGCTGATCACGGCCGAAGGCGGCATAAACGATGGCGGCGGAGAGCCTCAACGAGTCTCACTTTGCGTGAGCAGATCGGCTCGCCAGCGCAGTGGCGCTCACGCGACGAAATAGCGATTCAACCGGCTGCCCCGGGGTAACCCCGGAGAGGCGAACCGAACCCGAAAGCTCGATTGCACCAGCCTGAAGCTCCCGCCGCCAAGGGTATGATAGCGCGCGCCACTACCGGTTCGAATAGCGCTCGTAGAGCTGCGTCTGCTTGTTGGTTAGCTCCACTTCTTTACCGGCCACGTAAAGGTGCTTCACCTGCGTCTGGATCTCGAGCGGATCGCCCGTGGTCACCACCAGGTCGGCCGTCTTGCCTTTTTCGATGGAACCAACCTGGTCGCTTACGCCCCAGATTTCGGCCGGATTGATGGTCACGGCTTTCAGCGCTTCTTCCTGCGGCAGGCCGAACGCCACCGCGGTGGCCGCCTGGTAAGGCAGGTTGCGGATGAACTCATTCTCGAATGTGCCGAAGGCGAATTTGATGCCGGCTTTGTATACCTCCGCGGGAAGCGTGAAGGCTTCGTCGTACGGGTCGTCTTCCGCGTGCGGCAACTCCAGCACCTTGCCCAGAATCACCGGCACGTTTTTGGCTTTCAGCTCTTCGGCGGCGGTGCCCAGCTCACGCGGCTGCAGGAGCACAATTTTCACGTTCTGCTTTTCCGCGAAGGCGATGGCGTCATGAATGGTGCGCGGGCTGGAAACGGAAACCGCCAGCGGCGTTTTACGCTCCAGCACCGGAAGCATGGCTTCGTATTTCAGGTCGGGCTCGAAACCCGGCTCGTGGGCGGACTTGGCTTTTTGATAGCGGCGCGCTTCTTCGAAGAAGTCGCTGAGCTTGGAGATCTGCTGCTGGTACGTGCGCAACTGCTGCGTATAGCCGCCGGCCGCGCCGGCCTCGCCCAGCATTTGCAAGATCTCTTCCGGTATGGCGCCGCCACGGCCTCCCCGGCCGCCCAGGCTGGGAAATTGCACGCACACGGCTGCCGAAGGCCGCACCGCCATATCCTCCCAAGTCCAGCCGGAGGTATGGATCAGGGCCGCCTGCCCGGAGATGAGCTGCGCAGCGCCGGCTCCCCGGCCTCCGCCGCCGCGTCCCGCCGAAGGGAAAGTCATGGCGCTGGTAATGCCGTTTACGCGCGCCACGCCGAACAACTCGCTGTCGGGATTGACCGAAGCCAGCGCGCGCAACTGCGGCATTAACTCGCCCAACTCGCCGGTATCCACCGTCTCGCGCACCGCCGGTACTTCCGAGAGCCCCAACTGCGTGGCCGAGTCGATCATGCCGGGATAGACGCGCAGTCCCTTCGCTTCGACTACCTTGATGCCTTTCGGCGCCACCAGCTTGGGTCCGATCTCGGCAATCTTACCGTCCTTCACCAGCACCGAAACGCCCTTCTGCGGCGCGCTGGTCACCGGATACACATCCGCGTCCTTGATCAGAAACGTGTCGTTGGACGCCGCGCCGGCCAATGCGGCGCACACCGTCAAAATCCCTAAGAGTCTCATCCGATCCGCCCTCCGCGTCCCGTTTGCGGGCGCTGCTGCTGCTGAAGCTGCTTTTCCTTGTCGAGCAGCTTCTTCTTCTCCGCTTCCTTCTGCGGCCGGCCGCTTACTTCCTTATCGCGGTCGAAGTACACGGCGCCGTCGATCAGCACCTTCTGCACCTTGGCGTAATCGGACAGCGGGTACTTGTCGTAGATCACCAGGTCGGCATCCTTGCCCACGTCGATCGAACCCACGCGGTTGTCGATGCCCAGTTGTTTGGCCGGGTTCAGCGTCACCATGGCAAGCGCTTCCGATTCGCTCACGCCGCCGTACTTCATGGCCTTGGCCGCCTCGGTGTTGAGGTGGCGCATAAGCTCGGCGTCGTCGCTGTTCAGACTCACCACCACGCCATATTTCTGCATGATGGCGGCATTGTACGGAATGGCGTCCACCGCCTCCATCG
>Ga0335081_10010222_pt1 | contig 15153 bp, 14 predicted proteins | sample Lox_Sample_35_FD_206713 | JGI IMG/M metagenome (GOLD analysis project Ga0335081, IMG submission 206713) | Soil microbial communities from Loxahatchee National Wildlife Refuge, Florida, United States - Lox_Sample_3.5 | ecosystem: Environmental > Terrestrial > Soil > Wetlands | place: USA...
CAGGTGCCGCACCGTGACGGGCGTGGTCGCGGGCTTGAGCCGATAGTCGCCGGTCGACGGATCGAAGGACTCGAACACCTGCAGCTTGGCGAACTCGGGAAAATACTTGTCCACCGGGTCGTCGACCGCGAAGCGCCCCTGCTCCACGAGCTGCATCGCGGCGGTCGAGGTGACGGCCTTGGTCATCGATGCGATGCGAAACAGCGAGTCGATCTTGAGCGGCCGCGCCTGGTCGATGTCGGCGACGCCGAACGTGCCCTGATAGACGACGCCCTTGCGGCTCGCCGCCATCACGACGATGCCGGCGGCGTCCTTGCGTTCGACCGCACGCTCCATCGCATCGTCGAGCGATCGCGGTTGCTGTGCGCGGGCAACGACCGGCAAGGCCGCCGCACCGCCGATCAGGGTGATGAATTCGCGCCGCTTCATGAGGTCCGCCCGGTGCTTTGATGCGCGCGCAATCAGGCTACGTCATCTGTCGGCGCACGCAAGAGGGGGGCGCGCCATCCGATGGGATTCGTCCCATCGGACGGCACCACTGGCCGCGGCATAAGGACGTGCCCGCGCCTGCGCGCAGGCGCCGATCACGTCTGGCCCGAGATGTGGTTGTCGCGGATCACGTCGCCCCACAGCTTGATCTCGCGCTTGAGCAAGGCGGCGGCCGCCTCGGGCGTATACTGATCCGCCGGAAACAGATCCATGCCGCCGTTGGCAAAGTTCTTTTGCACCGTCGGATCGGCGATCGTCGCGCGCAGCGCCGCATTGAGCTTGTCGACGATCGGACGCGGCGTCTTGGCCGGCGCCAGCAGCATGTGCCAGAAGTCGATGTTGAGCTTGTGATAACCCATCGCGCTGAAGGTCTTGAGCTGCGGCAGCCCGGCAAACGGCTTGCTGCCGATGATCCCGTAGGCTTTGATCTTGCCCGACTGCACCAGCGGCGCCGCGACCACGGCCCCGATGATGCTCAGGTCCACCTGCCCGGCCAAGAGGTCGACCAGCGCCGGGCCGGCGCCGCGATACGGCACCTGGGTGACTTTGAGCCCGAGCTGCTCCATGACCAGCTCGTCGGCCAGATGGCCGAACGAGCCGACCCCGGGATGCCCGACCTTGATGTTCTGCCCGGGCTGCTTCGCCCAATGCAGGAGCTCGTCGAGATTGTTCGCGGGCAAGCTCGGACGGCCCGCCAGCGTCGTGGCCGCGATGTTGATCAGCCCGATCGGGACGAAATCCTTCTCGGCGTCGATCGTGCGATCGGGATAGAGCGTCATGCCGGCCGCGAGCGCGTCCTGGTGCAGCAGGATCGTATAGCCGTCCGGCTCCGCATGGGCGGCCTTGGTGGCGGCGATCATGCCGCCGGCGCCGCCGAGGTTCTCGATCACAATGGTCTGGCCGAGCGCCTTCTCCATCGAGTTCTGGATCATGCGCGCGATCGTGTCGTCGACGCCGCCGGGCGGAAACGCCACCAGCAGGGTGATCGGACGATCGGGATAGGTCTGCGCCGAAGCGGCGCCGCTGACCAAAACTGACGCGGCGAGAATCGACGCCGCGAGCACGCGGTTGAAGATCATGCGATTCCTCCCTGGGGCCGTTCTTGTGCGGCAGCGGCCGTTCGCGTTCCGAACTGGCCGCGGGAGCGATCCTACGCCCCGGCCGCAGTAGGGGGGATGCGCGGCTTCGACGCAGGCTGGGGTCAGAAACCTCGCGTCAGAATCGAAACACGGCGGCCGCGACTGCGCAGGTCCACAAGCCGGTATCGTCGCCCAGGGCCGCCGCCGTGATCGACATGCTCTCGATGATCAGCTGGCTGTGCTCGTAGAGCTTCTTGCGCTCGTTCCAGGCGGCGCCGGGATCGAACTCGATGCCCAGCGTCGAGGCCAGCATGGTGGCGGCGAGATCCTCGGCATATTCCCCGCTCTGCTCCGCCGTTTCGCCGTATCCATGATGCTCGGCGATATAGCCGTACATGGTGGGATCGGCCGGGCGCGCGAGGCCGATGCTGGCGTGGATGCGGCGGCCGGGCTCATCGGTCTCCGCCCGGGCGAGAACCGAGAAGGTGATCTCCCCGGGCCGCAACGTCGTAACGCCCTCCTCGCGCGAGATCAGCTTGCAGCCCGGCGGCAGGATCGACGAGATCGAGACCAGGTTCTGCTGCTCGATGTCGGCATCGCGCAACGCATACTCGAACGAGGTCAGGCGGTGGCGGTGCACGCCGATGCCCTTGGTCAGAAACACCTGGGCGGGGTGAGGAAACATGTCCGGTGACTTTCCGGTTCGATCCAACGGACGCGCGGGTTCTATCGCGATCGGGGGGCGACGCGCCGGGCGCCGACAAGTGCCAGATATTCGTAGACGATCGTTGCGGCCGCGAGCGACGTGATCTCGGCGACGTCGTAGGCGGGCGCGACCTCGACCAGGTCCATGCCGACGAAGTGAAGATCGCCGAGCCGGCGCAGCATCGCCTGCGCCTGCCAGGACGCGAGGCCGCCGATCTCTGGCGTGCCGGTGCCCGGCGCAAAGGCGGGATCGAGCGCATCGATGTCGAAGGTGAGGTAGCACGGCGCCGCACCGACCACCGCGCCGACGCGCTCGGCGACGGCTTTGGGGCCGATCTCGTGCACCTCCTGCGCGGAGAGGATGGAGACGCCCTGCTCCCGCGTCCAATCGACGACCGCGCGCTCGACCGGCGAGCGGATGCCGATCTGGATCATGCGGCGTGGATCGACCAGTCCCTCGCGGATCGCGTGATAGAACACCGAGCCGTGCCCGAACGGCTGGCCAAAGCTGTCCGGCCAAGTGTCGACGTGCGCATCGAACTGCACGAGCGCGACGGGCTTCTGTCGCCGCGCGAGCGCGCGCAGCAAGGGCAGCGTGATGCCGTGCTCGCCGCCGAGCGCCACCAGGTGGGCGATATCGGCCGCCTGCCCTTCGATCAGCGTCAGGCTCCGGCCAAGGTCGCCGAGCGCGATGCGAAAGTCGCCGACGTCCGCGATCAGACCGGCGGGATCGATCCGCGCGGTCGGATGGTCGCCGTCGACCAGCATGCGACTCGCCTGGCGAATGGCCTGCGGGCCGAACCGCGCTCCGCTGCGATTGGTGGTGCCGAGGTCCAGCGGGACGCCGGCCACCGTGATCGCCGCGTCGGCGCGCCGCCCAACGCCGAGAAAGCCGGGCGGGACCGCAAAGGTGGGGATGTCCTGTGCCATGCCGGGGCCCTTACCACGTTCTCATTGCGAGCACATGGCATTTGGCCCCTCGTCTAGCCGTCGCCCAATCCACCGAGCCGACGGCCTGACGCGCGCATCGCTGCGACACAGCCCGGATCGGTGAGCGCGGCAAGCTCGTCGGTATAGCGATAACCGGACGCATGCCCCGAAAACACGTTCGTGGTCGCCGGATGCGTGTAGATCTCGACGAGGCCGGGCGGCAGGTTCTCCAATAGGCTTTTGATCCGCTCGCGCGTCATGGCGCCGGACCAGGCAAGCCCGAGCACCGCGTCCGGTGCCGCCATGCCGGCGCGGCGCGCCTGTGCGCGCAGCACCCTCGCCCATTGCGCCAGCAGACGCGGCGCGAGCGCGGCAGCGGCGGGATCGATTGCGCGCACCACGGTGGCCGGCTCGGCCGGCACGCGGATCGCCCGCGCGCCGAACTTCTTGCCGTTCGCGATCAACTCGCGGGCGATCACGGGATGCAGATGGAAATGCTTGTGCGCATCGACATGGTCGAACGGAAGGCCGGTCGCCGCAAACATTTCGAACTGGGCCGCGATCTCCGCCGCCATCTGGGCACGGACGCGCGGCCTGAAGGCGATGCCGCAGGCGAGCCGCCCCATGTCGGTGCGGAAATAGCCGTCCGCGCGGACAAGGTCGGGAATGCGCTCCGGCGGCAGCGCCGGCCGCGCCTCGACCAGCACCACATGCAGCCCGAGCCGCAGGTCCGGCATCGCTCGCGCGCGCCGCACCGCGTCGGCGGCGGCCGGGCTCGCCACCATCAGGCTCGCGGCCGAAAGGATCCCGGTCCGGTGGGCGCGCTCGACCGCCTCGTTGACCTCGGGGGCGAGGCCGAAATCGTCGGCCGTGACGACCAGGCGATTCAGTGCGCGACCTCGCGATGAGCGCGCAGGAAGGCGAAGAACTCGACGCCTTCGCGCAGCCGGCGCTTCATCATCTGCGGGCTCTTGATCATCTCGCCGACGATCGCGGCGATCTTCGGCGCGCGGAAATAGAACCGGCGATAGAAATCCTCGACCGAGTGGAAGATCTCGGTGTGGCTCAGATGCGGATAGTGCAGCGGCGCGATCTGCACGCCCTTATCGTCGATCAGCTCGGCGCTCTCGGCATCGAGCCAGCGGTTCTCCACGGCCTGCTTGTACAGGAACGTGCCCGGATAGGGCGCGGCGAGCGAGACCTGGATGGTGTGCGGATTGATCTCGGTCGCGAAGCGGATGGTCTCCTCGATCGTCTCCTTGGTCTCGCCGTGGATCGCGATGCCGAGCTCGTGGCAATCCTTGGTGAAGCGCTTGGCCACGTCGACCAGCATGCCCTTCTTGATGTTGTGCAGAATCTTCTGGTTGCCCGACTCGTAGCCGACCAGCAGGAGCCGCAGCCCGTTGTCGCGCATCACCTTGAGCGTCTCGCGCCGCACATTGGCCTTGGCGTTGCACGACCAGGTCACGCCGAGCTTGCCGAGCTCCTTGGCGATCACCTCGGTGCGCGCCGCATCGTCCGTGAAGGTGTCGTCGTCGAAGAAGAACTCCTTCACCTGGGGAAACGCCGCCTTGGCGTAGCGGATCTCGTCGATCACGTTGCCGACGCTGCGGGTGCGATAGCGATGCCCGCCGACCGTCTGCGGCCACAGGCAGAAGGTGCAGCGCGATTTGCAGCCGCGCCCGGTGTAGAACGACACGTAGGGGTGCTTGAGATAGCCGATGAAGTAGTTCTCGATCGTCAGATCGCGCTTGTAGACCTCGGTGACGAACGGCAGCGCGTCCATGTTTTCCAGGATCGCGCGCTCCTTGTTGTGCACGATCGCGCCGTTGCGATCGCGATAGGACAGGCCGTCGATCGCGCTCCAGTCGCGCCCTTCGGCCAGCTCCTTGATGGTGAAGTCGAACTCGTTGCGGGCGACGAAGTCGATAACGTCGGAATATTTCAGGCTCTCGTCCGGCTGCACCGCGACTTTGGCGCCGACGAAACCGGCCTTGAGGCGCGGATTGGCGCCCTTGAGGGCGGCGAGCGCCTTCACGTCGTCCGCGAAGGACGGCGAGGAGGTGTGCAGCACCGCGAGATCGTAGTCGCCCGCCTGGCGCAGCACGTCGGCCATCTGGATGCGGTGCGGGATCGAGTCGATCAGCTTCGAGCCCGGCACCATGGCGGCCGCCTGGGCAAGCCATGTCGGGTACCAGAACGACTTGATCTCGCGGCGCGCCTGATAGCGCGAGCCGGCGCCGCCGTCGAAACCGTCATAGGACGGCGCTTGCAGAAACAGTGCCCGCATGAAGCCCTCGGGTTCGCTACGCGTACAACTCTTAGCCGGATGCCCGGTTCGCGGTCGAGGGCGAACTCGATTCCTGGACGACCGAGCCGTCCGACAGCACCCGGTAGCGGCTGCCCCGCCAGCTCACGGTGGTGCCGAAGAAACCGGACACAAATGTGGTGAAGGCGATCAGGTCGCGGAACGGGATCAGCCAATAGGGCTGGCGCGGCAGGTCGAAGGCGCGCTCGACCGCCATCGCCAGCGCGGTGCGGCCGACCACCGCCAGGGCCGCCACCAGAAGGCCGAGCTGGCTGCCGAGCAACGCGCCGATCAGCGCCAGGGCGAACGGATGCGTGATGGTGGCACCGAGATATCCCACCGGGTCGATGCTGCGGATCGTGCACGATTGCCGCATCTGGTGACGCCAGAGCTCCGCCGCCGAGCGCTCGAAGCAGGCATGGCCGACCGAGAACGACGGGATCGCGACGTCGTAGCCTGCCGCGCGCACCGCCTCGCCCATGGCATAGTCGTCGGCCAGGCAATCCGCGAAGGTCCGGAACCCGCCGATCTCGTCGAGAGTCTCGCGGCGCAGCGCGATGGTGGCGCCGAAGCAGGGTTGGGCGAGACCGATGCTGCGCGCCACGACCACGTTGGGCAGGAAATAGGTGTTGATCGACATCGCGGAGAGCCGCGACCAGAACCCAGCGGCCGCGACCCCGTGGTAGAGGCACGTGACCGCCCCGACCCCCGGCCGCTCCAGCGACGCGACCACGTCGTTGAGGTAGGTCGGCGTGACCTCGATGTCGCTGTCGGACAGCACGATCACCTCGTGCTGCGCCACCGACGCCATGTTGATGAGGTTGGAGACCTTCCGATTGGTCCCGTAGGCGCGCGGCTCGACCACGAGATCGACCGCCACGGTGGGGTGCGCGGCCTGCAGACCCCGCACCACATGGATCGCCGGGTCGGCGCGATCCTGGGCGCCGAACACGAGTTGCACCGGAGCGTCGTAGTGCTGGTGAGCGAATTCCAACAGGCGCGCGAACATCTGCGGCTCGCGGCCGCACAGGGGCTTGAGGATGGAGACCGAGGGATTGGCGGCCGCGATGTCCTCCGCCGGCCGTCCGAAACGCAGCGACAGGACCGCCGCGATCAGCGTGTAGATGCAACCGATGGTCGCCGTCGCCACACAGACATTCGCAACCCAGTGAAGAAAAGCATTTCCGAGCATGCGCCGCCCCGCCCCCCGCGATCCCCCCACCGCGGTCCAGCCTCCAGGCTAGCACGATCGCAACGCGAGACCACCCTGGGGGAATAAATTCTTCCGCACTGTCACGTCAAAGACGCAGTGCCGTAAGGTCGCACCAGCCGCGGCATATCGCTACTTCGGTGCCGATTCCGGCGGTGGACCGCCGCTCGCGGTGGGCTGCTGCGGCCGGGCCATGGACAGTGGATTGTGGAACCGGTCATCCCCGCGGCCCTTGGCATACCCATAATCGTACAGCGCCGTCATGTATTTGGGATCGAACAGCCCGCGCCCCACCTGCTCGAAATCGTCGCCCACATAGGTCACGTTGAAGCCGATGCCCGCCCGCTTGGCCACCAGGGACGCCAAGGCGATCTCAAGCCGTCCGCCGGCCTTGAGCGCAACCGTGATGGCGCGACCGAGAACCCCCGCGGTGGTGCGGGTCGGCATGTAGAACTCGCTCGACATCTTGCCGTTGACCAGGGCGTAGAGATCGGTCGCCGGCAGGCGCTTGGTCGCGTTGGGCATCAGGTAGGGCACCGGCCCGAAGAACAGCGGCCCGGTGGCGCCGCCGTCGGCATGCATTTCCTGGAACTGGTGCCCATTGGCTTCCGCCGTGATGTAAACCGGCTGAAACAGGCCCTCGATGCTGGCGGAGGCCAGCAGGACCTGGCGAAACAGCTTGAGCCCCGCGTCGCCGCCGTGCGCCGCGATGGCGCCCATGTTCCAGACCATCGGCCGGCCGGCATCCAAATTGGTCGTCACCACGAACAGCCGGCGACCCTTGGCGTATTCGGCCGCGACTGCGGACAGGATCTCCGGCGTCACCCGCTTTTCGATCAGCTTGGCCAACGGCCAGGCATCGGCGAGGCTTTCCGGCGTCGCGGCGACCTCGAAAATGTCGCTCGCCGATATCTGCGTGTAGCCCTGGCGCAGCTCTTCATCGAACTTCGGCCCGGCAAACACATAGGTGGCCATCAGCGCCCCGGTGCTCACTCCGGTGATCACCGCGAATTGCGGCCGGCTGCCGGATGCGCTCCAGCCATTGAGAAAGCCGGCCCCGTAGGCGCCCTCCTCGCCGCCGGTCGAGAGGACCAGCCATGGCCCCGGCGGGCCCGCCAGAGCGCGCTCGAAATCGGTGGTCGAATCCGCCCAGAAACGCACGTCCGGCATGCCCGGAATTTGGGCAGCCGCCTGGTCGGCAGCGCTGAATTCGGGACGGGTGAGCTCCGGCTGCCCGCCCGACGGCTTCGCGCCGGGCTTGGCGGCTGATTTCTTCGCCGCCGGCTTTTGCCGCGGCACCGCGGACATGTCGCCGGCAGGCTCGCCCGGATGGGCGCCCGCCTTGCGCTGGGCGGGCTGGCCATACGAGTTGACCGAGACGGTGCCAATCGCCGCAATCGCCAGCCCGGCCAGAAGAAAACCTGCAAATCGTGTCCGCACGGTCGATTATCCTTTTGAGGATGCAGCTACTTTCCTATGGACGCAAACGCGCCCGAGGGCACCGCGGACGAGCGTCGCGTGACGCCATGGCGCGGCCGCGGGCATGCTTTGACATATCGGCCCGCGCCTGCTCAAGCGGGAGGGCCCGGGGCCTGCTTCAAAGCCGGCCCGCAAAGGCATCCGCAATGAAGGCATGCGTCAGCGCATAGGTCTGGCGCGTGGCATTCGCATCGTAGATCGCGACGCCCGGCATGTTGGCGTCGTCGTCCGTATAGGCATGCAGGATGCCGCTGAACAGCAGCATCTGCCATTTCGCACCAGCGGCGTCCATCTCGGCCTCGAAGGCGTCGCGGTCGGCCTTCGGCACCACCGGATCGGGCGTGCCGTGGATGACCAGGAGCGCCGCCTTGACGTCGCCCGGCTTCGCCGGCGCGGCGGTCTTGAGGTCGCTGTGGATCGCGACCGCGGCGGCGATATCGGCGCCGTCCCGCGCGAATTCGAGCACGTTGCCGCCGCCGAAGCAGAAGCCGATCGCGGCGCGCTGACCGTTGATCAGGCCGCGCCCCTTGGCGAGGCGCAAAAACGTATCGTAGGCGGCGCGCACCCGCTGCTTGGTCTCCGCCGGGTTCTCGCGCAACCGATTGGCGAGCGCCGCCGCCTCGCCAAAATCCTTCGGCCGAACGCCTTCGCCATACATGTCGACCGCGAACACCACGTAGCGATCCTGCGCCAACAGCGCCGCGCGCTCGATCGCCTGCTGCCGCATGCCCATCCAGTTCGGGCACATCAGCAGCGCGGGCCGCGGTTGCGTGACCTTGTCGTCGTAGACGAGGGCGCCGGTATATCTCTTTCCGGCGAGCTCGTAGGCGACCTGTTCGACATGCATGTGCGTTGCTCCCGCGTCACCGTCATCCTGGAATGACTTCACCGATCGCGCCCGCGTCATGGGCGGAGAAGAACAGCCGGCCGTCGGACGTCGCCACGATGGCGCGGGCGCCGCAGTTCGCGCCTGGGATCAGGTACTCGCCGATCAGGCGGCCGTCCGGCGCCATGCGGCCGATACGGTTGGCGAAGTTCTCCGTGAACCACAGGTCGCCGTCCGGCGCGACCGCCACGCCGCGCAGCGAGGCGTCCGGCGTGCGTACGGTGAACTCGGTGACCTTGCCGGCGCGGTCGATGCGGCCGAGGCCGTTCGCCTTGGTCTGCACGAACCAGATATTGCCGTCCGGATGCGCGACCATCGCCCGCGGTTCGCTGTTCGGCGTCGGCAACGGATATTCGGTGACCTCGCCTGAAACCGTAATCCGCCCGATCCGGCCGGCCTCGTACTCGCTGAACCACAGCGCCCCGTCACGCACCACGAGCGACAGCGGCCGGCAACCGGGCGTCAGCCCCGCCGAGAACTCGGTGACCTCGCCTGACGGCGTAATGCGCCCGATGCGGCTTGCTTGGCCTTCCGAGAACCACAGATTGCCGTCCGGACCACATATGATGCCGTCCGGTCCGGCGCCCGGCGTCGGCAGGACGAATTCCGTGATCACCCCCTGCGGCGTGATGCGCCCGATCCGGTTCGCCGCACTCTCGCAGAACCACAGATTTCCGTCCGGCCCCGGAATGATCCCGATCGGCCGGCTGTTCGGTGTCGCGGTCGCAAACTCGGTGAACGCGCCGCTGTCCGGATCGAGCCGCCCGATCTTTCCGGCGCCGCTTTCGCAGAACCACAAAGCCCCATCCGGCCCGACCACGATGATGTAGGGCCTCGCATCAGGCGTCGGAATCGGATGCAGCACGATCTCGACATCGGCTGCCGCCGCTCGTGCGGATTCGACGTTCACCCTGGCCCTCCCTGCCCGTTCGGTTCCCGCGATATACAGGGACCTCGGGTCGGCTTCCAGCACGGCGGGGTGGTCGCGACCGCCCGCCGCTGATACCATGCCGGGCCATGAACGCATCCCCGGGCATGAGCTACGAGGCGGCGCTGAACGATCGGCGCGACGCCATGGTCGAGGCCTGCACGCGCTGCGGCAAATGCGTCGAGGCCTGTCCCATCACCGACGCGGCCGGGGTCACGGCCGCGCCGGAGGCCGTCATCACCGGCGTCATCGACATCTTGGGCCAGGGCGAGGGCCCCGATGTGGCGCGCAAGTGGGCGACCTCCTGCGTGCTCAGCGGCGAATGCATCACGGCGTGCCCCGAAGGCATCAATCCGCGCTTCCTGCTCGCGATGGCACGCGTTGCGATCGCGCGCCGCGACGACGAATTGCCGGCGCGCCGGCGCCAGGGCGTCGCCGATTTCCGCAAGCTCAGCCAAGACGTCAATGTGCTCTCGCGCATGCAGCTCACGGCCGAGATGCTCGAACGGCTCGGCCAGCGCACCGATACCAGCCCCCGGCTCGGCAGCACCGAAGGACCCGACAAGCCCGATTTCGTCTTCTACACCGGCTGCAACGTGCTCAAGACGCCGCACATCGCGCTGCTCGCGCTCGACATCATGGATGCGCTCGGCGTCACCTACCGGGTGATGGGCGGGCCGTCGCACTGCTGCAGCGTGGTTCACTTCCGCACTGGCGATCTCGAAGCCTCCGGCAGCCTGGCGGAGAACACCTTGAACAAGCTCGCGAGCGCCAAGAACGGCCAGGTGCTGGCCTGGTGCGCGAGCTGCCATGTCCAGTTCACCGAGATCAACCTGCCGGCGCACGAGCGGATGACCGGCAGCCGTCCGTTCGAGATGACGCCGTTCATGCGTTATCTGCGGTCGCGGCTCGACGATCTGCGCCCATTGCTCACCCGGCGCCTCGACCTGCGCGTCGCGCTGCATCGCCATCCGGGCGTTCCGGGCATCATGGAGGCCGGCGAGGACGTCCTGCGCGCCATTCCGGGCGTTGCGATCGTCGACCTGCATCAGCCGGCGGTCGGGCTGATGAGCAACTACCTGCGCACCCTGCCTGACTACAAGCGCAAGCTCCAACACGACGAGCTCAATGCGGCGCGCGCCGCACAAGTCGACGCGCTGGTCGCGGTCTATCATCCCGACCATCGCGAGCTGTGCGCGCACGAGTGCGACTTTCCGTTCCGCATCGTCAATCTGCTGGAGCTCGTCGGCGAGAGCATGGGACTCGCGCAAGAAGACCGCTTCAAGCGGCTCAAGAAGCTGCAGGACGTCGAGCTGATCCTGGCGGAGACGCGCGACCTGCTCACCCGCCATCACGTCACCGAGGCGGCCGCGCGTGCGTCGATCCAGTCCATGCTGGAGGAGCAGCCGCTGCCGCTGGCCGGCGGGCACCCCGCGGGCGAGCGACCGAGCAGCGCGCCGGTCAACCGCTGATCGTCGATTGCGTCAGGCCGCGCTCTGCGCGAGCGACGCGGCCGGATCCGGCGTGCGCAGGGAAGCGTCGTTTGCGACTTCGACCCGGTTGCGGCCGCGCTCCTTCGCCTCGTAGAGCGCCTTGTCGGCCTGGACGAGCAGCTCCGACAGGTCGAAATCGGGAGTGTCGCTGAAGGCGAGGCCGACGCTCGCGGTCGCGCCGACCGGGCAGCCGTCGACCATCTGGCTCGCCTGCGCGAACGAGACGCGCATGCGCTCGGCGATCACCAGCGCGCGCTCGCGGCCGATATTGTGCAGCACCGCCGCGAACTCTTCCCCACCGAGGCGGCCGACGAAGTCCGAGGGCCGCACCGTCTGGGTCGCGCTCTCGGCAAAGACCTGCAGCACCCGGTCGCCCACCGCATGGCCGAACCGGTCGTTGATCGACTTGAAGTGATCGAGATCGACGAGCAGCACGGCGGCAAGCTGCGGGTTGGCGGCCTGCCGCTCGCTGATGCGCTCGATTTTGGCGAAGAAGCCGCGGCGGTTGACCAGTCCGGTCAGCGGGTCGACCAATGCGGCGGTGCGGTGCGACTGCTCGGCGCGCTCCTTTCCCATGGCGAGCAGGATGAACGCGATCGCGATGGTGAGCAGCAGCGCCTCGGAGGAGAGGACGGTCAGCCACACGCTGCCGAACAGATGGTTGCTGGGTGCCCACGGCAGCATGACGGAGAGCGGCGTGCGCAGCAGAAAGAGCGCGCCGTGGGCGAACAGCATGACCATCGCGGGCAGACGCGAAACCAGCCGCTCGGCACGGCCGCGCCAGAATTCGGCGCAGGCAAGCCACGTATACGACGCGATGATGGCGCCGCCGAGCCAGGCGCGCGCCTCGACCGAGCTCGCGACCACCGGCAGCCGATTCGCGATCAGCCACACCGCCGCGCCGGCGACGAGGCCGGCCGGGGCAAGCCGGCGGCCCTCGAACAGCCGAGCGCCCGTCCAGGTCGCCGCGAAGGAGGTGAGCAGAACCGCATTGGCAAGATCGATGGTGAGCAGGTCCGGCAGCTGCCCGTAGGCGCCGAACAGGGTGATCGATGCGGCGCGCAGGAAATGCGCCGACGCCCACCACGCGACCGCGTGGATTGCGGTGTTCTGCACCCAGGCGAACAGCAGCAGGAGGCCGAGCAGGGACTCGACGTAGATGGTGACGAGAAAAAGCGTGTTGACGTCGAGGTCCATCGGGCAGCGCCTGTGCAACTGTGACGCCGCGAGGCAGGTCGACGCCGCACGTGCGTTAGCGCCGGACGCGGTAACAATGGGTGAATCGGCGCGCCGTCGACCAGGCGGTCCGACGCCTATGGTTGAGAGCTTGCTGCGCGATCGGCGCCGATTTGATGCGAATGCGCCCGATCATGCCCCGCCCGCACAGAGGCGCGGACGGCGCGACCGTCAGCCACCCATCACCCGCTGCAAGGTACGACGAAGCGGACCGGGCGCCGTGATGGAACTCTCGGCCACCACGAAGCAGACGCAGTCGCCCTCCCCTTTGGCGACCGGCGCGTCGTCATGGTTCGCATCGTGGCCGACGAAAATGATGTCGCCGCGAATGTGATCGCCGTTGCGATCGCTCGCGCAGCCGGCGACCACCAGCACGGCGGTGGGGCCGTCGTCGCCCGTCAGCGGCAGGCCCTTGCCCGGGCGCACCGCGAGGAAGCTCGCCCTGTCCTCGCTGTCGCGCAGCGGCGCCTCTTTGACGCCGGAGCACCGCTTGGTCCAGGCAAGGCCGGCCAGGTCGCACCCGGCCAGTCGCCGTAGCGCCTGGGGCAGCGCCGAGGAGGTCGCCTCGCGCGCACGACGCGTCGGCGCAGCCGGTGGCGGCTCGGGGCTCGCAAAGATGTTCACCAGCCGGCGGTCGCGCCCGGCCAGCGGCACCGGCCGCAACTCCTCCAGGAAGACGCCGTGGACCGCTTCCAACGCCGCCGCATAGGCGCGGTTCTCAGGCCTGAGCTCGAGGTGGGCGGCCACCAGCGCCATAAGCGGCGCGCTGAGCGTCTTGGCCGCATAGGCGGCGATGAGCGCATCGATCGGGTGGCCGTCCGTGGGGCGGATTGCGATGTCGTAGTTCAAGAGCGTTCGTCCTTGGCCCGTTCAAACCCCCGTCCTCCCCGTGGGATCAACCAGTCCGTTTTTTATTTTTGCCCTGATTATGCCATGATTACGCATGGGAGCGCCCAACGGATCACTCGCACGCATCACGAATCCTGCATAACGGTACCATCCTATGTGGCATCCGTGCCACACCCGCGCACGGCTTGTCGCCCCGGTGGCTCCCCGATAGGGTCGGCTCAACGCCGCTACGTTCGGCCGACAGGCACCCTATGCAGATTTGCGACGGCATCGTACACGCGATCGGTCACACGCCGCTCATCCGGCTCAAACGCGCCTCCGAGATGACCGGCTGTGCGATTCTCGGCAAGGCCGAATTCATGAATCCGGGCCAATCGGTCAAGGACCGTGCCGCCCTGTTCATCATCAACGACGCGGTGAGCAAGGGCACGCTGCGCCCGGGGGGCGTGATCGTCGAGGGGACGGCCGGCAATACCGGCATCGGGCTTGCGCTCGTCGGCAATGCCATGGGCTTCCGCTCGGTCATCGTCATTCCGGAGACCCAGAGCCAGGAGAAGCGGGATACCCTGCGGCTCGCCGGCGCCGAGTTGGTCGAGGTGCCGGCGGTGCCCTACTCCAATCCCAACAACTACGTGAAACTGTCCGGCCGGCTCGCCGCCGAGCTCGCCAGGAGCGAGCCGCATGGCGCCATCTGGGCGAACCAGTTCGACAACGTCGCGAACCGCGACGGCCACATCGCGACCACCGGCCCGGAGATCTGGGAGCAGACCGACGGCAAGGTCGATGGCTTCGTCTGCGCGGTCGGGTCCGGCGGCACGCTCGCCGGCGTCGCGATCGCGCTCAAGGAGCGCAACAGGAATGTGAAGATCGGTCTCGCCGACCCGATGGGCGCCGCGCTCTACAGCTTCTACACGACCGGCGTGCTCAAATCCGAAGGGTCCTCGATCACGGAGGGCATCGGCCAGGGACGCATCACCAAGAACCTCGAGAATGCGCCGATTGACGTTCCCTACCAGATTCCCGACCAGGAAGCGGTCCCGCTGATCTTCGACCTGCTCGAGCACGAGGGGCTCTGCCTCGGCGGCTCGTCAGGCATCAATATTGCCGGCGCGATCCGGCTCGCCAGGGAGCTCGGTCCGGGCCACACCGTCGTGACGATCCTCGCCGACTACGGAACGCGCTACCAATCGAAGCTGTTCAACCCGGAATTCCTGCGCCAGAAGGGACTGCCCGTTCCGGCCTGGATGGAGCGGCGATCGCATCTGAAGGTGCCGTTCGAGAAGGTGTAGACGGTCCGCTGGTCAAGACCATGGCGGTGAAGCCGCCCATGGGCACCGGCCGCGTGCGCCTGATCGAGATCGCAGGCTATGATCTGCAGCCGTGCGGCGGCACCCACGTGCGGCGGACGAGCGAGAGCGGCGCCATGCGCGTCACCCGGATCGAGAAAAAAGGCAAGCTGAACCGACGGGTGCGCATTGCCTTCGCGTAGCCTGTAGCATGCTGGTGTGCGGTCGATTCGCCTGCACCCACAGAGGCATGCGCGACGAACGATCGCCGGCTT
>Ga0335081_10010223_pt1 | contig 15152 bp, 14 predicted proteins | sample Lox_Sample_35_FD_206713 | JGI IMG/M metagenome (GOLD analysis project Ga0335081, IMG submission 206713) | Soil microbial communities from Loxahatchee National Wildlife Refuge, Florida, United States - Lox_Sample_3.5 | ecosystem: Environmental > Terrestrial > Soil > Wetlands | place: USA...
TGACTCGTTGGGAATATAAGGCAAGCAACTTCCTCGGCATGCTACAGCTCGCCTGCATCCTCATCCTGCTGCGGAAGGGTTTTTGAGATGGGCTCTAGTAACCAAGCGCTGATCCGGCCCGAGATTCATCGCGAATGCATAATAGATAATCGTTCGCGTGGGGCGTGGACATGAAAAAAGGCACGGGCTCAGCCGTGCCTTTGGAAGTCGTCCGAGGCGAAATCAGCAGCGTACGATGTTGGGCGAGTCGCTTTCCCTGGTGGCGTTGCGTGTATCGATCACCGACCGCGACTCCCGCACGATTTGCGGGTGGTCGTAAGTGGAGTGGTCGGTGACAATCAGCAGGCAGTCATACTGTCCCGGGTTCTCCTATCGCTGACGCGCGACGTGCCGTTTGGGCTGGGATGGGCCATCGAACCGATCATCCAAAGCTCCCCAAGGAGTCGCTGATCACAATACCCTCGAGGCTACACGTCGAGCGGTCCATACCAGAACCAGATAGTTCCCCTTTTTAGGTATGCCATGGCGCTACTAATTCAGGTGCTGGGAGTTTAGCCGCAGGCAATCACGAGATCCTGTTCGAGTAACTAGCCATCGGAGACTGTCCGCTGAATGCGTCTTCCACGCGCACAACCAGCGCATGCTGAACAAGAGCGCTTGCGGACTTCGAGAAAATCGCCGCGTCATTTCCGATCTTCCGTCTTGCTTCTAACAGGGGACGCTGAACCCCCACTCCGATCGCTAACGTGCGGTTTTTCAATTCGACGAATCCAAAAAATGAGCCCACTTTTCATATCGCTGTAACGCGTTTCGCCTAGAATCAGTGGAGAAGCAAACACGGAGGCCAGAAGTGAAGGACACGACTACGGCGAAACACCACGGGCTCAACCACTGGCTCATGCTGGATTTGATCGAGAGAAAAATTCGACTTCACACAAACCGACTTTATGAAGAGCGCAGACACGTCGAGGGCCGCGAGTTGGAAGATTGGTTGAAAGCAGAATCGGAGGTTCTCAGAGCCATCGTCCTGGCGCCCCTCTGGCGTTCCCAGCGTGGACGGGCGCCTCGGCTGACGTAGAGCCGGAATCAAATCTCTGAACAACTCGGAGGTGCAAATGAGAACCGTGCAGCGCTCAAACCTAACCCGCACAACCGATGCCGCCTCGTTAGGGGAACGAATCCGCCTCCGCGCCTATAAGCTCTACGAAGCCCGCGGCCGCCGTGATGGCCACGACCTGGACGACTGGCTCCAGGCAGAAGCGGAGATCCTCGGCACCCGGCAAAAGGCCACCGCCGCCTAAGTAGCCCAAGTACGCTAAAGTGCAGCATCGCCAGAGCCGTAAAGTCGCATCTGCAATCCTCGCCACGAGGTTTTAAGTGGGCTTGCCAAGACGTTGGCGCCGTGGTTACAGTATTAATGGTTCTTGATGGCCGGCCGACAGTGGCAGCATAGGAGCTAAGGGTGAGCAGTCCAAAGCAAAATATTCTTGTTCTCGACTGCGACCCGGAGTTCCTCATTGTGCTCGAACACGTGTTGGAGGAGGAGGGGTTCAACACGACGACCACGTGGGACGCGCGGGAGGCGCTTGTCCTCCTTGCGTCCGCCCGTTTTGACGCCCTGCTGGTGGGCGAGCATCCACCAGAAGTGAAAAGCGCAGAGTTTTTGAAGCGCCTCCAAGCCCAGCCGAAGAGTATTCCCTGCATCGTGCTGCAATCGGCTGCCGGGTACCCCTTCGAGGCGCAGTACCTATGCGCTCTCGGCGCGCATGCCGTGATTCCCAAATGGAAGCATGAGGCGATCGCGGAACAGATTTGGCAAATCCACAGGCGTTTGTATGGCACGATGAATGGCACCGCGGCCGGTGAACAGTCTTCCGCTTGCGCATAGCGAGGTTTGGATGTTGGGCGCTCCCAGGGCGAGGCGGTGGTCAGCTTGAAACCGGCAACGCAAATGCCCACCCCATTTCGGTTCCGGTGCCCCTTGGCTCGGTGTGATACCTAGCCGGTAGTCCGACTCCGCGCCCCCCCCCGCTCGATCCACGCGAAACGTTCACGATTTTCGTGGACTGCACATACTCCCCCCGAAACGCACCATGCTTGAACTACTGTAAGAGATACCCCTGGCCTTTCGCCGAACTATACCTGGACTTTCGTAACCTTCAATCCTTGCTCCTCGGGACTACCATTTGCGGATGCCAATGGGCGAAAGCATCGACGACGCAATTGAAGAGAGGCGCTTCTGGCGACGTTTTCAGTTCACGTTGCCTGTTCGAGTCGCGATCAGGAAATGCGGGGATATCAGTTTGATCGACGGCCGCGGTTACGAACTGAATGCGGGAGGTTTCGCGCTCTTCGCAAATGGTGAACTGGCCATCGGGGATGAGGCCGAGATAGCGTTCATGCAACCCTCGTTCGATCCTCCTCTCACGCTCCGCGGCGTGGTTCGCAATCATGCAGCGAAACATTACGGGATAAAATTCCTTGCGACCAGTGCCGCAGAAGCAGATCAACTGGATACTTTTCGACAGATCTTGGGCAAGATAGGATCCGTCGACGCATAGCAACGCTGGATACGCCCCAATTCAGCAGTGAATGGCGCAACAGAAGCCCTCTAATGGTGTGCGAGGTTTCGCGAGGTCTTCGCACCTGTTACTCACTGCAGTTTCGCGTACTCCGCCTTGCCCTGGTTGAGGATGGGTCACCGGCGTTCTGGCCAAAGTGGAGAGTCTTCGCACCGTGGACCGTTTGCGGTTGCGCGCCCGGCTTGCCGATGCAGAGGTGGCCCATCGGCGCTCCTTCCTCCTGCAATTGCTCGAATCCTTAGAGTTGGTCGAATTGGATTCCTTGGTTCTCGACCGCGCCGCACAACCGCAGCCCACGGAACTCGGGACCTTGGACGCTATCCATTTGGCCACGGCCCTACTCTGGCGCGAGACCGTAGGCACTAAATTGGTCATGGCCACTCACGACGTCGCCTTGGCTACCGCCGCTGAAGCGCATGGGTTTAGGGTGGTTGGTGTGCAGCGCGGGCGCTGACTTGTCCGCAGCTGCTGCCTCAACTCTCTTCTTCCTGAGGGACAAAAAACAGCTGGTACGGCACTAACCAGGTGCCATTTTCCTTCAAGTAAGCAAGTGCAATGACCGCAGGGAAACAGCGATGGTCGGCGGCATCATTGGCATGGTTGCGTCCGTCGTCGTCATGGTTCTTCTGGGGTTCGGCGTGTCTGGAGTTCTCATTGTTCCCACATTTGCTTCCCTCTTTTCGCTTTGCTGCGGCTTAGCGTCGCCCGCGGCCACCGTGGAACCCGCCGCCGCGGGATCCGGCGCCGTGAGAGCCTCGGAAGCTGCTCTGCCCACGCGCGGAGAAACCTCTCGTGGCGCCGCCATGGCCGATGCCGCTGAATGGCCCGGACGCCCGTCCCGTTTCGCGGCCCTGGGGGTGTGACTTCTGTCATAGACGAGGCTTGCTACAGGAGTGCACTCTCTCTAGTTATCCACATTCTTCATAGGCGGTAGCGTTGGACCAGCTGCATTATCAGGTCCGAGTGGCCGACCGGGAGTATTGGCGAGAGCAGATCAAATGCCAATATGCTTGTCCGGTCCACACCGATGCGCGTGGATACATACGCGCCATCGCGGCGGGCAAATATGAAGACGCCTATTTGATCGCTCGCGGGCCGAATCCTCTGGCCTCCATCTGTGGCCGCGTCTGCGGAGCTCCCTGCGAGGCCGCCTGTCGGCGGGGCAGCATTGACCAGCCTATCTCTATCCGTGCGCTCAAGCGGTTCGTGTGTGAGCAGTTCGGGAGCGAATCCCGGGCAGACGCCGGAACAGAGCTGTTTCCATATCTGAAAGGCCGGACCGCTGAACGTCAATGCGACGATCTCGACGAGCTTCGTCTTCTTCTTGATTTCTTGGCAAACACCGAATTCCCTCAGCCGACGGGAGAGCGCGTCGCCATCATCGGCTGCGGGCCCGCCGGCCTGGCGGCCGGGCACGATCTCGCGCTCATGGGGTTCCGACCGACGATCTTCGAAATGGACCCGATACCTGCAGGCATGCTGGCTACGGGCGTGCCGGGCTATCGGTTGCCGCGCGAACTGATCGAGGCCGAGGTGGCGGTGATCCAGGCCCTGGGCGTGGAGATCCGCTGCAACACCCAGATAGGTAAGAACGTAAGTTTCAGCGACCTGCGGCGCGATTTCGCAGCGGTGGTGATCGCCTGCGGGGCCAAGCGTTCGCGGGCTCTGCCCATTTTGAACGCGGACGCCATCGGCGTGATGGGTGGCGTGGATTTTCTCCGCGACGTGGCCCTGGGCAAACAAGTGGAGTTGGGCCAGCGCGTCATCGTGATCGGCGGCGGCAACGTCGCCTATGACGTCGCGCGCACCGTGCTGCGGCAGGAAGAGTACGACGTCTCCCGTACCGCAGCCCGCATGGCTGGCGTGCGCGAGGTGAATCTGGTCTGCCTGGAATCGCTGGAGGAGATGCCGGCGGACACGGTGGAAATCCTCGAGGGCCAGGAAGAGGGCGTAGTTCGGCACAACAGCTGGGGACCGAAGGAGATCCTGGTGCGCGAGATCAACGGACAGAAGTTCGTGCGTGGCGTACGGTTTGTCCACTGCACTCAGGTCTATGACGAGAACAAACGCTTCGCCCCCAAGTTTGACGAAATTGTTACCACGGAGATCGAGGGCGATACCGTCCTGCTGTCGGTCGGGCAATCGGCAGACCTGAGCTTCCTCGATCCTGAGCGCGACGGCATCCAGATGCGCTCACCCCAGCAGATCGTCAACGATCCCGCGACCTGCGCGACATCAGCGCCGGGAATCTTCGTCGCCGGTGACATCGCCTACGGGCCGCGGCTGATGATCCACGCCATCGCCAGCGGCAAGCAGGCCGCTCGCTCCGTTTACCGTTATCTGCGGGGCCGGGAGATCGCGCTGGAGGAGGTGCAGTTTCACTTTCCCATCGAGCATTATCACCGGGAGAAGAACTACGAGCGCCGTTCTCGGCTGCACATCCCCACACTTTCCGCCGCGGAGCGCCTCAAGAACCCGGCCGCGCTGGTGGAGATCGGCTACAACGAAGAAGAGGCTCGGGCCGAAGCCGGACGCTGCCTCGATTGCGGCATCAACACCATTTTTGACGGCGAGCGCTGCATTCTCTGCGGGGGATGCGTCGATGTCTGTCCGACCGTCTGCCTGAAGCTGGTGTCGTTCGATCGGATCGCGCTGACGCCTGAAGTTGCGGCAGCGGTGGGCAGGCTGGAGCTGGATCCCACCGATCTTTCCGCCATTATCAAGGACGAAGAACGCTGCATCCGCTGCGGCCTGTGCGCGGAACGCTGTCCCACGACCGCCATCACCATGGAGCAATTCAGTTTCGCCAAGGAGTGGAAGCCATGTCCCGTCTCGACCCACCCCGCGTGACCCGGCGCAGCTTTCTGAGCATTGCGTCGCTGGGCAGCTTCTTTGCCGCGGTCGGCACCGCGGCTGCCGGGCTGTTCCGCCTGCCCAACCCCGCGGTCCTGCCCGGGCCGGTGCGGCGCTTCAAACTGGGCGCTCCGGAGCAGTTCGCACCCGGCAGCGAAACCCTCTTCTCAGAGGAGAACCTGGTGCTGTTCCGTGACGACGAAGGTTTCTACGCCATCTCCACCACCTGCACGCACCTGGGATGCATCGTGGCCCGCTCCAAGCAGGGGTTTGCCTGTCCGTGCCACGGCTCACGTTTCGACAGCCGCGGAAAGGTGGTGGGGGGCCCGGCGCCGCGTCCGCTGCCGTGGCTCGAAGTAAGCCGCGCCGCCGATGGCCAGCTTGTGATCAATGCCGACACCGAGGTACCCGAAGGCACGCGTTACCGCGTGTAGGAGGCGAAGCGTGGCGACCGCTACCCGAGAATTCATTCGCAACCTGCATGAACTGCCACACACGGTGAAGGATGCCTGGTTCCGTCTGGGCAAGGAACCGGAATCCGAGCGCGAAGAGTCGCAGGCCACGTTTCACAATCTTTTCCTGCACATTCACAGCGTGCGGGTGCACGTGCGCACTCTTAGTCCCACGCTCACCTTCGGGTTGGGGCTGATGGCGGTCGCCACGTTCCTGATCACCGTGGTCACCGGCCTGCTGCTGATGGTCTATTACAAGCCGTCCACCGACTTGGCCTACCAGTCGATCAAGGACATCCACTTCACGGTCTACACCGGACGGTTCATCCGCAACATCCATCGCTGGGCGGCGCAGTTGATGGTCCTGACCGTGTTGTTGCATATGGCGCGCGTATTCTTCACCGGCAGCTACAAGAAGCCGCGCGAATTCAACTGGCTGGTGGGATTGGGGCTGCTGGTCATCACCCTGGCTCTCAGCTTTACGGGGTACCTGCTGCCCTGGGACCAGCTTGCCTACTGGGCCATCACCATCGGTTCGAATATCGCCAACTCGCCCCGTGAACTGACCGACGCGCTCGGCATCACGCGCTGGTTCGACCCGGGCGGTTTCCAGAAGCGGCTGCTTTTGGGCGCCAACTATGTCGGCCAGGACGCGCTCATCCGCTTCTATGTGCTGCACGTCTTCCTGTTGCCTCTGGCGCTGGTGACTTTGCTCAGCGTGCACTTCTGGCGGATCCGTAAAGACGGTGGCCTGGCGCGCCCCGAGGATCCGATGGGAGGCCCGGCTGAATGGGGCGGCGCGCGCCGAACCGTTTTTGAACCCATTCCCACCAAGACCTACGGCTTGATGGCCCTGGTGAAAGGCAAGCGGCCCACCGTCAACCGCGGGCCGGAGAACACAGTAATGAGCTGGCCGCACTTATTCTGGGCGGAACTGGCTGTGTTCATGGTCACGGTGGCGACCACTCTTGTCCTCTCCTTTTACTGGGACGCTCCGCTGAAGGAACTGGCCAATCCCGCGATTCCGGAGAATCCCGCCAAGGCGCCCTGGTACTTCCTGGGAATTCAGGAGCTGGTTTCGTACTCCGCGTTCACTGGTGGACTGTTGATTCCGTTGATTGTCGTCGTAGGACTCGCTCTTATTCCATTCCTCGATCGCAGGTCCGGCGGTGAAGGCACGTGGTTCGGCACTCCGGGAGAAAAGTCGGTCTTCCGCAACTCGCTTCTGTTCGCCGTGCTGGTGACCGTCGGCATGCTGGTCTTCACGGTCAACTTTGGGTGGTTGCGCAACTGGTTCCCGGACATACATCAGTTGTGGATCATCATCTTCAATCCAGGCTCGCTGCTGGTGCTGATCTTCGCGGCCTGGTCGCTGGTGGTGCTGAAGCGCAAAGACTCCGTGCGTCTGGCGGCAGTTGCGCTCTTCACTTGTTTTCTGGTCGGTTTCACGATTCTGACTTATTTCGCCACCGTACACCGAGGGCCGAACTGGCATTTCTACTGGTGGCCCTCGCAATGGCCGGTGCATTAGGAGGGGAGGCGATGAAGGACCCCTCGCGCATTTATCGTTGGATCCTGCTCGGGGCCAGCATTCTCACCATCGTTTATCTGGTGGGCGCCGCGGTGCACGAGAATTACGGGGCGCAGTGGAGTGCAGTGCAGCACCAGTACCGCGAGATCCTCCGGCAAAAAGCCACGGACGCGCGGGGTCGCGAGCTGCTGGCCAAGTACCGCATTGAGCTGAAGCAGGTCAGCTTGCCGGCGCTGGGAACGGTGGACCGCTGCGTCACCTGCCACAACGGGATCGACGATCCCAGAATGACGGATGTCCCGATACCTCATCGGGTCCACCCTGCGGGCATCCTCGATAAGCATCCCGCTGACCGCTTCGGATGCACCATCTGCCATCACGGACAGGGATCCGCGACCACGTTTCGTGATGCCAAGGCAGACGATGTTTACTGGGACTATCCCCTGCTGCCGCCGGAGATGACCCAGGCGACCTGCGTTACCTGTCATGACGCGGAGAAACTGCCTCGCGCACAGATTCCACTGCTGCTCGCCGGCATGAAGCTTTACCCGGAGAAGAGCTGCGGCTCCTGCCACAAGCTGGGAGGACGTGGAGGCGCGCTGGGACCAGCGCTCGACAACGAAGGAGCCAAGACCCGTCACCAGCTCACCATGAGCAATCTCAAGCCGCCGCACACCACCTGGAGATGGCAGGAGACTCATTTTCGCGATCCTGGTGGCCTGGTCGCTGGCAGTCAGATGCGTAATCCGACCGTGACCCCGCAGGAAGCGCTGGCGCTGACGGTCTACATGCTTTCGCAGTGGAAACGCGATGTGCCCGAGAGTTATCTCGCTCCCGACAAGATCGAGCAGAAATATCGCGCCTTGCATCCGACGCCGCTCTCCGGAGAGCAGGTCTACCACCAATACTGTGCCGCCTGCCATGGCACCGGGACCTACAGCCGCTGGGACAAAACGTTCAAGCGCTTCATCCCCGCCATTCGCGGCGTCTCTTTGATCTCGACTGCGAGCCCGGACTATCTAGCCAGCAACATCCAGCACGGCCGGCCGGGCACGCAGATGCCGGCCTGGGACAAGCAGGCCGGTGGCCTGCTGCCGGAGGAGATCACCGCGGTCATCAAGTATCTGCGAGCCGGAGCGCCAGCGACCGAGAAGATGCCGCCGCTCACGCTGACGGGAGATGCAAGCCGGGGCTTGACGCTGTTCCTCCACAACTGCGCCGGCTGTCACGGTATGGACGGCCGCGGGGGAATCGCGCCGGAGATCGGCAATCCGGTCTTTCAGAAGGCGGCGACCGACGAGTTCATCGTCCGCACCATCCGCAGCGGACGGCAGGGGACCGCGATGCCCGCATTCCAGCGGCCGGATGCGCCGGCGTTCACCGACCAGGACGTGGCCGATGTTCTGGCGTACCTGCGGGCCTTCGGCGCGCACAAGCGAGAGAAGGCGATTGCTCGGAACGCGACTCCAGTCTCGGGAGGTAGACCATGAGCGATAAGGAGCAGACCAGCAAACACTGGTCGCGGCGCAACTTCATCCAGACCGCGGCTATGACGGCCGCAGCGCTGACGATCCCGGGCTGTTCGCGCAAGGAGAAGCCGGTTCTCAGCACGCTCGTGGGCGACTTCGACCCTCTCCGCGCTTATCCCTACCGCGGCTGGGAGGACTTTTATCGCAAAATCTGGACTTGGGACAAAGTCGTTCGCTCCACCCACTCCGCCAATTGCACCGGCTCCTGCTCGTGGAAGGTCTACGTTCGCAACGGGGTAATGGTACGCGAGGAGCAGGCGGCGGATTATCCCCGCATCAGCCAGGATCTGCCCGATTACAACCCGCGCGGATGCCAGAAGGGCGGCTGTTTCGTTGAATATGTGTACAGCCCGCAGCGCCTGCGGTATCCGCTGATCCGCACCGGGGAGCGTGGCGAGGGCAAGTGGCGGCGGGCCACCTGGGACGAAGCCCTTACGCTGGTTGCCGGGAAACTGCTGGACAACATCTACAACCACGGCCCGGATACCAACACCTTCTTCAGCGTGATCCCGGCCATGAGTCCCGTGAGCTTCTGCGCGGGTTCGCGCCTGGCGCATTACATCGGGGGAGTCTTCCTTTCTTTCTACGACTGGTATTGCGACCTGCCGCCGGGCGAGCCGCTCACCTGGGGCGTGCAGACCGAGGCCTGCGAATGCGCCGACTGGTTCAATTCCAAGTACATCGTGCTGTGGGGTTCGAACATCTCGCAGACGCGCATTCCCGACGCCCACTTCGCCTACGAAGCTCGCTACAACGGCGCCAAGATCGTCTGCATCTCGCCCGATTACAACGCAAGCGCCACGCACGCTGATCTCTACTTCCAGATCAACCCGGGCACCGATGGCATTCTCGCCCTCGGCGTGGCCAAGTTGCTGATCGATCAAAACCTGATCGATGTTCCCTATATAAAGGAGCAGACCGACCTGCCGCTGCTGGTCCTTGCGGGCACGAAGCGTTTCCTGCGGCAATCCGACCTCGAACCTAAAGGCAAAGAAGACGTCTTCTGCTTCTGGGATACGCGACAGCAGCGCGCCGCACCCGCCCCCGGGTCGATGGGCTCGGAGCAGAAGACAATCCAGCTCAGCGGCATTGATCCCGCGCTGACCGGCACCTTCAGCGTGCGGCTTGCGGATGGGAAGACCGTCGAGGTCACCACCGTCTTCGAGATGCTCAAGAAGGAACTCGCCCAATACACGCTGGACAAAGTAGCCGCCCGCACCGGGCTCCCAGCACACGAAATCGAACTGTTCGCCAAAGAACTGGGAACCCGCAAGCCCGCGATGATCATCCACGGCGCGGGGACGAACCACTGGTTCCACAACGACCTGATCAACCGCTCCTTCATCCTGCTGGTGGCGCTCACCGGCAACATCGGCAAGAACGGCGGCGGATTCAACCACTACGTGGGCCAGGAGCGAGTCTGGCCGGAGCACGGGTTCTTCGAGCTCGCCTTCCCCGAAGGACGCAAGAAGCAGCGCTTCCAGAACACCACGCTGTGGAGCTTTGTCCACTCCACCAGCAAGGATCCCCACCTGTACAACGGCAAGCCCATCGACTGGTACATCCAGGAATCGGTGAAGAACGGGTGGATGCCGCTGTGGCCTAAGGGCGGCCGCAAACCGCGTGCCTTTATCGTGTGGCGCGCCAACTATCTCAATCAGGCGAAGGGCAACGAGATCCTGGAGTCATCGCTGTGGCGCGATCTCGACCTGATCGTGGACATCAACTACCGCATGGACACCACGGCGCTCTACTCCGACGTGGTGCTGCCCGCTGCCAGTTACTACGAGAAGGTGGACATCAACTCCACCGATTGCCACAGCTACATACATCCCTTCGGCAAAGCGCTGGACCCGCTGTTCGAAAGCAAGACAGACTGGGACCTCTTTCATGCCTTGGCCGACAAGATGGCGGAGCTGGCCGCGAAGCAGGGCCTCAAGCCCTTCCACGATGACGCCTTCGGCTGGAACCGCGACTTCACTCAACTGGGGCACGACTGGACGGGTAAAGGAACCATCCTGACCGACGAGCAAGCCGCCAACTTCATCCTGGCCAACGCGGTTGAGACCAAAGGCATGGACTACCAGCAGTTGCAGGAGAAGCCACGCCGCTTCGTCGCCACCGATCCGGAGTCGTGGAACAGCGACATCGAGGAAGGCATCGCCTATACGCCGTTCAAGCACCAGTTGGAGAAGAAGCGGCCCTGGCGCACGCTTACTGGACGGCAACAGTTCTACATCGATCATCCCTGGTATCTGGAATTGGGCGAGGCGCTGCCCACATTCAAGGAACCGGTCCCGGAGAAGTATCCGCTCTACTGGAACACGCCGCACGGGCGCTGGTCTATCCACTCTACTTGGCGCGACCACCGCGCCATGCTGCGGCTGCAGCGCGGCGGCCCCATCGTGTACATGCATCCTGACGACGCCCGTAAACGCGGCCTGCAAGACAACGACTGGGTGCGCATCTACAACAACGTCGGCCACTGCGTCTGCCGCTTGCAAATCCTGCCCGGCGAGAAACCGGGCCGCGTGACCATGTATCACGGGTGGGAAAAGTACCTCGGGTTCCAGCAGGGCGGCTGGCAGTCGCTCACCTACATCAAGATCAAACCCACGCAACTTATCGGCAAGTATGGACACGTCAACTTCCGGCTGAACTACTGGGGGCCGACCGGCAACAATCGCGATATCAAGGTTGAAATCGAGAAGGCGAAGGTCTGAGGAGGCAGCGATGTCAAAACACCAGTATGCAATGGTGATGGACCTGAACAAATGCCTGGGCTGCCAGACCTGCACCATCGCCTGCAAGAAGCTGTGGACCGATCGCGACGGCACCGGCTACATGTACTGGAACAACGTCGAGACGCGGCCCGGCATGGGCTATCCGCGGCAGTGGGACCGCATCGGCGGCGGCTGGAAAGACGGCCAGCTCCAACCCAGCCCGCTTCCGAGCATGGATGACTACGGTCACGCCTGGGAGTTCGACTACGAGCAGCGGCTCTACGAGGGCAAGAAGAAGCCGGTCATGGCGTCGCCCACTCCAAAGTCCGGCCCCAACTGGGATGAAGATGTCGGCGGCATGAACGGCGACGAGAATTACTTCTTCTATCTGCCGCGCATCTGCAATCACTGCACCTATCCGGCGTGCCTGGAAGCGTGTCCGCGCAAGGCCATCTACAAGCGCGAGGAAGACGGCATCGTAGTCCTCGACCAGGACCGCTGCCAGGGCTACCGCTACTGCATCAAAGCTTGCCCGTACAAGAAGATTTACTTCAACGAGGTGACTGGCAAGTCGGAGAAGTGCATCTTCTGTTATCCGCGCCTGGAGAAGGGCGAGGTGAATGCCTGCGCCGCCCAATGTCCGGGGCGCTTGCGCTTCGTGGGCCTGCTCGACGATCCCGAATCGCCGGTGCATAAACTCGTGCGGGTACATCGTGCTGCTCTGCCACTGTTTCCCGAGAAAGGCACGCAGCCGAACGTCTTCTACGTTCCGCCGTTCAATCCGCCGAAACGCGGGAACTATGACAAGAGCATTCTGGAAGACTCGCGCCTGCCGCTCGACTACCTGATATACCTCTTTGGCCCCGAGGTACGAGACGTGATCGAGCGCCTGGAGGCTGAATTAAAAACGGCTCAGGCGGGCGGGCGCAGTGAACTTCTGCAATTGCTCATCGGCCGCGATGCTGAAACGCGTTATCGCATCAAGCCTGAGGTGGTGCAGATCAAGGTTTAGGAGACTGCCATGCGAATCAACCGAGGAGCTTTCCTCTTCGCGGCCGTGCTTGTTGCTGCCACGATCGCTGCCGCACAGGCTGGCAAGGAGACTGCCGGGCAGACGCTGAGCGGGACCTCATTGTCGGTCCCAGCCGAGGCGCTTCTCAACGGCGCGGCTGTGTGGGATCAGGTTCCCGCCCACAGGATCAGCCTGAACCGCACGCCACCGTTGTACGACACCGATGAGTCGGCATCCTTGGAAATCCCGTTACTGGACGTTCGCGTCGTGCGCGCAGGTGGAAAAGTGCTGGTGCAGATGTCGTGGGCCGACTCAACCCACGACAGCGCCTCGCTGCCTGAAGTCCCGAATACGCCTCCGGAGACGCGCTTTCGCAAGGTCCCAACCGAAGCCGAAGACAGATTCTTCGATGCGGTCGCCGTCATGTTCCCAGAGAAGAAGGGTGCAATCACGCCCTCCTTGCAGATGGGCGATGCCGAGGACCCCGTACAGATTTACTACTGGAACGCCGCGCGCGGGCCCATGCTGATGGAAGCTGCTGGACGCGGTACTACGCGCACGACGGGAGGCTCATTCGCCGCACACGGAGCGTACGAGAAAGGTCGGTGGACAGTGACTCTGGCGCTACCCGATCTGCCCGCGGGCACCCCCTTGGCTTTCGCCATCTGGAATGGCAGCCAGAAAGATCGCGACGGAAGAAAATACTTTTCAGTCTGGCAGGTGTTGAGGTGAGGAAATCATGACAGCAGCCAGCGAATTCCCGACTGCCGCGAGAATCGATTGGGCAGGCCTCGATCTCTACAGATTCTTCGCCTTTGTATTTTCGTCTCCGTCGCCGGAGCGCTTCCAGATGCTCGCGGAGCCGGCATTCAGGGCGTCGCTTTGCGACCTGTGGCAGCAGCTGTGCTGCACGGGAAACTTCCCTCTCTTTGTCTGGTTCAAGAGCTACGAGGAATACGAAGCTACCTACATCGCCCTGTTCGACGTTGGAATTCCTGAACCGCCGGTTCCGCTTTTCGAGTCAGCGTATGACAAGACCAGGCCCGCCCAGGAAATCGCGCTTGAAAACACGTGGTTCTACGACGCGCTCGGCCTCAAGTGGAACTCAAGCTGCGCTGTCCCAGACTATCTCATTACCCAACTGGAGTTTCTGGCCGCTGTGCGCTACACGCTGGAGAATGCGCCGGACGCTTCATCGAAGCAGAATCTCGCGCAGCTCGAAGCCGATTTCCTCAGCCGCCACGTGTTGAACTGGGTCCCCACAGCCGCTGCCAAGTTGAATGGCGTATCACTCTCCGCGTTTGGTCTCTTCCTGAATCTCCTCGTGGCATACCTGCACAACAGGCGAGACGAAGTTGACGATGGCGCTCTGGCTGCGTTGCCCGCTCAGCGTTATCCCCAACCGTAGTCCGCTGTGAGCAGCGCAGTCCTCCAAAGGATTCCGATCACCTGCCTGTCGTTCCGTCGATAGATGCTGGAAGTCCCTACGGTCGACGGTGAGCACCTGGGAGCGCGGGTGCCGCTCGCTCATGACGACAATCGGCGCATCGGCCAGATCCATTTGGTCGCGGCGCCATAAGGGTGCGGAGCCGCGGCCAGTGTGCCGCAACTCGGAGGTCCAGCCGAATCGCGGCGCGTTCGAGCAACTGAAACAGCGGATCGACATCCAGACGGTCTGCCCGCAGGAAGTATGCCACCTCGGTTAGGACTGGCTCCGTCGTCAGCATCGGGGAACGTACCTGCTTCATCAGCCTGACAGCCCAAGAGTGGTATGGGGCGTTGCGATTTAGATACGCTACCAGCGGTCCGGTGTCGCAGATCGGTTCCCGTCGGTTCCTTGATACGCTGTCTAGCTCCTTGGCGTTCCTTTCAAATCGCCGAACTATTCGCTAGTCCCACACATCGGACTCCCCCGATGTGAGGGACTGCGAACTGACTATGCCGCCGATTGCACGGCTTTCTTATATCCGGGCGCGAACACCTCCCGGGCGAATTGCGGGAATGTAACTTTCCCGATGCGTTTTTGTTCGCCTTTGAATTGCCCTTGTATTTTGGGGTATGCCCCTTCCATTTCAACCAGCAGTGCTGCCATTTCCGGCGACATTCCCGCCTGGCTCATTGCGGCCTTCAACTCGTCGCCCGGGACGGTGACAACGCGGATTTGTTTCCCGATGGCCTGTCCGGCGATGCGCGCCCACTCGTCGAACGAAATCTCCTGCGGGCCCACGATATCGATCACGTGATGGCCGTCGATGGGTTTGAGCAGAAACTCAGCGGCCACCTCGGCGATATCCTGCGTGGCAATGAACGGCGTTTTCACCGATCCCGGGATCGAAGTGTAGATGCTGTCTTGCCCGATGATCGTCGGCAGCGAGAAAAACACGTTCTCCATGAACGCGTTTGGGCGCAGCGAGACGATGTTCTTCCCGGCAGCGCGGAACTTCTCTTCCGTTTCGTAGTGTCCAACAAT
>Ga0335081_10010225_pt1 | contig 15151 bp, 14 predicted proteins | sample Lox_Sample_35_FD_206713 | JGI IMG/M metagenome (GOLD analysis project Ga0335081, IMG submission 206713) | Soil microbial communities from Loxahatchee National Wildlife Refuge, Florida, United States - Lox_Sample_3.5 | ecosystem: Environmental > Terrestrial > Soil > Wetlands | place: USA...
GCATAAATCAAAATGTGGCCGGGGCAATTCATCGGCTTGAGGCGATATTCGGCGTCGTCAAGTTCCATGACATCGAACATGTTCGATGCGTAATAGCCTTCATGACCGGAGGTCTGCCAAAGCTGGCGTCGCATGACATGGGGGGTGTAGACAAGCGCATAGCCGCGCTTGATGTACTCGGAGCGCATCCACTCTTCCATTTCCCGCCGGACAATTCCGCCCTTGGGATGCCAGAAAATCAAGCCTGGGCCGGCGAGTTCCTGAATGGAAAATAGATCCAGCTGCTTGCCGAGGACGCGATGGTCGCGCTTCTTGGCTTCTTCTTGTCGATGGACGAATTCTTCAAGGTCTTTGCGCGAGAAAAACGAAGTTCCGTAGATCCGCTGCAGCTGCGGGTTCTTCTCATCGCCCAGCCAGTAAGCTCCTGCAATATTCAGCAGCTTGAAAGCCTTGATTCTCCCAGTCGAAGGAATATGTGGGCCGCGACAGAAATCGGTGAACTTGCCGGTGCGGTAGATCGAAATCTTTTCATCGGGCCGGGTGAATTGCTCGATGAAGTGGCACTTCATGAAGTCGCCTTCGTTTTTGAACTCCGCCAGACCCTGGTCGCGTGCCAGGAACTCGCGCGCGTAGGGGATGTTCTGCTGCACCAGTTCCTGCATTTTCTTTTCGATCTTCTCCAGATCCTCCGGGGTGAATGGAGTCGGGCGGTAAAAGTCATAGAAGAAGCCATTTTCGGTTGCGGGGCCGTGCCCGAGCTTGGTCTCAGGAAACAGTTCGAGGACCGCAGCCGCCAGCAGGTGAGCGGACGAATGCCGGTACACTTCCAGGGATTCAGGATCCTTTTCGGTCAGGATGCGAAGCGGCGTATCCTTCTCAAGTGGCCGCGTCAAATCAATCAGGTCACCATTGGTTTTGGCCACCAGCGCGGCATCCGCGAGGCGCGGACTGATGTTCTTGGCGATTTCCAAGGCGGTCGTGCCCTTCGGCACCTCCTTGGTACTCCCGTCGGGGAGCTTCACATGTATGTTTTCTGGCATGGGATTACATCAAGTATAAAACACGAACGGGGTGAACTTTTGATTCACCCCGGATCATTTAACTCAGTGGAAGCTACTCGCAGGGGCCGTTGATGGAGTTGCGGTATGTGTACCAGCCATTGACGGTATTAGAGGGGTCGGCAGAGAAATAGTCGAGGAACACCAGATCCTGGGGATGCCAGGTGATTCCTTTGACCACGAGCGGGAAGACCACATCACTTACCGGATCACCGACTTCCAACAGCCCGCACGGCGTGTTGTTGTTGGTGTATGGATCGGCTACCCATTCGGCTACTTCGTGAGCGAGGGTGCTGATGTCCGCGTCGATGATGTTGGTATAAGGATCCAGGTAGGACACGTAGCTGTAGGTGTGGCTAGTCTGCGGATTATTTCCAAACACATCGTGATAGCCGTAAGCCCCCGCAGGAAAGACGTTGTACGTCAGGAAGATGGTAAAGACGTCGGGAGTGATCTGCGGGAATTTAGCGAGCACCGGCCCGGTAATGTTCTGGTCGATGAAGCTTTCATTGAGAATGGCGCGCTTGGTCCCGGGCAGAGGACCAGGGATGGTGTAGCCGCCGCTCTGCGGCACCGTAAACGATTGCTCTGGCGCTACGATCGGCTTAACCAGCACGTGATAGTTGGGCGCCACGCTCGACACCGTGCCCCAGAAACTTCCTCTCTGATAGGCATCAATGTACTGCGTGGTTCCAAGGTCAACCGAGCCCGCAACGAAGTCCGCCGCTTTGAATATAGGCGAGGCGACCACGGCTTGGGTGGCGGAGACAGTCTTGTGATACAGCGGCCCATTTGCATCGAACACCGTGCCGTCGGAGAAAGTCAACTTCAGCGGAATGATCGCAGTCTTTACCACCGTGGTTGCTGAACCCTTGGACGGATCGGTTCCAACCATGATGTAGGTGTAAGTGCGATTGTTGTACGTGAAAGAGCCGGTCCAGGAAGTGACACCAGTTCCGGATTGCTGGATTTGACTGGTGGTAAAGTGCTGTGGGCGTGGCGCGTCGCGGCGAATGCGCGGGGCCTGACCGAAAGCAGAGGTCAGCAACAGCGCCAGAATGGCAAGAATGAGCGGGACTCTTGATTTGACGGTATTCATTAGTTTCTCCGGGCACTGCATTGCGTCGGTTCAGTAGACCATACCGAGCGGGCCTCGCTCTAGGAGAAAAAAGACTCCAACCTGAACCGCTCCGTCAGCTTAGACGGACGAGCCCGGTAAACGTCTGTTACCAGCCGCTTTTGAGTCCTTTATTTTGCTCGTCGAGCCACTTTTTCAAAGGTGCGAAGTAATCGAGAATCGCGCTTGCGTCCATCTGGCGCTGACCGGTCAAGGCTTCGAGCGCATCCGGCCACGGTTTGCTAGCGCCCATCTCCAGCATTTTGTTCAGCTTCGCGCCGGCTTCTTTGGACTGATAAAAGGTGCAGCGATGCAGCGGTCCGGTATAGCCGGCCGCCTGGCACATTGCCCGGTAAAACTGGAACTGCAGGATGTCGGCGAGGAAGTAGCGCATGTAAGGAACGTTGGCGGGAACGTGATACTTGGCCCCGGGATCGAAATCCGCCTCGGTGCGCGCCACCGGCGGGGCCACGCCCTGATATTTCAGCCGCAGGTCCCACCAGGCCTTGTTGTAGTCGGCAGAGGTGACTTCGCCGGAGAACACTTTCCAGCGCCATTGATCAATGGTCAAGCCGAAGGGCAGGAACGCGACCTTATCCAGGGCCTTTTGCAATAGCAGGGGAATATCTGCGTCGGCCGAGGGCACGTTGTTGAGCAGCCCGATCCTTTGCAGATATTCCGGCGTCACAGCCAGAGCGATAGTGTCTCCAATGGCCTCGTGGAAGCCGTCGTTGGCTCCGTTTTCAAACAATAGCGGCTGGTGCTTGTACGCGCGTTGATAAAAATTATGGCCCAGTTCGTGATGAATGGTGACAAAGTCCACGTCGCGAATCTGGATGCACATCTTAACCCGCAAGTCGTCCTGGTTGTCGATGTCCCAGGCGCTGGCGTGGCACACGACATCGCGATCCCGCGGTTTGACGAATAACGATCGCTCCCAAAAGGTTTCGGGCATCGGCTCGAAGCCGAGGGATTTGTAGAAATTTTCGCCATAGCGGACCATGCCTTTGGCATCGAGGTTCTTGGCCTGCAGAAGCTGGGTCAGGTCGTAGCCGCGGCTGTTTTCCGGCAATCCCAGCAGCGGGTAAATGTTGCCCCACTCCTGCGCCCAGGGATTGCCAAGCAGGTCGGCGGGAATTGGCCCATCGGGGGGAACGACGCTCGCCCCATAATGCTGCGACAGGCGGGCGCGAACGAACGTGTGTAGCGCAAGGTACAACGGCCGGACCTGCTGCCATAGACGCTCCAGTTCGGCACTGAATTGATCCGGCGTCATATCGTAGCCGGAACGCCACATGGTGCCGACGTCCTTGAAGCCCATCTCACGCGCACCCTGATTCGACAGCTCTACGAAGCGGGCGTAGCGCTGGCGCATGGGCGCGCCGACCTTATGCCAACCGGCCCAGAGGTCCTGCAGCTCCTTGGGGTCGCGGCTGTCACCCATGATTTTTTCGATGGCGGTGATGTCCAGGCAATCATCCGGCTTGCGGCAATACTTGCCTTTGCCATAGTCGCCGTCGAGCGAGCTGGCAATCTGCGTCATTTCTTTACGGAGAACGGGATCGTGAGGCGCCGGCGCCGTCAGCGACAGTTTCAGCAACATGAATTTGCGGGCCGGATCCGCCGACATAGGCACGCCATCGAACTTCTTCGCCCCCTCGACCAGTTCAGTGGTGAGCGCGGTGACCCGGTCGTTGGCATCGGCGCTTAGCAACTCGGTGTCATCGGTAATGAAGTTTTCCTGTACCCATGATGCGTGAGCGGCCTTAACGCTCTCTTCGTTCAGGCGAGCTTCTGCCTGCTTCATGAATTGTTCGGCATCGGCAGTTGTGGGACGCGATTGAGCATGAGTAAAGATCGGCAACAAGACTATGAGGACGGCTAGAAGACGAAACTTCATGGATTTCCTCCAGGCGAAAGATTATGACGTACGGCAGCGACATTTGTCAGCGGCAGACCAGGAAAAGACAGGAGTTTTAACAGTAATAAAGACTTTCAATCGACTGCTTGACCCGGTTCGAAAGGGTCTCCATGTCGTGGCCTTTCAATCCTGCAGTAGGGATAGGCGAGCCGACGCGCATTTCCAGGGGCCGCGACTTGATGTGGTAGGTATTCATCGGGAGCAGTTCAAAAGTCCCGACCAAAGCTATGGGAACGATGTCGACCTGGGCCTTAATTGCCAGGAAAAAGGCGCCGGGGAGAAACGGTTTAATTTCGCCATCGGGTGTGCGGCCGCCTTCGGGGAAGATCACCAGCGGCATGCCTGCTTTCAGACTCTTCAGCGCGGAGCGGATATCTGCAATGGAACGGGAAGGATTTTGCTGGTCGATACACACCTGGCCCGACCGTTTGAGGTGCCCACCGATAATTGGGTAAGAGAGAAGTTCGCTCTTGAACACGATACGAAACTGAAAAGGCAGATAGGTGTAGAGCACCGGAATGTCGAGAGCCGACGCGTGGTTGACGGCGTAGACGCGGGGTTTGGTCGAGTCAATTTTCTCCAAGCCAATGACCGTGACCGGGGATGAAATGGTGGCCATGATGAGCCGCGACCACACGCGGGCAAAATCGTGCAGGATACGGCCTTTGTCGCCGAATAGCGAAGCAGGCATGGCCAGCAAGCCGAGCGTGACGGTGTACAACCAGATCAGGGGATCGAAGTATAGGTAAGAGCGCAGCCGGCTGCCCCAGCCGTATTCGCGTTCGTTGGAAGCAGAATCGAGTCTGCGAGAGCAAGCCGGAGCGACTTGTACGGGCTCCGGAATCTTGCGCCCGCTGTCTGCGACCGATGTTTTTCCTTCCTGCACTTAGACGCTCACTCCCAAACTTTGCATCGCCTCCCCAACGACGTAGATCGAACCTGTCACCACAACAATGCCGGATGCACCTGCCAGCTCTCTCGCGCGACGCAAGGCCCAAGCAACCGAGGTGGATTCTTCGATGTCGGAAGACGCGCGGGATGCTGCTTCGCGGATCTCCTGCGGCGTTGCCGACCGCGGATTATCGGCTGGAGCAACAACTATGTGCTGCGCCATAGAGAACAAGATTTCCGCCATTTCGCCGATTGCCTTGTCGCGCATCGCGCCAAATACAAAGACCAGCGGCCGCTCGCCGTACCTTGCCGACAACGCCGATCGCAGTGCCCATGCGCCTGCCGGATTGTGGGCGACATCGAAGACGTATTCCGGAGAGCCGTTCTTTGCGGAAATGACCTGAAAGCGTCCCGGCCAGCGCGTATGGCGGATCCCTTTCTCGATTGCGTCGGCAGTGACGGGAAGCCCCTGATTGGATAGTTCCACTGCCGCGGCAATTGCCAAAGCAATATTTCGCAGCTGGTGCCGTCCCATCAGCGGGGTTTCGACCATGATCTGCCTGCCCAAGACCTGCAGCGGGTAGCGCGAAACCGGGGTTGTATCGCAATGCCCATTACTCGGCACTACGTACTCGCTGCTTGCAGGCGAGACTGGCGGAACATATGGGACGGCATTCACGGCACGTGCATTAAGTTCCAGAATCGTGTTTCCGATGACGTCGTTGGCCTGCGGCATTTGCGGCAAAGTCACAACCACTCCCCCGCGGCGAATGATTCCCGCTTTCTCGCGCGCAATTTCGGCCACCGTGTCACCTAGGAACTTCTGGTGATCAAGCGAGATATCGGTGATGACGCTGACTCTTGGATCGACCACGTTGGTCGCGTCGAGGCGTCCGCCCATACCCACTTCCAACACCGCGATGTCCAACTTGTTTTGTGCGAAATACTCAAAGGCGATCGCGGTCAGCATCTCAAAAAAACTGGGATGCCAGGGCAATTCACCCTCTTCGACTAGGTGCTCTGCAGTCCGGTCCACGAGGTCATGAATGGAAGCAAAATCGTCGTCGCTGATCTCGTCTTGGTCGATGCGGATGCGCTCATTGATACGCAGCAGATGCGGCGAAGTGTAAAGCCCGGTCGGCAAGCCGGAAGCCTGCAAGATGGCCGCTAATGTCGCCGCAGTCGAACCTTTTCCATTGGTTCCGGCAATCAGAACAACCGGGAATTTCTTCTCCGGATGCTCCAGTGCTCGCAGCAACACGCGCATGTGCTCTAGGTCGAATTTATGGGACGGCGCGTGGGCCAGCTCGTGACCCAACGCGTACATGCGCTCCACAGCAGTCTCGTAGGACGCGGGTTGGTCCACGATAGTGGGTTGTCGATGGTTGGCTAGGCTCTTGGCCATCCGTTACCAGCTTACCAGTTTCAGCTTTTTCGCTAGATGCTTCCAGCAGATTGAATTGAAAGGGTATTCAGGCTTGGCGAATGGGGGAAGAAGCAGGTTGGCCGAATGACGAGTGCCTAGGCCGCCGCCATGAAATCGAGCGCCCGCGAAATGTAAGGCTTCAGATCCTTGCGGGGGACCACGGCATCGAGCATCCCGTGCTCCAGCAGGAATTCACTGCGCTGGAAGCCAGGAGGCAGCTTCTGTCGAATTGTCTGCTCGATCACCCGAGGCCCAGCGAATCCGATCAACGCTCCCGGCTCGGCAATGTTCAGGTCGCCCAGCATGGCGAAGGAAGCGGTCACACCGCCGGTCGTCGGGTCGGTCAGCACGGAAATATAGGGCACACGGACTTCGTCGAGGCGGGCCAAGGCGGCAGAAATCTTCGCCAGCTGCATAAGGCTGATCACGCCTTCCATCATTCTGGCTCCGCCGGAAGCGGAAATGATGATGAGCGGACGTTTGCTGTTTCCGGCTTCCTCAATGGCGCGCGTGATTACCTCGCCCACCACAGCTCCCATGCTGCCGCCGATAAACGAATACTCCATTGAGCTCACAATCACCGCACGGCCATTAAGCTTGCCACGCGCGTTAATGACCGCGTCCTTCAAACCGGTGTCTGCCTGTGCCTGCGCGAGCCGCCCAGCATAAGGTTTGAGGTCGGTAAACTGCAGCGGATCGGTCGAAGCCAGATTGTCGTCGAAAGTTTCGTACTGGTTGTCGTCAAGAAGCTGGGCCAGGCGGGTGCGGGCGTCAATGCGGAAATGCTTGTCGCACTTGGGACAGACCTGCAAATTCTGTTCGAGGTCTTTTTTCCAGATAATTTGGCGGCAACCGTCGCACTTGACCCACAAGCCCTCGGTGCGGACAGTCTTCTCGCCCGTGGTGTCCAGCTCGCCGGATTGTCGTTTGAACCACGCCATAACATCAGTAGCTAGTAGATGGCAGTTAGTAGCTAGCCCTAGCTACAAGCCCCTAGCTGCTAATACTCAATGCCTCTCTGCGCCATGACGCCTTTCTCGTAGGCGTGCTTCACCTGGCGCATCTCGGTCACGGTGTCTGCTAGATCAACAATTGTCGGATGTGCGTTGCGCCCCGTCAAGATCACATGCACCATTTCGGGCTTTTTCTTTAATGTTTCTGTGACCTTGGCCGGATCGAGCATGCCGTAGCTGATGGCGTAATTGATCTCGTCGAGGATCACCAGGTCCCATGCGCCCGACTGCATGGCCTTCTCCGCCTCCGCCCAGGCTTCCTCGACCATGCGCACGTCTTCGGGATCCGGTTTCTCGGTCCCGACCTTTACAAAGCCGCGGCCCATCTGCTTCATGACGAACTTGTCGCCGAAAGCCTGGACCGCATCCAGTTCACCGTAATGCCAGGAGCCCTTGAGAAATTGCAACATGAGAACCCGCATCCCCTGTCCCACTGCGCGCAACGCTGTCCCCATTGCAGCGGTTGTTTTTCCTTTGCCTGGACCGGTGTTCACGATGATAAGACCGCGACGGATGTCTGTCATGAAGGGTGAATATTAGATTGTACCTGTTTGCACCGGAGCAAGCGCTCAGTGGCCCAGGTGGTACGGATGCCCCTTTATGATGGTGAACGCGCGATAGATCTGCTCCAGCAGTACAACTCGAGCAAGCTCGTGGGCAAGGGTCATTTGCCCCAGGGAAATGACTTGAGTTGCCACATGTCGCGCTTCTTGGCTAAAACCATTAGCCGGACCGATGGCGAACAGCAGTGTTGACGAATTGCGATCCTGATAGTCGCGCAACCAGCTTGAAAATTCCTTCGAGGAAAATTGTTTGCCGCGGCTGTCGAGGAGCACCAGAGTGTATTTCGGTCGGGAACCCGCAGAACAAAGCTTCAGTATGGCCGCTTCATCTTTGACCACCGTTCCCTCAACTTCAACATAGCGGCCAATTCGCTTGAGGTAGTCTGCGGTGAGTGCTTCAATCGCTGGCTCTTTAGTTTTGCCGATCCAGACAATTTTGTATTTCACGAAGGTGATTTAACCGCCGAGATTACGCTTTCTGGCCTGATCCGAACACCACTGTCGCACCAAACTTAATGCCTTCAGCGTCCTGATACTTGCGGAGGGCTCGCATCACTTCGCGATCCACCTGAGCCCGCTTCTCGACGGGAATCCGTTGCAACATCGGCAGAAACGGAGTGGCGGAGGCTTGCACCTGCTCCCAAATCTCCTCCGGCTCTCCGGGCCAGGTCCAGGGAAGCGCCTCGGTTTTCTCCTCGACGTTCTCGAATCCGGCCTCGCGCAAGAAAGCTGCGAGCGAGCCCGGCTGCCCGAAGCGACACGGATCCTGCCCGGCTACGGTGCGCGCCCCGCCAGCATACTTGTGCGCCACGCCCAGCATAGTTGACCAGAACGGCTGGTCGAACGGTCCCCACGCCAGAAAGCATGCGCGGGTCTTGGGCTTCAGCACGCGATACGCCTCCCGCAAAGCGCGAATATCGAAGAACATGATTCCGAACCGGCAGGTAATAAGGTCGAAGCTGTTATCCAGGAACGGGAGTTGATGCGCGTCAGCCTGCTGAGTGGAAAAATTTGTCAGGTTACGTTCTCTAGCGCGCCTGGCGGCTATCTGGAGCAGGTCCGCACTGAGATCAAGAGCCGTGACATGGCCGCCGGCGCCTACTTTCGATGCCAGGCTGATTGCAGGCTCGCCTGTGCCGGCGGCAAGATCGAGAATGCTCATTCCCGGTTCCGGGCGGGCATAATTCACCAGGGCCTCGGTGACATCGCGGCCCATCGCGGCGGATTTGGCTCTCCACTTATCGGCGGCAACCAGCCGGTATGTAGATCCCCAATCGAGCGTTGCATTTTGTTGAGAACTCATAAGGGACCGCTGACTTGCTATCTATGCTGGCTTGCGCGCCCGGACTCGCGGAGCAGCGCGCTTTGCTGCCGAAGTCATCAACTCGGCAGGCTCCAGCCGTTTCGCCGATTTCCACAGACGCTCGAGATCGTAGAAGCGCCGCGACTTCTCCGAAAAGATGTGAACCACAAAATCTACGTAATCGAGCAGCACCCACTCCGCCTGCCTGTAGCCTTCCACGTGCGCCGGCCGCAGCTCGGATTTCTTGAGGCGCAACTCAACCTCGTCGGAGATGGCTTGAATCTGCCGTGGGTTCGTGCCGCTACACATCACGAAATAATCGGTGAACGCACCGGAGCCTTTTTCCAGCTCAAGGATGGTAAGTTCTTCGGCCTTCTTATCCTGGCAGGCTGCGATGGCTTCGGAGATTTGACGCTTAAGTTCGTTTTTCTTCATGCAGTGATCGATGGCTGGCGGTCGGTGATCAGACCTTTCTTATTGTACTGACGCTCGGGATCACTGGCCACTAGCCACTTCTGGCATACAAACCCCGCTTCTTGACGTACTCGGCGACCGCCGGGTGCACGAACCGGGTTAACGGCTTCTTTCCAGCCACGGCTTCCCGGATCGCTGTAGCCGATATATTCAGCTGCACACTGGGAAGCAAATGTACGTTCACTCCGGGGAGGACAAGGTCCCCTTGCGCCGGCTGTTTGGCAAATGGCTTAGTGACTGCAGGCCTCGGCCGCAACTTTTCAGGCAGTGCGTGGGCGACGTCGGCAAGGGAATAACCGGGACGGCTGGCTACGATGAACTCGCATTCACGGAACAGGGAGTCCGCCTCGTGCCACTTGGCGATGTCTTTGAAGGCATCGATGCCAATCAGGAAAAACAACCGATCCGCTTTCTTCAGCGTGAGCTTTAGCCGGCGCACAGTGTCGATGCTGTAATTGGGAGGAGGAGCGTCTTTGGCTTTTTTAGGTCCACCATTTGCCGCGCTGTCCGGAGCCTCCAGCAGCGATGGTACGAATTCTTTTTCACCCACGGTCGCGAGCACGACCATGGCATAGCGGTCAGAAAAAGAGGCCACCGGCTGACCGAGCTTGTGCGGTGGCACATTGGCGGGAACAAAGTAGATTCGGCCAAGTTGGAAATTCTCCTGCGCGGCGCGAGCCAGCGCGAGGTGGCCCTGATGAATCGGATCGAAGGTGCCGCCAAAGATCCCGATGTTCATGCGTCGTAGTAGCTCCCAGTGTTCTGTTGTCTTTTGCGTCAGTAGCGAACTTTGCTACCCCAGCCGCGAAATAGCAGACTGATGACATTTCCTCACCAGCCGGTGCCGTATATTTGGTGCAACGCCTTCGTCGCTGGGCTTGTCCTTCGGGCCAAGGCCCACTTACCAACCCATTGCGTGAACTCCTGTAACTCGCAGGATTCCCGTTTGGGGAAATACATTGGAATTGGTATGCGAGTGAGGCTCCCCCGTCTCCGCACAAGCTTTGTTCCGCCCAATCGGGCGCCCATCCTGCGATACGGCGTTGCCGTTCTCAGCATTATTCTGGCCCTGATTCCGGCGCTCATGCTTTCCGACGTGTTTGAAAGCCGGTTGGTGGTGTTCGCCGTCGCGATCATGGTGAGCGCTTGGTACGGCGGCTGGAAACCCGGACTGGTAGCCACTTCCTTCGCACTGACGGTGAGCGCCTATTTTTCTCTCGCCCCCGGCCGCTCTCCTACCGAATATCGCAATGCCATCATACATCTCATACTGTTTGTTTTCGTGGCGGTGCTGATCTGCTCCTTCAACGCCGCGCTTCGCTCCGCCCAGGAGGGCCTGCGCAAGTCGGAAGTCAATTTTCGCTCGCTGGTCACGAACGCTCCTTACGGCATTTGCCGCTGCGATGCGTCGGGAATACTTCAAAGTGTCAATCCAGCTCTGGTAAGTCTGCTTGGCTACGAATCCGCAGGCGACCTTGTGGGACGCAATCTGATTTCCCTGCAGGCCGATCCCCAGCAATGGTTCAACATCGCGGATCATTTTCGCAGCACGCAACAGTTTCATGGCCTGGTTTCAGATTGGCTCAAGAAGGACCGCAGCATTGTTGCCGTGCGCCTGTCGGGCCGCGCCATCCGCGACGAAGATCACGCCACTTATTTTGAACTCTTTGCCGAGGATGTGACGGAGCATCGCACGCTCGAGCAGCAACTCCGCCAGGCGCAAAAGATGGAAGCCGTAGGCCGGCTGGCGGGTGGAATCGCTCACGACTTCAACAATCTTCTAATGGTGATTTCGGGATACTGCGAGTTCCTGCTCGACCGAATCGGGCCGGATCCGACCGTGCGTGGGCCAGCGCATGAGATCTCGCGAGCGGCGAACCGAGCTACGGGATTGACTCGTCAGCTTTTGGCTTTCAGCCGCAAGCAGATGCTTGCGCCCAAAGTTCTCGATCTAAACGCGGTTGTGACCGAGCACCTCAACATGCTGACCCGTCTGATCGGTGAAGATATTGATCTGGTCATGATTCCGGGCAGCAATCTGGGAGCAGTTCGTGCCGATCCCAGCCAGATCGAGCAAGTCATCATGAATCTGTCGGTCAATGCACGCGATGCCATGCCTGGTGGCGGCAAGCTCACCATTGAAACCGCGAACGTTTCCGTGGACGCGGCCTTTGCGCGAACCCATGCTCCCATTGAACCGGGCGAATACGTGTTGCTGACCATCAGCGACACGGGGGTCGGAATGAACGAGGACACCCAAACCCACATTTTTGATCCGTTCTTCACCACCAAGGGAAGCGCCGGCACCGGCCTCGGGCTTTCCATGGTTTACGGCATTGTGAAGCAGAGCGGAGGCTACATCTGGGTGCAGAGCGAGCCGGGAAAGGGAGCCAGTTTCGAAATCTACCTGCCGCGGTTGACCTCTCCCGGCGAAGAGATTGGCACACAGCCTGCAATGCCGGCGCGACACGCTTCACAAGGACACGAAACTGTTCTGCTGGTCGAAGACGAGACCACGGTTCGCCAGCTCACGCGGCAATATCTGACAACCCAGGGATATACGGTTCTGGAGGCGGCCGATCCCGCGGTCGCCATGCAAATCTCAGGTTCACATGCGGGAACAATTCACCTGCTGCTTACCGATGTCATTATGCCGGGGATGAACGGACGCGAACTGGCACAGGCCATCCTGGCCTCACGACCGGAAATCAAAGTGCTTTACATGTCCGGCTACACAGAGAATGTCATTGGCCACAACGGCACGCTCGAAGTCGACGTGAATTTGCTGCAAAAACCTTTCAGCCTTCCGACCCTTAAGGCAAAGGTGCGAGAAGTACTCGATACCCCATTACCGTCGGAGGTTGAAATGTCACTGCAAAAAGTTTCGAGCAAGGGGAGGCTGGCGCCGTTCCGCGCGCAACGCTTCAATCTTCATCTGCCACTCAAGTATCGCCAGATCGGGGACCTCAATTGGCAGGTAGGAACCACGGAAAATATCAGCCGCTCCGGTTTGCTGTTTCGCGCGGAACAGGTTATCTCGCCGTCGGCCCAGGTGGAGATCAATCTGGTGCTGCCACCGGAGATTGCCGGATTATCATCGGCGGAAGTAATTTGCCGCGGCGAAGTAGTCCGCACAGTAGAGGCGGAAACGCCGGCCATGAGCCCGGCTTTGGCTGCGAGGATTCTCCAATATCATTTCCACCACGGGGCACATGCTTCGGAGGCGTAGGGTGATGACGCTGTCGGCGCTGCGTTTACTGTAGCAAGAACAATGTGGGACATGACTGCCGAACTTGCGTTCTGCGCCTGACCTCAATGAATCAAGTCAAGCGAGTGGCCACGTTTCATATCGGCCTTAGGGATTCCCTTCAGATTTAGGTAGTACGCTGTGTCGTCTATATCGTAGAGCAAGGCCCACGCAATCTTTCTTTGCGTGGTATCGAGCAATCGGTGCAGGATGTCCCGGGCCGGCTGATTGGAAGCATGCGTTGTAAATGTTGTTTGCACAAATAGGTTAAGCGGGTAGGTTGCCAACGTTACCTTGTTCCCGGACGAGCTGGTGAGAGCTTCACAGACGGCACCCAACGCAAACGATCCATTAAGTTGGGCGATGTCAACGTTTATTGCAGTATCTAGGATTGGATGCGCGGCCCCTTTCGTTTGACCAACTACTGCAAACCGCCCTCCCCCCTCATCAACTAGCGTGAACTGACCAGGATTGCCTGATTTATTGAAATCCTCCACTACTTTCTGCAATATACTTTTTTCCTCGGTTAGTGAAGATCCCATCTTTGAGATTTCTGGGAATTCAGATTCGAACTTTCGTCCCGCCACCAGCCTCTGCTTAATTCCTGGATGGCTGGCAACCCACCGAGGCTCTGCTCTTTCTATCGTTTCGGCGTCTTGGTAGATTGGATCCTCATAATCGATCACCCAGCCATATTGCTCGGACAATGACTCCACTGCTTGGTGAAGCGGACGGGGTTCATTCGATATCACCTTGGCGGTGTTACCTTCATGAGTCACAATGCCCTGATACCAGTATCCGGTGCCGTTTTCTACTTGCTGCGCATGCAGGAGATTCAACTGCATTGCGATGGTGATAAGTAAAATCGTGTATTTCATATGCTCTGTCCTCCGCGAGGAAAACGTTTTTCAATACGAAATAGTGGCACACACTCCTCCGCGGCAGTTGACAACCTGATGGGAGGAAATGGTGACGACGGGTGGCCCGGCCTTTCGCGTTTTTTGCGAAGGCCGGGGATTCAGGATTTCTCTCGTCGACGAATCGTCGGATGTATTCCCAATCGTTCGCGTCTTTGCGCCGTCCAGTGTGACTCAATTTCGACTCCAACATCCTCGCCTGTCAAGTAGTGCCGATAGCTGCTCCATGCCCAGCCCTCCGGATTTTCCACCAAGCCGCGCTTCACAGGATTGCGATGCATGTAGCGAAGCTGCTCAAGTCGCTTGCGCTCGCTCCAGACGATGAAATCATAATACCGGGCCTGCCAAAACGGAGTACCGGACACCTTGCATCGCAATTTGCGGGAAACTGTTTGTTTCAACATTTGCAAGGCCAGGGACAGTTTGGCCCGCTCCGGTTCGCTAATCAGCAAATGGACGTGCTCTGGCATGACAACGAACCCGACACAAAGAAGCCATACCATTGCCGAGTTCGCTCGAAAGCATGAACAAAAACATCTCTGTCTTCGGGGCGCATCAGCAAGGGCTCACGATGGTAGCAAGTAAAGGTGACACAGTGAAGATGTCGAGCCTGCTGGAACATTCCCCGGCCTTCGCAAAAAACGCGAAAGGCCGGGCCACCCGACCCCGTTAGCTGTTTTAATCATGCGATTACACGTTTTGAACGCTTGTCACAGCGTGCCATGGTAAAGTGTTCGCCAGCCGAACCCTTGTATGCCGCTCAGTAAACTTGGCCAATTGTTATTGATGATTCAGTGCCACACCTTCACCACGAAGGCGACCGCCAGCACCGCGATCGATCCCCACAGGATTTTCTTTACGACGGCGAGCCGCCCTTGTTTCTCTGGTGGAATTGAAGATTTCATGGCATCGAGGACGATGATGCCGATGTACAGATCAACCGCAGTAAACAGGATCCACCACATCAGGCCTCCGCTGGTTGGGTGATTTGGGCCTTTCTGACTTCCTCAACCTTGTCGGCCATCGCGTACTTGAGCTCGTCAATTCCCTTGCCGGTGACCGCCGAGATCGGAAACAGATCGATCGCTTGCTTCTTGCAATAACGTTTCAGTTTGGCCAGCTTGTCTTTATTCGCGACATCGATCTTGGACGCGACCATAATCATCGGCTTCTGTTCGAGCTTCGCGCCAAAGCTTTCCAGTTCTCCCATGATGACTTCGG
>Ga0335081_10010226_pt1 | contig 15150 bp, 15 predicted proteins | sample Lox_Sample_35_FD_206713 | JGI IMG/M metagenome (GOLD analysis project Ga0335081, IMG submission 206713) | Soil microbial communities from Loxahatchee National Wildlife Refuge, Florida, United States - Lox_Sample_3.5 | ecosystem: Environmental > Terrestrial > Soil > Wetlands | place: USA...
TGATGAGAATCGACTCCCTCTTCTACCGGCTGGCGTACCGCTCCGGGACGCCCCGGTGGGACAGCACTGAACCGCGGCCCGAGCTGGTCAAGGGCCGGGCACCAGGCCGCGCGCTCGACATCGGCTGCGGAACCGGAAGCGATGTCCTCTACCTGGCCAGCCTGGGCTGGGACGCGACCGGAGTGGACTTCGGGCGGATCGGCCGGGCTGGCACCTTTGTGTTCTATCACCTGGTCCGCAAGCGCCCCGGCGCGGCGGACGCTGCTGGGGACATCACCGCCGCGCCGATCAGCACCGGACCGGGATCGGAGCGCCCGGCGCAGAGGTTACGCGCGCCCTGTGGGGCACGAGCGCCAGGACCCGCCCAACCGAACCGCGATGATGCTCAACTAAGTGGCATTGGGTCAAGACGTCCCGCCAGGGACCTTCGGTCCCACATTGCGTGCCGATTGCCCCTCGTCCTCATGCCCGGAGTAACTCAGGCTCGATTCATGCAGTAACGCGTCCCCGTCCGGGCACATGCACTGCCGATCCGGAAGATACCCAGCGATTCCGTGACGGGCTCGCTTGATCCGCTGTTAGCAGCGAATGCCCGCAGTGGACCAGCGTCCAGGAGGGTTCGCGCCTATGCGGCAAATGAGGTCAGCTGGGACCGACAAGTCCGAGGCCGAACTTAGAGCAGCAGAAAGGAATGACCTTGAACCCGGTCGCGGCTACAAGCAAGATTCGACCGGCTGGGCCAGCTGGCCACCTGGTCGGCCGGCTACGCGGTTGGCCCGCCTGGCCGACTAGGCGCTGGCATCGGCTCAGCCCGGTACCGGGCCAGGGAGCAGCGCGCGACGCCCGTCCGCGAATGCCTGACCGTCCATCCAGGAGCTTGGGAGGGGGGACATGATAGCGGTCGATGGCGCGGCGGGTTCGGAGGAGACGCTGCGTGATGGCCGGGTGGTAGTGGTGCGCCCGCTGCGGGCCGATGATGCGGCGAGGGTCGGGGCGCTGTGGCGGCGCCTGGACGCTCGGGACCGACGCCGGTTCACCGACCTTGCCCATCTGTCGGCCGAGCGTGCCGGTGATGTAGCCCTGCCCCGACCGGGTCACGCGGCGGGGATCGTCGCGACCGCCGCTGCCGGGGCGGCGGGACAGGTGGCGGGCGTGGCACGGTACGAACTCACCGCCGGGGATACCGCCACGTTTCTGCTGTTCGTCGATGCGGCCTGGCGACGCGCCGGGCTGGGCACTCTGCTGCTGCGGCGGCTGGCTGAAGCCGCACGGCATGCGGGGGTGCGGCGACTGGCCGGCGACGTGCCCAAGAGCGATGCGGCGATACTGGGCCTGCTGGAGGAGCTGGGGCTGGATTACACCGAGCAGGTGACGACGGCCAGCGTGCACGCCATCTTCGCCGTGCAGGAAACCGATGCCTACCTTGACGCGCTGCTGGCCGACCAGCGCGCCGCGGCCCGTGTCGCGGTCGGGCCGTTCCTGCGCCCCGGGTCGATTGCCCTGGTAGGCGCCCGCGAGGAGCCCGACAGCATCGGCGGGTTGCTGCTGGCCAACCTGCTGGCCAGCGGGTTTACCGGACCGGTATACCCGGTTAATCCTCGCCATCAAGTCATCCAGAGGATAGCCGCCTACCCGGAGCTGGCCGCCTGCCCCGCGCGGCCGGACCTGGTGCTGGTGGCGGTGCCCGCACCGGCGGTGGCTGACGTGGTGGATCAGGCCGGAGCCCTGGGGGTGCGGGCTATATGCGTGATCTCGGCCGGGTTCGCCGAGATCGGCGGACAGGGCCGGGAACTGCAGGACGAGCTGCGCCGCCGCGCCCGGGCCGCCGGGGTCCGGCTCATCGGGCCCAACTGCATGGGGCTGCTCAGCGGCGGGCCAGAACACCGGTTCAACGCGACCTTCAGCCCGGTCCTCCCGCCACCTGGCCGTCTGGCGTTCGTAACCCAGTCCGGCGGGCTCGGCCTGGCCGCGCTCGCCCTGCTGGCCGGGCCCTCGCTGGGCGTCAGCGGCTTCGTGTCGGTCGGCAACACCGCCGACCTGGCACCCAACGACCTGCTGCTGTACTGGGACGAGGACCCCGGCACCGACGTGGTGCTGGCTTACCTGGAGTCGGTGCCCGACCCCCGCCGGTTCGCCCGGATCGCCCGGCGGATCTCCCGGCACAAGCCCATCGTGGCGGTGAAGGCGGGCCGCACCGGCGCCGGGCGCCGGGCGGCGTCCTCGCACACCGCTGCCCTCGCGGCCGGGGAAACGGCGGTGGAGGCGCTGTTCCATCAGGCCGGGGTGATCCGGGCCGGCACGCTGGAGGAGATGTTCGACGTCGCCGCCGTGCTCTCTACCCAGCCCGTACCCGCCGGACGGCGGGTGGCGGTGCTGACCAACGGCGGCGGCCCCGGGATCCTCGTCGCCGACGCGTGCGAGGCGGCCGGGCTGCTGGTGCCGGAACTGTCCGATGACATCCAGACCGCGCTGCGCGGCGGCCTGTCGCCGCAGGCCTCAACCAAGAACCCGGTGGACGTCGTGGCCAGCGCCACCGCCAGGCAGTACGGGCAGGCGCTGCGGCTGCTCGGCGCCGCCGAGGAGATCGACGCGATCATCACGGTGTACATCCCGGTGTTCAGCACCGCCGCCGAGGACGTCGCCCGCGAGATCGCCGCCATCGCAGCCACCCTGCCGGCCAAGCCCGTCCTCGCGGTCTTCCTGACGCCTGGGCCCGCGCCGGCCTGCCTGGCCGAGGCCGGCATCCCCGTCTTCACCTACCCCGAAGAAGCCGCCGCCGCGCTCGGGCAGATCGCCCGGTGGGCGGAATGGCGGGCCCGGCCCGCGGGCCACGTCGTGACACCCCCGGGCACCGACCCGGGCCGCGGCCGGGCAGTGGTCGGCAAGATCCTGGCCGGCCAGCCCGGCGGCGGATGGGCGAGCGCCGAGGCCGCCGGGGAACTGCTGGCCGCCTACGGCATCACCACCGCCCGGTTCCGCCTGGTCCGCACTCCGGACCAGGCGGCGGCCGCGCAGGCCGAGCTGGGCGGCCCGGTCGTGGTCAAGATCGCCGCGGCCATCCACAAGACCGACGTCGGTGGCGTCGCCCTCGGCATCAGCACGCCGCAGGCGGCGGCCGAGGCGGTGACCGCCATCCGCGCCGCGCTGGCCGAGGCCGACCTCGCCGGGCAGGCCGGCGAATTTCTCGTCCAGGAGCAGATACGCGACGGCGTGGAGATGATCGTCGGAGTCACTCACGACCCGGCCTTCGGCCCGCTGGTGCTGGCGGGCCTCGGCGGCACGACGGTCGAGGTGCTCGGCGACGTGGCGGTGCGCATCACGCCACTGTCCGACACCGACGTTGACGAGATGCTCCGCTCGCTACGTTCCTACCGGCTGCTCACCGGGTACCGCCAGTCGCCGCCGCTGGACGTGGCGGCCTTCGCCGAGTTGCTGCACCGGGTCAGCGCCATGGTCGAGGATATCCCGGAGATCGCCGAGCTTGACTTCAACCCGGTGTTCGTCCGGCAGCACGGTACGGTCGTCGCCGACGTCCGCATCCGCCTTACCGGGTAAGGACGCATACATGGCCGATCCATCCGCCACGCCGAGGGTCTTCATCGAGAACCGGACGTTCGACGAGATCCAGCCGGGTGACACCGCCTCGCTCACCCGCACCCTCAGCCGTGAGGACATCGAGTTGTTCGCGGTGATGTCGGGCGACGTGAACCCCGCGCACGTGGACGAGGAGTACGCCCACAGCGACATGTTCCACAAGATCATCGCGCACGGCATGTGGGGCGCATCGCTGATCTCCGCGCTGATGGGCACTAGGCTGCCCGGGCCGGGCGCGATCTACCTCGAGCAGACGCTGCGGTTCCGCCATCCGGTGACGATCGGGGACACAATCACGGTCTCGGTCACCGCCGTGGACAAGGACCCCGAGCGCAAGCGGGTCACGTTCGACTGCCGCTGCGTCAACCAGCGCGGCGAGGTGGTCATCGACGGCACCGCAAAGGTGATAGCCCCGACCGAGAAGGTCCGCCGCCCGCAGGTGACGCTGCCGACGGTCCGCATCTACGAGCACGGCGTCTTGTTCCGCGAGCTTGTCTCCAAGGCCGCAGCACTCGGGCCGATCCGCGTGGCCGTGGTCCACCCCGTTGACCGCGACAGCATCCTCGGCGCCGTCCAGGCTGCCCAGGCCGGGCTCATCATCCCGGTCCTGGTAGGACCGGAGGACCGCATCTCGTCGGTAGCCACAGAATACGACCTCGACACGGCAGGCCTGCAGGTAGTCGCCACCGAGCACAGCCATGGCGCAGCCGCTGCGGCAGTGGCTCTGGCCCGCAGCGGTCAGGTAGAAGCGGTGCTCAAGGGCAGCCTGCACACTGACGAACTCATGCAGCCCGTGATGGCCACCGGAAGCGGGCTGGCCACCGACCGCCTGATGAGCCACGTGTTCGTCATGGAAGTGCCGGGCTATCCCCGGCTGCTGTTCATCACCGACGCCGCGCTCAATGCCCAGCCCAGCCTGGCCGCCAAGCGCGACATCGTCCAGAACGCCATTGACCTCGCCCGCGCGATCAGCGTGCCGATCCCCAAGGTCGCGATCTTGTCGGCCGTCGAGACAGTCAACCCAGCGCTCCGCTCCTCCCTGGACGCAGCGGCGCTGGCCAAGATGGCAGAACGGGGCCAGATCCTCGGCGGCGTCGTCGACGGGCCCCTCGCCTTCGACGACGCGGTCTCCCCCGCGGCCGCGCGCATGAACCGCATTGCCTCGCCGGTAGCCGGTCAGGCGGATATCCTCGTCGTTCCCGACCTGGAAAGCGGCAACCTGCTCGTCAAGCAGTTCGACTCCTTCGGAGACTCGCAGGCTGCCGGGATCGTCCTCGGAGCCCGCGCGCCCATCCTCCTCACCGGCCGGGCCACACCACCTGAGCGCATCGCCGCCTGCGCGGTCGCCGTGCTGATGCTGCGCGCGCCCAAGCCGGACAGGCCGACCCGGGACCAGGATCCCGCAGACCGCTTCTCTGGTTATCCGCGCGGCTGCGGAACGAGATCAGCGGGCGATATTTCGGGCATATGTCCGAAATGGGAGGGTGAGTGACGTGACATTGCCGTCCGGGTCGGCGAACCATGCCACCTGGTCACTGACCGAGGTCGTCCAGACACCGCCTTCGTCCTGGTCCATGCCGTCATGGCGCGGGAACATCACGCCCTCGCTGGCCCCCAGGATGGGCTTCAGCGGGTCGGGCTGGAAGACGGCTGGGTGACGATGACCGGGCAGCCGGCCGTGGCTGAGGGCCGCGGAGTCCAGACCGGCTGGCCGGGACCGGGCGTCGGCGGGTACTGGGTCGGGCTCGGCTTTGGCGTGGTGCGGGCCGGCCCCGGCGTGCAGTTGGGGACGGGATGCCCGGTGCTGCGCCCGGTCGGCTTGCGATGCGGTTGCGGGCTGGTGGCCTGGCTAGGGGCCGGAGCCGGGCCCGCGGGGCGGGTCTGCGGATGGCCGGAGGAATCGGTCACGCGGGGCGAGCTGCGCGACCGGCTGGGGGCGACATGCGTCAGCGGGTCATTACCGCCAGAGGCGGCCGGAGCGCCGACCGTGACGTGGGCCATTTCCTGGATCGGGCCGGGCAGCACGCCGACGTATGCCGCGACGATGCTGCCCAGCCCGGCTGCTGCCGCGACCAGCGCTGCGGTTAGGGGGAGTCTTCCGCGAGCTGGCCACCCGGACAGCCAACGCCGGGCTGGCCGCTGGGCAGCGGGCGAGACGCCGCCGGAGGGAGCCAGCCCGGAGAAGGCCGCCAGCGCGGCGGCCTCCCCGGCCAGTTCCCCGGGTTCGGCCGGCCCGGCCGCGACGGCGAGCGTCCGCACTAGGGCACGCATCTCTGGCGGCGCCCCGGGGGGGAGAGGGCGCCGATCAAAGATCGTGTCCAGCAGCGGCTCGTCGTGCTCGCCGCCGGGCCGGCCGGGAATGAACCCAGGCATCTCACCATGCATAGCGTCCGGCCCGCTCATTGCGTTACACCCATCCGTTCGGCCTGGCCAGCGAGCCGGCGAAGGCCGCGATGCGCGGCCACCCGGACCGCGCCGGGAGTCTTGCGGACGATCCGCGCCACGTCAGCGGTATCTAGGCCGGCCACCACCCGGAGCATGATGATCTCAGCCTGCTCGGCGGGCAGCGTGGCGATCATCGCCACCGCAGCCTGCGCGGAAACCGCCTCCAGGGCCAGGTCGGCGGTATCAGGGGACGTCAACTGGTCCTCCGCCCCGCTGGTCTCGAGCGGCACGGCCGGACGGCGGGCCCGAGACCGGCCGGCGTCCGCCGCACGGTGCCGGGCGATAGTGAACAGCCACGCCCGGAAGGCCTGCTCTTCACCACGGAAGCCTCCTAGTCCGGCCACGACCTGGACCCAGGTTTCACCGGCTACATCCTCGGGATCTGGCGCGATCACTCTCAGGTAGCGCAGCAACGCAGGCTGTATATCACGGAAGATGCAGGCAAAAGCCGCCTCATCACCGGCCTGAGCCCTGGCCAGCGTGTCCCCGAACGCGGCTCCGATCACCGATCAAGTATCGGCCCCGCACACCTCCCGCCGCAGCACAAACCGCAGCCTCCCGGCACAACCTTGCCCCTTCAGAGCTAAAACGTCACATGCCGCCCCTCGCGGGGCACCCGTTGGGGCCTTCCATGGACGCAGACGCCCCATGTCGGGGGCGCGGGCGCCCGTGTCGGGGGCGGGCGCCCGTTTGGGGCGACGCCTGCCGGGCAGAGGGGGTGGCCGAGCAGAACTCACTCAGGAGGTGAGCCCATGAGGATCGGCGCAGGCCTATTGCTCATCGCGGTGGGAGCCATCCTGCGGTTCGGGCTTTCGACCGCGTCCACGCATGGTGTCGCTATTCACACGATCGGTGACATCCTGATGCTGGTGGGCGTCCTCGGGGTGGTGCTCTGGCTGGTGGTGTGGGCGCCCTGGACCCGCGGCCGCCGCCCGGCCTACCGCGAGGAGCCGCCGGACTACCGTTATCCCGCCGACCGCCCGTACGAGGACGAATTCCGCCGCTGAGTCGCGAAGCGGTGCCGGTTTCTTCCCGATTTGCGGGGATTTCCGCGGCACGGCCGGCGCGGTCGGCCGGGGTGCGGGGGCCCAGCCCCTGGCAGATCCTCGCAAAACAGGCAAAGCGCCGCGAGCGCAGCTGCGACGGGGAACGAGGCAACGACGAGGGACGAAGCAACGACGAGGACGGAGAGAGTAGCTTTGCCGGGGTGAGCTTCGATGTCAGCGCGGACGCCTACCTGCGGTTCATGGGGCGCTACTCGGAGCCGCTCGCGGCCCGGTTCGCTGACCTGGCCGGGATCCGCCGCGGCCAGCGGGTGCTGGATGTCGGATGCGGGCCTGGCGCACTGGCGGCTGAACTGGTGAGCCGGGCCGGCCCTGGCGCGGTCAGCGCGGTGGAACCGTCGGCGTCGTTCGTCGCCGCGGCGCGAGACCGGCTGCCCGGGGTGGATATCCGGCGGTCGGCGGCCGAGCAGCTGCCGTTCGGTGATGGCGTGTTCGACGCGGCGATGGCCCAGCTGGTCGTGCACTTCATGGCTGATCCGGTGGCGGGCCTGCGGGAGATGGGCCGGGTCACCCGGCCCGGCGGGGTGGTCGCGGCCTGCGTGTGGGACCACGCGGGCGGACGCGGGCCGCTGACCGCGTTCTGGCGTGCCGTGCGCGAGCTGGATCCGGCGGCCGACGACGAGTCGGGCCTGGCCGGGGTCCGCGAAGGTCAGCTGGCCGAGTTGTTCGCGCAGGCCGGGCTGGACGGGACGCGGGCCAGCACGCTGACCGTCCGCGTCCGCCACGCCAGCTTCGAGGAGTGGTGGGAGCCGCTCACGCTCGGTGTCGGCCCGGCGGGGAGCTACGTGGCGTCCCTGCCCGACGGCCGCCGGGCCGCGCTGCGCGAGCAATGCCGGCGCCTGCTGCCCGCGGGCCCGGTCGAGATCAGCGCCACCGCGTGGGCGGCGGCAGGCCGGACGGGCCAGTAGCGGTCCGTCATCCGGTCAGCTTCCGGCCCCGGCGGGCTTCGGCCCGGTATCGCGCAAGGTGCCGAGCTTGCTCAGCAGGCCGAACCAGAACTGGGCACCGGGAACCAGCGCGATGACCATGATGAGAAAGCCGATCAGGACCAGGATGAGCTGCCATACCGAGGCCCCGTGCCGGCTGAAGATCCCGCGCTGGTCCAGCCAGTTGCACTGCGCGCCGAGCTCGGTGCAGTCACGCACGGTCCCCCATCCGATCGGCAGGCCCGCCGTGGTCGCCGCCGACAGCTGTCCCTCAAGCTGAGCCAGGCAGTCCTGCGGGGTCTGACCCGAGCACCTGGCGCCGTTGGCCGCCGCCGTGGCCACCGCCGAACTCACGGCGTTGTCGGTGTACAGGGTGCGCCCGATGGTCAGGGCGTTGATGTTGAGCAGCACGACCAGGACCGCCCCGACTGCCAGCGTGATCTTGGCGACGTGGCGCTTGTACCAGCCCGACACGCGGTCCATGTGATCGTCGTACCAGCGCTCGAGCGAGGTACGGAACTGGCTGACGTCATCGCCGACGTTCTTGACCAGCGCCTGCAGCGACTGGGTGAGCGGCGAGGCGGGCAGCCCGGCCACGTTCTTCCTGATGTCATCCATCGTCGTCTGCCCGGCCGGATCGGGCACCACCAGGTCGATGACGGCCTCGGCGAACGATTTGGAGGAAATGTAGGAGGGCAGGCTGCGGCGCTGCTTCCACAGGCCGCCGGCCTGGCGGTCTGCCGTCATCTTCGGCAGGCGGTCCTGCTGCCCGTCCGGCTCCAGGGTGAGCTTCCGGCTGGTGATCTGGCCGGTCATCCCCTGATTGCCCAGGATCGGGCCGCCGAGCAGCGCGGCGGTCGCCGACACCGGCTTCGCGGGAGGCTTCCCGGTCCGCACGATGGTCTGCATGTCGGTATAGGCCGTTGCCGCCTGGCCCAGGTCCGTGCTTACGTTGCCACCGTCCACCAGTTCCCGCAGCCCGGCCAGCAGATACGCACCGCGCAGGCCGAGCAAGCGCGCGATCAGTTCGGTGATGGCGGAACTGAGTGCGGCGGTGACGCCGAACACGAAGATCAGCCCGATGACCAGATCGACGATTCCCGAATTAGGCACTGCCGCCCCCCTCTGCACACGGACCTCACCCAGGCGGAGGGTCCGGGGACCATTGTGATACAGCAGTGCGTGCTGGCGAGCCTGAGACGGTCACGAGCCCGTCACGTTCCGCACGAACCAGGCGGCCTGGTGTAGCGCGCTGTCGGCGGCGGCGAGCAGGCCGGGCTGCAGCGCGAAGTCATGCCACATGCGCGGCCACCGGGTGTAGGTGACGTCCACCCCGGCGGCCGAGGCCCGGGCGGCCAGCCGCTCGGCGTCGGGGGCGAGCAGCTCGTCGGAGCCGGCCTGGATCAGCAGCGGCGGCAGGCCGCCGGGCGCGGCCAGCAGGGGCGAGACCAGGGGATCCGCCCAGTCCGGCGGGCGGGCGTACGCCGTGGCGCAGGCCTGCAGCCAGCCGGGGCTGAGCAGCTTATCCCGGCGCACGAGGTCCGGCACGGACCGGCGGTCCTGGCCGAGGTCGAGCCATGGTGACAGCAGGATGCACCCGGCGGGAAGCTTGCCGCCCTCGTCGCGCGAAGCCAGCACGAGCGCCAGCGCCAGGCCCCCGCCCGCCGAGTCGCCTGACACCACGAGCGAGCCGGGGGCGACGTCGCTGGACAGCGCCTTCATGACGTCGCGGGCGTCATCGAGGGCGGCGGGATACGGGTGCTCCGGCGCGAGCCGGTACTCGGGCAGAACCACCCGGCACGCCGCCTGGGCGCTCAGGTGCGCCGCCCAGGTCCGCGTCTCGAGCGCCGAGCCCACGCAGTAGCCGCCGCCGTGGAAGTGGACGACGGTGCGCTCGGGACGGGCCCGGGCGGCCGTGACCACCTCGGCGCGTACCCCGTTCATCACCGACTCGGCGACGGCGGTGCCCCGCGGCACCGGCGAGCCCCGCATGAGCTGGTCCAGGCGCCGGCGCTGGACCTCCCAGGGCAGGCCGGGATCCAGGACCCGGCGGCCGAGCTGGCGTATCCCCAGGCGCATGACGGCCGGCGGCACGCGCGGGCGGCCCAGGCCAGCCGGGCTGGCGCGGCGGGCCGTCATGCCGGGTCAGCGCCGGCCCGGGCGGCACCGGGCGCGGACGTGGCCGGACGTTTCGGCATGACCCGGTAGCTGGCCGGATCGAAGCGGCGCACGCGATACCGGTAGAAGAAGGTGTGATCGGGCCAGTTGTTGGTGTTGCGTCCCGAGGCCGTGGTGTACCAGTTATGGCACCCGCTCTCCCACACCGAGGTGCGGCTGGCCTTGTCCACCCAGGCGTTGAAGGACTCCTGCACCTCCGGGCGCACGTCCAGCCAGTCCAGGCCCTCCGCCTCGAGGGCCTCGATGGCGCCGAGCACGTAGGCGATCTGCCCTTCGAGCATGTAGAGGATCGAGTTGCCGCCGAGGTTGGTGTTGGGCCCGTAGAGCATGAAGAAGTTCGGGAACCCCGAGACGGTGATCCCGAGGTACGCTTCGGCCCCGTCACGCCAGGCCTCGTCCAGCCGGCGCCCGTCCAGGCCGGTCACCGACATGGGCGCCAGGAAGTCGAGCGACCTGAACCCGGTGCCGTAGATGATCACGTCCGCCGGGCGGGTGGCGCCGTCGGCCGTGACCACGCCGCCGGGCCCGATGCGCTCGATCGGGTCGGTGACGAGCTCGACGTTCGGCCGGGCCAGCGTCGAGTACCAGTTGCTGGAGAACAGCACCCGCTTGCAGCCCATCACGTAGTCGGGGATGCATTTCTCGCGCAGCCGCGGGTCGGCGATCTGCGTCCTGAGCTGGCGCCGCCACATCTGCATCGGAGCGGCCAGGAACTTCGGCGACAGGACGAAGCCGCTGGTGAGCAGCTCGCCGTACAGGAAGATGCGCAGCCGGTCGGCCTTGCGCACCGCCGGGAACTTCTCGAACAGGCCCTGCTGGGCCTGGCCGTAAGGGTGATCGAACTTGGGCAGTATGTAAGGGGCGCTGCGCTGGTAGACATCGACGTGAGCGGCGGCCTTGGCGACCTCGGGCACGAACTGGATGGCGCTCGCCCCGGTGCCCACCACGGCCACCCGCTGGCCGGTGAGGTCGACGCGGTGGTCCCAGCGGGCGGAGTGCCACGACGGGCCGGCGAAATCGTCGCGGCCCGCGATACCGGGCAGGCGGGGCCGGTTGAGCTGCCCGACGGCGGAGACGACGGCGCCGGCCTGGAGCGTGCCGCCGTCGGTCAGGGTGAGATTCCAGACGGCGCGCCGCTCGTCGAACTCGGCGGCGGCGACGCCGCGGCCGAACCGCAGGTGCGGGCCGAGCCCGCCCTCCGCGGCCAGTGCGCGCAGGTAGCCCAGGATCTCCTCCCGCGGCGGGAACCGGCGGCTCCAGCGGAACGGCCGGAACGAGAACGAGTACAGGTTCGCCGGGATGTCGCAGGCCAGGCCGGGATAGGTGTTGTCCCGCCAGGTCCCGCCGAGATCGTCGCCCTGGTCCAGGACGAGGAAGTCCCTGATGCCCGCCCGCGCCAGGGCCAGGGCCATGCCGATCCCCCCGAACCCGGCGCCGATCACCGCCACCCGGCAGGACGAATGCTCGGGCATCGGCCCTCCCTTAAGTCAGGAACCCCGCACGGGCAGGATAACCGGCCGGACGGGCGAGAAGACGATCTTTGGACCGAACGAACTCACGCCACCGAGGGGTCGCGCGCGCTGATCCGCGCGGGCTTTACCGAGTGGGGCGTGCAGCGCGTGGTCGCCCAGACCATGGCGGTCAATGCCGCCTCGCGGCGGGTGCTGGAGAAGGCGGGCCTGGCGCTGGTGCGGACCTGCCATCAGCCCTGGCCTTATCCGAGGGAGGGCGATCAGTTCGGGGACATGGAGTACGCGCTGGACAAGGCCGACTGGCAGGAGCGCGAGTGAAGTGAGGAGTGCCGGCCTAATCGCCGGCGAGCACCTCGAACGCCGGGTGCCTGGGCGCGATGGCGCGGATCTGCTCATCCGCCGAGTCCGGCCCGGTGCCCTCGAAGAAGATTCCGACCTCGGCCTTCCACTTCTTGAGGTAGGCGCGCAGCACCGGGACCTTCTCATCGTCGGTGAGCTCCCGGCCGCGGAAGCTCTCGGGCCGCTGGCCCAGCCGCAGCTCGCCGGTTCCGGCGGCCCGCAGGTTGCGCACCCATTGGGTTTCGCCGCGGGGCGAGACCAGGTAGCGGCGGCCGTCGTGGACGAGCAGGTTCACCGGCGTGGTGCGCCACTGCCCGCTCGTCCGGCCCTTCACCGCCAGGACCCGCGAGCCGAGGACGCTGACGCCGTGGCTGGTCAGGAACGCCACCAGCTGGTTGAAGACGTTGCGCGTGAACCAGCCGGGCGCACGGTAGTGATCGGGCACGTTGCCTAGCCTAAACGGGTCTTGCCGGATCTGGACGGCGTAGCGTGTGCGCCATGCCAGTTGCCGACGCGGAGGTCATCGCCGGGGTCACGGCGCAGCGGGCGGCGATCGCCGGCACCGTCGCGTTCGTGCACGCGCATCCCGAGCTCGCGCACGAAGAGCACCTGTGCGCGGCCCACCTGGCCGGGCGGCTGGGCGATGCGGGCCTGCAGGTCGAACCCGGCGTGGCCGGGCTCAGCACGGCGTTCCGCGCGGTGATGGCGGGCGGCCGGCCCGGCCGCCGGGTCGGCATCGTGGCGCTGTACGACGCGGTCGCCGCCATCGGTGAGGACGGCTCGCCCGAGGCGGTCCATTCCTGCGGCCACGGCCCGATCGCCGGCGCGGTGGCCGGCACCGCCCTGGCCCTGGCGCCGCTACGCGAGCGGCTGGCCGGCGAATTCCACGTCCTCGGCTGCCCGGCCGATGAGATCCACGCGCCCGGCACCGCCGGGCGCGGCGGCGGCAAGCAGCTGATGGCCGCGGCCGGGGTGTGGGACGGCTACGACGCCGTGCTGTGCGTCCACCCCGAGTTCATCGACACGGTCTGGCAGGCCGGTTCGCTGCTGTTCTTCGCCGGCGAGGCGGCCGGGATCGAGCGCACCGCGCTCGCCGTGCGCTCCGCGCTGCCCGGCGCGGCCTGGCGGGCCGGCCGCCCCGTCCCGGGCCTGCGGCCCGACGCCATGGTCACCGCCGCCGTGGCCGGCGCCTTCGCCGCCGCGGGCCGCGGCTTCGAGCCCGACCCGCCGCCGCTGCCCTTTGCCACCGACTTCGCCAGCATCTCGCACCGGGCCCCCGCCGCGCTGATCGGCGTGGGCCGCCCCGAAGGCTGGGCCTTCCACACCAGCCGGGGCGCGGCCCAGTTCGCCTCGCCGGCCGGCGTCGACGTCGCCGCTGACATGGCCACCGTGCTCGCGCTCGCCGCGGTGCGGCTCGGCGAGCCGGACCGCCGACCGACCGCCGACTAGCCCAGGGCGGCATGACCTGCGCCGGAAGCGTTGAGCTTCGAGTTCCCCCGAGGGCGCAGCTGCGCGAGTAAGTGACCGGAACGAGGCGACTCAGGTCGCTCCTAGCCCAGTTACAGCGCGCGGAATTGTGCACCGCATGAAGATCGCGTGCAGACCGTGTGAAGCCTTAAGTCATGGCGGCCCGCCACGAAGTACGCGCTGATCGTCTCGGTCAGCAGGCCCGCGGGCGCGAGCGCGGCCAGCGTGTTCCGCAGGTCGAGCTCGAAGCCTGCCCACGCCTGCCCCCAGAAGTCGCGCGACGAGTACGACGTCGAGCACAGGTAGCCGATGAACTGCCCGATCTCCCACACGTGGGGCACCGCGAACTCGTACTTGGCGACCTGGAGAATAATCCGGGATCAGCGGATGAGCATGCCGCTCGCCGCCCGCCGGACCGGTCATGCGCCCAATGTACGGGCCGGCCGGGCGGTTTGACCTTGTCCCTGGGTCAGGGTGGCAGCATGGGTTCATGCTGAAGCTGGAACCATCACGGGGGCTGGACGGCGCGGTCGTGGCCAGGGGCGTGCGCAAGTCCTTCGGTGATCACCTGGTGCTCGACGGCATCGACCTGGACGTGGCCGAAGGCACGGTGCACGCCCTGCTCGGCCCCAACGGCTCGGGCAAGACCACCATGGTGCAGATCCTGTCCACCCTGCTGCCCCTGGACGGCGGCGAGGTGCGCGTGGCCGGCCATGACGTCGCCGGCGAGCCCGGTCTGGTGCGCGCCGCGATCGGCGTCACCGGCCAGTTCTCGGCCGTGGACAACCTGCTGACAGGCGAGGAGAACCTCATCTTGATGGCGGACCTGAACCACCTGGGCCGGGCCGGGGGGCGGCGGCGCGCGGCCGAGCTGCTGGACCGGTTCGAGCTGGCGGACGCGGCGGACAAGCCCGCGGCGACCTACTCCGGCGGCATGCGGCGCCGACTCGACCTGGCGATGACGCTGGTCGGCGAGCCGCGCCTGATCTTCCTGGACGAGCCGACCGCCGGCCTGGACCCGCGCAGCCGCCGGACCATGTGGGAGATCATCCGCGACTTGGTGGCCCGCGGCGTGACCATCTTCCTGACCACGCAGTACCTGGAGGAAGCCGACCAGCTCGCCAGCCGGATCGCGGTCCTGGACCACGGGAAGATAGTCGCCGCCGGGACCCCGGACGAGCTCAAGCGGCTGATCCCCGGCGGGCACATCAGCCTGCGTTTCGGCGACGAGGGCGCGCTGAGCTCGGCGGCCTCGGCGCTCGGCGGCGCGTCGCCCGCCGAGGACGGGCTCACGCTCCAGGTCCCCTACGACGGCAGCGTCCGGTCCCTCAAGGCCCTGCTCGACCAGCTCGACGATCATGCGGTACCGGTCGGGGCCATCGGGTCGCTGTCGCTGCACACCCCGGACCTGGACGACGTCTTCTTCGCCCTCACCGGGCACCCCGGCACCGGGCCGGAGGCCCCGTATTGAGCACCGTATCCCTGGCGCTGCGCGACTCCGCCACGATGCTGCGCCGCGACGTGCGCCATTCGCTGCGCTTCCCGATGATGACGATCAGCGGCATGCTGGTGCCGGTCATCTTCCTGCTGCTGTTCGCCGGGGTGTTCGGTCACGCGCTGAGCGGCGGCCTGCGGATCGGGCCGGGGGGCTACATCGACTACGTG